>Ga0247770_1000006_pt1 | contig 162622 bp, 119 predicted proteins | sample UWRJL136409B6_FD_179943 | JGI IMG/M metagenome (GOLD analysis project Ga0247770, IMG submission 179943) | Plant litter microbial communities from Arlington Agricultural Research Station in Wisconsin, United States - UWRJ-L136-409B-6 | ecosystem: Environmental > Terrestrial > Plant litter >...
TCTCTGTAAAATCAGCACCGTCAATGACAGCTCCTTCGAGTCTGGTATTGTAAGCAAAAGCACCCTCAAGGATAGCATTAGTTAAATTTGCTTTCATCATGCGAGCTAAATCTAAAGTAGCACCCGTGAAATTAGCGCCTTCAAAATTTGCCTCTTCCATATTGGCCGCAAAAAAGCTGACACCCCGCAAATCTGCATTAGTAAAATTGCTGTTGCGAAGATTAGCTTTATTAAAACTGTCGTCAGTCAGAACTTTGCCACTAAAATCAGCGCCGACTAGGATTTCTTTGTCGTGATCCAAAGCGAAAGCAGGTGCGGGATTAATGCCGATCGCCCCTGCGGCAATTACTGCTAAAATAACAAAATTCAGCAAGAAAGTATAAATATTTTTGCGATGTTGGCGAATTCGAGAATTCATAAGTTAAACCTAATGGGCAGCCGTGACAGTTCAGAATTGAATTCTACCAGAAAGCGCGATCGCCCGTTAGCGAAAGCGTTGCGATCCGAAGCAAAGCCCTCGAAGAGGATGGCGACGGTCCACTCCAATTCCCCCCAATCCCCAGACTCTCGGGATATCGGCACATTGGGAGAAAACTTAGTCGCCGACTGGTTACAGCAGCAAGGCTGGGAAATCTTGCACCGACAGTGGCGCTGTCGCTGGGGAGAGATTGACATCATCGCCCTCGGAAGAGATGAAGAAAGCGAAATCAACAGAGGTAACGAAAATTCCCCATTCCCCATTCCCCATTCCCAAACATTAGCATTTGTAGAGGTAAAAACTCGCCGCCGGGGAAATTGGGATGCTGGTGGAATGCTCGCTGTTACTACCACAAAACAAGCCAAACTTTGGCAAACAGCCGAAATATTTTTAAGCACTCGTCCAGATTTAGCACATAATTCTTGTCGCTTTGATGTCGCCCTAGTCAGGTGCGAGCCTTCACGGCCAAACACTAAACCAATATTACCGTTAACGGCTGCGAACTCTCAATCCGCCCTTGCCGAAAACTACCGCCTTACCCTGCAAGAATACATTCGATCGGCTTTCAGCAATTAAAAATATATCATTAAAAATTAGAGGGTAAAATCACAAAGCAATTCCACTCGCTAATTTTTAATTGTTAACTTGCCCTTGCCCTCGCGCATTTCTTTCTTCATCTTGAACGGACGTGAAAAAAGCGTTAAATCTTCTCCGTATCTCAGAGAATCCCTCTCTCAGAGAATCCCTCTGTCCCTCGGACCCTCTGCCATAACAGTTAATTGATCTGCTAGGCAGTCTAGGCGAGAGTTTCCGGGCAATATCCCAGGCCCTTGACAAACTGCTGGCGAAACGCTTCAATTTCCTTGCGGTCAGGGCTGCCGTGACAAACCACGGCCACCTGGTAGCGGCGCATCACGCTCAGCGGCGACTGTCCCGTTTCCAAACTCCAAAGTGCCATTTGCAAGCGAATTTCAGGATCGTAAGGAATCCCGAGTTCGTTCATAAAAGCCCGAAAATCGCCGTGCATTTCTGGAGTTAAATATTGGCTCATTTTCACCTTCACTACCCAGCCGTCAATTTGGTGAATAACAGTGATAAATTGCAAGGGAAGATGATGAGCCGTGCGCAGGTAATCCACGACTCTCAGAGTAAGGCTAGTATTGGCGATGTAGTAGAGGTATTCCATAACGATCCTTGGAGCAAAGCTGATGCTATACCTCTATCATCCCGGGCTATACCCGCCACCACAAGGGGAAAAGCACCCGACTTTGGATGGGGGTTTTTACCCAATTTGTTACCCAGTTGACAGATCGATCGCACAGGAATTCACTCGATGACAGAGATTGACTGGTCTTTGGACGGCTACGACTACGAACTTCCCCCCTCCCGCATTGCCCAAAATCCCGTAGTGCCGAGGGACAGTTCTCGCTTACTGGCTGTAGATTCTCCCAGCAGCCAGCAACACCGGATTTTCCGGGATTTGCCAGATTTGCTGCACCCGGGAGACTTGCTGGTACTGAATAACACCCGCGTGCTGCCAGCGAGGCTCTACGGCCGCAAACCCAACGGCCCGGCTGTGGAGATATTGTTGATGGAAGAACGGCAGCACAACTGCTGGCTGGCTTTGGTTAAACCGGGGAAACGCTTAAAGTTGGGCTCACAAATTCAGTTTGAGCCGATCGCCCCAGCAAGTGAGGACTCCGCTGCAGGTCCTTGTTGTTGCCTTCCCGAAGCGGAGGTACTCGATCGTCGATTGACTGCGACAGTTATCGCCAGGGACGACGCAACAGGAGGACGGCTGCTGGAGTTTGATATCCCCACAGATGCGAGTCTGGCGAAGTTTTTGGACGAATACGGCCACGTACCCCTGCCGCCCTATATCGAAAATTCCCAAGCTGGGCCGGAACAGTACCAGACTGTTTATGCCGAGCGACTCGGGGCCATCGCGGCCCCCACCGCCGGCTTGCACTTCACCGAAGAATTGTTCAGTCGCTTGCAGCAGCGGGGAATCGAAAAAACTTTTGTCACCCTACACGTCGGAGTAGGGACGTTTCGCCCGGTGGAGGTGGCAGACGTAACGGCTCACCAAATGCACGGCGAATGGGTGGAAGTACCCCCCGCCACCGTCGAGAAAATCCGCGAAACTCAAGCCAGAGGCGGGCGCATCTTTGCCGTGGGTACAACAGCAGTGCGAGCTTTAGAGGGAGCCGCAGCAGCGAGCGGCGATTTTTCCTTGCAGCCTTTTTGTGGCCGGACCAATTTGTTTATCTACCCTGGTTACAAGTGGCGGGTTGTAGAGGGGATGATTACCAATTTTCACTTGCCGCGCTCTACTTTGATGATGATGGTAAGTGCGATGATTGGAAGGCCTCGGCTGTTGGATTTGTACCGAGAGGCGATCGACCATCAGTACCGCTTTTATTCCTTTGGCGATGCCATGCTGATTTTACCTACAGCAAAAATGGATTGACCCATCGGGCATCGGGTTCGCCCAATGCCCAGTATTTCGTTTCTATTCTTCCTCCTCTTCTTCATTGCCGGGATACACGAAGCTGTTGGAACGCCCAGTCAGAACTGATTTACCCAGGGAGAGAGCTTTCTGAGCTGCCACTACAGCTTTGCGCTTCCAGGTTGCCTTGCGCATATTCTTCTTGGATTTGGAGGTTTTCTTCTTAGGGACTGCCATGACGCTAAATACTTTCGGATTATATAGACAAACAAACATTCTAGCCGATTTTGCCAGCAATGCTTACTCGAAAAACGGCAACAACTGTTCGGCCAGCAATATCAAGTAGTAGGGTACGCGCGTGCGATTACCCTCTCGAACCACAGAAAAAATCTCCGATTCTGAGGCACGCGCACCAGCTAAAGCCCCCGTAGGGTGCGGAGCGCGATTAGCCCCTCCATCCACAAAAAAAATCCCCGATTCTGAGGCACCCGCACCAGCTAAAGTTCGTGAAAGTGGTACATCACGACGCCAGTTACTGAATCGTTCTCGATACTGACATAACCCGTTTTCAGCATTGCCGTAAAAGCCTCTTCCACTTCGGCAAAAGTAGCGCCGGTTGCCATCACCCCTTGGGTGACAGATAATCTTCCGTTCTTGGTATAAGCTGCCTTCAGGAGTTTAACCCCTAACTGGTCGGGAGTTGGCTTGGGGTATGTCGCGGCGATCGCCCCGCTGACGGGGTATAGCGGTATACCTTCGCGAGATACGCCGAGTTTGCCCCTGAGACTGGAATTGTGTTCGTCCACCATGTTGGGGAGCAGCAGCAAGTCAAACAATTGCCCGAACCCACACAAACCAAAGGTAAACAGCCACAGTAAACCAGTACCAATCTTGCCGTTGTAGAGGCGGTGGAGTCCGAATGGGCCTAAAAAACAAGCTGCCCATAAAAGGTAACTAACACCCAAATTGCTCATTTTCTGACCGTCCTGCTTGGTTATTCTAACGATTGGACTCGCTCTATATATTTTGTACTTTCAATTTAGTGTTTGAACAGTTTGACACCCGGAGAGATTTGTGCATCTAAGCCAAGTCCGAGAGAACACAAAAATTGAAATTCTCCCAGTCTCCCCCACTGCCAGTCTCCCCCACTGCCAGTCTCCCCGACTGCCATGAGTAATTCTGCGTAGCAATTCTTAACGCCAGCAATATATTTCCAGGGTCGAGAGCTTGGTAAAGTATAACGAGGCCGATCGCGCGGTCTGGCGAAGACGAAGAGACAGGGGCGATCGCTCGCCCTCGGTAACCGACAACTGAAACTCAGAGTAGTTATAAGCAGAACTCCAATAAACATATGGTAGATTCCCTCAAAAAACCCACTTTTGAAGAACTGCGGCCGGGAGTGAAAGCCCCAGCCAAAGAAACTATTCTCACGCCGAGATTTTACACAACAGACTTTGACGAGATGGCCAAAATGGACATCTCGGTAAATGAAGCTGAACTGCAAGCAATTATTAAAGAATTTCGCGTTGACTACAACCGCAACCACTTCGTGCGGGATGCCGAGTTCGAGCAATCTTGGGAACACATCGACGGCGAAAAGCGCCAATTGTTCATTGAATTCCTGGAACGCTCTTGCACCGCTGAGTTTTCTGGCTTCTTGCTCTACAAAGAGTTGGCACGCAAGCTCAAGGATAAAAATCCAGTGCTGGCCGAAGGTTTCTTGCTGATGTCCCGGGACGAAGCGCGGCACGCCGGATTCCTCAACAAAGCTCTCTCGGACTTTAATTTGTCCCTGGATTTGGGTTTCTTGACAAAGAGCCGCAGTTACACATTCTTTAAGCCGAAGTTTATTTTCTACGCGACTTACTTGTCGGAAAAAATCGGTTATTGGCGCTACATCACGATTTACCAGCACTTAAAGGCGCATCCTGAAGACCAGATTTATCCGATTTTCCGATTCTTTGAAAATTGGTGCCAGGATGAAAACCGCCACGGAGATTTCTTTGATGCCGTGATGAGAGCTCAGCCTCAGATGTTGAATGATTGGCGCGCTAAGCTTTGGTGCCGTTTCTTCTTGCTGTCGGTGTTCGCGACAATGTATCTCAATGATATCCAGCGCGCCGGTTTTTATCGATCGCTCGGACTCGATGCTCGCGAATACGACATCGAAGTGATCAAAAAGACCAACGAAACAGCAGGCCGCGTATTCCCCGTCATGCTGGACGTGAACAATCCTGAGTTTTACGAACGGCTGGATGTTTGCCTCAAGAACAATCAGAAGTTGACAGCAATTGTTGCTTCTAATACTCCGAAATTCTTGCAGTTCTTCCAAAAATTGCCTTTGTATTTGTCGAACGCCTGGCAATTAGTGAAGCTGTACTTCATGAAGACAATTGAATCGCCTTCAGTACAGGGTGCTGTGCGTTAATTTTTGATTTTTCATCCTCTGTGACGGCGGTTCTGCGACAAGCGGAGCCGCTTTTTTTATCATTGCTCTTTTCGGGTCGGAAGAATTAGTATTATTGAACCGCGAAGACGCGAAGGGCACGAAGAAAGAAGGAAGAAGGAAGACGGTTGACTGTTGTTCATGGCAAGCCCGATGCCCGATGCCCGTATAGGTTTTATCAGCAATTAATCGGACTTGATATCATAACTGTTTTTCCTAAAATTTATCGCCATTCGCCCTGAAGTGTAAAAGCCGCCCAATAATAGGGAGACTTCCACTTTTCCTGCTTCCACATTTCCAGTTGTGCCGCCCTCAATGCTGCCGCTGGCGTTAACCCTTTTTGCAGCATTCCCTGATAAAAACTTGACATTAAGATAGCCGTTCCTTCATCGTCCACAGTCCACAAACTCACCACCACTCGCTGAGCCCCTGCATACATAAATCCCCGCGTCAATCCTACCAAGCCCTCGCCTTGAATGTTCTGCCCTAATCCGGTTTGACAGGCACTTAACACTACTAAATCGGCTGCTAGTTTGAGATTGAAAATATCAGTAAGTCGCAGGAATCCGTTTAAAGGGTTGCCCTTTTCATCTACCAGCGACATGACGATTCCCGACAGTTCCGGGTGATCGCTATTGGCGAAACCGTGCGTGGCAAAATGAATGATTTTATATTGGCTTAAATTTGAGCTAGTTGCTGTGGCACGACTGGCTTCAAAATCCAAAGATTCTGTGCGAGAACTAGCCGGGAATAACGCTTGAATAATTTGAGATTCTTGGCGAGTAAAATTTAAACGGTTAAACTGTGCGTTATTGTCGCCTCTGGAGCGACTTAAACCAGGATTTGCTGATTCTACTGCTTGCTGAGTGGTGGCTGAAGAAGAATTTTTAAGTCGTTCATCGTTAGCGCTAAAAACTGGATCGGCGAGTATTGCTAAACTCCGATTAGGAGGTTGTCTGTCATTGTAGTTTTGTCTTAATATTCCCAAGGTGGAAGCTGAAGGCAGCAGCACGATTTCATGGTCTACTATTAAAGGCGGATTCCCATTTTCACCGGATTTCCCGGGGAGCGAAAGGGCGGCAAAGGGGAGGTAATTCAAAACGCCATCGCCAACAATCAGCAGGCGCTTTTGACCGAGTTGGGCAGCAACGGGCTGTAAGATAATTTGACTGATAGCATCGTTGGCTTTGGCGACTTGATCGGGGTTGTCTCTGGAACTTGGAGCGGTGACAGCAGTGCGAAAGTTTTTGGCAATTGTCTCGATGTCGGCAGCTTTTGGTAATTCATAACTGGTGATGCTGGTTTTAGTCACAGCCCAGAGATAGCTGCGCTCTTTTCCTAAAGAATACTGGAGTAAAATTGTATTCTCATCGAGGATTTGTTGTTGAATCTGTGCCAGGGTTAGGGGTTGCGGTTGGGTGAGGGCTGCGTAACGGGGGCTGGTGGTGCGGATTTGTGTTTGAATGTCCTGATATTGTGCTAGTAAAGTTTGCCGCTGTTTTTCTAATTCTGCTTCTTGGGCGGGAGTGTGGTTTGGGCGATTGAGAACTTCGATTCGCTGTTTTTCAAGGGTATCGAGTTGCTGTTGTAAACTGCGTTCTCGCTGCAGTAATTCTGGGGCGACACCGGGCGCGAATATCGGCGTTTGCTTATTGAAGAAGTTCGAGTCGGCTGCGGGCGCGGAAACGTTCGCTGGCTTCTAAGGCTTTGGTATCATAACCAGAATTGGGTTGCGTTTTGTGCAGTTGCATTAACAGGTCAATGTAGAACTGGTAATAGTTTTGTACGGTGGCAAAGTAAGAGGCTCCCAGTTCTGGGCTAGCAATTTTGGTGCTGAGGCTTTCAATAATTTTGAGGGAGGATTCAATGTTAGTGAGGGCTTCCGTGAGATTGCCTTGAGCGCGTTTGACAGTAGCACTATTGTAGAGAGTCAGAGCTTCCTGTGCGCGATCGCCCACTGCCCGACTCAGGGGAAGGGCTTGGTTGTAATACTCTAGCGCTTTCTGTTTTTCTCCCAAATCTGAGTAGACTTTACCGATGTTGTTGAGGGTGGTAGCTTCCTGTGAGCGATCGCCTACTGCCCGACTCAGGGGAAGGGACTGGCTGTAATACTCTAGGGCTTTCTGTTTTTCTCCCAATTCATCGTAGACACTGCCGATGTTGTTGAGGGTGGTAGCTTCCCCAGGGCGATCGCCTACGGCCCGGTTTAGGGGAAGGGATTGGTTGTAATACTCTAGCGCTTTCTGTTTTTCTCCCAAATCATCGTAGACTAGGCCGATGTTGTTGAGGGTGCGACCTTCCCCACTGCGATCGCCTACGGCCCGTCTCAGGGGAAGCGACTGACTGTAATACTCTAGCGCTTTCTGCTTTTCTCCCAATTCATCGTAGACACCGCCGATGTTGTTGAGGGTGACAGCTTCTCCACGGCGATCGCCTACTGCCCGAATCAGGGGAAGGGACTGGCTGTAATACTCTAGCGCTTTCTGTTTTTCTCCCAATTCTGAGTAGACTAGGCCGATGTTGGTGAGGGTGGTAGCTTCCCCTCGGCGATCGCCCACTGCCCGAAACAAGGGAAGGGACTGGCTGTAATACTCTAGCGCTTTCTGTTTTTCTCCCAATTCTGAGTAGACTAGGCCGATGTTGTTGAGGGTGTTACCTTCCCCAGAACGATCGCCAAGGGCCCGATACAGGGGAAGGGACTGGCTGTAATACTCTAGCGCTTTCTGTTTCTCTCCCAATTCTGAGTAGACTTTGCCGATATTGTAGAGGATGTTAGCTTCTATACCGCGATCGCCTACTGCCCGAATCAGGGGAAGGGACTGGCTGTAATACTCTAGCGCTTTCTGTTTTTCTCCCAATTCTGAGGAGACATCGCCGATGTTGCTGAGGGTGATAGCTTCAATGGCGGGATCGCCTACTGCCCGAATCAGGGGAAGGGACTGGCTGTAATAATCTAGCGCTTTCTGTTTTTCTCCCAAAGCATCGTAGACTTTGCCAAGACCAAGGAGGCTAGCTATTTGCCCTTCATTGACCCCCACTTCTCGATACAGTTTTAATGCTTCTTCCAATTTGGCGATCGCTTTTCTTAAAGATTGGGTCGTCCTCTGGTGGTACAGTTGAGCCCCTTCTGTCAAAGCTCTTTCAGCAGCCGGGTTTCCCCCTCCCTGCTGGGATACCCCTTGACTAATTTTAATCGCGCTGGGTGCAGCCACCGCCGGGACTCCTAGCAAAATCAGAGCACTTACAGCGAGTCCGTAACGCCCCCAAACCCAAAGCGTGAGATTCATAAATACCTGCTCAAAGAAGACCTTGTTAACCGGTATCATAGTCGATCGCAGCTTGTCAGGTGCGCTGGGACGTACTGCGTGCCGATCGCGTCGGAGGCATATTGTGCGATCGCACCCGCCACTGCACCTAGTGCCGCATCCTCCAAAGGCGATCGGTCGCATTGGGTTTGCCTCCGCGAAGGTTATAAAGTCATAATTGTAATTTTTACGCTATTCTCAATTCAGTATTTTTAAATTAGCGATCGCCCCCAAATCTAGGATGTACTATTTTCTGATGTTTTATGAACCCCAATAAAAAACACTCTCACAAATCAATTTTTGTTTTTGCCCTGGGAATGCTCGGCGTTTTCGTCCTATCCTTAACTCTACGCTTTTGGCAACTAGAGAGATTTAACACTTTAGTATTTGACGAGGTTTATTACGCTAAATTTGCCAACGATTATCTCACCAAAACTCCTTTTTTCAACGCTCACCCGCCTCTGAGCCAGTACATAATTGCGATCAGCATTTGGATCGGCACTCACCTTCCCTTCGGAAAAACAGCCGTTAACAGTATGGCTGGCTCCATGCTTTCCCCTTGGGATTACCGCTGGCTGAATGCTCTCACAGGTTCCGTTATTCCCCTAGTTGTCGGAGCCCTAGCTTATCAGCTAGTTCGGCGCCACAGTTACGCTTTTCTTGCTACTTTGTTTGCCGCCTGCGACGGTCTATTTTTAGTTGAATCTCGCTACGCACTGAACAACATTTATCTAGTTTTATTTGGGATTTTAGGTCAGTTATTTATTTTAAAATCCGTAGAAGCCCAAGGCAAAAAACGCTGGCTTTTGCTGGTACTAGCCGGGATTAGTTTCGGCGCATCTGCTGCTATTAAATGGAACGGATTGTGGTTTCTTTTCGGTACTTATCTAATTTTACTCTGTGCTTGGGCAGTTCGTTTGATCCAGGAAAAAAAAGGAGATGAAGAACACAGCCGCCAGGTAAATTCGGCTCTAATTCCTCCAGAAAGTCCCGTACAAAAACTGACTAAACTAAACTTTATAGAAGTAGGTTTAACTCTAGCTGTCATTCCTATTTTAGTTTACAGTCTATCCTGGATTCCTCACCTGCATCTCAATCCCACTCCCAATTTCTGGCAGATGCAAACGGAAATTTTGACTTATCACCAGCGGATTAAAAGCGGCCCAGATGTGCATCCTTACTGTTCCACCTGGTACAGTTGGCCTTTGATGCTGCGCCCCGTAGTTTACTTCTACAAAACTGCTAGCAGCAATGCCCAACCCGATCCGGTTTTGCCGCCTTTACCTGAAGGTGCAACTCAGGCAATTTTTGACGTTCACGCGATGGGAAATCCATTCCTTTGGTGGCTGTCAACCTTAGCTTTACTGCTAGTAATAGGAGTTTTAGTTCACCGGATTTTGGTGTGGCTGCAAACGCGCAGCGAGGCTTCTGTTGACACGATAGAACAGCAGCGGCCGATTTTGTTTCCGCCGACTGCTGAAATGTGGCTGGCGTTATATTTAATAGTTAATTGGGCCGCTAATTTGCTGCCTTGGGTGAAGGTGACTCGCTGCATATTTTTGTACCATTATATGGGCTGTTCTGTGTTTGGAGCCTTAGCACTTGCTTGGTGGACTGACAGGTGGCTGCACAGCCCTCAAACTCGACTCCGAGGGATGGGGGTAACAATTATTTTTCTGGTTTTGGGTGCTTTTATTTTCTGGATGCCTATGTATTTGGGACTACCTTTGTCGCAAATGGAATGGAAAATTAGGATGTGGCTGCCCTCTTGGGTTTAAGTTAGAAATAATTCTTTTGTTAACGGGATCTCCGGCCCGTTAACAAAAGAAAATTAAGTTTTGTGGAACAGGCATCTTGCCTGTTCCTAACGAAGGTGCAAGATGTAAGTTATAAAGTTTATTACAAAGATGAGTTTGCAAAAACGAGCATTATTTTTGATAGAGTGCTCGATAAACTGGTTCACCGCGTTTCAGAGTAGCAATTTCTCTTTCTGTAGCAACAGGTAGGGGATTTTCTGCTAGCCAGTTGTCGCTGTTTTGACGTTGAAAACTAGGGTGAGATGAAAAGCGATCGCACATTTCTCTTTCTACTTCTTCAATATCTGACTGAATAAAAACTTCGCCGCCAATCCCCAGATAAATTGCCAATTCATTAACTAATTCCTGCTGCACCACCCGCCGTTTGTGGTGCTTTTTCTTGAACCACGGATCGGGAAATTGAATGCTAACTCGCTGCAAAGTGCCAGCGGGAAAAGTTTCTAAAACTGGCTTCAGGGAACTATTAGCATTGCAAAACAAATAGTGCAAATTTGTCAAGCCTTTTTCGTCCCGCCACAGATTCGCCTCCTCTACTAGAGGTTCCCGAATTTCTAATCCGAGAAAATTCCAGTCAGTTTGTACTTGCGCCATGTGCCACAAAAACCGTCCTCTGCCGCAGCCGATATCTAAATGCAGCGGTAAATTTAAGTCGGCATAGATTTTAGTCCAATCCGGGGGACTTGCAGATGCTTGATATCTAATTGATAGGGGATTGACGTGTTCCCGCACTCTTACTCTTGCCAATTTTGCTGTCTCCTGAATGTGATTTTGAACCGCTGATGAAGGCAGATTAACGCGGATTAACGCAGATAAATATTGATTTTTGCGATGTTGTCTAATACTTTTTAGTTAATGAGCAATTTTAAATTGTCCCTCTGCAATTTAAAATTGCTCATTATTGCATTAGGCTTCTGGTTCAATGCCTGCTGCTCTTAATTGCGCGGCTAGTCTTTCCGATCGTTCTCGTTCTTGTTCGGCTTGCTGTTGAGCGATATCCCTTTGCTGCCGTTCCCTTTCTACCATTTCTGCTCCCCACAATAACATCTCTCCGCTCTCATCCCACCACCGCAACCAATATCCGGTTCTTTCGGCCTTTGTTCCCTGCCAAACACCCAAAAATAACCCAACTCCTTCAATCCAATAACGATTGTTTGAATCGGGCTGCTGTACTTGATATCGTCCTAATGAATTCAACTGATAGACTTCGAGAACTCCGGCGGCAGGTTCAAAAAGTGCATAGATTGGCACTCGCAATACTTGCTCGTAAAAAAACCATTTCCCCGGCGGATACGTTGGTTTTATCGAATATTCATCGTTGGGACTAGCTGACAAAAATTCCATCACAATCGCCGGGACTTCCCCTTCTAAGTTGGGAGTGTAACTGCGACGAATTTCTTGACTAGAAAGCGGCTGTACGTTGCGGGCATAAAACCAATCTGGAGCTTTGATAACTAGCTTGCTGTCTACTGTCGCACAAATTCCCATGTTTGGGGCAACTAATATTCCTGTTACAATTAGCCCTGCGATTTCTAAGATTTCCCGCAAGGCGGCAGCCAGCAAGGGTTGGTCGATATTTTCCACAGGTTCCTCGTCTAAAATGAAGTCGTCTGGCAATTTTTCCCAGGTAATTTTTAAGTCGGCTGTACTGGCTGTCACGGTATTTTACCTCTTACGGAGACTGCTGGAGCGCGGCTCGCAATACTTCGCGGTGAAAGAGCGATCGCTCTACTATAAATTTTATCCTGTCTGGCGATAAGGCGTCGCCGTTAGCATAGTGTTCGATCCAGGTTTTGCTGATTAAATAAGGATCGTCTGGCAATTCTGATAATAAGTATCCCGGCATTTCTAGCTCTTCCATTAACTGGCTGACTTTGGGATCGTAGCTGAGGGCAAAACAGCGGCATTCTTCGGATGCTGCCATAATTAAACTGTGGTAGCGCATCCCGATCGCCATTTCGACTCCCCGGAATACTCCTTTCAATTTTCTGGGGTCGTCTAAACTGAGGATGCAGCTTCTTTTCGGCAGGGCTTCGTGCAAATGTTGGGCAATTTCTAAGTCGTGAGATGCTTGAAAAGGCAGCAGCAAAATCAAGGTGCGAGTTGCTTTTTGAAAGTCAACTAAAGCTTGAGTTAAGATTGACAAACGGGCGGGAGTTAGTGTAGAGTGAGAACGCAAACAAACAGCAACTCTGGGCGCTGGTAAATCCCACAAGCCCGACAGGGGGGAATTCTCCAAAGCCCACACGGGATCGGGCGCTAAAGTAAAGGGAATTTGCCAATCTGCAAGTAAAGTAGCTGAACCTTTATCCCGCACGCTGACGCCGGTGCATCCAGCAAAACAGCGCTGAGATAACTTGCGAGTGATTTCGCGCTTCAAAGGGCCAATTCCCTGAGCCCAGGCAACTGTTTTTAAGCCCATCCGCTGCGCTATTCCCATCAAACCCCCATAATAGAAAGGGCTCGCTATGCTCGTAGCGTCTTGGATTAAACTGCCGCCGCCCCAGATTAGAGCGTCGGATGTGCGGAGTGCTTCGAGAACTTGAAAGGCATTCATGCGATCGCGCGCAGCTACCCCGTACCGCTGATTTGTCTCGACAGGATTGCCAGACAGGACGATCGGCGTCACGCCATCTGGTAACATTTGCAGTAGCGATGCCAACAGCGCCTCGTCGCCGCCGTTGCCTTTACCGTAATAGCCGCACAAAATTGCTCGCATTTCTACTCTTTTCTTTGTTTGTGATGGGGAATCTAACTATTTTAGATTTTAGATTTTAGATTTTAGATTTTTTTGAGATTTAAGATTTGAAATTTGATACTACTACCAAAAAATGCTACTGTCAGCAAGCTTCAAGGCTTTACGTCATCAGTCAGCTCAAATCGCAAATTTAATAAAATCTCAAATCGCTAATCTAAAATTGTATGACGCATTATACTTTATATGACAGTTGCGTAAGTCCCGATAGATAAATCTTTCATCTTCGTTCACAATACAAAAAATGCACGCTTTGTCAATTCCCACCTGGATTATTCACGTCTCTAGCGTCGTCGAGTGGATTGCCGCCATCTGGTTAATTTGGACTTACGGCGAAGTCACTCAAAACCGAGCTTGGTGGGCCCTTTCCGCCGGAATGCTGCCCGCTCTCGTCAGCGCTATGTGTGCCTGTACATGGCACTATTTTGACAACTCCCCAGCCCTAGAATGGATCGTTACCCTGCAAGCGGCGATGACTCTCATCGGCAATTTTACTCTGTGGGCGGCGGCTTGGTGGATTTGGCGATCGGCTCAGCCAGCAGAGAAAATTTAAAGATTAAAAAAGGGAGAAACTAATTGAAAAATAGCACTATTTCGGTAAAATTTGTGGCAAGTTTGCTTTTGTTGACAGCCGGATTTTTGCTTCCCAGCAAAGCCAGCAACATTCCCGTACAAGTCGCCCAACAGCCTAACTGCAAAAGTCCTCAAACCACGGTAGAGATGAATGTCTGTTCCAGTCAAGAGTTTGAGGCTGCCGACAAAAAGCTCAATCAACTCTATCAGCAACTGCAAGCAAAAATCAGCACTAAACAAAAGCAGAGATTGATGGTGGCTCAGCGTACTTGGATCAAATTTCGAGATGAAAATTGTGATTATGCAAAAGGGCAGTTTGAAGGCGGTAGTTTGGCGGCTTCTACCTACGGTTATTGCAGGGCCAGAGTGACGCAAGAACGGATTAAAGATTTGGAAGGTTATTTGAAACAAGCAAATTTGTAAAAGTTCGATCGCCAGGGAGAATAATTTACCCATTCCATCATCAATACCGCAACAACCTCATCTTTTGCACTCTTAGAAGCCCCAGCACAAACCAGCTCAAGAGTGATATAAAGCTTTGTTATTTATTTTGCCCTTTGACACGCCGATGGTGTAGAATCTAAAGTCTCAAATCTTATATTTTAAATCCCTATGTCCTTCGTTGGTTTGCACATTCACAGCGATTATAGCCTGCTGGACGGGGCTTCTCAGCTACAACAGCTCGCAGAACGGGCGGTGGAATTGGGGATGCCCGCGATCGCCCTTACAGACCACGGGGTGATGTACGGGGCGATTGAGCTAATCAAAGTTTGCCGAAATAAAAATATTAAGCCGATTATTGGCAATGAAATGTATGTCGTCAACGGCGACATTGAAGTCAAAGTTCGAGGTAGAAGAAAATACCATCAAGTTGTTTTAGCTAAAAATACCCAAGGTTATAAAAACCTCGTCAAGCTAACCACAATTTCCCATTTAAAGGGAATGCCAGAGAAAGGTATTTTTGCCCGACCTTGCATCAACAAGGAACTGCTAAAACAATACTCCGAAGGTTTAATTGTTACCAGTGCTTGTTTGGGCGGGGAAGTTCCCCAAATGATTCTGCAAAACAAGCTAGATGCTGCCCGTGAAGTAGCCATATGGTATAAAGAAGTATTTGGGGAAGATTACTATATAGAAATTCAAGACCACGGTTCCCTGGAAGACCGGATTGTTAATGTTGAAATCGTCAAAATTGCCCGCGAACTCAAAATTAAAATAATTGCCACCAATGATTCTCACTATATTTCCTGCAACGACGTAGAAGCACACGATGCTTTGCTGTGCATTAACACCAACAAACTGATTGAAGAAGACAAGCGGATGCGCTACAGCGGTACTGAATATCTTAAGTCTGCTATGGAGATGGCGCAACTGTTTCGAGACCATTTGGATGATGAAACAATCAAAGAGGCGATCGACACCACTTTAGAAGTCGCAAATAAAGTAAAATCTTACGACATCATGGGGGAATCCCGCATTCCCAACTATCCAATTCCCCCAGAACACACAGCAGACACTTTTGTCGAAGAAATATCATGGAAAGGACTATTAGAACGCCTCAAAGCTAGAAACCGCAATGAAATTCCCGTCGTCTACAAAGAACGGCTGGAATACGAACTAAAAATGATTCAGCAGATGGGTTTTTCCACCTATTTTTTAGTAGTTTGGGACTACATGAAATATGCCAGGGACAACCACATTCCTGTAGGACCAGGACGCGGTTCTGCCGCAGGTTCCCTAGTTGCCTATGTCTTGAAAATTACGAATATTGACCCCGTGCATCACGGACTGCTATTCGAGCGATTTCTCAATCCCGAACGCAAATCTATGCCAGATATCGATAGTGACTTCTGCATAGAAAGACGGGACGACATGATTAAATATGTTACTCAAAAGTATGGCGAAGAGCGCGTAGCGCAAATTATTACTTTCAACAGAATGACATCAAAAGCTGTCTTGAAAGATGTTGCCAGAGTGTTAGGCATTCCCTACAAAAAAGCAGACGAAATGGCAAAATTAATTCCCGTGTCGCGGGGAAAACCGGAAAAACTCAAAGTGATGATTTCCGATGAAACACCCGCACAGGAATTTAAAGATAACTACGAAAAGACAATTTGCATCAATGAAGACACAGGGACAGAAGTCCCGGTTCGTCAGTGGATTGACATGGCAATTCGGATTGAAGGGACAAACAAAACTTTTGGTGTTCATGCGGCAGGCGTAGTGATTTCTTCAGACCCGCTCGATGAAATTGTACCGCTACAAAAGAATAACGAAGGTGCTGTGATTACGCAGTATTATATGGAAGATTTGGAAGCACTAGGTCTTCTGAAAATGGATTTTCTGGGATTGAAAAATTTGACAACGCTCCAGAAAACTGTTGATTATATTAAGCAAACCCAAAATCTCATTGTCGATCCAGAAACGCTACCTTCTGATATAGAACGAAGAGCTCAAGAGACTTTTGGCAGAATCAAAAAGTTACCCGATGATGTAGATAAAACTTATAGACTTTTAGAAAGAGGAGATTTAGAAGGTATTTTTCAGTTAGAATCCTCTGGGATGCTGGATGTAGTTAGAAAACTCAAACCTTCCTGTCTGGATGATATTTCTTCTATTTTGGCACTTTACCGACCCGGCCCGCTGGATGCAGGTTTGATTCCTCAGTTTATTGACTGCAAGCACGGTAAAGCTGTTGAGTACGATCATCCGCTATTAGAGCCGATTTTAAAAGAGACTTACGGAACGCTTTGTTTTCAAGAGCAAATTATGCGGATGGCTCAAGATTTGGCAGGCTATTCTTTGGGTCAAGCTGACTTGCTGCGGCGCGCAATGGGCAAGAAGAAAGCTGATGAAATGCAGAAGCAAAAGGAAACGTTTATCGATGGGGCAACTAAGAATGGAGTTAGCCAAAGAATTGCTGAAAAGTTGTTCGCGCAGATGCTGCAATTCGCGGAATATTGTTTTAATAAATCCCATTCAATGGCCTATGCCTATATCACGTATCAAACGGCTTATTTAAAGGCGAATTATCCTGTAGAATACATGGCTGCACTGCTAACTGCTAACAGAGGAGATCAGGATAAAGTACAGAAATATATTGCCAATTGTCTCAAGCTGGGTATTGAGGTTGAGCCGCCGGATATTAATACTTCTGAACTTACTTTTACACCGCTGCCCAAAGAGATGACTGGAGGTACCAAAGATAAAATTTTGTTTGGAGTTTCGGCGGTTAAAAATGTGGGAGAAGCGGCAATTGAAAATATTTTGGCAGCGCGGCAGGAAGGGGGTAAGTTTAAATCGCTGCCGGATTTGTGCGATCGCGTAAGTCTCCATTCTGTGAACCGCCGCGCTCTAGAAGCTTTAATTCAATGCGGTGCTTTTGATAAAATTGACAAAAACCGCAAGCAATTAGTAGAGGACCTCGAAGGGGTGATGAAATGGGCGCAAGAACGCAAAAGAGATCGAGAAAGCGGGCAAGGTAATCTCTTTGATTTGTTAGGTACGAATAGCTTTGGTAAGTCGGTCAATACCTATGAGTCGGCGCCAAAAGCTAAATTGGTAAAAGATTATGACAAACAGGAGAAGTTGCGTTTAGAGAAAGAATTGCTGGGCTTTTATGTATCAGAACATCCCCTAAAGTTTCTCATGCAAGTAAACCAAGACCCAGATGTTGTGACTCTCGAACAGTTAGCAGATAAAAAGGGGAAAGTATCAGTTATTGTCATGCTCAGCGCTATCAAACTTGTAGTGACAAAAAAAGGCGAGGCGATGGCAATTTTGCAATTAGAAGATTTGACACATCAAATAAAAGCTGTTGTGTTCCCCAAGGCTTACGAACAAGTGAAACCTTACATTGTAGAGAATGCTATCTTACAGATTAGTGGAAAAATTGAGAAAGATGGGGAGGAAATTCAGATACTTGTAGACACTGCCAAGCCGGTTGAAACAGTACAGGTTGCCGAGGAAATCGAGACGGAGGAAATCGAGACGGCCCAACCGGAAATGAAAAACCCTTGGCCGACGGAACCAGTCAACATTGTACGATCGACAAAACCTGTGGAAGTTTTAGAAATGGTGATTGTCAAGCTTACACCGCAGCAAGTACAAGACGGGAAAAAACTCAATTCCCTCAAAGCTATTTTGCAAGAACTTTCCAATCGAGGAGAAGATGCTAGCGTGTCGGTGGGGGGAATTGTTGTCGGTGAATATTCCTGTCAACCCCTTCGCATTAACCGTCAATTGTGGGTGCAAGATGGCGAGGGAACTGTTAGCCGTCTCAAGTCGGCTGGATTTGATGCTTGGGTTTTTCCTCTAGACAATCGCGGGGAGGCTGCGGTGTTTCGAGAAATGCGATCGCAACTTAATTTGCATTCTTGGGCTAGTAGTTTACTTGACACTGACACCGATCGCCTTCACCAGTATCTCAGTTATCTCGCCCAATTAAACAGACGCCCGCCAAATTAACACTTCGCCGCCATCCCCACCAGTGACTAAAGTTTGACCGTCAGGACTAAAAGCCACCGGATTGCACCCAGCAAGACTGCACAAACATTCTCCTGTTTCCAGGTTCCAGAGTTTAACCGTACCGTCTCGACTGCCGCTAGCAATAATTTCGCGATCGGGACTCATCGCCACCGAAATAACCGCATCAGAATGCCCCCTCAAAGTATTAATCAATTCCCCTGTATCGGCATTCCACAATTTAACAGTAGCGTCGGCACTTCCACTGACAATCGTCTTGCCGTCTTGACTAAATGCGATCGCATAAACCCAATCTGAATGACCGAAAAAAGTACGTACACTCTCCCCAATACCTACACGCCAAATCTTAATAGTTGTGTCAGCACTGCCGCTGGCAAGCATCATACTTTGAGGGCGAAAACTAACAGATAAAACCTTGTCAGAATGTCCCGAAAGTTTTTGAACCAATGCTCCGTTGCGCTGGTTCCACAATTTAATACTCTTGTCGCCGCTAGCACTCGCAATTGCTCCCGAGTCGCAACTAAAAGCCACCGAGTACACGGGGCCGTACCGGTGACTGTACGGCGAACCAAAATCGCTATAAAATTCGCGAATCATCGCCTTTTTATCCAGCTTCCACTCAATGACTTTTCTGTCAAAACTACCGCTAACTAGCATTCTCCCGTCTGGGCTGATTGCCACAGCATCAACCGTTGCGGAATGACCGAAAAAAGTATGGATGAATTCACCTGTTTGCAGGTTCCACAGCTTAATTGTTTTATCATCGCTGGCGCTAGCGAGAATATTGCCTTGAGGATTAATAACAACAGCATTAACCGAGGCTGAATGGCCGTGGAGAATGCGCTCGCACCGCCAGTTATTAGACGACAATAATGTCGGATTGCTAGGGGATGGCGCAACATGAATCTTGTGGCGCGGCGCGGCTGAGACGGCGGTTGCTGTATTTTGCTGCGAGTTAGTTACTGGCGAATTAATAGCTATTTTTGCTAGAGAATTATAACTGATTTGAGAGCGGGGATATTGCCCAACATTTACCAAGTCTTGCAACACTTCAGCAGCGGATTGATATCGCTCTCTTACCGAATCTTTGAGCAATTTATTCAAAATAGTTGCTAATTTTGGGCTGACTTTTATGCCTTTTTGCGCCAGGTGCGATCGCCAAATCCATTTGCATTCCAAAGCATCGAACAAATCCTTCAGTACCGCCCCAGTTAGCAGGTGAATACAGGTAACGCCCAAACTGTAAAGGTCGCTCGCCGGATAGGCTTTGCCGCTGCGAATTTGTTCGATGGGCGCATAGCCAGCAGTTCCAGTTATCGTCCCAGTTTGCGCCTCAGAAAAGCCGCTAATGTGCTTAGCAACTCCAAAATCTACTAGCACAAACTGACCCCCCCTCGCCGAACCCTGTACAGCAGGAGATTCAGGCACAATTATCCCTTCTATACCACCGGAAGATTGAGGTAAAGAGGCCCCTCGTTTTCCTTTACCAGGAGTCGAGTTGCCATATCCCGCCCCAGCCCCCAAGCTTTGGGGAGTTCTCCGCAGAATATTTTCCGGCTTAATATCCCGATGAATCACCTGGTGTTCGTGAACAAATTGCAAAACAGGCAACAAATTGATCAACAATTCCCAAATCTGTTCCTCGCTAAAAGCTCCCCGCTGCTGCAACTCCTGAAACAAATTATTTCCCTCGATTAACTCTTCTACAAGATACAGACGTTTGGCTTGTTCAAAAGAAGCCAGCAAACTTGGAATCTGCGGGTGTGCTCCGAGTTCGTGCAGCCGATGAGCTTCTTGTTTGAACAGTGCAGTTGCCTTTTCTAATTCTGCCTTTTCTTGAACTTGGGGGAAAAATTGTTTGATGGCGCAGCGAGTTTCCAACCTATCTTCATCGACAGCTAAAAAAGTTCTGCCAAATGTTCCTTCACCGATAGGTTGAAGGGCGCGATAACGCTCTTTCAGTAGCAATTTTGAGCCGCACGCCAGACAAAACTTGGTTGAGTCAGGATTCTGCGGCTTTTGGCAATGGGGATTGAGGCAATAGCTCATCTTTTTTCCGGCCTGGAGATTCCCACCACAGCTAAACTTAGCAAGATGGTAGTCTGTTTCCACTCACGCCCAGAGTACCATTCTCGATAATACCTGAGAAACCGGGTTTCTTAACCCAAAATCTAGGCTCTCAGGTTGAGCCAGTGGCAAGAAACCAAGGTGATGACACTAGAAGTGCTTGATGTGAGTTTCCATATATTCTAATGCTTTCCTAAAATTTTGCTTTCTTGGCGGATCGCAAACTGGTATGTCAACAGTTAACTGTTAACTGCGACTATTCGCGAGCATTTCTGCGGAGAGCAAAAAGCATTTTTTAGGAGTGCGAGCGGGACGCTCGCTATATATTATATATACATATAGCGAGCGGGACGCTCGCACGGAGAGCAAATACAAAACTCAGAGGCTCCCGGCTATTCTCCCCCGTCTAAAAGACACTCTTGCTCCCCGCCACCATTCTGTGAGGATGCTTTGGCTTTAATCACCGCTTCCCTAAAGCCTAAAACTACTAAAATATTGGCAAGTGTTAAGAAAAATTCCGCAGAACCATGCAGCCAATCGACATTTGCTAGCGACTCGTTGTAGGCAACTTTTGCATAAATTGCGGCGGGAATAGTCACAGCCACAAAAACGAGAGTGCCGTAAAATCCCCTCAGAGCTAAAGGGGGTGTTTTTCCCGATCGAGTCAAAAACCAGAGAAATCCCAAGTAGGGAAATAGAGACAGAACAAATAAAGTTTCTTTGGAAATCATTAGTAATTGGTGAGCAACCAGATACTATGATAAATTAAAAAATCCCAAGTTAGTGTGAATAATTTTTAACTTTTAATTTTGAGTTTTTCATGTTTAATTCCACAGAGGCACTCGTTGCTCTCGAACCGCTAGAGACTCACCCAAGCCCATAGCTTTTAAGCAAAGTCGCTGCCATCGCCAGTATTTAAAACCCCTCACGCACGTGAAGACAACACCCGTCACTCGTCCCCTAACACCGTTTTTAGCATAACACATTATTTTCAACCGTGCCAGCCTGTTAATTGTCTCTCACTCTAAAGCTACCCAGCAATTATAAACTGAGACAGTTCCAAAGTTTTCGGTCTGCTAGGCATCAAGCAAGCATCGTCCAAAACCTCTAAATCCAAGCAGCGTTTTCTATCTGCTGCGAGAGTTTCCTTCAGCTTCGCATCAAAATCAAAATACGGGCCACAATCCCAAACTTTGAGTTCCAACCGTCCGTTACACACCATAATTTCTAGTTGAACAGGAGTTTCTACTGGCAGATTTTTGTGAGCGTGACGAACTGCATTAGTGAAACCTTCAGCCAAAGCTAACTGAAACTTCCACCAAACCTCATTAGGGAGCGATAAATCTTTCAACTGCTCAAACCACTCCAAAACTCGAGTTAAAGCATTCAGCTCTGTGTTGACTTGCAGGCTAATGTGTTTAACATGACTTTCATGCAGTTCTTGTTCCTGCTGTGTTTTATTCTGCCAATCCCAGGTGTTTAAGAACTTCATTAACCCATCTAAACGGCTAGCCTTTTTTATATTTTGTGGTCGATTGCGACCTTCTACTTCGTAACTTTTGCTCAGCAACAAACAATTTCGACCGTCGAGAGTCCGGGTGTAACTTAGCTCGTCTGCAATTTGCCACATGAGTTGCAGCCCCCGGCCGCCTTCTGCCAGTTCATTTATGCTGTTCAACATCTATTTTCCTCGTCTGAAAGTATTAGCTATACCCTATTTTCCGACCCGCCGAGACACGTGGTATTTGTTTTATACTTGCTTGCTCGGTATTATTTCGGGGATCACACAAAATGCTATCTTTTTTACAGAAGGCAGCGCATCAGCAATATGTCTTAAGTGTCTAAGCCAATTGGCTTATTTACCGATCGCCTGTACGGAGAACGATCGCCCTACGCAGCACAATCCAACTGCACTGAGTACAAATACTTATCCGCTGTCGGAGCCAGCCACTTGCCTCTGCCGTCACAAGCTCCAGAATCCCTAGCATTCAGCGCCTTGTGACGGTCGTTGGAAGCTGCAAAGGAGCCGGGAAGTGGGCGCTCTCATCCCAAAGGCGTAAGTAATATCAGCGAGGGTGAGCGCGATCGAACCTTACACCGTCGAGCCGCGTCAATGCACTAGACTAGGACTTGCGCCAACAACCCGGTTTCTGCTAAGAATATTGGGTTTGACAGCGAGGAATTAACGAGGAAACCGGGTTTTTGGTCCCCCGCGCGTAAGTCCCGCAGACAAATCGGTGATCAAAGGCAGTTAGAGGACTTACCCCGACTATGACCAAAATCAAACTGAAAATTCTGACTGCAGCGATACTGCTACTCCCATTTTGCGCCGCACTTCCCTTACGGGCTCAAAATCTGTCTTTAGTCAAGCGACTGCTAGAAACAAGAGGATGTCCCGGATGCGACTTATTTGGCGCCTCCTTGAGCCGTGCAGATTTGTTTGGCGCTTCCTTGAGCCGCGCCACTCTCAGCAGGGCCGACTTAGTTGATGCCGACTTGACTGCGGCTGACTTAATGGAAGCTAATTTAAACAACGCCAACATGAGAAACGCCTTTTTGGCTGACGCCGACCTCAGCAAAGCCGACATGAGCAGGGCCGACATCAGAGGAGCCAACTTAGAAAATGCCAACCTCAGCGAGAGTTCTCTTCGAGACGCATCCCTCCTGTTGGCTAACTTAAAATGCAGTAATTTGAGCGCCGCCAAACTAAGTAGAACCGACTTGAGAACAGCCGATTTAAGCGGTGCAAATCTGCGTGGTGCAGACCTCCAAGAAGCCGATTTAAGCGGTGCAAATCTCAGCGGTGCAGACCTCAGAGCGGCCGACTTGAGCGAGGCGAGATTGAACAAAACCAATCTTACAGATGCCAATCTCTGCGGCGCCCGGATGCCGAACCGAAAAATATCTCGGCAAGGCTGCGAAGTTAACAAAGAACAAGCGATAAGCACGAACAATTACTGCAATTATTGCTATGCCTTGAATGACTGGTGGCTGAATGTCTTAAGGTTCAACTAAGCAGTATCATTGTGATTACTGTTGTGCTTCAGGTATGTACTGTTAGAAGTCCGAGCAAATAGAATTGCGAGCAGGCGGTACAGATATCAAACTGAACCTGTTACCGCTAACAGCTTTTATCTACTTTGAAGAACCTAAAAATTGGCTCACTATTTGCAGATATTCTGCACCCCCGATCTGTGCCACATTATTGTGACCTCCATCAGGAACTATGTAAAGCTGTTTGGGATCAGGTGCTGCATCAAACAGTTTTTTGCTCATTTCCACTGGAACTACATTGTCAGCAGTCCCGTGAATAAAGAGCACGGGCATTTGCAGGCGATCGACTTTTGAAAGAGAATCAAACCGCTGCGTCAGCAACAAATCTATGGGAAACAGCCAAAACAGCCCTTTTTGGAAATCCACCATCGCCCGCGTCGAAGTAAAAGAGCCTTCTACAATTAACCTGGCTGCCTCCGGGTGGCGCACTGCCAGATTGATCGCGATCGCGCCTCCCAAAGAATGTCCGTAGATATAAATTTGATTCGGGTTAACCCCCCGCTGTTGCACCAAATAATCCCAAGCAAGTTGAGCATCCTCATAAACCTGAGATTCACTCGGAAAATCGCCCTGGCTTTTTCCATAACCACGATAATCGATCACAAATACCGACAAACCTAACCGATGAAATCGATTAGCGTGTTCGACATTTGCTCCCACATTTGAACCATTGCCGTGCAGGTACAAAACTACCCCCCCTAACCCCCCCTTATTAAGGGCGGGAACCGGAGCCACGGCCCGTCTGTCACTTTGGGGCGTAGCCAGAACCCTCTCTCCCTTTCTTGCTCCCCCCCTTAGCAAGGGGGGGCTGGGGGGTGTTTGCGAGGCAGGAATCCACCACCCGTGCACGCTTTCCACCGCGCCTGTTTTACTTGGAATTGGCAGCCAAACATCTTGATATTTCAACTGAAAATCATCTGGCGTAGTTTCGATCGCCCGCGCGGGAAAAAAGATAAACTTACCTTGCGCTACAAATAGGTATACACAAGCAGCAGAATAAGCCACGGCCAAAGCTATCCCAAAAGCTATTAGCGATTTAGACAAAAGGAATACCAGCAACTTGTTCATAGAAAATAGAGCACGCGGGAAATTAGATATCGGTCAACAGCTAAGGGCAAATGATTAATTCAGACAATTAGCCAAGATCAATTACTAACTTCCGCCGCAGCATTCCGCCGATTTTAAAAAATCAATGCAATTCTGGGTGGTGCAAGTGCCAATTCGTAGACTGTTCGTAAGCGTGAGCCACTTGAAACAGCCGAGATTCTTGCAAAAGATTACCAATCAGTTGTATGCCCACTGGCATTCCTTTATCATCAAATCCGCAGGGCAAACTCAAAGCTGGCAAACCAGCAAGATTCACCGGAATAGTCATCAAATCTGACAAATACATACTCAGGGGGTCATTGAATTTTTCGCCTGCCTTAAATGCGGTAGTAGGAGCAGTGGGACAGACTAAAACATCAACTTGAGAAAAAGCTTTTTCAAAGTCTTCTTTAATTAAAGTCCGAACTTTTTGAGCTTTTAGATAATAGGCATCGTAATATCCAGCCGACAATACGTAAGTGCCGATCGCAATCCGGCGTTTAACTTCCGCACCGAACCCTTGAGAGCGAGTTTTGGCATACATATCCAACAGATTATCGGGGTCTGGAGACCGGAAACCGTACTTTACTCCATCATATCGCGCCAAATTTGCCGAAGCTTCCGAGGGAGCAATGATGTAGTAAGTGGGCAAACCGTAGCGGAACCGGGGACAAGAAATGACTTGAATTTCTGCGCCCAATTGTTGAAATTGCTCGATCGCCTTAGTAACAGCGTCTTTAACCGCCGAGTCCAACCCTACACCAAAAGTTTCTTTAATTACACCAATTCTCATCTGACCCTTGGGTCGCAAACTGGGTCTTAAAGCTTGGGCGTAGTCAGGAATTGGGACATTAAGACTCGTGGAATCTCTCGGATCATAACCGGCGATCGCCCCCAACAAAATCGCCGTATCCTCAACACTCCGACCAAAGGGCCCGATTTGATCGAGAGAAGAAGCATAGGCAACCAAACCGTAGCGAGAAACCAACCCATAAGTAGGTTTCAGCCCCACCAAACCGCAAAAAGCAGCAGGTTGGCGGATTGAGCCCCCAGTATCCGAACCCAAACTCACGACGCATTCTCCCGAGGCTACCGCTGCTGCAGAACCGCCTGAAGACCCTCCGGGCACGCGCTCCAAGTCCCAAGGATTCGCGGTAACTTGATAAGCAGAAGTTTCCGTCGAGCTCCCCATTGCAAACTCGTCCATATTCGCCTTACCCACAATCACCGCACCGGCTGCTTGGAGTTTCGAGACGACGGTTGCATCGTAGGGAGGCACAAAATTCTCCAAAATCCGAGAGGCGCAGGTTGTGGGAATGCCATTCGTGCACATATTGTCTTTAACGGCGATCGGGATGCCGGCCAACAGCCCTATTTCCTCGCCTGCTGCGATTTGGGCATCCACTTTGTGGGCCTGCGCCAATGCGCTGTCTGCTGTCACGCACAGAAAGCTTTTCAACTTCGGCTCTAGCTGGGTAATTCGGTCTAATGCTTCTTGAGTAATTTCCACAGCAGAGCGTTCTTTATTGACCAGTTGTCGGTGCAACTCGCGGATAGATGGCATGCTCGTACCTTTATCATTTCTACTTTGAGACAATACAGTTAATATAGCTGGCAATTGCACGCACTTACAGCTATTCGGCAAAGTCCGCTATTTTTGTGGCTTTGTTCGAGCGCGCGATCGGTCTTTTTACATACAATAGATTAAATTCCCCAAATAGCACCAGACAAAAAATAGCGATCAACTTTTTTACCTAATCTTTTAAAAAAACAATAAGGCAACTGTATCACGACTTAGGCAAAAAGTGGTTTGACGCGCGAATTATAGGGGTAAGGTGCGCAATCCGCACACTACATAATTAGGTTCTGCCTCCAAGACTGTGTATGCAATATCACAATCCTTAGGAAATTAGCCCGTCCCAATTCTTATATCTAAAATATAAAATGCACTCACTCATTTCTACTTCTCCAATCTAAAATATAAAATCTCAAATGTATAACCCATTTTCTCTCCGACGCAACCAATGATTTAGGTCATAAAAAGATTACATAAAAAATAAAAGTAATGCCTGATTATTGCGGCTCCCCTTTATGGGGAATATAACCAGATAATATTGGCAATATTGCTCCCGAAACATTACCCCTTTCGCTAGATACAATTAATTCCTCGTTTAAAAGCGTATTCAGAAGCTCATGAAGCGGATTTAAACTGGGATTACCCGCCTGATAGACCAGAAAAAACTGCACAAGAAATAGAGACTTATGAGCCAATACGCTTGGGTTAACACTGTTTATTGCCCGGAAATCCCTTGCAGCATCCCTCCAATCGTTGCGGGGACGCAAGATCAAGTTCTTCTTGCCCCCTTTGTTCGGGGGACTAGGGAGGATCGGGCTTAACAACCGTATTGACTTATCAGCAACAAGGTATTAGCTTGTGGCTGCAACTGCAAAAAGAATTATCCCCAGATTATGAAGTGCTTTATTTTAGCCAAAAATTACGAAAAGTTATCAGTCATCCGAGTGAATTAATGGCTGCTGCGTAATTACAGAAAAGCTCGATCGAGCTTGGACCATCCAGCCCCATTGTGCCACCGGTCAAAAAGCCTGTCAGAAATCTGGGGTGCACAAAAAAGCTCGGAACGCTCACCGCCACGCCGAGGTCCTTTGTGACGCGCACCTGCAAAAAAACAGCAGTCCTTCCTCAACTGCCTCTATCTGCGTGCATCTGCCGCAAAAAAAGCTAGGTATTTGCCACCACGATCCCCAGGAAAATAATTTCATCCGGAATTATCCCCAAAACCAAAGATATATGGTAAGAAGTTCCCGATGCCCCGTTGGAGGAATGCCACCTAAAGCTCACTTAGAATCCCACCTGACGGCAGAGGAACTCAAAATTCGCTACCGGCAGGCACAAAACACCACAGAGTCGCGCCGCTGGCACTTGCTGCTCTTAGTTTCCCGAAATTGGACTATCAAACAAGCAGCCCAAGTTGTAGGTCTCAACTACGACTACGCCAAAGAAATTGTCCAGCGCTACAACCGAGAAGGGCCTAACTCTGTGAGAAACCGCAGCGGAGACCGCCAGCCCCCTCCTGCGAAATCCTTGCTGGATCCTCAACAGCAAGAAGAACTGCGACAAGCCCTGCAAGGCTCTGCCCCCGACGGCGGAGACTGGACAGGCCCCAAAGTAGCTCGCTGGATTGCCGAAAAAATCGGTAGCGATCATGTCTGGCCGCAACGCGGCTGGGATTACCTCAAGCGGTTGGGTGCTGACTGGCGACGGCGGCGCAGAAAGTAGATAGTTCGCAATATTTTAGAGGGGGTTGATTGCCTAACTGCAATCGCTCCCTTTATTTTGGTTATCTTGGCGCACCGGGGCGATCGAACTATTTGAGATTTGAGATTTGAGATTTGAGATTTGAGATTTGAGAACAAATCTAAAATCTCAAAGGGTTTGACTGATGTAACAATAGCTGCTTATATAGGATTTGGTTGTGTTGAGGATGTTAAATATGCGAGGAATCAGGCGTTTTGTGTCGATCGCCAACAAGACTTTGGCAGTAGTAGCTGGCATCGGACTCGTTCAGATGTTAACCATCGCAAGTTCATTTTCTCAATCCTCTAACCCGCGTTCCTTAGACGAACTCTACAAAATTCGCGATCGGCTCGTCACCGAATTAGAGCAACCCTCCTCCCCTTCCCCAGAACCAACCCTCCTCTCCCGCTTAGTTCCCCTCGCCGCCAGTCCTCAAGAACAACTGCTTTCTCAGTTGCAAGCGGTGGAAGTTCAAATATTAGTAGAACAGAGGGCTAAGGACGACTTACAGCAAGCAGTCCGTTTAGCCAACCGAGCCGTAGAAACTAAACGGCAGCAAAATCAGTCGATCGAATCTTCGCAGCAAACTCAATTTTTGTGGAACCAAGCCCTCAACAACTTGCAGTCCGTTCCACAAAATTCATTTTTAGCTTCCCTCACTGCCTCAAAAACTCAAGAATACCGGGAAAATTTAACGGCAGCAACCTCTCAAGTGCAGCAAGCCAAATCAGATTTTTTGGCGGCCGTTGCCCGGGAAAGCGGTTTGTCTGGGCAAGCTTCGATCGGCATTTGCCGCCTTTCTAGAGAATGCGTACACCTGCGGGGCGATGTGCCTCCTGTCAGTCCAGCCAGCTTAATAAAGGTGCCGATTGCTGTCGCCCTGATGCAAAAAGTCGAAACAGAAAAAATTAGTCTGAACAAGGAAGTATTCGTCAATAGGGGCAATTTCACCGAAGACTCATCGACGAAGATTTTGTCCCCTAAAAATTACCCCTTGAAGACACTGTTAGAAGAAATGATCGATCGCAGCAGCAATACTGCTACCAATCAACTTATTGATTATTTGGGTTGGGATTACATCAATCAATTCTTAGATAATCGCGGCTACCAAGTCACCCGGGTCAAGTTCAAATTAATGGGGGAAAAAATTATGCCCGCCAACCCCGGTTTTGGTCGCAACCGCGTGACTGCTAACGAACTCACCGAAATGATGGTGCAAATTTACAATGGCGAAACACCCGGTGCTAAACAGTTAATAGAAATTCTCAACGGCCAGTACGATCGGGCTCTAGGATTTGCCGCCTTGCAAGGGACTCAAGCTCAGTGGTTGGGCGAAAAAACAGGCCAAAATTCCCTGGTGCTCGGTACAACTTTAGCGATGAGCATTGACGGCGAAGCCTATGTGATGACTGTAATTGACACCCGCAGCGGCGATCTACAAATGCGCCAGTCTATTTCTAAAATTGCCGATTACATTAGCCGCAACCCCAGCTTTTAAGAAACTCCAGACTTACTGACAGCCTTTTCCGCTGCTAACATACCCATGTACAAGGTACCATCTTGGTCGTGGTACTTGAAAGCTCCGTAACGGCCAATTATATCAAGATTTTCAAACTGATTGAGATAATCGTTAACTTCCGATAACGCTTCTTGATAATTAACAGCATAAATTGGATGAGTACGGGCTAGTTTTACGACAAAACCTCCGGAAACTTTCGCTTCTCCCAGCAGTCCAATTGCCCTTAAATCTTGCTCTGCCTGTAACAAAAGCTCTGCTTCGGGCTGTTGCCAAGTCGAGTCGCCAAAATCGCACCAGTATTCGCAACATAAAGGAGTCTGATGACTATTTGGCACCATATCCTTAGACCAGTTAGCAAAATTTGTCACCCGGCCCAGCCGAATATTGGCATCGTTGATATAAATACACTGATCGGGGAATAAATTGCCACTTTCAACAATTAAATAAGCGATCACAGTGTTGCGGAACTTCAAAGACTTTACTCGCTCCACGAGTATACTTGGGACAGCCGGAGTGAGTTGTTGCAGCAAAATACTCAAAGGAATTGAACTGATGACGCCCTTGCATTCAACAACTTTCTCTTCTCCTGTTTTGCTGTTTTTTAGAGTCAGTTGGGTGACTTTAAAGTTTTCGTGATGAATTTGCTTCACTTCGTGGTTGAAGAGAATTTGTTGATCGTGCTCCCCAATAAAATTAGCAATACGTTCGTAAAGCTGCCGCGAGCCTAACCTGGGAAATTTTACCCTGCACTCCTCCCTAATCATCGCATTTTTTAGAATTTCCAGAAAAGATGTATATCTAAATTTTCCGGCTTCCCAGTCAGCGCTAATTTCCGTGCAAGGTATGCCCCAAAGCTTTTCTAGATAAGCCTTAAAACAAACCTCAAATAACTCTTTGCCAAATTTACCAGTAATTCGTTCAGCGTAATTTTGAGGATTTGAGTTGGGGAATAATTGAGCCGGCACATACGAAAGGAGAATTTTTAAGCTGTTCCAAAAGCCAACTCCTAACAAAACTTCTGGGACACTGGGAGGATAGGTAAAGTATTTCTTCTGCCAGTACATCCGAGTGATCACCTGGAACGTAACTTGCTCTGAACCCATTACCTCGTCCCAAAATTTGTGAACAGCAGCAATATCACTGCCAAAAAAGTGGGGGCCGTAATCCAGAATAAATCCTTGATATTCAATACTTTTTGCCAAGCCCCCCACTTGGGAATCCCGTTCAACAACCACAACAGGCTGACCTTTTTTAGTAGCGGTGTAAGCCGCGGCCATACCTGCTGGACCCGCACCTAAAACATAAATTTCGCTTGGCTCGCTCATCTCGATATTCCCTGAATTAAGATGTTAACAAATGTGTTGTTGGAGAAGTTAATCCCCCTATTTTCCCAATTACTCAACTTAAATTGTTCCAGCACATTGAGAAAGTTACTGCACGTCTGCTTAAGACTAACATGGCTTGTCAAATTGCCAAAACGACTCATTGTCGATCGACGGTGAGTTGCAACGTTCAGCGCATAGGGTACGGAACCCAATTTGAGAATTTATCCAGATGGCCCCAATATGTCACACAGGCCGTTAATGCCCAGATCAGAGCCGCTGCTACCAGTACGATCGTGCCAATCAGCCGGAGAGTGCGATTAGTTCGCAGCAACAGCGCAGGCGTCGCGAAGACGCCGCCGAGTCCCGACAGGATGAAGCCCAGACCTGATAGTATTGGCTGCGTTGTTATACCTAGAGTAATAATACGCAAACCGACCAAGATAGCAGCCACACCTGCGAAAAATGCGTAAATCGTAACTGTTATTAACTCCCAGTTTTGGGCTAGGGCGACAGAAGCACCGATAAATACGATACCCAACAAAACTGACATTTCCCCGAAGGCTATGTTGAAGCTGCCTGGAATTGGCCAAGTGAAGATCATGTGCAATCCTGTTGTAAGGGCGATCGCACCAGTCATGCCAAACCCGGGAATCCACCGTTTTTGATCCTCGCTGTCGAGACCCGCATAGACATAGTACGCGAGGATAAATAATCCTGCCACCATATTGATCAGCATCAAGGTGATGTAGTCAATAAACATTAATAAACCTGCCTCCGTCACAATTAAAGGTAAATTAGATCTATTTTGTTACTATTGATAGAAAATAATAGATCCAAGCCTAAGGCTACACCAGGCGGACGCCAACATAAAATTTGTAAGTCTTGTGTACCTTTGAGGTAGCAGCTACTCGCACTTGTAAAATGCCGCACACAAAACTCAGCGTTTCTGTCAAAGGAAAAGGATTTCCCATCCTCTGCTTGCACGGCCATCCAGGTTCCGGCGATTGTATGTCCGTCTTTACAGAACACTTATCAAAGCGGTTCCAGACGATCGCCCCAGACTTGCGGGGATACGGCAACAGCCGCACCTCTGTTCCCTTTGAAATGACCGACCACCTCCTCGATTTAGAAGCACTTTTAGACCGATTAGGAGTCGATCGCTGTTTGGTGATCGGATGGTCTTTAGGAGGGATTTTAGCCCTGGAATTAGCCATGAAATATCCAGGGCGAGTCACCGGTTTGATTCTACTTGCATCCGCCGCCAAACCGCGAGGAAGTCACCCTCCCATCTCTTGGCAAGATAACCTTTACACCGGTTTAGCGGGAATTATCAATTGGGTGATACCCGGTTGGCAGTGGAATATTGATACTTTTGCTAGGCGATCGCTCTTTCGCTACTTGATACAGCAGCATACAGCCACCCCTTACCGCTACTTAGCACAGGCAGGTACCCCCGCCTACCTCAAGACTTCCAAGACGGCCACCAAGGCTTTAAATACCGCTCTCAGGGCCGGATACGATCGACTGATCCACCTCGACGACATTCAATGTCCCAGCTTGGTGTTGGCAGGAGAAGCCGATCGGCACATCACCTCGGCATCGAGTTTAGAAACAGCCCGCCACCTTCACGATTGTCAGTGGCAGTGCTATCCAAATACAGCCCACTTGTTCCCTTGGGAAATTCCCGATCAGGTAATCGCAGACATCGATCGTTGGATTGAGAATTTCCCCCTAGCAGTTGGTAATAGCTAGTCTTAAGTTTTGAGTTTGTCAGAAGCAATTAATCACCCAACAGTCAACTATTTTGAATTTATATCCTTTGTGTTTGCCTCCGCATCATAATTTTCCGAGTTTGTGCGAGCTTCCCCCTCGCTATCAGGGTTCGCAAGGATGGTATAATTCCGTAGTTACCGGATTTTAATTTACAACTTACAACTCAAAACTCAAAACTCAAAATTCCCCCTGGTTCTAGTGACCGCTCTAAACAGGCAACAGCCCTCCCTCACCAAGCTTTCCCAAATCCTCTGCCACCGTTAAATTAATAGGTTTGCAGCGGTGAATTGAAACACAAAGACCTTCTGCACCTTCATTTTCTATGTCTTCTACATATCCTGCTTTTGCAGCTTCCGCTTCTTGAGCCGTCAAGAACGGCCCAAAATAGTAAATGCACCGCGGCGCTGAAGTTTTCACTTCAACCCACCAAGCCAATCCGAAAAAATTGAGCAAGCTAATCAAGAATTCTTTCATCTGCTTTTCTAATGTATTTGACGGTGTTTTCATGGTGCTGCGAACACGCCTAAGCTTTTGTTATTTACACGTGGCTGATTGCTACCAAGAACCTATCCCCACCTATTTAAAGCTGATCTCTAAATAGATTGGTGTCGAATTCCTGTTTGAACGTAGGGGGAAGGCCCCTTCTACTTTCGCCTGTCCGTAAGGAAAGCCGATCGGCTACCCTTACTTGTTGAGGGTGTGCTGCCGCTCAATTCTGGGCGGCATTCACAATAAACTACTGTGTTGTGTTCTTTTTTTCAACCACCTTTACGATCCGTGTACGTGAAACTTTTTGGGCCCGCGCTGACGGTAAATTTCGTATAAAGCCATCCCCGTTGCTACCGAGACATTCAGGCTAGGAGTCTTCCCCCTTAAAGGAATTGAAACTAATCCGTCACAGCCGCGCTGTATCAAAAGGCTCAAACCGTCAGCTTCACCACCCACAACTAAAACAGTGGGCCCAGAGAACTTGATTGTCTCTACCGATTGACCGACGCCTGCTGCAGTGCCATAAATCCAGAATCCAGCCTCTTTCAATTCTTCCAGCGCCCGGTTAAGATTGACAACCCTCGCCACTGGCAGGCTTTCCAATGCCCCTGCTGCCACTTTTCTCACTGCCGAGGTAATCCCAACAGCCCGCCGCTGCGGAATCACCATGCCCTGAGCTCCCAATGCTTCTGCGGTGCGAATGATCGCCCCTAGATTGTGGGGGTCGTTGAGTCCTTCTGCTACCACAATTACTGGATCTTCGCAAGCAGACTTAGCCTTTGCTATCAGTTCGCTCAAATCCAGGTATTCGTAAGCTGATACTTGAGCCGCTACGCCTTGGTGGTTTGCCTTGCGCGTGATGTAGTCGAGGCGCAAATCGTCAACTTCATCAATGATGCTGCCGTTGGCCTTGGCTTCGGTTAGCAAGCTGTGAAAGCGGGGATCGTAGCGCAGGTGCGGGACAACCCAGATCCGGTTGAGGACTTGGTTTGTTTCTAAAGCCGCTTGCACCGCATGGCGGCCGTAAATCATGTCTGTGTCTGTGTCTGGTTGCACTACTGTATTTGAGGCACTGTCAACAGGGCGAGTGTCTCTGTCTTTGTCTCTGTCTCTGAAATGGTTGCCCCGGAATTCCTGCGGGCTGCTGTCTCTGTCTCTGTCTTTGTCTTTGTCTTTGTCTTTGTAATAATTGCTCCGGGATTCCTGCGGGCTGCTGTCTCTGTCTCTGTCTTTATCTTTGTAATAATTGCTCCGGGATTCCTGCGGGCTGCTGTCTCTGTCTCTAAAATTGTTGCGCGCCGGCTGCGGGCTGCTGTCTCTGTCTCTAAAATTGTTGCGAACCGGCTGCGGGCTGCTGTCTCTGTCTCTGAAATTATTGCGGGCCGGCTGCGGGCTGCTGTCTCTGTCTCTAAAATTATTGCGAACCGGCTGCGGGCTGCTGTCTCTGTCTCTGTCTTGGTAATAATTGCCCCGGGATTCCTGCGGGCTGCTGTCTCTGTCTCTGTCTTGGTAATAATTGCCCCGGGATTCCTGCAGGCTGCTGTCTCTGTCTTTGAAATGATTATTTCTGCGAATGTGCGGTTGCCTGTCGGCATCGACTCGACCTTTGAAAATTGCTCGCACTGGCATTTCTCGGGATTGGGGGGCGAAGGTTTCCCGCTTTTGAGGCGCGTCTACTCCCCGAGTGTCGGGACGCGGCTTGCGCTCAAAGCGGGCAGAGGACGGTTGTGAGTCCTGACGGCGGCCTTCGCTTTTGAATGGCTTGCTGTCGGAATTCGAGCGCGAGGAGTTTGGTCTGGTAAATTTTCTCATGGGTTCCTTGTGGCAGTCAAAGCGATTTTAGATTTTCGATTTTCGAGTTTTGATTTGCGAAGCAGAAGAATTGACGGATCAATCTTGGGGCTGTGAGATTTTAGATTGGCTGGGGAGGCAGCATTGATGGAAGTATTGAAGAATTGACGGATCAATCTTGGGGCTGTGAGATTTTAGATTGGCTGGGGAGGGAGCAAGGATTTTGCTGTGCTAAAGTTGCTAATTAATGGCTGATCTATCCTGTTTTCCCGATCAAGATTTTTGCTGTTTTAAGTTGGCGGCCGTGCAAGGGTTGTTAATTAATCCCTCCTCATTCCCAACTCTTAACTGCTAAATCCTTTAAGTCTCAAGTTCTAAAAGTGCCAGAACTTCGGTCAATCTTTCGGGATCAGTGAGGTACAAATATCCGATCAAAGTTTCTAAGCTGCTGGCTTGTTGGTAGATCTCTGGATCTGCTCGCTTGGAACGGCCCGCTGCGGCATTGCGGCCACGCTTGACAATTGCTAATTCTGTACTGTTCAAGTAAGGAGAGATCGATCGTAAGTGACGCGCTTGAGTTTCAGCTCGTACTTGCCCCACCACCAATTCATGATAAGCTTGCAATCTTCTGGGCGGCATTAAATACCAACTCCGAATGTAGAGTTCGTATACTGCATCTCCCAAATATGCCCAGGCTGCGGGCGAAATTCTTTCTATTTCTGCTGGTGTAGCCCTCGCAGGATGCACTCGATTTAAACTGATATCCGTCAGACTCAGTTTGAGCCCGTCATCTGCGATCGGCAACATACTTTTTTAAATAAAACTTCCGCACAGCTTGGTTTTTCTAGTCACTTACTTATTTCGTCTTTCGTCACTTCAGCAATTATAGCTTTCACAGGAGTCTTCGCTCTCAGACCACGAAGCCAGATATATAGGCAAAGCTTGGCGCGACGATCGCACTCCTAAAAAAGCCTTTTTACACTCCTGAAGGATGCTCTACTTCTTATACCATTTTTCCGCGTTTTTGCCATACATATTTTACTCCCCATCCACCATCCGATCAAAGCATCGGGGGAAATAGGGGCAAGACTTGTCGCAGCTTCTGGGAAAATCGCTATTGTTTTACCAGCACAACCATAAAAATTTGCTATCCAGCGTTGAGAACCGGATAGCTAATTTAATCCACTTTGGCGTCAAGCATCCTTGACGTTTTTTACCGCCTCGTCAACCGAAGGCTGCAAAGACAAAAATTTCTCTAAGCGAACCAGTTTAACAGTCTGAGTTACGCGGGGATTTGAGACAATTTGCAATGTCCCCTCCAAGGTTTGGGCTTTTTTGACAAGTTGCACAAGTGCACCCAAACCTGAACTGTCCACAAAGTCTATCTGAGACAAGTCCAAAATTACGTGTTTTGGGCCCTCGTCAATACATTTGCTCAGTACCTTCCGAAAAGTTGCCTCAGAAAAAGCGTCCAGCAGGCCAGTCAGGCGAAATAACTGATAGTTATTCTTGACTTCGCGAGTGCCTCTGAGGCTAACGGTCAGGGTCAATGACTCAGGAATGACACCCTCCTAGCTAGATATTGCTTAAAGTCGAGGCTTCATTATAGGAGTTTTTTGGTCTTTTGTCTACAGTTTTTTAGTTATCAGTCATTAGTCATTAGTCATTAGTCAGAAGCGATCGACACAAACAGCCTCTGATGACTACTGACTAAGGACTGCTGACGTATGACTACTTACTGCTGACTACTTTCTGATTTTCTCGCATAGACTGCACGAATCGATCGAACAAATAGTCAGCATCGTGCGGGCCGGGACTGGCTTCTGGGTGGTACTGGACAGAGAACAGCGGCAGGGTTTTGTGCTTCAATCCGGCTACGGTGCGATCGTTCAAATTGAGATGAGTAATTTCTACTTCCGGGACTAGGGAATCGGGGTCGATCGCAAAACCATGATTTTGGCTAGTAATTTCTACTTGCTGAGTTAAACCCGCTGGATGATTCAATCCCCGGTGGCCGAACTTAAGTTTAAAAGTTTCTGCACCCAAGGAAAGTCCCAAAATCTGGTGTCCCATGCAGATGCCGAATACCGGTTTGTCCGACTTTAACAAAGCTTTCGCAGTCGCGATCCCTTCCGTTACCGCCGACGGATCTCCCGGGCCGTTGGACAGAAAAATGCCGTCCGGGTTGTATTTGAGGATTTCCTCTGGCGACGTGTCAGCGGGTACAACGATGACCCGACACCCGTAACTCGCCAGACGCCGCAGGATGTTGCGCTTGATCCCAAAGTCTAGCGCCACCACCGTCCACATTTCGCCTTCTTCAGGTTTGACTGTAGGACTGAACTCCCAAACCGTGTCCGTGGCTTCAGACCACTCGTAAACCTTGCGGGTAGTGACTTCCTGAACCAGATTTAGCCCGTCCATGCTGGGGGCATCTTGCACTTGCTCCAAAAGTTCCGCTTGGTCTAGAATCAATGTCGAAATGCCGCCGTTGATCGCTCCCACCGTGCGAATTTTGCGAGTGAGGGCCCGGGTGTCGATCCCGTAAATTCCCGGGATATCGTACTGTTTGAGGTAGTCTTGCAGAGATTGCGAGCAGCGCCAGTTGCTGGGGCGGCTGCATACGTTCCGGGCGATCGCACCTCGAATTTGCGGGCGCGAGGATTCTTCATCTTCGAGATTTACCCCGGTATTGCCCAATTCTGGATAAGTAAAAGTGACAATTTGACCGCAATAGCTGGGATCTGTCAAGACTTCTTGGTAGCCCGTCATTCCGGTATTGAATACTACCTCCCCAACGACGGTAGCGTTAGCGCCAAAGGACCAGCCGCGGTAAGCAGTACCGTCAGCCAGGACTAGGAGAGCGGGTTGTGCAGTTGAAAGTGACATGACATCCTTAATTACTTTCGTTTGGTTTAATTCTTACCACTGCCTGGGATTTGATGCTAGCCGATAATATACAGATATTATTTTAATTTGTGCAAGGGTTCCCCTGCATGAAGGCACTTATGCACTTATGCCGGAGGCCGGAGGCACCTATGCAACAGGTAATCAAATACCAACAAGTGCAAATTCTCCCACTCCCCACTCTCGGCATCTCCTACTCTCTCCATCTCCCCCCGCGCCAGCAATTTATCTGCCTGCTGCTTATGAGGACGGGCCCAAAGTCTAAATCTCTACCAAAAGGCAGTTCTCGCTGGTACGATCGACCTAACGCATTTAACCAAACTATGGCTAGCAAAACTCCCTTGCCTTTACTCTCAAACTTATACCAGCATCTACTGAACCCTCAAAAACGGAGCAAACCGTTACTGGTTTTAACAACAGTTATTTCTCTGAGCAGTTCAATTTTAGTAGGGAGTGTTGCCAACTCCTCGCGAGCAGTGGCTCAAGAAATTGAGGGCTGCTTCATGCGCAGTTCGTCAGGCCGCACCCTCAACCTCAGCCAATCAGTCTGCGGTTTTCTCCCCGAAGGAGCGACTCCCGCCACTTCGGCCAAGTCGGGAGTGTTTCAGGCAAAAATTAAACGCAGAAAGGCTAATATCCCGGTCATAGAAGTCACATTTAACGGCAAACAAAAGTTCGAGATGATGCTAGATTCGGGAGCTAGTGGCACAGTAATTACACCAGCAATGGCTAAAGCCTTGGGCGTTGTTCACCAGGGAACAGTGGAAGCACAAACTCCGAACGGAGTGGCTACTTTTCCCGTCGGTCGCGTGACTTCTATAGAAGCAGGTGGTCTGGCGATTAACAATGTAGTTGTGGCCATCTCGCCGTCGCTAGATATCGGACTGCTAGGACAGGACTTTTTTGGCAATAAAGACATAACTATTAAGCGAGATGTGATTGAATTTCGATCGCGGTCTTAAAAAAAACGAAGGAGGAAGAGGGAAGAAGTAAAGAAGGATTTAGAATTAAAGAATTTTTCTTGTTGGTCAGTTAAAACAAAAAATTCCTTCTTCCTTCTTCCTTCTTCCTTCTTCCTTCTTCCTTCTTCCTTCTTCCTTCTTCCTTCTTTCTTCATTTCAAAAACTCAATCAACTCTTGTAACTTCAACCAAGATTCGCCACTCAATAAAATGTCCTTAGCCAGAGAAACTCCTGCTGCGTGAGAACCCATAGGAATTGCGCCTCCCACCTGAAAAGCCAAAGACGCATTCAAAGCTACAACATCCATTTGTGCTGGCGTACCTTTGCCTTGCAAAACGTTCCGCAAAATCTCGGCGTTTTCCTCAACATTTCCGCCTTTTAACGAGCCGATCGCACTTGGTGTCAATCCTACCTTTTCCGGGTCTAAAGTAGTGAGTTCCACTTTGCCATCCGACAAAACCGCCAAATCCGTCACATCTCCCAAACCCGCCTCGTCCAATTTTTCTCTGCCGTGAACGACTACAGCCAACTCAGTCCCCAACTCGCCCAAAGCTTGCGCCATAGTTGATACCAGACTGGGATCGAACACCCCAATTACCTGCCCTGTAGGGCGCATAGGATTGACGAGGGGGCCTAAAAGGTTAAAAACAGTCCGCACCTTCAAAGTGCGCCGGAGCGACGCTACAGCCTTAAGTGCTGGATGCCAGCCGGGAGCAAATAAAAAGGTGATACCCACGGAGTCTACCGCAGATGTCACCTTCGCGGCCTCGGCGTTGAGGTTGACTCCGAGTGCTTCCAACACGTCAGCAGAGCCCACTTTGCTCGATGCCGATCGATTTCCGTGTTTCGCGACTCGAACGTTGCCCGCGGCGGCCACAAAAGCTACAGCAGTGGAAATGTTAAACGTGGAAGCGCCGTCGCCGCCCGTGCCACAAGTATCAATTAATTTGAGATTGGAGATTGAGGATTTGGGATTGAAAACGCTCTTTGACTCGCCTGCTTGGGACTGAGAATGCAATACCTGAGCCATTCCTGCCAATTCTTGGGCAGAGATGCCTTTGGCTTGGATGGCCGCTAAAATCGCTCCTGAGAGGACGGGGGGAATAGCTTCTGCTAGCCATCCCTGCATTAAGTCGGCTGCTTGGGGGCGTGAGAGAGATTGTCTGTCTAACAGTTGTTCCAGCAGGGCCGGCCACAGAGGAGAATCCGCCGTCTGGGTTGAAGCAGGAGATAACTCTGGCGTTGCTAATAGAGGAGAATCTGTCATGTATTACTATCTAGTCAAATTTAGCCCGATCGAGCTTTTAGGCCAAACCGAGAATCGATCGGGATTTTACCAGACTTGCCGACCAAATGAGAGCGCGCCCGGGCCCTAATTTTTGCCCAAATGCCAGCACCGCTACAGAATTTGTCCGCCCGCAGCAGCCGAATATGAATTTTTTGATACAACAATTATCCTCTTGTTGTGCCAACTTTACATAGAAACCCCCGATCTTACTTACAACCGCAAGCAGTCTGCTGTATTATCTATCCGCAATAATACTTAACAGTAACTCCGAGCACCCAAAGACCAATAAAAGTTTCCGACAGGAGTTGGGGAGGCCCAAAAATTTTAGACCTTAGGAGAGTCCCAGATTCATCTGTGGAGTCAATTCTTTAATCTCAAATCTCAAATCTCAAATCGACTAACAGCACCGACAGTCAGGGTTTAGCTCATGGATGCGGGTTAGTTGCCTCGTCGGGTAAGAGTCGATCGCACTCTCACCCAAAGCCTAAAAATAGAGTCTTGCTGTTGTAGAAGTTGCTACCTTATTATTATTGTAACAACAGCCTTGACACTAACTTATTTCACGGTCTTCAACTGGTAATATATTTCAGGGAGATTTCAAGGAGCGGGTTTTGCTCGAACACCTGCACCGCAGGCCGTTCGATTTGCCAATGCGATCGTGACAGCCAGCCAAGCCTCAAAGAAAGACATACCGCATCAACTAAACTTTCATCAGCAACAACTAACAACTAACAGCCCAGTAGGACAGATGAATAAACACAGTCGTGTCCGGCTGCGATACAGTACCTTTGAGCCTAATAAACGCCTCAAAATTCACAGGCGGTAGACCAAAAATATTCAACTCAAACACAAGGGCAGGGTATTCACAAGTGGGAAATCAACAATTAGAAAATAAAGCGATGGAATGCCTGAATGTCGCGGAGGCACTGTATCAAATGGAAGCAAAATATTATAGTATGTTTGAAAATGCTGTATCGGGCATTTTTCAAACAAGCCAAGACGGTCGCTACATCAGCGCTAACCCAGCTTTAGCTCGCATCTACGGATATAATTCCGCCGAAGAATTGATGGGCATTCTAACTGATATCAGCCATCAGCTTTACGTCAACCCCGAACGGCGCGATCAATTTGTTTCTGCTTTGCAAGAACAGGGCATTGTATCGGATTTTGAGTCGCAGATTTATCGCCGAGACGGAACAATAATTTGGATCGCGGAAAATGCGCGGGCTGTCTGCGATGAAGCGGGGAAATTGCTCTACTATGAAGGTTTTGTTGAAGATATCACCCAGCGCAAGCAGGCAGAATCTGGACTGCGAGAAAGCGAAGAACGCCTGCGCTTAATAATTGAAGGCGTTAAGGATTATGCTATATTTATGTTAGATCCTGAGGGGTATGTAGCTAGCTGGAATTCTGGTGCAGAACGCATTTTGGGATACAGATCTCATGAAATAGTCGGCAATAAGTCAGAGTGTTTTTTCACCAAAGAAGATATTGCAATCGGCAAGCCCCAAGAAAAATTAATCATGGCGGCTGCAGAAGGTCGATACGAAAATGAAGGCTGGCGGCTTCGCAAAGATGGCTCGCAATTTTGGGCGAATATTATTGTTACTCCTTTACGCGATGAAAGCGGAGAGTTGCAGGGCTTTTCTCAAGTAATGCAAGATATTACCAAGCCAAAGCGGGCCGCCGAGGAAAAGATGCAGTTGATTGCTTCTTTGCAGGCGTCGGAAAAAAAGTTTCGCACTTTGTACGAATCGACTAGCGATGCGGTTATGCTGCTAGATGAACAGGGTTTTTTGGATTGCAATCCAGCAACTTTAGAGTTATTTGGATGCAGGACTCAATCGGAGTTTTGCGGCAAGCATCCTTCAGAATTCAGCCCGCCGCTGCAGCCGGACGGACAAGATTCTATGAATCTTTTTCAAGAGCGAATTAATACGGCGCTGCGATCGGGAAATTGCCGTTTTGACTGGCGGCAATGCCGTTTGGATGGTTCCGAGTTTCCGGCGGAAGTGCTGCTAACTTCTATGGATATCGGCGGCAAAATGGGGCTGCAAGCTGTGGTGCGCGATATCACTTATCGGGTGGAGGCTGAGGAGGCCCTGAAGCAGGCTAATGAGATATTGGAATGCCGGGTTAAAGAGCGGACAAGTCAGTTGGAAGAGGCTATTAAAAAGTTGAGTTTATCAGAAGAAAAGTTTTCTAAGGCTTTTCGCTCAAGCCCAGATCCGATGATTATTACTACTTTTGCGGAGGGTCGTTTTATTGAAGTTAATGATAGTTTTCTGTCGATGACTGGTTACGCTTTAGAAGAAACGATCGGCAATACAGTACCGGGGTTAAATATTTGGGTAAGGTCTCAAGACCGACTTAAATTTAGGCAAAGTTTGCACCAAGAAGGTCTTGTTCGCAATCACGAATGCGAGTTTCGGATGAAGTCGGGATCGGTGGTGGTGTGTTTGGTTTCAGCGGAATTGATTAATTTGGACGGCGAACTCTGTATGCTGGGGGTGATGACGGATATTACCGATCGCAAACACGCCGAAGAAGCCCTACGGGAAAGCCAGCGGGCTTTGGCGACGCTGATGAGCAATTTGCCGGGGATGGCCTACCGTTTTCGCAACGATGCCGATCGCAGTATGGAGTTTGTCAGCGAAGGTTGCTATCAGTTAGCCGGCTATTCTCCTGAAGAATTTATCGGCACTCGGGAAGTTTCTATCTCGGAATTGACTCACCCAGACGATCGCGATAATTTGTGGAATGCCGTGCAAGTTGCCTTGCAAGAAAATCGACCCTATCAGCTAAATTACCGAATTACTTCTAAAAACGGCGAATTAAAATGGGTTTGGGAGCAAGGTTTGGGGGTGTTTTCCGACTCCGGAGAGTTGATAGCTTTGGAAGGGTTAATTACTGATATTTCCGAGCTCAAACGCAGTGAAGAAGCTTTGGTGCGATCACAAACAGAGTTAACCCAACAAAAACTTCAGCTAGAAAATACTTTGCACCAGTTGCAGCAAACTCAAGCGGTATTGATTCACACTGAGAAAATGTCTACACTCGGTCAAATGATAGCTGGTGTTGCTCACGAAATTAACAATCCCGTTAGCAGCGTCTGCGGCAATCTCGTCCACGTCGGCCACTACACGGAAGACTTGCTGAGTTTGATCGATATGTACCAGAAGCAATGCCCGCAGCCGCCGGCAGCAATTCAAGAAAAAATTCAGGATATCGAATTAGAGTTTCTGCTAGAAGATTTGCCGAAAGCCATGTCTTCGATGCAGGTTGGGGCCGATCGCATTCGGGAAATCGTGCGATCCCTCAGAAATTTCTCCCGCAAAGATGATTCTCAAATGAGCAAAGTTAACCTGCACGAAGGGATTGAAGGAACGCTGCTGATCCTGCAAAGCCGTCTGAAAGCCAGAGGCAACTATCCCGAAATTGCGGTAATTAAGGACTATGGAAATTTGCCTTTGGTTGAGTGTTATGCCGGGAAAATCAATCAGGTATTTATGAATTTGATCGGAAATGCGATCGACGCGATCGAGGAATACAACGAAGGGCGTTCAGTTGCCGAAGCCAAAGCTAACCGCAGCAAGATTAAAATTAGGACAGAAGTCCAAAACTCCAATGCTGTAATTAGGATTTCTGACAATGGTCCCGGTATGCCAGAGGAAGTTTCCCAGCAGTTATTCGAGGCTTTTTTTACCACCAAACCCGCCGACAAAGGCACTGGTTTAGGCCTGTCAATTTCCTACAAAGTTGTCCAAGAACACGGTGGCAAACTGAGTTGCGTGTCTGCACCGGGCCACGGAGCCGAGTTTATCATAGAAATACCGATCGAACAACCGTAAAGTGCGATCGGGGCGATCGCCTCGAGATAACGAGTCGCGGTTTGTACTGAGGACTTTAGTCCTCATAAAACTCGATCGGACTCAAGCGGTAAGGTGCGGTGTGCATGGAACCCTACATATAGAAGTTTTGCCTAAGTTCTGTATTGCTGAAACCCTGGCTTTTATTGCTTCTTCCTTCTTCCTTCTTCCTTCTTCCTTCTTCCTTCTTCCTTCTTCCTTAATTACACCTTTCCAAATAAATTCGAGCCACCTTATCCCCCGGATTTTGCCGCAAACAATCCGCAAAAAGTCCCGCCGCTTGCCTAAAACTCTTCATATTGTACAAAGACAAAGCCTCAGTAAATAGTTGCAGAGTCGCTAACTTCCCCGCTTTAACTTGTGGCAAATCCGCCTCAAAAACTTCATAAACAGTCACCCATTCCGACTTACCCTTAACCTGAACTTTATCAATTACCCGAGTTGCATAATCACCCGGATTTGTCAAGCGATCGAAAGTCTGCTGAGTAATTAACAGCGACACCCCGTAATTCTTCGTCAAACTTTCAATGCGAGAAGCCAAATTAACCGCATCGCTAATCACAGTACCGTCCATCCGGCTTTTTCCGCCCACTATACCCAGAATCAAAGAACCAGTATTGATTCCCACCCCAATCTCAACTGGCACATAACCCAGAGAAACGCGATCTCGATTGTATTCAGCAAGAGTTTGCAGCATGGCAATTCCCGCTTTCACAGCATCATCCGCCCCCTCCCTAAACAAAGCCATAATTGCATCGCCAATATATTTATCAATAAACCCCTGATTTTCCACAATCAGGGGTTCCATTCGACTCAAATAAGAATTTATAAATTTGAAATTTTCTGTCGGTGTCATTTGTTCCGAGAGAGTAGTGAAATCGCGGATGTCAGAAAACAAAACCGACATTTCCAACTCTACCGCTTCTCCCAATTTAACATCAACAATACTGTCACATCCCAAAAAAGCTAAAAACTCATTGGGTACAAAGCGACTTGTCGCCTCCGCAATTTCTAATTCTGCATCCAGTGAAAGTTCCAAATTGCAAATGACCTCAAAGAGATCCTCAATGAACTTTTGGCGATCTGCCTCAGCTTCTTTGCGTTCCGTGATATCTTGAAGAGTGTTGATAGCATAAACAATATTTCCTTGTTGATCGTAGATTGGAGTAGCAGAGATTTCTAGGGGAATAATCTTGTCGCCTTGATGAACTTCTGCATCGTCAGCCGTAGCACTTTCCCCCTTCAAGGCGCGCACGATGGGAAAATTATCCGTAGGATACTTTTGATTTGTGCCTGCTTGATAGACTTGATAAACCTCTGACAATTGCTCGGAACTCGTATCCGGCACAACTCCTTTACCAAATATCTCTTTTGCTTTCCGATTGACGTAGTAAGGTTGGCCGTCCGCATCCAGCACGCCTACACCAATCGGTATTGCTTCCAAAAACTGTGTCAAGCGATTTTCGCTTTCATGGAGTTTGGCAATCAGTGCCGTTTGCTGGCTGTTTAACTCGGCTAACTCCTGATTCATTTGCTGGAGTTTGGCGTTTTGTTGTGCCAGTCGTTGAGCTTGAAGATAACTATTTAGCGCTTCTCTAACCGTCAATTTCAAATCTTCAGATTGCCAAGGTTTGGTAATATAACGATATAAGTTTGCCGAGTTAATAGCATTGGCGATAGCCCCAATATCTGCTTGTCCTGTCAGCATAATTTTTATAGTTTTAGGCAAAATTATATGAGCCTGTTTTAATAGCTCATCTCCCTTCATATCAGGCATAATGTGGTCGGAAATAATTAAAGGAACTTCATCCCCATCCTCTAGCAATTCTTCAATTAACTCTAATGCCTCTTCTCCACCTTCAGCAATTTCGATTGTATAATCATTGCCAACAGCCTCTTGCAGTTCTGCTTTGAGGCTCCTGAGTACAGTTCTCTCATCATCCACACAGATAATTACCTGTCGGCTCATAGTTTAGATAAACCAGATTTAATAGTTTCTAGCAAATCGGATTCCAACCAAGGTTTAAATAAGCAACAATGGAGGTTAGCCTGTTTTTTGGCTCGCTCAATTGCTACTTTATCAGCTTGACCTGTCAGCATAATTTTAATAACATTGGGGTAGTTTTTGTGAATTTCAATCAGCAACTCATCTCCCCTCATACCGGGCATTAACCAATCAGAAATAATCAAAATAACGCTAGTTCCCTCCTCGTTGAGGTCATTAATTACATCTAAGGCCTCCTCAGCATCCTCAGCCCGTTCATAGATGTAGGCATCCCCAAATGCTGCTGCTAGCTGCGTCCTGAGACTGTCTAACACCATTCTCTCGTCGTCAACGCACAAAAAAACTGGTTTAGACATCTATTTTTTATCCTTTTTAATTGTTATTAGTAGCAAAAGTAGTAAAGTGTATTAGTAGGTCGCATCTTATCTTAAAATGTCACAAGCCAACGGCTCGCCAAATCCTCTCCCCCTCCCCAGTCGCCGAAACCAAGAAACTTATATGCGTACCACCTTAGGTTAGCATAACGCATCGTACTACTGTTTTACATCCGTTTCCTGTTGAATCCGGATTATTAAAGTCAAAACGCTTTAACTTTTGAAATACTCTCGGGGTAGATTGCAGCTTAGGCCCAACCAAGCAAAATCCGACCGACTTACTACTTTATATCGTTTGCGAGATCCTTGATCTGCTTATACAGCGCTCATTGGCAGGAAAACATTAAATGTAGTTTTGCCCGGAATTGATTCCAATTCAATTTTTCCCTGATGTTTGTCAACAATCTTCTTGACAATATCTAGTCCTAATCCACTGCCTTCTCCTGCCGGCTTAGTAGTAAAAAACGGGTCAAATATTTTCGTTTTTATCTCTTCAGGTATCCCGTGACCGCTGTCGGTAATACTAATTTTAGTTTGGTAATCTTGAGCCGTTAACTCAATTGTTAGCGTGCCTCGATAATCCATTGCTTGCAAAGCATTGTGAATTAAATTCGTCCAAACTTGATTGAGTTCGTCGGGATAGCACAGTATCGGCGGGATTTCGGCATAGTTTTTGATGACCTCAACTCCCTGTTTGAGGAGATTTTGATACAGGGTTAAGATTGTTTCAATACCTTCTGTAATACTGGCTGCTGTCTTTTCGCCCGACTGTTCGTAGCGGGCATAAGTTTTTAAGGCAAAAACTACTTTTGATGCTCTGTCTGTAGCTGTGTTGATAGTAGCAATACCTCTTTTTAATTCGGAAAGTTTGTAGGCGATTTCTAGGAGGTGTACACTATCGGATCTTTGCAACAAAGGGACAAAGGCATCTATTTCATTATAAACGCCCATGATCACTAGGCGATCGGCTACGGTATCGGCACTATCAATCTCTAGTTCTTCTAGTTGGCTTCTCAAAGCTCTCTTCAATTTGCGTTCTTCTTTTGTTGATAAGCTTGTTTCTTGTTGGATGGAACGCTGAAGTAATGCTAAGAAATTCTGCCCTTCTTCTGGGGATAGAGATTGAAAAAGTGCGGGCAACTCTTCTAGGGTTTGATTCAAGAATTTGGCAACATTTCCGGCTGAGGAACGAATCGCAGCCAGGGGAGTGTTAACTTCGTGAGCAACTCCGGCAACCAGTTGTCCTAAAGCTGCCATTTTTTCTGATTGAATCAATCCTTCTTGGGTGGCTTCGAGATTGCTTAAAGCTTGTGATAGTTCTTGGGTGCGTTCTTCGACTTTGGCTTCTAAGTTGGCATAGAGTTGGGCATTTTCTATCGAGATGGCAGCTTGGGAGGCTAAGATATTTAAGACTGCCAACCGATCGGGAGTAAAGACATTTGTAACGAGAGTATTTTCTAAGTAAAGAATGGCGATCGCCTTTCCTTGATGTTGAATCGGCAGACACAAAACAGACTTTGGTTGATGCTGGATGATATAAGAGTCAGCAGCAAAGGTAGCCTCAGTCGTCGCATCATTAATTACCAAAGTTTCTTGGGTGCGCGAGACATAGTTAATAATCGCGATCGGAATTTCGTTAGAGTCAACAACGGGAGTTGAGTGCAGGTTGCACGATTTACCGCTCGCACATTGAGCCGCGACGAAGAAAGAATCTCTTTCTATCAAAATCATAGATCCTTTTTCTGCTCCCGCATTCTCAATCATCACTTGCATCAAAGTGGAGAGCAACTTATCGAGGCTGATTTCTCCTGAAAGTGATTGAGATGCTTTGATTACTGTTGCCAAGTCCAGAATCTTTGAAACACCTGAACTGGTACTGCCAACAGTTTCCGTCATCATTTTGGCAAGTGTATTACCTCTCTTTAAGGTCGTTTTAGGGTGAAAAATAGGTGCAAGTAATTGGAGATAGCGCTTTTCTAAATCCTCAACTTTTGCCTGGGCTCCCCAGCGTGCATAGGCGTAGTAAGCATCAGTTAGGTAGACTTGGGCAATTTTTTCTTTTCCCCAGGTTAAATAGAATTTTGCTGCCAGCTCATTGCTAAGTGCTTCTTCGTTAATGTACTGATTCTCTTTAGCGAGTTTAATGGCGCGATCGTAATAATCCATCGCCTCGATATTTTGACCTAAAACTCGATGTTGTTCAGCCTCTACTAAATACCATTTATGCAAATAATTCATGGGAGCAGTTTGCGCCCACTGATGCAGCGTGCTTTGATGGGTTTTCACCAGGGCAAGAATGGAAGCTTGCTCGCTTTCTGGCTGTGTGGGAAAAAGTGCCAGGTGGGTGAGGGCTGCATAGAAATGGAAAATGGGGATAAAAACCAATCCCGATGCTGCTATCAAATACTGTTTGGCTGTGGCAATGTGGTCTATAGCAGCCGTGTAATTACTCCATGAGTAAGCAAGCAGCAGTTTGTAGATGTAAGCAAGGGCGATCCCCGTCAGGTCATTGTTCTGATGGTGCTTAGGAATCATCACCGTTTCATCGTAGGTCTCGCCGATTAAGCAATCCGACAAAATACGGGCTTCCCTCAAGTTCTTCACCGTCTGGTGCGTCATATCCAAATAAACATGAGAATATTGCTTCGCCTGAGCGAAGGCAGCGCTGTAACTTACTATTTCGGTTTCCCAAGTGTCTAGTTCTACCCCACCAAAAAATTTGGCAAAAAAGTAATTAACTATGTTGTAGCCAGCGTAGAGAAAGTCGCCAGTTTCCATGCCAGCGATATACCCATCTTTGAGCGTCGGTATCGCTGCCAAGAGAGGTTCTTGGCGAGGTTGAATCCAGCCACCAAATAGAAGCAGAATTATAGACTTGAATTCGGGTACATTGAGCCGATCCAGCAAGGAGAGTGCCAATTGCATGAAGTCATAGCCGATTTCCACCTCTCCCAAAAAGCCACACAGCACCATACCGTGAATTGCATACCCCACCGTCGATGCGGGTGCATTCCCAAATTGGAGCGATAAACTCACCATAGTGGAGCTAAGGAGTGGTAGTAAACCGGAATTTCCCATGAAAATCGGTCCAGGTAACATTCCTAACAGTTGCATCATTTCCTGAGTCTGAAGATCGGTCATCACTGGCAGGTTAACCAGTTCTTCAATCCGTTTGCCGCTTAGTTGGTCTGCAAGAGTTTGTAGTGCTGTTCCAATCAAGGCTTCGTCAGGTGTGGTGGGGAGTTCAACCCCCAATTGCCAGAGTGCCTTTCTGCCCACGGCGATCGCCTCCAACATCTTGCTCTGGGCTGTCTGGGTGGCAATTTGAATTACATAAATTTTAACTTTATCTAAAATCGTCTGAGCTTCTTGCAACACCAGTGTTGCCATCTCTTCCATTCCCTCAAAGTCGCCATTTAAATAGGCAGCTTCAGCGGCAGCAATATAGAGATTCAGGGTCAATTCATACTGACTCTGCCAGCAGTTAGCCCTCAAGAGTTTAATCCCTGTTTGCAGATAGATATTTGCCGCAGCATAAGCAGTTGAAGCTTTAGCTTTACGTCCGGCAATTAAATTTAATTGAGCTAGTTGATCTCGCTCAGTCTGAGAGTCAATTAACTCCACCCCCATATTCAACTGGTTGACAATATCAAAAATTTTATCTTGTATTTCTGCTTCAGGAGTATTCCTCAACAGCAGTTGCCCAATTTCGAGATGGGTTGACTGTTTCTGGGATTCGGGAATCAGAAAATATGCTGCTTGCTGCACTCGGTCATGTAAAAACTTGTAGGGAACCGATAACTCCGACGCTTGTGCAACTTCAAATGATTCCGAGTCCTGAAAAAACTTGTAAACTTCAGTAATCGGAATAACTAACCCTTCTTGCAACGCTTTCCACAAATCAGTCGCTGTCTCACTCTGAGATTTTTCATGAACAATAGCCAGGGTTGCTAAGTCAAATTGGTTGCCAATACAAGCTGCAAGTTTCAGAAGATTCTGGGTATTGATGGGCAACTTTTGCAACTGAATCGCCATAAACTCGACCACATCATCGGTAAAAGCTAGGGTCCTAACTTGGGAAATATCGCATTGCCAACCCCCCCTTGCTTCCCTTTGCCAAGGGGGGGGTGGGGGGGTCAAATAAAACGTAATTAACCCATCTTTATGAAGAAATTTGAGAAATTGAGTAGCAAAAAAAGGATTCCCTTTGGTTTTGGTAAAAATTAGTTCTGTCAGAGGAATCGCCCTTTCTGGTGGACAGGAAAGAGTATCGGCAATCAGGCAATTCAGGGAAGTTTTGTCTAGGGGTGCTAAAGTAATTTGGTTGACTGTTGCTGAGTCTTTGCGAATCTCATCCAAGGTCAGGATCAGTGGGTGTGCTGGAAAAACTTCATTATCCCGATACGCTCCCATTAACAACACATAGCGGGTATTTGTCTCGCTCATCAACAATTGCATTAGCTTCAATGAAGCCGAGTCTGCCCACTGCAAATCATCCAAAAAAATTACTAAAGGATGCTCTTTTGTTGCGAACACTCGGATGAAGTTTTGAAATAATATATTGAAGCGATTTTTAGCGGCTGTTCCCTCTAGTTGGGGTACTTTTTTCTGCTTGCCAATCAGGTGTTCTAATTCAGGAATGACATCAATAATGACCTGACCGTTTTCACCCACAGCCTCCAATATTTTGACTTTCCATTTCTGCACCTGGGCCGCACTTTCGGTGAGTAATTGCCGCATCAAATTCTGGAATGCTTGTACCCATGCAGAAAAGGGAATATCACGCTTGAATTGGTCAAATTTTCCTTTGATAAAGTAACCCCGTTGGCGGACAATAGGTTTGTGAACTTCATTCACTACAACGGTTTTACCAATGCCGGAAAAGCCAGCCACTAGCATGATTTCGACTCTTCCTTCCTCCCCGTTGTTAAGGGTGGGGTGACTGATGCGATCGAAGGCTTCTAATAGCGTCTTAACTTCAGTTTCTCTACCGTAGAGTTTTTCGGGAATGACGAAGCGATCGCAAATATCCCTATTCCCTAAAGCAAACTGGCTAATATTGCCATTTTCTTGCCATTGCTGCCAACACTTTTCTAAGTCGTATCGCAGTCCAAAAGCACTTTGATAGCGTGACTCGGGAGTTTTCTCCATCAATTTCATAATGATCTTATCCACCATCACCCCAATAGCTGGAACCAGATATATTGGGGGAGTTGGAATCTTGGCAATATGACAGTGAACTAACTCCATTGGATCGGTAGAGTTAAAAGGTAATTGCCCTGTCAGTAGTTGATAAAAGGTGACTCCCAGCGAGTAAAAGTCTGTGCGGTAGTCAATACCCCGATTCATTCGTCCCGTCTGTTCTGGGGACATATAAGCTAGGGTTCCTTCTAAGACGTTTGGATTTTGGATTTCTTGGTTTTCTCTGGGTAAAAGAGAGGAAATGCTGAAGTCAATTAATTTAACTTCTTTAGTTTTAGGGTTAATGATAATATTCTCGGGCTTGATATCTTTGTGAATAATTCGGTTGTGATATAGTCCTTCTATGGTTTGGACAATCTGAATCGCGATGGGCATAAATTCATCTAGCGGTAGGGGCGAAGTATGAGGGGAGGAAACCTCAGAATTACTTGATAGGCGATCGCCCAAATTCTTCGCTTCAGCATTAGCAGTATACTCAGCAAGGGAAACACCGCCAACATCCTCCATTACCAGAGCAAAAGCATTGCGGTAGTTTAAGAGTGCAATGGGTTTGACAATTCCCCGAAGGTCAAGATTTTTGGTAATGGTGTACTGATTCCGCAACTGCACGAGTTCGCTAAAAGTGGGATACTCGTTCAATAGCAGTTTGATAATTACTTTTTGGTTTGACTCAGAAAGTCCTCGATAAACCTGTGTTCTAGAGCCATTGTATATTTGCTCAATGATGCGATAGCCGGGAATTGTTAGCAAATTATTAGTCATGCCCAAGAGGTTAAATAAAGATTCTATAGATGCTACCGGAGGCTGAAGCGGTAAGGTGCGCATTGCGCACCCTACAGAATAGAATTTATACACCCAGGACTATTAATCTGAAATTCTTGCTTTTTCCAATTTTATATACTGGCGCTGGAATTAGCTAAGTTTTCCACCGCTATTTTAAGATTTTCGACAAGGGCTAAATGATAATCGGTGAAAAGCCGATCGCCCGCAACGTTCCAAAGCTAACTTATGTTTAGCTGTACCATATCCTTTGTTGTTTGTCAAGTCATATTCAGGATACTTAACAGCTAAACGCAGGATTAATTCATCGCGCCAAACTTTCGCCACAATACTAGCAGCAGCAATCTGAATCGATCGCGCATCACCCTTGATCATCGTCTCTTGCTCGATCGACAAATTGGGAATCCTTTGATTCCCGTCAACCAAACACAAATCCGGCTGAACATTCAGCTTAAGAATCGCCCGCTTCATCGCCAACAAAGAAGCCTGCAAAATATTGAGGCGATCGATCTCCCGCACCGAAGCGGCACCAATTTGACAGTCAAGCGCCACAGCCCGGATTTTCACAGCTAACCGAGTCCGGGCTCCGGCACTCAACTGTTTGCTGTCGCGCACCCCACAACTTGCTAATTCATCGAGAACTTCGTCGGGCAAAATGCAGGCTGCAGCCACCACCGGCCCGAACAAAGCCCCTCGTCCGACTTCATCGACACCTGCAATTACCAGAGTGTTCGAGCCAGAGGGGGGAAGGGGAAGATGGAAAGATGGGAATAGAGTAAAAATTTCTACTTCTTCCTTCTTCCCTCGAACCTCGGACTTCTTCCTTCTTCCCTCGGACTTCATATCACTCATCCAAAACCGCTGACGAGCGGCGCCGCCGTCGCCGATTGATAGCAGGCTCCTCGGGTTCGCTGCGGGAGATCGGCTCCGAAAGTTCGATCGGCTCCGAAAGTTTGATCGGCTCATAGGATTCGATCGGCTCCGAAAGTTCGATCGGCTCATAGGATTCGATCGGCTCCGAAAGTTCGATCGGTTCATAGGATTCGTCCATCACATGGCTGGGTTCCTCCATGCGATCAAAATCATCAGTTTGGTCGATCAAACTCTCGCCGTAAATTTGGGCCTCATCATCCTCAGAAAATACAGGCTCAACTACCGACATTTCTGGATAATAATCCCGTTCCTGTGCATTCTGTGCAGGCGCCGTCGGTTCAAATTCAAATTCGAGCTGCTCGAAAGGCGGCTTGTTTGGGGCCGCACCCGGGAGAGTCACCGAAACGATCGCATTCTTAGGATTTTTCACGCTGCGATCAGTAAGCACCAAAGGAGAAACCCCCATCAGAGCATAAACATCCTGCTCCTCCGCTGTCATTTCCACCGAAATCACCTCCGGAGGCTCCACCATCGGCTTCATCAACTCAGACTTAGCGGGACGCACGCGATCGAAATCCTCGCGCCTGCCAACAGTCGCCATATTCACCAGCCCGAAGCCCTCGGAAGCGGCCCGGATGCCGGGGGGCGCCAGATACTCAGAGCGCGTATCCGCGACGGGGGCGCTCGGAGTATTTGGCAGTCGCAACTTGCTGCGCACCGGTTCCTCCTCCACCGGTAGGGCAAAAGGCTCTTCACCAATCCGGCGGCGGCGGCGGCGTCTGGTTCCGTTCCCCAAATCCTGATAGCTGGGATGGTTGAGCAAGTCCAAAGACGAGGCGTTGGTGCCGGTCTCAAAATCCACACTTTCGCTCTGAGGTTCCCAAGCAGCTCGAGCAGGTTCGGGGGGGCGTTCTTCCCGCACTGGCGCGGGAGTTGCAGCCGCCACAGGCGTCAAGCTGCGGCGTTCCAATCCTTCGGGCAAATTCAACAAAACGCGGTTCGACGTAGCAACGGTGCGATCGCCCGATTCTCGCACGGCTGCGGCGAAGTCTTCTTCCCCGGGGAGTTGCACCAGATGACCCAACCCGCTGCAAGTAGGACAACTGTGGCCGAACAACTCGTAAATATTTTGACCTTGGCGCTTGCGAGTCAGTTCTACCAGTCCCAATTCCGACAGTTGAGCGATTTGCGGCCGAGCTTTGTCAGCTTTGAGAGCTTTATTGAAATGTTCCAGCACCTGCAACTGATCGCGGCGGGATTCCATGTCAATAAAGTCAACAATAATCACCCCGGCAATATTGCGTAACCGCAGTTGTCTAGCAATTTCCGTTGCTGCTTCGCAATTTGTCCAGAGTACAGTTTCCCGAGCCGTGGCCGATCGAGTAAACGAGCCAGAGTTGACATCGATCACCGTCAGCGCCTCAGTCGGCTGGATAATCACATAACCGCCCGAAGGCAAATCCACCCTCGGTCTGAGGGCTTCTCGAATCGCAGCGTTAACGCGGAAAAATTCTAAAATAGAGGCGCGCTCTCGGTGGTGGTCGATCAAAACTCCAGCAGGAAGTTTACCGCCGTTCCAGCTCATCAACTGCTGCTTCACCCGCTTAATTCCATTTTGCGAGTCCACCACAATCCGATTTACGTCACCGCTGAACATATCCCGCAGCACCCGCTGGATAAAATCGTCATCCCGGTTGAGCAGTGCTGGCGCCCGCGAGGTACCGCCTTCGAGTTGAACGGCTTCCCACTGTTTTTGGAGGACTTCCAAATCTTCCATGATGGCTTCTTCAGTCATCCCTTCAGCTTCGGTGCGTACCAGCAGCCCCATCCCGGCCGGTTTCACCAAAATAGCCAGGGCTCTGAGGCGGTTGCGCTCGGCTTCCGACTTAATCCGTCGTGACAGATTGACTCCCCTGCCGTAGGGCATCAGTACCAAATAGCGGCCCGGCAGAGTAATGTTGCCTGTCAGCCGGGGGCCTTTGCTGCCCGTCGGTTCTTTCATCACCTGTACCACCACTTTCTGCTGCGGGGTCAGGAGTTCTGTAATTGCTCCTGCCGAGCGTTTAAGGCGCAGCGGGCCGAGGTCTGTTACGTGCATGAACCCGTTACGTTCTGGGTCCCCAATATTTACGAATGCCGCATCTATCCCGGGAAGTACATTTTCTACAATTCCCAAGTAAATGTCGCTGACTTGGTGGCTGCCTGTGGCTACCACAAGTTCTTGGATTTGATCTTCTGAAAAGACGGCAGCAATGCGATGCTGCTCTGCTATAACTATCTGCTTTGTCATTCAATTTCCTCACAAAACTGGCAGCAAGTTAGAGATACTTACGCACTCATAGTGCCTCTGACTTTGACTGTAATTAGTAGTAGCTTGAAGAGTTATTAGCTGTGAGTTGGTGCAGGGTGGAAGGAAATTTAACTGTTGACCGTTCACTGTTAACTGTTGACCGTTCACTGTTAACTGTTGACCGTTCACTGTTAACTGTTGACCGTTCACTGTTACAGATAAAGTAGTTAAACCCACCCGTACAGAGTTATGAGTTATGCTCAGCAGATAAATCTGAGAGATAGAAATAAGGAGGCTTTTATCGAGTTAGCAATATTGAGTTTTGAGTTGAGAATTGCGAAATCAATACTCAAAATTCAACACTTACAACTCTTCCTTTGAACTCAGCGAATAAATTCAGTGACACCGTACCAATTTCTTAACACACAACTTAACACTACGAACTGATAACTCCGCTTGCGTGGTGGTTGAGGGGTGGTTTTGAGCGAAAGTAGGTAGGAGTGAAAGCGCCTAGACTTTTGTTGAATTCTTGCGCGATCGCACTCAACACGCCCCTGTTTGGCATTCGACTGCAACCTCCGCCCCTGCCAACCCTAAAACCTCGTCAGTCGATTTTAGATTTTAGATTTCAGATTTGAGATTTACTCCACAGATGAATCTGGGAGATTGAACTTTAGTCTAAAATCTTAAATTTTTGGTTTTCCACGAATTAAGTCGGGGGCTTATCTCCGTTTTTTGACGGGTCAGTCGATTTTAGATTTTAGATTTCAGATTTGAGATTTACTCCACAGATGAATCTGGGAGCTTGAACTTTAGTCTAAAATCTCAAATTTTTGGTTTTCCACGAATTAAGTCGGGGGCTTATCTCCGTTTTTTTCACGGGTCAGTCGATTGGAGATTTGAGATTTGAGATTTGAGATTTGAGATTTACTCTACAGATAAATCTGGGAGCTTGAACTTTAGTCTAAAATCTCAAATTTTTGGTTCTCCACGAATTAAGTCGGGGGCTTATCTCCGTTTTTTGACGGGTCAAAAAAATCTATTGTTGAATACCCGCTCTACGGTTTGAACCGTGAGATTTTTGGGTAAGCCGAGGGCCGACAACCAGTCGAGCGGTCGAAATTAATCGCTAAAGTTGGTTCCTGCCCCGCTCCTGCGGGTTTGGCGCTAGATTTAGCCCGTGAATGTACAACAAAAAGGCTTGAAGTCTTGAACAGAAGCAATTTGCACCCAGCCCGCGTTGCTGGTTGACGAGGGCGGCGAGCGACTAAAGCGCTCGAGCCGCCGTGGCTTCCATAACAAGCGATTATAGCGTGAAACGACACATCCCGATCGAGAGCCGAAGGTGAAATATTCCACTCTTAGCTTCCCTATCTTAACCATAACCCAGGATTAGCTGACTACGCTCAACCTGCAGAAGCTGAATTTCCTGCTGGCTGACTTGTTCGAGCATGAACACAATATGTTCTGGCTTTAGCAAGTTGCCGTCGCTGCGACAACTCCCGGTATAGCGCAAGACGGCTCTACCTTCGGATGTACCACCAGAAGCCCCGGTGCTGCTTTCTGGTTTCTGCTCTACAAGTTCTAGTTTGTGCAGCCTTTCGCGCAAATTGACATCCTGCGTCTTTCCCGACTTAGTAGTGTGCACCCGCCAAAAAGCCTTTGTTTGGGCGATCGTCTTGACCCAATCTTCCCAGTTTGCCTCATCAGCGACGGAGACAGAAGCAGATTTTTTCCGGTCTAATTCGCCTTGAAGGGCCAACGAGCCTGCGGAGGCCACAGTAATTACGTACTCCGCTGCCTCCAACAACTGACTAGCAGAAGGAGCCTTGAGATCGATCGACTCAACCTTGTAAATCGGAATATTTTCCGGCAGCTTGGCCGCCAACTTGGACCGAAAACTCTCAACCTCGATCGACTCAGTTAGCTCAAAGTCGGCAATTTCCCCAGTGCTGGTAACGCCCAGAGGCAGAGCATTTGCCAGAGAAATCCGAGGGTTCGGGTGAAACCCGCCCGTAAAAGAAATGGGCAAATCCGCTCTGCGGACTACTCGATCGAACAATCGGATCAAATCCAAATGACCAACCAAAGCCATATCGCCCACCTTCCCGAACCAAACCCGCAAACGCTGTTTCCGCTCGGTATTGGGCACGAACTCCCCGGCAAACTCTGGAATTGGCAGCGCATCCACAACCACATTGTGTCCGAAATCGGTGCCGCAAACCCCGCAGCGCGAACATCCTTCAAAGGAACAGTCGGGAACCGTCGCTGCTTCTAAAGCCTTTTGCAAGTCAATTTTCAGCCAGTTTTTGTCAATTCCCGTATCTAAGTGATCCCAAGGCAGGGCCTGATCGAGAGAGAGGGGGAGAGTCGGGGAGGGGGAGAGGGGGAGAGGGGGGGAGAGGGAGAGGGGGAGATCCGGAGAATTGGGAAAATCTTCCTTGATTTCTCTTCCTTCTTCCTTCTTCCTTCTTCCTTCTTCCTTCTTCCTTCTTCCTTCTTCCCTCTCCTCTTCCTTCTCAAAAAGATTCCACTCGCCGCTTTCGACTTTGCGGTATTTCCAGGTAAGGCCCGATTCATCTATCGCCTGAGTCCAAGCTTTGTAAGCCTGATCCAAACTTTCCCACCACGCATCCATACCCGCGCCAAGTTCCCAAGCGCGGCGGACTACAGCGCCCAAACGTCGATCGCCCCGTCCGACAAAATCCTCCATTGCCGAAATCCGCACATCAGTGTAATTCACCTTGACACCGCGCATCCCCCGAAATTCTCCCTTCAGGAGTTTTTGCTTGCGGGAAAACTCAGCAGTAGAAACCGAGTGCCACTGAAAAGGAGTATGAGGCTTAGGCGTAAAATTAGAAATTGTCAAGTTAAAATTCAGTCCCCGCCGGCCATCAAGCCTGCATTCCCTGTGCAGCCAGCGGACTGTTTCGGCGATGCCCAGAACATCAAAATCTGTTTCTCCCGGCAAACCGATCATAAAATACAGCTTGATTTTATCCCAGCCCCGATCGACCGCTGTTTTGACACCCCGGAGCAATTCTTCGTTTGTCAAACCTTTGTTAACGATGTCGCGCATCCGCTGAGTACCAGCTTCCGGGGCAAAAGTCAAACCGCCTTGTCGCGTACCGCCGAGAATGTCGGCAATATTATCGTCAAATCTGTCAACCCGCTGGCTGGGTAGAGACAGCGAGATATTTTTATCTTTCAGGCGATTTTTGATTTCCATCCCGACTGCTGGGAGTGCCAGATAGTCGGAACAACTGAGAGAAAGCAGGGAAAACTCGCTGTGCCCGGTGGCTTGCATCCCCTGTTCTATCGCCTCTACGACTTGCTGCGGTTCGACATCGCGCGCGGGACGAGTCAGCATTCCCGGCTGACAGAAGCGACAGCCGCGGGTGCATCCCCGGCGGATTTCTACTGTCAATCTGTCGTGTACTGTCTGGACGTAGGGAACCAGGCCGGTCGAATAAGCTGGTATCGGAGTCGCCACGCGGCGCAGAATTCGCTCGGGAACTTGCGGGCGGTTGGGATGAACTGAACCGTCGGCCGCCATATCGTAGAATTGCGGGACGTATACACCGGGAATTTGCGCTAAATCCAGCAGCAATGCTTCTCGGCTCAAATTATTAGTTTTGCCGAATGCCAAAATCAAGCCAATCTCTGGCAGCAATTCTTCTCCATCTCCCAAAGCGATGAAGTCAAAAAAGTCAGCGTAGGGTTCGGGATTGGAAGTTGCTGTTTGCCCGCCAGCAAAAATCAGCGGCATTTGACCGTTTTGGTCATTTGTCGCTCTTTCTTTCCAAGTTAGGGGAATGCCGGCCAAATCCAGCATTTCCAGAATGTTTGTTGCTCCGAGTTCGTAGCTGAGGCTAAAGCCCAGAATATCAAATTCTGTGAGCGATCGCCTGGATTCTACCGCAAACAGGGGAGTTTGAGTCGATCGCAGTTTTGCTGCCAAGTCTGGTGCGGGCAAATAAGCTCGATCGCACAACTGCCTCGGCAAAGCATTCAAAATGTTGTAAAGGATGATGTGTCCCAAATTGGAAGCACCAACTTCATACACTTCTGGGTAAGTGAGCACCCAGCGCACAGACGCCCCGTCCCAATCCTTGTGGGCAGCCCCCAATTCGTTGCCCAGATAACGAGCAGGCTGATTAATTTCTGCTGTAAGTAATTCTTCGACTTTTACTGCCACGGCTCGACTCGCTAAATATCTGCGACTCTTAAGCAGCCTACCTTAAAATTTGCCAACACGCCAACGACAGTCCTCTGTCTTTTGGGGAATTTAACCAAATTTGCTGTGTTTTGTTGCCGGTTGTTGCCGGTGCTGTCGGCTCTACCACTGCTTGTTGGCGCAGGAGTTTTCGGCTTCAAAGCTATCGACGTTTTCAAATATCTTAAAAACTCGATCGACTTGGCTGAGTTCCAGAATCATCCTAATCCCGGGGGATACCGAGCAAATACTAAACCCGCGCCCCATTTTTTTCGCCTGCTTGAGGCCCGAAACCAATGCCATCAAACCGGCACTGTCAATAAATGTTACTTCAGCAAAATCTACCAGTACCCCTGCAATCCCGGGGGCTGAAATTGCTGTCGTTAGTTGCCGTCCAAATTCTCCGGAGGTGGCTGCATTCAGGTGCTCTAGGGGTCGAATCACCGTAATTGGTTTACGGGCAAGAAGTGTCTGCATATGTCAAAACCTCTGGTTACTACGTATTTTCAACAACTGCGCTGGACAAATGTAAGCCTCAACTTAGTTGATGAATCTGAGCGTAACTTATTCTGAGGGAAACTGAGCCGTTGTTTTCAGTAATTTTACTGAATCTTTATTTATTGACTCTTTTTTATAAAAGTTTGCGTAAGATTTGCCCAGGAACAGTAAGCTACTATACTATTTTTTCTTTAGGGCAGCAGTTTACTCTTGGTAACTCTAAAAATTGCGATCGACCCTGCCCTAGCTGTTAGGTTAAACTGAACAATGTAATTGAAATCACTTGTTAGTTCTGATTTAGATCACTGGCTCCCTAGACTGTTCAGAGGAAAATTAGAGTGTACGGAGTTCTCCGACCTACTATGCAAGCAACTCATGCTATTCGTCAACTTGTAGAAAAAGCCCTCTACATTAAGCAGTTGACGCCTGACATTGAAAACGAAATCAACTACGAGCTCACCCGTTTGGGGTACATCTCGGATATTGATTATGAGGCTTTAGAGTTATTAATGGATGAAATGGATGCCGGCCGGGTGCAATTGGTATCTAGCCGTCGATAGTGGGAACCGGGCAACCACTCCACCTCAAAGAGCAAAAAAATCCTGGCACGGCGGGAAATAGAGGAGTGTCAGAAGCATTGACCCCCGGCCGAATATTTTTCAAATCAAGCACCTAGTTGCTGAGCTTGATATGTGAGGAGATAGTGTTAAGGGCGATCGTCCCTGCACCTGTGTTCAAAAGCTAAAAATTTTGACCTAAATTAAATTTATAACTTTTGGGGCTTGACAAATTAGGTTAAATTGTTATGGCTACTCATGCTTAATCAAGCACCTAGTTGCTGAACTTGAAATTTGAGGAGATACTGTTAAGGACGATCGTCTCTGCACCTGTGCTCAAAAGCTAAAAATTTTGACCTAAATTAAATTGATAACTTTTGGGGCTTGACAAATTAGCTCTAATTGAAACCTCGCTCCTGCCGGAGTCAATCTCAAATCTCAAATCTCAAATATAAAATCGTTCGATAATTAAATTGATAACTTTTGGGACTTGACAAATTAGGTTTAATTGTGAGAGTTAGTCATGCTTAATGAAGCACCTAGTTGCTGAACTTGAGATTTGAGGAGATACTGTTAAGGGCGATCGTCCCTGCACCTGTAATCAAAAGCTAAAAATTTTGACCTAAATTAAATTAATAACTTTTGGGGCTTGACAAATTAGCTCTAGCCCTAATTGGGACATCCATCCTCACGGAGTCAATCTCAAATCTCAAATCTCAAATCTCAAATCGTTCGCTCGCGCCGCCAAACTTGCCACCACCGCGACCAACTCAACAGGCTCGATCGGCTTGGGCACGTAAATTTGAAAACCTTGCTGCAGCGCCCGTACCCGTTCCTCTACCCTACTAACCGCCGTGAAGGCCAAGGCCGGAATTTCCCTGTCCGCCACGAGCGATCGCACTTGCGGCAGCAGAGCCTCTCCATCAGGCGCCGGAATCTCGATATTGATCGCCAATACATCCGGATTCAGCCTTTCAACCGCCTCCAGGGCTTCCATTCCCGAGCTAGCGGTCTCCACCAGGGCCCCGCAATCTTCGAGCACCGTACAGGCAAAATCCAGGGAATCCGCATCGAGATCCACCACCAACACCCGCACTCCAGAAAGATTGCTGCTGACAAAAGACTTATTTACACGGACTCGCGCCTTCCTTTGAGGAACCCCAAACTCCCCGGATCCGGAAACAGAAAGTCCGCAGTCGCTATGCGGCTGTTTAATTGGCAATCTCACCAAAAAGCTCGCTCCCTTTCCCTTGCCGGCCGATTCCGCTTGCACCGTCCCCCCGTGCATTTCCACAAAATGGCGCACAAGGGCCAAACCCAAACCCAATCCGTTGTACGGTCGCTTTGTAGAACTGTCAGCTTGGCTGAACCGATCGAAAACGTGGGGCAAAAACTCTTCCGTAATCCCTTGTCCCGTGTCACTGACCTCAATTTCCACACAAGCGGGCGACAAATTTTTACAGCAAGGGGATTCCTCAGGGGCAGGATTCCCCTCCAGCCTCCGCAGCGCCACCTTCACCTGTCCGCCATCGGGAGTAAACTTAATCGCATTCGACAGCAAATTCCACGCCACCTGTTGCAAGCGACCGGAATCGCCAAAAATCCGCCCCGCAGTTTTGTCAAAATCCGTCACAATTTCAATATTTTTTGCCCCAATCGCGGGCGCCAGAGTCTTTATCGCAGCCTCAACAGTCGAAATCAAATCCACCCACCGCAAATTCAGCGACAGTTTGCCGGTAATAATCTGCGACACGTCCAACAAATCCTCGATCAGAGTTGCCAGCGAGCGCGTATTGCGGTCGATCGTTTCCAGAGCCCGAACAGTCGTTTTTTCGTCAAACTTGCGGTTGCGCAGCAGTTGCGCCCATCCCAGCATCGCATTCAGCGGCGTCCGCAATTCGTGGGACAAAGTTCCCAGAAACTCGTCTTTAATCCGGTTTGCCCTAGCCAATTCCTGGGCTCGATCGTGCAGTTCTCTTTCCAATTGCTTGCCAACCGTCAAATCGAGAATAAAAGCCACAGATTCTTGTCGCTTTTGGGCGAGCAAAACATATCCGATCAACACCGGAATCCGGCTGCCGTCTCTCCTCCAGAATTCCTTCTCGTAGGGAGTGCAAGCCCCCGTTGCTTGTGCCTCTTCAATCCCCTTCTCGTCGAGAGACTGGTACTCCGGCGGCGTCATGTCAATCCAGTTTAATTCCCCGCGCTGCAACTGTTCCCGCGTGTAACCAACTATCCGCAAAAATTCATCGTTGGCCTCCATGATACCGCCGTTAACATCCCCGAACATAATCCCCATCAAGTTAGCTTCAACCAACATTCTCAGCTTTTCTTCGCTAGCTTGGAGTGCAGATTCTGCTTGCTTGCGATCGCTAACGTCTTGGATGTAAGCCGACAAACCTGAATCCGAAGGATAAAAACGCACCTTCAACCACTTATTCCATAACGGCACGAATTCTTCATACTCGATCGTTACCTTTTCTGCTAATGCTTTGGCAACCATTTTGGCAAACGGTAAATCGACAGCCCAGGGAAATATCTCCCAAACATTTTTACCGATCAACTCGGCTTTTGACTTGCCTAAAAGCTCTTGAGCTTTTTGGTTGACATAGGTGTAGTGCCCCTTTAAATCCATTGCGATAAAAGCGTCGGTAATGCTTTCGAGAATGTTAGTAATCCGACCGTTGGCCGATTGCAGCGCTTTAGCTGTTTCTTCTGCTTGCAACCTGGCTGCTTGTTCGCGCGACAAAGCGGCAACGCGTTCTTGTTCTGCCTGTTTTCGATCGCTAATATCGATGTAAGAACTGATATAACCTGCAAAAGTGCGATCGGGCCTGTACCGGGGTACGCCCGTACCCAAAACCCAGCGGTATTCCCCGTCATAGCGCCTCAGGCGGCATTCGATCCGGTACTCGCTGCGATCGTCGAAAGCTCTCCGGTAAATATCCCGCCATTCTGGCAAATCATCGGGGTGCAAGCTTTCCATCCAACCAGTACCGATTTCTTGCGCCAAAGTTCTACCCGTAAACTTCAGCCAAACTTTGTTAAAGTAATCCCCAAGTTGGTCAGTGTCCGACATCCAAATCATCACAGGCGCGGTATCTGCCATAATCCGAAATCGAGCTTCGCTTTCCTGCTGCTGTGCTTCGGCTTGCTTGCGATCGTTCCGTTCTTGAACTTCCCGCAGGGCCCGCTGAATCGACGGCACTAGGCGCATCAAACGGCGTTTGAGAACATAATCAGTAGCGCCACTTTTCAAAGTTTCGATCGCCACTTCCTCGCCCAAAGTAGCCGACACAAAAATAAACGGCACTCCCGGACAAGTAGCGCAGGCGATTTCCAGCGCTACTTCTCCGTTAAAAGAAGGCAGCATATAATCTGCCAAAATAATGTCAAAACAGTGTTTTTCCAGCGCGGTGACAAAGTCTTCGCGAGTTTCCACACACAGCAGAGAAAATTCTAGACCGCCATCTGTTAGATATGCCTCAATCAGTTCGGCATCTAGGGGGCTGTCTTCTACTAAGAGGATATTGAGCTTGTTCACAAAAATTCCTTTTACTTAAATATCAGTAATGCGGACAGTATTTGATTGCCAACCGTAAAATAAGGGTTTCAAGGCTCCAAGGCAAGTTCGCTACCAACGGAAAATCCAGGGTTTCAGCCTCCGAACTAAAAACAGTCCGGACTATTGAAATATATTTTACTTAAATATTTCCTCAAAATCCCTTGAATATTTCCATTCTTTACTGCTTCATAAAATCTATCTAAACTTAACCAAAGTCGTCTTGAGATAATTAGTGTTTAATTCCTACGCTGTTGGGTTCAACGTAGTGGAGGGAGTCGGCTATTCCAAGATAAGTACGCTATCCCCCTGGCTAGCAAGGGTTCCCAGTTCCAAAATGTTGAGACTGGCGTTTAAATCACGGTCAATCGAGATACCGCAGGATGGACAATCATAAGTCCTGATACCAGCGTGGCATATCTTGTTTGTTACCACATATCGAGCTAGTCAAAGAACTAGGAAACCATTGATCGACTAGCACTCTTGTCGCTGCATACATCTTGCACTTATATTCAAGTTGACGCCTGAATTCATAAAAGCCCAGGTAAGATATAGCCAAGCCAAGTTTAGGATTAGCCATTATCCCTTTCACATTCAACTCGCCAATCTTAATCAGCGTTAAACTTTTAACTGTGGGAGTCGTCAACTTGTGTAATAACTCCTTACGAATGCCAGATATCCGCGAGTGAATTCGCATCATTTTATTGTAGGTTTGGCGCTAGCTATTAGAGCCTTTTACTTGTTTTGAAGCTTGACCTTGTATTGCTAGCTTATTTTTGGCTTGCTTTAACGGTTTTAGTGCTTCAAAAACTTGATATTTTGACATCGTAGCAAAGGTTTTAATTCCTAGGTCAAAACCTACTGATTCTTTGGTTGGTTGGACTTCTTTGCGCTCCGCGTCAACGCAGAATGAGACAAACCAACGACTTCCTTCTTTTGATAGGGTAAAAGTCTGGGAAACCAAACCACATTCCAGTGGTTCATGACCGGGGAATGTCCCTACTGTAGGAATTTTAATTGTATTCCCAGGATTCAGTACAACCTTTGGGTTTGACGAATCTACTGTAAATAATTGACCATCTCGACCACTAGCGAATGTGGGATGACCTGACAAGGATGAGCGATACCGATGAAAAGCATCCTTTAAATCAATTAATGTGTTTTGGTATACTCGGCTAGATAATTGATTCATTCAAGCAAATCCTCCTTGTTTTTTGACGTGATTAGTTAAAACTTTTTTGAGTTCGTTAATCACTTTCGAGTCGGAAAGCTTGACGCGACCCTACATCCTCGTTTGAAGACTCAATCCCATATTAAAAACAACCCGTCTCAATCCTGCGTGTTTCGCCATCAAGGTCGCTTCTCTATTATTTAATTTGAGCGATCGTTTGATAGCAAACATACTTAGACCTACCTAAAGTTGTGTTTTATGGGGTACAGTTTCGATGGCTAGACTTATTTAATACTCCAACTAATTTTCCCTACTCTGCAATTTTCCACAGTAAAAATTCCTGTAAATATTAACTCTGAGTAAGTTTAGCAAAGTATTTGGCGATTTCGTTGAAATCAATTTCGATCGCCCTAAAGAAAAGATCAAAAATTGCTCCGCTTTCTGCTGGAACCTCTGCCCCGGTTTGCGAGTGGATCGCGAGAGTCCATAAAAAAACTATCTTTTTGAGTCGGGGAGGCACAAAAACCCGGTTAAGAGTCAAAATCAAAGGTTGTGAGCGATCGATGTTAACCCTAAAACCTAGTTTTTGACCTTATTTGCGTCTATAACTATTTATATATCCAATGCAGAGGAACAGAGGCATCTATCCCTAGATGGAGCTTGGTGAACTCGCACTCATTCAGAAACCGAATTTCTCAAAAAAAATGTGTTTTTTTTTCAAGAAATAACTTAAATGCGTTAGTCTTGGACGCGCAAAAACCCGGTTTCTACACAGCGTAGTTAGCCTACCGTTGCGGTAGGTAAGTATGTATTTTTTGTCAAAATTTGTCCATCTAATTTTCAATTAGAGGCTAAGCGAGCGACACAATACTAGCTCGATTGTAAGGCAATCTATTAGTCGGCAAAACTTCCAGATTAATTTGCAAGGAATCTAAAGCCGGATTTTGGGCCAGCACCTGTTGCGTCAAACTCTTATTAAGAATTTCCCAGAAATCCGTTTCATTTGGATAATTAGTCAAGAAATTGTCGATGCTTGCGTAAATCGGCACAAAGTCTGGATATTCATCCTGGGTAATTCCGGGTTTGTACTGATATTTGACATCAATATTGAGGTTATTCAAACCCTGGTGAGCGATCGAGTAATTAGGAATCTTGAAATTCCAGGCTTCACCTAATTTACCATCTTGAGTGCGAGTAACGGTACTGCTGCGCTCGTAAGGCAATCGGTTCGTCGGTAAAACATCCAAATTAACCGTCAGCGACGAAATAGCCGGATTGTCAGCAAGCACTTTTTCGGTCAAATTTTTGTTAACAATTTCCCAAAAATCCGTTTCGTTTGGGTAGTTGACTAAAAATTTTTCCATAGTATTGTAAATCGGCACAAAATCAGGATACTGATAATTTTGAATTCCGTCTTTGTACTTATAATTTACATCAATATTCAGGTTGTTTAACCCTTGATGATTAATTGGGTAATTTGCCAATGTAAAATTCCATTTCTGCGTCAGTTGAGCATCCGACGGAAAGAAAGCAATTCCTATCGGACGCTGTAGCTTGCTGTCGGGAGGAACAAAAATAGAACTGTTACTCGACCCAGGATTTCCCGATATTGGCAGTGGTTCGTCAGTCTTGCCATTATACCGCAAAACAGCGCCCGCACCGTTAGCATTAGCGCGGTTGTCAAAGCCCACTACGAACAAATTGCCGATCGGCGAAAAAGCCAAACTACCTAGATAATTACTACTGGGCGAAGTATCAGTATAATTGGTAGATAAAACCTTGACCAATTCCCCGGTTTTTAAATTGTAGCGCCTGATATCGTTAGCAAAATCGCTGACATAAAGGTCGCCGTCAGCGGGGCCGATTGCCATTCCCAAAAGACTTGTAAATCCCTGACTGCGAGGCGAAGGATCGGGCGAAGCAAAGATACTTGACTGCCCGGTTTGCGGGTTGTAACGCAGCACCTGACTCGGGAAACTTGCGCTATAATCTGCTTTACCATCGCGAGCAACACTCCCCTGCGTTGTCACGTACAAATTGCCATCAGGAGCAAACAGTAAAGTGTTCGGGCCATTCAATCCTCCCGCTTGCTGATTTCCCGAAGCAAATACATCAATAAACTGTCCTGTTTTGCCGTTGTATCGAAGAATTTGGTCACTCAAAAAACTGCTGACATAAAAATTACCGTCAGGGCCAAAAGCTAAACCGTAAGGGCGAAACAATCCGCCAGTTTCATCAGCCGCCGTGTTCGGATTATCACCGACAAACTTGTCAATAAATGCGCCAGTAATTCCGTCATACCGCAATACGGCAGATGCTGTCGGTTCTGCGGAATTTCCGGGCTTGTCGCCGCTAGCAACGTAAATGTCCGACTTATCATCGCCATTGCCATCTGGCCCAAAAACGATCTGATCGGGATTGGACAAACCGCCGCTTCCCGGTGGAATAAATTCGCCTAGATAATTGCCGGTATTGCCGTCAAACCGAAGTACATTATTTCCCTGGCTATTGCCAACTAGGAAAGTTCCTTGAGGATTGCTGGGTTGAGTGCGAGTAACTTTGCTGGTGCGGTTGTAGGGCAAGCTTTGGCTTGGCAAAACGTTAATGTTGATATCAATTGCCGCCAAGGTAGGATTTTCGTTGAGGATATTTTGAGTCAAGTTTTTATTGACAATTTCCCAAAAATCTGTTTCGTTCGGATAGTTGGTTAAAAAGTTATCAACGCTATTGTAAATTTGCCGAAAATCTGGATATTCATTTGGGGTGATTTCCGGCTTGTACTGGAAACCTATATCAATATTGATCTTGTTCAATCCTTGGTGATTAATTGCGTAGTCTTTCAAGAATAAATTCCCATCTTCTTTGAGTTGACTGGAACGACGGCGGAAAACTGTACTTGTTCGATCGTAGGGCAATCTGTCTGTTGGCACAACTTCAAGTTGAATGCTAATATCTGTCAGGTTCGGATTTTCATCAAGCACCTTTTTTGTCAAATTTTTGTTAACAATTTCCCAAAAATCTGTTTCGTTCGGGTAGTTAACTAGGAAGTTATCAATACTTTTGTAAATTGGCACAAAATCTGGATATTCGTTCTGGGTGATTCCCGGTTTTAAGCCGTAATCAACTTTGATATTTAGGGTGGTTAAACCTTGGTGGTCGATGGTGTAATCTTTAAAATTGAAAGCCCATTTTTCTGAAGGTAATAGGGAAGAAGTTCGGGAGGGCGCGAGTTCGGGGCCGCCACCAGTATCAGGAACAGCAAAATCCATCCCTGTCAGTTCGTCTCTCTGAACTTGAGTGGAGACATCGGTCTGGGATTTTAGACTACTATCAAATTTAAGATTGTCGCCTCCTGACGATGGGAGACCGAAGTCGGTGAATGGATCCAAAAGGTCGATCGCACTACCAGTCGCAGCGGCCGCCCAATCTGGTTTTTGAGTCAAATTGTAGGGGGTATCAAATAAAACATTGGTATCGCCGACGGCAATTTTGCTACTCAGATTTAAGCGATCGAACTTAAGGCCAAATAAGTCTGGTATTTCCGCTGAAACACCCGCGAAATTTCCCTGAATAGGGTTTTCTTTAAACATTCCTGCTGTCTTAAACATAAGCTATTTTTTTTGTACTCCCGCCACCGGAAATAAATTTGACTATATTAGTCTTAGACCCATGGCGGTCGGTGAAACCGGGTTTGATGTGATAAACGATTAGACTTCGCCAGAGCCCGCACACGGGCGTAAAAAACCCGATTTCGAGGAGTCGGAATGCGTCTATGATATCAATTCCGGTTACACAGGAATGATGGGGAGTAGTCCGTGGGGAGTCGTCTGTTGGGGAATGTGGGATTATTGACCTTGACTTGATCATTCCCATGCAACCGGAAACTATATGACTATATATTTTACGGTTTTTCAAACTATAGTCAAGTAGTCTAACCAGTACCTTATATTCTACAAAAATTAACCTAAAATATGTCACCTTTCTCAATCACAGTTCTTTCGGCTTGTTCTACAAAAATTTGATTTTCCCTGTGGGGTGTTCTGCATTTATTAAACTGCATATTTCAATGCCGTATTCCCCACTCATCAAATGCTCTCCTTCTCTCCCCTTCTCGTCCTCTCCCCCTCGAACATAATAGACAATCTAGGATGGTGCAGCAGCTTAACGGGCCCTACCCTAAAAATTCATGGGTGGAACAAGCCCAAAAGCCCTCTACAGGACACGCCCCACCGACCGCAGCCTCAACGCTGCTGTGAGCTTATTTGTTCACGTCCGAGCTAAATTGTCTTAAAATATACAATAGGGTAAAGTGGTTCAGGGAGTACGCATATTAAAGACAGCCACTAATTTGCAATAATTCTTTACAATACAGGTACAGGACAACGAGTTACTACCCCCTAACTCTTCCCTGAAGAAAGGGGGTGGAAAGGTCGGATAGAAGACCATAAAAATGGTGACTTTCACTCTTGGCCCCTGTAGTTTCTTCGTTCTGCTAAACGGGAAGCCCCGCGCTCTACCTGTACTTAGGTGAGTGTCGGGATGAAAGGCGCGTGAGTCAAGGGGTTTGATACCCCGCAGACGAACAATTATCTTCGCTTTTAGAGGTAACTTTTAAGCTTCTTATCAACTCCCTTAAAACTTCTGTTTTTCCTCTTTCTGTCTCACTACAATATGATTCAAGCAATTCAAACTCCTTGTCCGAAAGCTGAAAAGTAATCTTTTTCATTGTATTTACTGGCTTATATATGGTACAATTATGTCATGATAACAGCCCATCAGTACAAATTACGCCCGAACCAAGAGCAAGCCAGTCAATTGGAGGATTGGCTAAGCTTGTTGCGTATGCAGTATAACTGGAGGCGGGCAGAGCGGTTCAACTGGTTTGAGTCCACTCGAAGCCCCGTGAATTCTTGCTCTCTTGTATCATGCAGTATCGCTCCCATAGTCAAAAAACCTGACTATTATTGGCAGAAGAAAGACTTACTGAATATCAAAAAGCTATTCCCTGAATACGCAGGCATTCACTCTCAGATATTGCTCAATTGCATTGAGAGAGTCAAGAAAGCTTTTGACAGGTATATCAAGGCGGATTTGTCAGGCAAGCGTTCTGGCAAGCTAAGATTTAAAGGTAGAGGCAGATATCACAGCTTCACCTACACCCAGATGAAGCAGGACTGCATTAAAGGTAATCGCATCACATTGCCCAAAATTGGTGATGTGAAGATTATCCTGGATCGTCCTATTCCTGAGGGCTTCAAAATCAAAACGGCGACTATCGTATTTGCTGCTGATGGCTACTATGTGACCTTAACTTTGCAAGATGAATCAGTGCCAGTAATTAGCCCTGATTTCTATCCTGAAAAGGTAGTGGGCATTGATATGGGACTCAATGAGTTTTTGAATACCAGTGAGGTCGATACAGTGCCAATCCCTCAGTTTGCCAGGAAAGCTGGACAGGTAAAAAAGCGATTAAACAAGTCTGTTTCTCGTAAGAAGAAAGGCAGTAATCGCAGAGGTAAGGCGGTTAAACGTTTGTCAAGACATCATCAGAAAGTGGCTGGGCAAGGTAAAGATTTTCATTACAAGACGGCAAAGCTATTACTTGATAGGTACGACCTCATTGGCTTTGAAGACTTGAATGTAAAAGGTTGGGCGAAAACTAGGTTTGCGAAATCTATTCTAGATGCTGGTTGGAGTGAATTTCTAGCTATTGTGGCTTGCAAGGCCCAAAGTGCTGGCAAGATGACTATAGCTGTGCATCCAAACGGTACAACCCAAAACTGTTCTAGTTGGGGTACTCGCATCCCTAAAACCATGGCAAACAGATGGCATAGTTACCACCTCTGCGGTTTGGAATTGGATCGGGATGTGAATGCTGCGATTAATGTTAAAAACTTTGCTGTCGGGCGGACAGTGATTAAAGCGAGCTTGTGTGTTTCCTATGTAGACGCAGGATTAGCTCAGAAGTCCACCCTATACTCGTCTACGAGTTAGGGCGCTTGAGTCGTCACTCTCAGGTTTGTTTACCTTATTGGCAATCAGTTACGAGGAGATTTGACCCGCCGTGCTCCAACGCATCAAACAAGACTTAAAAAACGACCTGATCGCAGGTCTACTGGTAGTGATTCCCTTAGCTACCACCATCTGGCTGACAATTACCGTCGCCAGTTGGGTCATCAATTTTCTCACCAAGATTCCCAAGCAGATCAACCCTTTTGACGGACTCAACCCGATTTTGGTGAATCTGCTAAATCTCTTAGTAGGGCTGGCTGTACCCCTGCTGAGCATATTAATCATCGGTTTAATGGCCCGCAACATTTTCGGCAAGTGGCTGCTAGACTTTGGGGAACGGCTGTTGCAGGCAATTCCCTTAGCCGGTTCGGTTTACAAAACTCTCAAACAACTGCTGGGAACCCTCCTCAAATCAAACGACAAATTTCGCCGCGTGGTGTTAGTGGAATATCCCCGCCGGGGAGTCTGGACTTTAGCTTTTGTGACCGGTACGATCGAGACTAACGATATGCCGCCTCACCTGTCGGGCGAAACTCCGATCGGCATTTTCATCCCCACGACTCCCAACCCCACCACTGGATGGTACGCTATAGTGCCGGAGGCAGATTTAGTTAATTTGTCAATGTCGATCGAAGATGCCTTTAAAGTCATCATCTCTGGTGGCATCGTCAACCCCAGCAACTCAGTTCCAGTAACCCCCGAAAACATCAAGGGCAAAACACTCGAACCCTTAGTTTCCGAATCAAGATACCAGCCGGTCCCAGTCGAAGAAGAGTGAACCCAGACATCTTTATTGGCCCGTAAGGCGGTGTAAACTTTCCCGATAGCAGATAATATTTGCACAAAACCAGCCCAAACCGAGAAAGCCTATACTCAGAAACCCGGTTTCGAGTATAAATCTTGGGTTTGAGGGCGAAGTATCTGTAAACTACCCGCCGCTGGCGAGTCAGACGGCTGGTATTGTACCGCTTTTAGTTCTGTTTTCTGCTAAAGTTCAAGTCCGCGCGCGATCGAAAAACTTCCTAAATTCTCAATTGATATCTAAAAACTATGAAAAAAGCCCGCGAAACAGCACGCGAACTCGCACTCCTCGGCATCAGCCAACTGCCGACGAATCCAGAACTCTTAGAAGCCAAGAAACTGCAAGATGTTGTCCTAGCCGCCATCCGCGCCCTGACAACAGAAGTTCAAGAAGCCCTAGAAGCAGCAGCATCCGAAGTGCAGCGCAGTAGCGACAAACTGCTGGCAAGCGAAATCCGCGCCGCCGATATACAAAGTTCTAGGGCAATGGTGCGGGAAGCAGTGGAGCTCACCGAAACCGCGATCAACCGTCTCGGTTCAGCTATGGAGTTTCCAGAACTGATCCAGCTAGCCAACCAGCAAGATGTCCGCACCTATGCTGTGCAAATCCTGACGAAAGTCAGCGCCAACCGTGTTCAAATTGACGAATTGCTCTCGGAAGCCCTGGTAGACTGGCAAATAGAACGGTTGGCCCGGATTGATCGAGATATCATGAGAATCGCCATCGCCGAAATCCTATATCTGGGCCTAGCCGAACAAGTCAGCGTCAGTGAAGCTGTCCAACTGGCAAAACGCTACAGTGGCGACGAAGGACATCGCTTCATCAACGGAGTCCTCCGCCGAGTAGTCGATAAAATCAATGCAGAAGTTGTTAGTCCCTAGTCCTTAGTCAGTAGTCATTGGTCATTAGTGATTGGCAATCGGCAATCGGCTCTACACTAGGGACTGAGGACTAATGACTAATAACTATAGTCCTTAGTCAGTAGTCATTGGTCATTAGTGATTGGCAATCGGCAATCGGCTCTACACTGGGGACTGAGGACTAATGACTAATAACTATAGTCCTTAGTCAGTAGTCATTGGTCATTAGTGATTAGCAATCGGCAATCGGCTCTACACTGGGGACTGAGGACTAATGACTAATAACTATAGTCCTTAGTCAGTAGTCATTGGTCATTAGTGATTGGCAATCGGCAATCGGCTCTACACTAGGGACTGAGGACTAATGACTAATAACTATTCTCTATTCCCAATTTCCTATGGTTTTTAATTGGTTTCGTCGCCAGTACAGCGAAAGCAAATCTTCCGAAAAAGAGACACCCCCCGAACAGCCCCAAGATGAGCCGGCCAAATCCGCACCGGTTGAGCCTCAAACAGATGCAGCAGCAGAGGAAAGCTCTCCCGCTGTAGCCGAAGATTATCTCAATTGGGCTAAAGCTGCTTACAAAAATATTCAAAAACAGCAAAAACCCGAAACAGAAGTTTCCGAGACAGCAGCGCCCGAGGTGACAGCAGCCTCCACAGAAATCGCGACAGTTGCAGAAGTTGCAGAACCGACGACTATTGAAGCAAGGGAGGCTGACGAACTCGAACCAGAACCCATAGCACCAACTGTTGCAGAAGTTCCAGAAGTTGCAGCACCTTTCTCGGCACTTGAAGCTACCGATGCGATCGAACTTGATGCAGCAGAGCCCGCAGAAATTGCGGAAACTCTGCAACCAACAGCCGGGGCGATCGACATTGCACCTATGGCTCAACAATTAGAAGTTACAGCAGAAAATATAGAAATTGCCGAACCTGCAACTGAGGTTGTAGAAACCGAATCACTCGCATCTGATGGCGCAGCAGCGGAAGCCCTGCCGTTTTGGGCCAGAGCTTCTGCCTCTCGGATGGAGCGCATCGAACGCCTCAAAGAAACCGCAATTGAAGAACCAGAGGCAATTGCAGCCGCCGCCGAGAGAGCGGCAATTATCGAAGAAATTCCCGGTTTCGCCTTTGACGAAGGCTTCCTGTGGTCTTCAGAAATCTTAGCCAGTCAAGGCCGCCGCCCAGACCAAGTATCCGTTGAAGAAATCAGTTGGCTGCAAAAACTGCGGAAAGGCTTAGAAAGAACTCGCCGCAGCTTAATTAATCAACTAAAGGCGATCGTCGGTCAAGGCCCGCTCAATCAAGACGCGGTAGCGGAAATTGAGACTTTGCTGCTACAAGCCGATGTCGGAGTCGCAGCCACCGACATCATTATCACTCGCCTCCAAGAAAGACTCAAACAAGAAGTGCTGCCGCCAGAACAGGCTCTCGCCTACCTCAAAACCATCCTGCGCGATATTCTTGACGCTCCCTGTGCCTCCACCGCCGCCGGCAATCCCGCCTACAGCCTGACATTTGCCCCGGAAAAAGACACTTTCAACATCTGGTTAATCGTAGGAGTCAACGGTGCGGGCAAAACTACGACGATCGGCAAACTAGCGCACATTGCTCAAAAATCCGGCTACAAAACCCTGATTGCTGCAGCCGACACTTTCCGCGCCGCCGCCGTCGAACAGGTGAAAGTTTGGGGCTCCCGCAGTGGGGTCGAAATTATTGCCAACCCCGGGAAAAATACCGATCCGGCTGCTGTTGTGTTTGATGCGATCGCCGCCGCCAGCGCCCGAGGCACAGAACTGCTGATCGTAGACACCGCAGGCCGCCTGCAAAACAAAAAAAATCTGATGGACGAATTAAGTAAAATCCGTCGCATTGTAGATAAGAAAGCCCCAGGCGCTACCGTAGAATCTCTACTGGTCTTGGATGCCACACTGGGTCAAAATGGTTTGCGACAGGCAGAAGTATTCGCAGAATCGGCAAAATTAAGCGGAGTAGTATTGACAAAACTCGACGGTTCTGCTAAAGGTGGTGTTGCCCTAGCAGTAGTGCAGCAGCTTGGTCTGCCAATCCGCTTTATTGGAGTCGGGGAAAGCATCGAAGACTTGCGTCCGTTTTCTAGTTACGAATTTGTGGAAGCCCTACTCGATTTTAGATTTTAGATTTTAGATTTTAGATTGATGAGGTATCTGTGGTCGTCCCAATTTTTGGAGGCGGATACAGAGGTTCAAAATCTCAAATCCTTAACCTCAAACTACCATCGCAGGACTTGCGCCTCGCGCCACCCGGTGGCGACTAAAAACTAAAGATCTAGAAACAATACCTTCGTTCTGTTATTACTTGGTTGGGATCAAAGCCCTCGTCATTAGCGTGTCAAATTAACCTCAAATTTAGTATCAGTCTGCTGTCTGATTACACAGCCTTCCCGGTCCCCCTGGCGCCCCCCCTGATAGTCGGGGGGGCAGGAAATGGTCAAAGTCCCCGCAACGATTCGGGGAGCCGCGGCGGTCGGTTGGGCCCCCCAAGTAAAGCAAGCGCCATCGATTTAGGGGGATATAGACTCAGCTATAAACGAGATTTCTTAAGAATTTCAGACTTAAGTTGATACCAATGTCCGGCGTGCCCAACTTACTTGCTCAAACCAAACTACTTGCTCGAAAAAAAACGGGTTTCTATTTAAGTGGCCCGTAAGTCCTCAATCCTTCCTTTTCCATCTAAGATCGAAAATCACAAATTTAATATGACTGCTGTGCCTTTGCCTCGCCCCTCACCTCAACCTGCTGACCGCCCTCCGGGTCGCAATTCCACCGACGCGACGCCAGTATTTGCCCTCAAAGAACTGGTGGCGCGTTTGCACCGATACCAGCACAACGTTCAAGATATGTTGGGTTCGCTGGGATTTGCCCTGCGCAGTTTTAACAATCTCAACCAATTTTTGGAGTTGGTGCCTTTGGTGGCGACTCGTGTTACTGACGCTGACGGGGGAGCTTTAGTGCTGTTCAAACCCAACGGTCAAGTCAGGTTCCAGCAGTTGCACTGTCAGGAAGGACGGCAGTGCCAAGATATGCGAAAAGCGCTGGAAATAGCCACCAGGCAAGCTACAGCAGGTGCGGGCGCGAATGCTGCATCTTTTTCGGAAACCTCTGGGCAAACCTCTAGTCTCGACCTGCAAGTCGGCCGTTATTTGGGCCCGGATGTTCATTTGTTTGGGGCGCCAATTTTAGTTAAGAATTTGGAATGCGGACGGCTTTATGTTTTTAGCAGTGACCCGCAATATCTCTGGACTCCCAGCAGACAGAAATTAGTTCGGTTGGTGGCGGATCAAACCGCCGTGGCGATTTGCAAAGACGAACTTACTGTTAAGTTGGCTGAAAAAGACCGCTTAGACAGAGAGTTAGAAATCGGGGCGGAAATTCAATTGCGGCTGCAACCCCGCAGTTGTCCGAAAATTCCCGGCCTAGACGTGGCCGCCCGCTGTCAACCTGCTAGCAGAGTCGGCGGAGATTATTATGATTTTATTCCCGCTGACTATGACCCGATCGGCAAGGAAGATGAGGGGGAACACCCCCCATCCCTGATTAAAAATCTCAAGTCCAAAATCGACAAGGGCCGCTGGAGCATTGTGATCGGCGACGTGATGGGCAAAGGAGTGCCGGCTGGCCTGCTGATGACGATGACACGGGGTATGCTGCGGGCCGAGGTTTTGAACCGCCACTCGCCTGCGAGAATTTTGCAACATTTAAACCGGGTAATGCACGCGGATTTGGAAAATTCCCACCGTTTTGTGACTCTGTTTTATTCGGAGTATGACCCGAAAACTCGCGTTCTGTCTTACAGCAATGCTGCTCACCACCCGCCTTTGCTGTGGCAAGCTGCAACTAATTCGATTATTCAGCTCGATACTTTGGAGGGAATGTTAATTGGGCTGGATGCTGATTCCCACTACCAAGAAGCCCATGTTCAATTGCAGCCAGGAGATACTATTATTTATTACACAGACGGATTTACGGATGCTGCTAATCAAAGGGGCGATCGGTTTGATGAGGATAACTTGACCTCGGCTTTCCAGTGGGCCTGTCAAAATTATCAGCATTCTGAAGAAATTTTGGATTATTTGTTCGATCGGGTTCACCAGTTTATCGGCATCGGCAATCGCAATGAAGATGACATGACACTGGTTGTACTTAGGCTAACAGCTTTAGCAGGAGAAAATCACCATGATAATTAATTTAATGCCGGAAATTACTGCTGGATTAACCAGCTCGATTAATTGGAACGATGCTGCTCACGTGTTAGTTTTGAAATCTCATTTGAGTTCGACGGTGCTTTTGGGTCAAAGCTACGACATTTTTGCGAATTTCCAGAAAGCTTGGAACAATTTTGTTTCGACTGGTCAAATAGGAGCTTTTTTTATAGGTATTTTTATTGGCTGGTTCATTAAAGGGATTATTCCTTAGAGTTCTTGTCTTTGAAGGGATCGGGAACGGATTTAAAAGGTTTTTAGCCAAAACTTCACTTCTTTCTGATGCAGCAAAAGTTTCACAATTTTGTAGTCAAGACTTCAGTTTTTTCTGGTCAACAGATGTATAAAAAGTTGGTAGTCAGGACTTGAGTTTTTTCTTGCCGAATTTCGGAGGGAGGACTTTAGTCCAGACTACAAACCGGAGGAAGGACTAAAGTCTTTGCTAAAAATCGGTTTTTATAGACTTCTGCAACAGATATATAATCTAGTTTTAGCTTGAGCAATGACAACACAACAAAAAACTTGGAGTCAAAGATTTGAATCGGCGCTGCACCCGGCGATCGCCCGATTCAATGCTAGTATTGGCTTCGATATTGAATTGATTGAGTACGACTTGACGGGTTCTGTCGCTCACGCTAAAATGCTGGCAAAAACGGGGATTATTTCCGTAGCAGAAGGCGAACAGTTAGTCAATGGTTTGGAACAGATCCGCGAGGAATACCGCCAAGGGCTTTTTGTGCCGGGAGTTGAAGCAGAAGACGTTCACTTCGCTGTAGAGAAGCGGCTGACGGATATCGTGGGGGATGCCGGGAAAAAGCTGCACACGGCCCGATCGCGCAACGACCAAGCAGGTACTGATACTCGGTTGTATTTGCGATCGCGCATTGCAGAAATTCGCGATCAATTGCGGGAATTTCAAGGGGTTTTGCTCGACATTGCCGATCGTAACGTGGAAACTTTAATCCCAGGTTACACTCATATGCAGCGCGCTCAGCCGATCAGTTTGGCTCATTACCTGTTAGCTTATTTTGAAATGACCGATCGCGATTGGGAACGCCTCGGCGATATCTACAAGCGGGTGAATATTTCGCCTTTGGGTTGCGGCGCGCTGGCGGGGACGACTTTCCCGATCGACCGACATTATACTGCTGAACTCTTGCACTTTGACAAGGTTTATGCTAACAGCTTAGATGGAGTGAGCGATCGAGATTTTGCCATAGAATTTCTCGCAGCCGCTAGCTTGATTATGGTACACCTGAGCCGCTTGTCAGAAGAAATGATTTTGTGGTCTTCTCACGAATTTGGATTTATTACGCTCAAAGATAGCTGCGCTACGGGTTCTAGCATCATGCCCCAGAAAAAAAATCCCGACGTGCCGGAGTTGGTGCGCGGCAAAGCGGGGCGGGTGTTCGGTAACTTGCAAGCCTTGTTGGTTGTAGTGAAGGGACTTCCTTTAGCCTACAACAAAGATTTGCAAGAAGATAAAGAAGCTTTGTTTGATACCGTCAAAACGGTACAAGGTTGCTTGGAAGCAATGACAATTTTGCTGAGGGAAGGAATCGCGTTTAATGGCGAGATCCTCGCCGCCGCTGTTACCGAAGACTTTTCTAACGCTACAGACGTAGCAGACTACTTGGCCGCCAAAGGCGTTCCCTTCCGGGAAGCTTACAACCTTGTCGGCAAAGTCGTCAAAACTTGCCTCTCGGGGGGCAAACTCCTCAAAGATTTGACACTTGAGGAGTGGAAAGACTTGCACCCAGCCTTTGATACAGACATTTACAGCGCGATCGCACCTCAGCAAGTGGTGGCGGCTCGCAATAGTTACGGGGGTACCGGATTTGAACAAGTGAAAAAGTCACTTATCGCTGCGCGCGATCGGATCGCCTAAACATCGTGGAATTATTGGACAAATTCCGGCTGGCTATCTCTCCTTAAAACGATCGTGTTGTCCACTCTGGTTCTAAGTTCGGCAGATAGCCTGACTCAATTAATCTTCAGCAGCAGCCATGTCTTTGTCTCTGCCACCACCGCTCATGGCGCCCATGCCACCGCCGTTACCGCCGTCAAATCGTCTTCTCTTGTTGGAGAACATATCTTGATTTCTCCGCTTGCGAAACTTGCGAGCGTATGCTTGATTTCGTTGTGCCTTCTCTTTCTTGAGATTGCGGCGCTTAGCCATTCTGACCTCACTAATAAACATTGACAGTCCCCGGGCTTTCACGCACGGGGATTCTTAAGTTTGACACTCTGTGCACTCTTGGTGACTGAGATTCTTGGTTCAGCGAAGTCACTTACTTGCGACAGGATTTCTCCAGCGGCATTATAGGTGTCTTCTCCCCAAGCGTGAATTCCGGTATGCCCTACCGTACTCGATCAGTTCTCTTTAATGTAGTTAGGTTTTGTTCAAATTTAGCTTTCCTAAACCGCAACACCGTTAGGTGTGACTACGCACTCAACTAATCCAGTTAAGTTTTTACGTTGTCTAGTTATACTCAATTTTAGACCGATGACGATCATAGCACACCCAGCACCAGACCCCGAAAAAAGAACACGGGGATTCAAGTCGCTTGGCATCCGGGCCCGATCGGGACGCCATGTTTTCAATCTCAAGCGAATATTTTTTTATAAACTTTTGACAAATACGACAAAGAACGGTATGTACCCATAACTCACGCTCCTATCTTCAGCCTGCCCGACCCGCGAGGCACACTTGCCCAGATTGTTGCAGATTTTTGAGGGCGACGAGTTGTACTCTACTTTTACCCTCGGGATAATAATACCCCAGGCTGTGCGACTCAAAGCCCGAAGTCGCGCAGGCAAACTACCGCTGGTACGGAGTCAAAAAAATTATGGGAAAAGAATTTATGGGAATTATTCGATCGACCGATCGCGATCGACCCTGATGGTAGTATTGAAGAGGCTTACCGCAAACTCAAACCAGAATCTCACGCAGCAGAGATCTTAGCAGACTTGCCAGACCTCTGGCCTGAATGAAAAATTAAAAATTAAGACTCCAGAGCCCAGAGCTAGGAGGCCTGAAATTACTTTCTCCTAAACAAGCTTTTGAGTTTATGCGTCGATTGTGGCAATTTGTACAAACTGTGCTAGGGGTAATTTTTCGACATCCCGTCACTGGTACTGCGGTGATTCCCGTATTGCCTGACGGGCGAATTGTGTTAATTCGCCGCCGCGACAACGGTCGCTGGGGACTGCCGGGAGGTATGGTGGATTGGGGAGAGGATATTCCGACGACAGTGCGGCGAGAATTAGCGGAGGAAACAGGACTCGATTTAGTCAAAATCCGTCGCTTGGTGGGCGTTTATTCGGCTGCCGATCGAGATCCTCGCCTACACTCGATTTGTATCGTGGTGGCAGCAGAGGTGCAGGGAAAGATGCAAGTTCAGGATACGCTTGAAATTAGCGAGGTTGAGGCTTTTTTGCCCGCATCGCTGCCCTCCGGCCCGCTCAGCCATGATAACGACCAGCACTTACAGGACTATTTTCAAGGCCTGACCACTTTGGCGTAAACTGGCGGGGCATCTAAATTGGTGCAGCAAAGTCCAGAATTACCAAAGCCGTCAAAAGTTCCCTGGTTCTCGGTGGAATTTATTTTTAATGTTGTCCTACTTTTATTCACAATCTCTGAACATTAAATTAATCATCTTTTTATTGCTAAATATTTAACCGGATGTACTCACCGCTACGCAATTCTCGGGTCAAACTCTCTGTAGGGCAAATCTTTTGGCACGAAGTCGGTCAAGGCCCGAATTTAGTATTTTTGCACGGTTCTTGGCTCGACAGCAGTCAGTGGCTGAGGACGATCGAACATTTGAGCCCCTACTACCAATGCTTCGCACCGGATTTGCTGGGGTTTGGCGACTCGGAACGCCCGAATATTCCTTATTCGATTCACCTGGAGGTAGAATGTCTCGCCCAATATCTCGATACTTTGAAGCTGCGAGAGGTTTATTTAATCGGTCACTCTGTGGGTGGCTGGGTGGCTGCCAGCTACGCTATCAAATATCCCGATCGAGTTCAGGGTTTGGTGTTGTTGGCCCCTGAAGGCGTCAAGGTTGGCAATCGGCGGGGGCGGTGGCAGACGGCTAACTGGCTTTACAGCAAACCACCGCTGGCTTTCTGGTTGCTACGATCGATCTATCCAATTGCTAAGTTGCTCGGCCGCCAAAACAAGATTGATGGACTCCTAAAGTTCAGACAGCAGTTGATGCAGTCCCCAGTTGCCGTGGAGTTGCTGTTCCGGCGCCCGCGGGCCGAAATTACAGCCGAGCTAGTTGATGAGAATTTGCATTTGCTGAAAGCGCGTGTTTTGCTGTTGCACGGTTCTGAAGATACCCCCGCAGCTTCGTCTCTGTGTCAATCCTATGCTGCTCTGGCTCCTAATGCCGAACTGCAATTTGTCAGTCCGGGGAAAAGCAATTTGCCGCAGGAAGTCCCGGATCTTGTTGCTAAGTATATTCGGGAATTTGCTAAGTGAATTGAGAATTGAGAATTGGTAATTTGTAACAGTCAACAGTCAACAGTCAACAGTTAACAGTCAACAGTCAACACTTAACAGGCTAATTCCCCAAAAAATAGCCTCTGGTGCGTCAATTAAGGCGGAGGAAGCCGTCTGGGGAAAGGCAGCGGTGAGGTATTTTAAAAGCAAAGTTCGATCGCCCCCCGTGAGTGCAATTTTGCTATCAGGAAATAAACACCGCCAATCTTCAATAAAATCCCTAACTCCTGCCACCGTCGCATGCACAACTCCGCTTTGGATTGCCCCAGCAGTGTCTTTCGCCCAGCGATGCGGCAGATTTTCTGGTAAGCTGATTAAGGGTAATCCAGCGGTTTTTTTACCGAGCGACGATAACTGCAAACCCAAACCCGGTAAGATGGCGCCCCCAACTAAATACCTATTGACATCAGCCCCAGTAAATGTTAAAGCTGTACCAGCATCTATAAGTAGAATTGGCCAACCGAATTGGTTGCCAGCGCCAAGTACAGCCAAAGCTCTGTCAATTCCCAGGGTAGGATAGAGTCCCCTGATCGGCAACTGGTCTAAAGTAATAATCCGGACATCTGGATAACTCTGCCAAATTGCTGTTTGTTGGGGAACAACTGAGGCTAAAACTAGAGGCAGCGGAACTAAAGAAAGTGTGTGAGGACTAGAAAAAGCGGGAGTGGCAGGAAGACAAAGGAGATTTTGAGCAAATATTTCCTCGATCGACCTCATTACTGTTTGTACCAAATATTCTGCCTTTTCCTCCTCGGAGATCCGGGAAACAGCATCAGCATTGAGGTGCTCTGTATCCCATGTTTTTTCCAGAGTGGGGCCTGCAAATAATCCCCAGTGCAGTCGCGAATTGCCGATCGCTAAAGCTATTTTAATCTGGCCTTTACCTGTTAATTTTCCAGATGTAAGGTTGCCGCTGCAAGGTGGCGAACGAAAATTGTCCGGAATTGAGTTTTCCATGTTGATCGATCAAGGGCGCGCGCAAAGATTGAACTAAAGAGGTATTTTAGATTAATTTTCTGGGCTTAACCAAGCAGTTAACTCTATTTGACATCAGACCAAGTTCAATGGGCGCGCCAATTAGTATTGTCGGCGGCAGATCGCATAGTTTATATTTATAAATATGGGTAAAGCAAATAATTGCTATGCTCAGGCTGCATCCTTTATAATGTCTTAAGATAGTCCAAAATTCCTGGTAACTGCGATCGGGATCTTGGCGGGGTAAGCACAGGTGTAAAAAACCATGATCGATCACTATACAGTACAAGTCCTGAGTAAATATGTCTTTAAAAATACAAGAACACGAAAACCCCTGGCAGAGAGTAACTTCGCGGTTGGCTGAACATGAAAATTGGAGAGAGGAAGAAAGTCTTTCGCAGCCGGAAGTAGACCAACAAAAAGCCCTAATCTTGCAGATGCAGCAGCAAGTTCAGTTATCAAACTTGCTGAACCAAATTAATAACGAAATTCGCAGTACACTTGACATAGAAGAAATTTTGACATCGGCCTGCCGATTGCTGGGGCAAGCTCTACAGTCCAGCCGCGTGAGCATTTTAGTCAAAGAATCAAATACAGACAAAACTTTAGTCACGCGGGGAGAGTACAACGCGGGGGACTATCCGATCCAACTGGGCATGAAAGTACCCATGACTGACAACCCACATTTGACAGCAGTCGTGTCTCAGCAAGAGTCGCTAGCAGTGACGAAGTTTCTCGATTTTCCGGGACTGAACGCACAAACGCGAAACATTGCCGAAGCTTTGGAAATTAAGTCAATGCTGGCAGTAGCTACTCGCTATCAAGGTGAAATGAATGGCATAATTGGCTTGCATCAGTGCGATCGCGAACGGGAATGGACCCATTGGGAACAGCAACTTTTAGAAGGGGTAGCATCGCAATTGGCGATCGCGATCAATCAAGCCAAACTCTACAGCAAAACCAGGCGCCAAGCCGAACGAGAGTCGCTGCTGCGGCTGATCGGCAACCAAATTCGCAGTACCCTGGATCTGGGAACTATCCTGGAAACAGCGGTGAGGGAAGTTCGCCAACTGTTGCAGTGCGATCGAGTAATTATTTACCAGTTTGAAGACAACTGGCAGGGGAAAGTTGTTGTTGAAAACATGACGGTTCCTTGGCCTTCAATTTTAGGAGATATGGGGGCGGATAAGTGTTTCCGGGGAGATTACGCGGAACTTTACCAGCAAGGGCGAGTCAAAGCAATTAATGATATTTTTAATGCTGGTTTAGAGCCTTGCCACGTTGATTTCTTAGACCGTTTGCAGGTAAAAGCTAATCTGATCGTGCCGATTGTTACCTCCAGAAGCGAAGAAGATTCACTCCCTACAGCCGAAAGTTCTAATTTAAAATTTCCCGGTAAACTGTGGGGTTTGCTGATCGCTCACGAGTGCGGGGATACCCGCAATTGGCAGCGGCAAGAAATGGAGTTGCTGTCGCAGCTAGCCGACCAAATGGCGATCGCCATTCAGCAAGCAGAACTTTACAGTAAAGTCCGAGAAGCTGCGGTCAAATCTCAAGCTCAAACCCAGCAATTGCAAGCAGCGTTCAAAGAATTGCGATCGACACAGCAGCAATTGATTCAAAGCGAAAAAATGTCAGGTTTGGGGCAAATGGTAGCGGGAATTGCTCACGAAATTAACAACGCCAACAATTTCATCCACGCTAACTTGTTTCACGCTCAAGAATATTTTCAACTCTTAAACGAAGCTCTCCAACTGGCCGGGAATGCCTGCCCGGAAGCAGCGGAGGCAATTGTCAGAATCAATGAAGAACTAGAACTGGATTACATTCGAGAAGACTTTGGTAAACTGCTCAATTCAATGCGGGAAGGCAGCGGCAGGATTCGTTCGATCGTGATGACACTGCGAAATTTTTCTCGTTTAGACCACGCTGAATTAAAAGCGGTAGATTTGAATGAAGGTTTAGAAAGCAGTTTCATGATGCTGCAAAATAAGCTACAAACAAATATCAAAATCAACAAAGAATACGGCATTTTGCCGCCCGTCAAATGTCATGCCAGTCAAATCAACCAAGTATTTTATAATTTGATTGACAATGCTTTAGATGCGCTCCAGTCAACGCTCAAACCGGGGGAATTAACCATCCGCAGTTGGCAAAGCGAGCCGGACTGGGTAACAATCTCTGTCCGCGACACGGGATCTGGCATTCCAGCAGAAATTCAAGACAAGATTTTTGACCCGTTTTTTAGTACTAAACCTGTGGGGAAAGGCACTGGTTTGGGACTTTCAGTGTGCTATCAGGTAATTGTTCAAGCTCACGGCGGCAAGCTGAGCTGCGTCAGTCAGGTTGGCGAAGGAACTGAGTTTATTGTAGAGTTGCCGCTGACAAATCAGAGGGTAAGTGCATAATTCCTGCTTTAGTCAGATTAATGACCAATGCCCAATTCCCCATGCCCGTGGATTTATAAGTAATTAACCGGGCTTGGTATTAATTGTCAACTTGCTGCTGATAGGCGTGATAAACAGCCTCTAAAAAAACATTAGCATCAACTTTTTTAGGCATTTTTTCCCAACCTATGATTTCTTTAACTTGAGTAGCCAGTTGTTTGCTCAATTCATTTCTGGCATTAGGTATCATCCCTTCGCGCCGCTGTAAATACTCTCGAATTACAGCAAAATCTTCTGGCAGCAAGCTGGAAATATCGGCCTGTATCAGCAATTTTTTTGCCAGGGATTGAGCCGATGTTGATACTTTCAATGCAGCAGTTGTCACAGGTTGTTCTTCTTGAATTACCAGGGTGCCTCCTACGAAATCTCCTAAACGTTTTTCCCGCTGGTTTAAAACTATGAAAAATACACCTATAAAAAATAAGTCGTCAAAAGGGCGCATCAAAGCCCGTAGTGTTGATTGCTGAAGCCTGACTGGACGGCCGTCATCCCGAATTACTCGGATTTTGACATAACGCTTGCCTGGTGTTTGACCAGACCACACCGTTTCAAAAAATACAAAGTAACCTACATAAATGAAAAAACCAATTAATGCCTGAACTGCTATCAACCAGAGTGCTAAGCGATTGGTACTTCCTAGCAAATTTGCGATCGTCTCAAGCAACACTGAATTAAATATCAGCGCACCTAACAGAAACACTACTATAATCAAACCCAAAATGATATAGTCTATGAGCAATGCGTATGCTCGGTTGCCAATTCCCGCTAAGGTAAATTCGAGCTCTACACTTTCGGGAGTGTGGAGAATGAATCGATTAAAAAGTCGCATAAATTTGAGTGAGCAAATTTTATGTTTTGACTGAGGCTGAATTAGCGATCGCGCATTTGCAAACCCAAACCTTCTTTGCGGCTGCGGAGGTCGTAGTAGATAATGGCTTTCATAGCCTGCCAAAAAGGAGTCACAAGCGCACCGCTGGCAAAGCTCAATGGCAAAATCAGAAGAAAATAAACTAAGTAAAACATACCAGATTCTGGTTCCAAAACTGCCCTTAAAACAGTTTGAACGATCGTAGTAAGTATCTGCATAACAATCGAGATCGGGAGTGAAACCAAAATGCCGACAAAAACTATCCACTGAATGCGTCCCACCGACCCCTTAGTTAACTCCCAACTGCGAGCGATTGCTGAACTAGCACCTATATTATTTTCGATCGCCAGCGGCAACTCAACAATCAGCAAGCGAGAGATAATTCGGATATAGATAATAAAGAAAGCAATGACCGCAACTACTACCACCAAAACTGCAACAATTGGGGAATTTTGCCCAAAGATAGCACGAGCCCCCCCTGTCACTATTGCTATAGCGATCCCACCTACCAAGGATACCCCAAAGTAAATCAGAACTGTCAATATACCCGCCCCGAAAAAACTCCACATCCGAGGATTCACCTGACGGCGAGCATCACTGACAGTCTCTGGCTTTTCCCTAACTTCACCGAAAGCCAGACGAGAAATGAGCGCTGAGATCGCAGAAGATTTAGCCCAACCGTAAATCGGAACGAACAACCACAGAGAAGCGACCAATGCCAAACCAAAATATGACTTAAAATGGTCGCGGTAAATGCGCAAACTAGCACTAACAACATTACCGACGCTCAAGGGGCCTGTTTGTCCAGAAGAACTAAGATTTTTTTTAGGCATGACTGGATGGGTGTAGTTGTGTGAGGCGGAAAATTTACCACTATCTTAAGCTATATCTAATAGAACTTAGTGAAAACTTTATGAATGTTAAACGTTGGATCGCGCGGCGAGAACCCAACTGGAAACGGTTGGACACTCTTTTACAGCAAGTAGAAAAAAAGGGGCTAAAGTCCCTACCTGCGTCTGAAATCACGGAATTAGCGAGTTTGTACCGTTCTGTTTCGGCGGATTTGGCTAGGGCAAGGACTAATGAAGTCAGTAATATTTTGTTACAAGATTTGCAAAGGTTAACTTCTCGCGGCTACACCCAAATTTACCAAGGTTCGCGCCGCCAAGATTGGGAAGCTGTAGTGGAGTTTTGCCGCTGGGGTTTTCCGGCTACGGTACAGGAGACGTTTGGTTATACAGCGACTGCGACGGGTATTTTTTTAGTAATGGCGTTGATTGCTTGGTGGTTTGCTTGGCAAGATCCGGCGTTTTTGTCCCTAGTAGTTCCTGGAGATTTGATTAAAATGGTGCGCGATGACGGGGAATTGTGGATGGGTTCAATTGTGGGAATCGAACCTTTAGCTTCTAGCGGTATTATGACTAACAATCTATCCGTATGCTTTGCGGCTGTTGGGGGAGGGATTGTTTTCGGTCTTTACACTGTTTATATTATGGCATTTAATGGAGTGAGCATCGGCGCGATCGCCAGTTTAGTAGCTCAGCACAATTTAGCTTACCCTTTTTGGGCGTTTGTATTTCCTCACGGTTCCCTGGAATTGCCGGCGATTTTTTTAGCTGGCGGCGCTGGTTTAATCATCGCCCGCGCCATCTTTTTTCCTGGCAAATACCGTCGTGCTGATGCTATGAAATTTTACGGTACTCAAGCTGCACAATTGGTATTTGGGATTGTGCCGATGCTGGTAATTGCTGGTACGATCGAGGGTTTTTTCTCGCCAAATCCGGCAATTCCCGATCCCTTGAAGTATTTGGCTGGGATCGTGTTGTTTGCGCTGTTGGTGATGTATTGCAGTAAAAGGCGATCGGCTGAAGTTCCTAGATAATTCGGATCTTGAAATCGAGGCGGTCCCCCTAAATCCCCCTTCATAAGGGGGACTTTGAGGACTTCCGGTTCCCCCGTTCTTAAGGGGGGGTAGGGGGGATCTAAATCTAACGGTCAAACAGCAGTCTGTGAATACATTTGACTTTAAATTGACCCAAATAGCACCTTACCTACCCATATCGAGCCAAGTAATTAATTAAAATCATGACTCTTACTAACATCCGCTTTCCCGAAGACAATCCTTTTTCTCGAATCAAGGTTCGGCATATATTTGGATGGTACTTATTATTTGGTCTAGGCATTTACTTTCAAATGGCAATGATTGGCTATACACGGGGGATACCGTTCGATCCTAAAACACCATTAGATCCATTTGTTGATAAAATAGCTGAAACTTATTTAATGATTTTGTTACTGGCTTTGGTGTGGCGACAATGCAGGCTAGCGGGAATTGAAATTAAATATCTGGTGGGTAAAGTTCCCGATCGCTACCAATGGTTTCCCTTAGTAGGTCTGGCGATCGCTAGCGTGGTTTTCGCAATAGGTGTATTCCGAATATTTTATTATCCTTTGTCTTTTATTGTACCTTCTTTTGTGGAAAACTTATTGATCGATAATAGAAATAGCAGTATTTTAATGACAGCTTCAAAAACGTTTTTTCCTGCACTTTACTATTTGATTTTTGCTATCTACTATTATGCAACATCTCCCATATTTTCGGCTTTTATTTTAATGGCTATTCTCTTACACAGATGGGCGGCAAAATGGGGAAAGACCCGAACAGTGATAGCTTTTTTTCTGCTGTCTCTAAATTCTTATAATTTTATATTTAGTGTTATTGCAACCTTCATCAACGCAATTTTGTATGTAAAAACCCGCAGCTTACTTGTACTAATATTTTTTATGGCTTTGATAAATCTTATTTGGGGAGTTTGGAATGTGTCATATACAACATTTCTTGACAAGCAAACAGGAAGCACTCTAGATATATTTCGCTCAGAAGTACAGCTAGGTGTCTTGTTTTTTGTTGTCTCAGCCCCTTGGGTAATCGGTTTCATCTATAAAAACTGGTCTGTTCTCAAAGGGCCTTTACCTTACTTTGCGAATGCTTCCGAAGCTGAAACAATCAAAGCTGATTCCGAGACTTAAGTTGCAAATAGCGGTTAACTAATTGCTCGCTAATTTGATTGGCTGGTGCATCCAAAACCAAAACTCCTTTTTGTTTCAACTGTGCAAAAGCTACCTGACGCTGCGCTAGTAAATCTAAAGCGACAGCACGATTGTAAGCAGGTGTAATTTCCACGGTGGAAGTGTGAGCGATTTTGTCAACGAGAGGGTCGCGCAAAGTTACGCAAAAAGGCAAATAACGAGGTGCTAAACGCGCTAAAGCCGAAAGCATTTCTGTAGAAGCTGTGACATCTACTAAATCAGTAATTAGCACTACTAATGCACGGCGAGTTTGTTGACTTACTAATTTAGTTACAGCACCAACATAGTCTGGTTCTAACAAAACTGGCTGAATTGGCGCCAGGCGTTCAATTAATTTAGAGTGTTGATGTTGACCGCGTTCCGGGGGTATCCAAGTCGTGATTTCCCGATCGAACACACCGACTCCCACGCGATCGCCCCGATTTAGTCCCGCCAAGGCTAAAGACAGCGCTGCATTAACTCCCCAGTCAAAACGCTTCAAACCCTGCACTCGCGCCGTCATCAGCCGTCCCCTGTCGAGTAAAATAATCAAAGTTTGCTCTTTTTCTGGTTCTAAAACTCTGACCAAAGGGCGCGATCGCCTCGCAGTAGCTTTCCAATCAATCAAGCGAGGATCGTCACCAATACTATATTCCCGCAGTTCGGCAAATTCAGTTCCCATGCCCAGTTTTCGCAACCCACGCATTGTGCCGCTATTTTCCAATGTTAGCCGAATAGAGAGTTCTTTCAACATCACTAAATCGGGATAAACTGCCACTTGTTCACTAGCAGGTATTTTCCAGTCGTGCCATGCTAAACCCCAGTTTCCCAACTGTCGCACCTGAATATCTCCCCACTTATATTCTCCGCGATTTGACGGGCGGATTGTATAAGTTAATTCCCGATCGCTGTGAGGATTGAGGTCGGCTTCCAGCATCGGTTGAGAGACATCAAACTCTAGCGGATAGGAGTCGCGCAGGCGAATTTTAGCTGTTTGATTTGCCGTTAGCGCAGCCCTCGGAGAGGATCGCACTGACAGTAAAACCAGATTGTCTCGCCCAATCGAAAGTCTGTGCAACGGATGGCGTGTCACTTCCACCCGATGAGATTTTACGCGCAGTGCGTCGGTAATGGCTAGACCTACAATTAAACTGTCAAATAGCAAAGTGCCGATAATACTTGTCTGCTGATTTACCAGCATAGCCAGCAAAAGGGCGATCGGAATGGCGATCGCTAACAGGAAATAAAGGCGAATAGCAGGAATCATTACAATTTCTGATTAAGATACTGGTGTACACAATTCAACGAGAGTTCCGTCTGGACATCTAACATAGGAAACCATCTGACCCCAAGGTTTTTTGAAAGGTGCTTTTAACTCTAATGCACCTGCTGCGATCGCTTGTTGATGTGCCATTTCTACTGAATCAGTGGTAAGTGCTATTTCAACACCCAAAGGTTTATCCGATGAATCAGCCGAAATATAACCATTTGGGAAATTTGACGCGCCTAGAGAATGTGTAGCAAAAGATAAAGTTGTTTCCCCAGTGTCAAGTTCACCATAATCTCCTGATTCATCAATGAACTTTTTTTTGAACCCAAAAGCCATTTCAAAAAAAGTCAATGAACTTAGTACGTCAGCAACGTAAATAATTGTATATCCGAATTTCATTTGCTTTCTCCCTTTACATGATTTGCAAGTAGCTTGCGTCGTTCACCTGTATACCTCCACCAAGGCTTAGCTGGTTCGCCATTGAGGAATCTTTTGACAGAAATGAGAGCGTCAAGTACACATGGATCGTGGCGATGTCCCATGACATTAGCAAGTTCGTGAAAGACTTCTAATGGCGATCGCGTTTTAAGTTGATCTGGTTGCTCAATACCAATGCTTCGCAAATCCGCACTCATTGCTTTCCCAATGTTTGGAAGGTCTTCAAGCTTCTTGACTTCGTTTAGAGACTTCTTCATAGTTCTGGTGTGGTATTTTTGATCTCAATTCCTACAATACTTGCGTAATCAAGATTTTTTGTCATGAATTCGATTCCTCCAAACGAAACGTAAACATAACATGATCGCTCGGTGTTTCTGGATTACCAACAGCCGAATACAGATTCATCGCTGCTGTATTTTCGCGATCGGTAAGCACCCAAGCTTCTGTACAACCCAACTCACGAGCGACCTCAAATACTGCATTCATCAAACGCTTCCCCAAACCTTGCCGACGATGAGTTTCTGCTACGCTAACCTCGTTAATCCACAGTTCGGGACGTGCCTTGTCGGGATGAACATAATGAACTGCTGAGACAAAGCCGACAACTCGATCGTCATCGATTGCAACAGCCAGATGGTGGCGCGAGTCTGTCAAAAATTCTTCAGTACGTGGGATATCGATGGAGTTGTCAAAGACATCTGGATCGACATTCTTGAGAATATCTACATCATTCTGATCCAGAATTTTGATTGCAATCGTCATAGTTATATTTCTGTTTACCTCGGTACAGCGACTTGTTTTAATACCGAAGCAATTACCGAATCAATTTGCAAGCCATCTAGCAGCGATTCTGGTTTGAGAATCAGACGGTGACGCAAAAGCGGCAGTGCGATCGCTTTGACATCATCAGGAGTAGTATAATCCTTGCCGGCTAGCCAAGCGTGAGCTTTACTACTTTGCAACCAAGCTACTGCCGATCGCGGAGAAGCACCCAATGCCAAATCCGGATGTTTTCGCGTATTATGTACCAAAGCTAGCACGTAATCGAGCACTTTCTCTTCTACTTTGACTGTTTGTACTGCTTGACGGGCGCTAATTATTTGCTGTACCGTTGCTAAAGATTTGATCCTAGCTAAATCGAGGCGTTTAGCGCGAAATCCTGCCTCTGCGTTCAGCAACATTTGCTTTTCGGCGGCTGCATCGGGATAGCCAACCACAAGTTTAAATAAAAATCGGTCTAACTGAGCTTCTGGTAGCGGGTAAGTGCCTTCAAATTCTAGGGAATTTTGAGTGGCGATCGTCCAAAATAATTCTGGCAGTGCTAAAGTCTCACCGTCTAACGTTACCTGCTGTTCTTCCATTGCTTCTAGCAGGGCTGACTGGGTTTTCGGAGGCGTGCGATTAATTTCATCCGCCAGCAAAACTTCAGTAAACACTGGCCCTTTTTTCAGGGTAAAACTGTGGCTGTCAAAATCAAAAATATTCGTCCCCAAGATATCCGACGGTAAAATATCCGGCGTTAGTTGAATGCGACGAAAATCTGCTTGAATTAATTGGGCGATCGCTTTTACAAGTAGAGTTTTCCCGGTTCCAGGGACTCCCTCAATAATCACGTGGCCGCCGCTCAAAAGTGCAACTAGCAAGTGCTGTACAGTCGAAGATTGACCCACAACTATTTTGTCGAGGGCTTGGCTGAGGCGTTTAAAAATCGAGTTTGTTTCGCTCATTTTAGATTTTTCCTGTCAGAGGGGAGATGTTGACGGATCTGCTGCCATTTACCCAACCAGGCTAGCAAATCTGAATCGCTGATTCGGCGTTTATGAGATGGCGAGGGCAGAAGTTCTGACAATTCTGCCGCTTTTCGCCCTGTTTGCTCAACCCAAGCATTTGTTAGGGTTTCACTTTCCAGCGAGGCCTGTCCCAATAATAATGCTTTTTGCAGTTGTAACTGTTCTTCTTTTGCGATAATTTCTACAGCAAAATCAGTGCTGTTTGCTTTTTGCAAAACACCTGCTAATGCTTGAATGTAAGCTTCGCTGTTGTCAACCTGCGGCGCGGATAAAGTTACAGGCTGTCCAAACCTGTTCCACCCGGCAAAAATAGCAACGAGTAAAATAATTGTACCCTGTATCAAAACGGGAAATAGAGGAGTTTTGGCTAAATAAGTGAATAAATTTCCTTCGTATTCGCGTTCAAGAACTTCTGGATCTTTGTAACCGTGAATGTATTCGTCTACCCAAACTTTATTGAGGATTTTACTCGTTTGCTGGCTTTGCGGGTGGCTCGAATTTTGGATTAATTTCACTGCTAGAGCCTGCTGGGCTCCCTCTATTTCTTGTTCTCCACCTTCTAATTGAGTAACCAGCCCTGCTAAAAATTCATAATTACCTGGAAAATCCTGATAAGCATTAGCAGCTAAATGGGAGGTGCTGGCAAAATAAACTGTACCCTTTCCCACTGGTTCTTTCCAAACAATTGCCCCAAATTGATCGTCTAAAACTTGTTTTTTGTCACTGGGGTATCTCCGCCCCGTGTCAATCTTGATTTCCCCGGCTGAAGCTGGGTGCAAGCTACTAAAAGGTGCTAGTGTCACCGGGGCGCGAACTCCCAAATTTACCAAAGTATTGCCCTGTTCCACCCACTTTTTCTCTGAAGCAGAAACAACTTTTGATATCAATTTACTATAGATACGTAAAAGTGTACTGGGCGGTTTTGCATCTTGGTTTTTAGCAAAGTCTTCAAAAGGTTTTTGCCAGCGCTGAACCTCGGTTCCCCGTTTTGACATAAAAGCATACCATGCTCCGTAGCCGTCCGGCGCTCTATTATAAGTAGAACCGCTGTTGACTTTGTTGTTAGCAGGAGCAAATAGCAGGGTAATGATAATTATTGCAGTAATGGCGATCGCTCCCAACAACCACAACCTATTTTTTGATAAGTTCATCGCTCGTTAAGTAAGTAAGTACAAATAAATATAACATGATGGCTGGTTTTGAATGAATCAACTCACTTCTCATATAGAACCAATTTGATATCTTGAGGGCAATCGTCAATCACATTACGGATCGGCAATAAACTTGTTTTTTTACCGATCGCCTTTTTAATGGAATCAGATTTAACTTACGCCCGGACCTCAATTTTTAGGAATTCCCAACTGGGTTATCCTTAGATATATAAATTACTAAGTATTTATACTTATAATTGTCTCTGCTGATTCACTTTTGTCCGCTGAAGTAGTGAACGCTGCCTCTTGGGGGGCCCGGAATGTGGGATTTAAGCTCTCCTCTACAGATGTGGAAAACCCGCTTTTGATAGGGCCCAAAAAAAGATCGCAATTTTTCCGGATAAAAGTTATTATTGATGATGAAAGCTAACCATCTCTATTAAGTAGGTACCCGTAGGTGTAACTAATTACACTCTAGTTATTAGGGGCAAGAAAGCCTTCAGATGCTTATGGGGTAAGCATATTTACTGGATTTAGCGGCACTTACGTATGACGAAATGTTTCTTGAAGTGACCGCTCGCTATAAAGAAAGCCCAACATCGGGTTTTCAGTCACTTCTACTCCTTAATTATTCATTATCAAAAGATAAGCAATGGCTACTCCAATCTCTGGTTCTTTGGGTCAAACCAATAATTACAGCAGCATCCCTGAGCTAATTACAAAATGGCCTACTGCCGCCCAGAATCAAGGCATCCAACTGTCTGGGATAGCTTTTGATGGCGCGGTAACTAACTACCTTGACCCTACTGTCATCAGCAACCTCACGTTTGCAACGAACGCCCCTCAAAGCTTTTTGAGCTACGCCAGTATCAATGGTATTGGTGTCCCATCCTCTTATAATGGTTGGTTCACCGAGGTCACTAAAAATCGGGCGGAAATCAACCATAACCCCAACACCAATCAATCTCAGGTGCTGGAGGTGAAATGGCCAGCTAACCAAGACATTACTAGCGCCACGATCGGCATCAGTGGATTACTTCCCAAAACAAGTCCTGGATTGGGCGATCAAGGCAATGAAGTTGGTGTGCTGCAACTCTATAAGGATGGGGCGCCGGTATCGGCCAGCAATTTTACGATCACTCGCCTCAACCCTCCGATCACTCCAAAACCGATCACTGTGTCTTCAAATGCAGTAACTTTCATTGGCGATCGCATTGATGATGGCAATTTCACATTCCAGATAGTAGGAAACCCTCTCACCGGCGTTACTTTTGACGAACTGCGGTTCTCCGCCCAATCCTACGATAGCCCCACCGTTGAGTACGCCACCTCCTCCTTCAAAAGCGATGGTTCCGACTACCTAGTGCGGAACATTGAATATCAAGGGATTTCTAATGTGGCGCCGACGTCTCCAAGTCTCTTCCAGTTCCAGCAAGCAAATTACACGGTGCCTGAAGGCGGCGTGGCTACGATTAACGTGATTCGCACCGGTGGCACGGGGGCTGCATCGATTAACTACGCTACTGTTGACGCTACGGCCACTTCTGGAGGCAGTGCACCTGATTACACTACGGCGACGGGGGCGTTGAATTTTGCTGCGGGGCAAACAACCGCTAGTTTCACCGTGACGGCTTTGAGTGATTTGATTTTGGAATCGCCGGAAACGGTGAGTTTGGTGCTTAGCGGTGGCAATGCCAGCACTAATCCGTCAATTTTGACGATTAATGATGTGCCGCCAACTCCGACTCCGACGCCACCGTCTCCAAGTCTCTTCGAGTTCCAGCAACCAAATTACACGGTGGCTGAAGGCGGCGTGGCTACGATTAACGTTATTCGCACCGGTGGCACGGGTGCTGCATCGATTAACTACGCTACTGTTGACGCTTCGGCCACTTCTGGAGGCAGTGCACCTGATTACAATACGGCGACGGGGGCGTTGAATTTTGCTGCGGGGCAAACAACCGCTAGTTTCACCGTGACGGCTTTGAGTGATTTGATTTTGGAATCGCCGGAAACGGTGAGTTTGGTGCTTAGCGGTGGCAATGTTGGCAGTAATCCGTCATTTTTGACGATTAATGATGTGCCGCCAACTCCGACGCCGACTCCGACGTCTCCAAGTCTCTTCCAGTTCCAGCAACAAAATTACACGGTGGCTGAAGGCGGCGTGGCTACGATTAACGTTACCCGCACCGGTGGCACGGGGGCTGCATCGATTAACTACGCTACTCTTGACGGTTCGGCAAGTTCAGCAGGCAGTACACCGGATTACACTGGGGCGACGGGGGCGTTGAATTTTGCTGCGGGGCAAACAACCGCTAGTTTCACCGTGACGGCTTTGAGTGATTTGATTTTGGAATCGCCGGAAACGGTGAATTTGGTGCTCTTGGGTGGCAATGTCGGCAGTAATCCGTCACTTTTGACGATTAATGATGTGCCGCCAAGTGGGGGGACAACTCCGCCGCCGATGGCGACGTCTGCAAGTCTCTTCCAGTTCGCCCAACCAAATTACACGGTGGCTGAAGGTGGCGTGGCTACGATTAACGTTACTCGCACCGGTGGCACGGGGGCTGCATCGATTAACTACGCTACTCTTGACGGTTCGGCAAGTTCAGCAGGCACAGCAGCAGATTACACTTCGGCGGCGGGGCTGTTGAATTTTGCTGCGGGGCAAACAACCGCTAGTTTCACCGTGCCGGCTTTGACTGATTTGAATGTGGAATCGCCGGAAACGGTGAATTTGGTGCTCTTCGGTGGCAATGTCAGTAGTCCGTCAATTTTGACGATTAATGATGTGGTGTCAAATGGGACGACGCCACCTCCGATGGCGACGTCTCCAAGTCTCTTCCAGTTCGCCCAACCAAATTACACGGTGGCTGAAGGTGGCGTGGCTACGATTAACGTTACTCGCACTGGTGGCACGGGGGCTGCATCAATTAACTACCAGACTCTTGACGGTACGGCAAGTTCAGCAGGCAGTACAGCGGATTACACTTCGGCGGCGGGGGTGTTGAATTTTGCTGCGGGGCAAACAACCGCTAGTTTCAGCGTGACGGCTTTGACTGATGCGATTTCGGAATCGCCGGAAACGGTGAATTTCGTGCTCTTGGGTGGCAATGTCGGCAGTAATACGTCACTTTTGACGATTAATGATGTGTCGCCAGGTGGGACGACGCCAGGTGGGACGACGCCAGGTGGGACGACGCCAGGTGGGACGACGTCTACGACCCTTGGAAACACGTATTTCTTCGGTGCGACTAATTACAGCGTCCCCGAGGGCAGCGCTGCGTCGATTACCATCAATCGCAGTGGCAACCTTTCGGTACCGGGTACGATTACGTTCAGCACCGGTGGCGGTAGTGCTCAGCCTACGGGTACTCAAGCGGATTACTCCAGTGTGTTTCTAACGGTCCAGTTTGCAGCCGGACAAACTAGCGCACAAGTTCCGGTTCCAACTTTTCCTGACCCTCTCACGGAGCCTACTGAAACGGTGGGTTTGTTCTTGAGTGGTGGCACTTTAGCTAGTCCGTCACTGGCAGTTTTGAGCATTATTGATTCTACTCCTGTGACTCCGGCTTCCTTCTTTTACGGTTCGTCTCCTGGTGCTATTAATGATGCTGAGGCTCAAAATTTTACAATTAATCGGACTGGCAATACTTCGGTTGCGGCTTCGATCGACTTGTTGATTAATCCTGCTCTTAATCAACCTCAATACATCCAAGACTACACCATTACTGGTACACCTTTTGTGAATAATCCTAGTGGAGGCACGGTTACCTTTAATCCCGGTGTAACTAGCGTTACTCTGACGATGTTCAATAATTTTGGTCCCACTAATGGACCGGTGACTTTAGGCTTTGGCCCAGGTAATATCGCCAATCCGCCATCGATTTCAATTACTCTGATTTAAGGCTGTTAGTAGGGCGAGGAATCCTTGCTCTACTAATATGTCCCGCAAATAGTTAAATGCTTTTTATCAGTCTGATTCCTCACTACAGCTTTTTTGAAGAAAGTGAGGTACGCGGGTAAAATCTTCGCTAGCTTAACAGCAGGGAGCATTGTCACCCATCCAATTACTGACTTTCGTTCGGCTAGTGCGCGAGACAGCAACAAAGTTAGCAATGTCAGGCAAGATGGGATTCGCTTGCAAGGTGGCCATACCGATATTGAGAACAACGATATCACCAACGCTAATATCGTATTGCTGTGGTAGGTGCTAGTTTCGTCGTTTTCAACTCACATCTTGCACCATTCTCAAGAACAGGCAAGATGCCTGTTCCACAAAGAGTGAATTTTCTTGTGGAACAGGCATCTTGCCTGTTCATAAAAAGCTTATTGAGAATGGTGCCACATCTCAGTTTCCACAAAGAGTGAATTTTCTTGTGGAACAGGCATCTTGCCTGTTCATAAAAAGCTTATTGAGAATGGTGCAACATCTCAGTTTCAACCCATTTGCTACTTCGGTCTTATAGAACCGTTTCAAGGTGGTACTCTTAGATGCTACGTCGGTTATTCGAGTACCACCTTGAACCCTTGTATATTGAAAGAATTAGATGGCTATTTGCCATTGGGTGGTGGTTTTTGAGATTGTTGGTTTTTGGCAATTATTGTTGGTAAAACCCGCCCCGAAAATTATCGATTGGATATTATTGTTTTTTTGCGCTTACCTACTTAATCCTTAATTTGTTGATAAGCTTGCTGACACTGTTCAAAGGTTGAGGCGTCAGCTTCGGTCTTCCCAAAATATAGTTGTTCATGTATTCTTATCAAAGTTTCGTAAGGTACTGGCTGGGGTAATTGCTGGATTAATTGCAAATATTCGCCATCAGTGCGGCTGGGTTGGTCAACCGCGGTTCCGGCATCATTTAATCGCTGCAACATCGCCATGTAAAGACAGCGGCAAGCTTGGCGGTATTTCCCTTGTTGCTGCAATTTTTGCGATCGCAACAACCACTCTGCTACCGACAAATCTTTAATTGTTTTTTTCGCACTTCCATCAGTTGTTTGATTCTGCTTTTTGAAATTATGAATATAAAAACGTAACAGTTGCCAAATCTGCCAACTCGCCCAGACTGCGAGCAATGCTAAGATTAACCAAAAGGCGGCTTTAGCGATCGCCCACCAGATGGGGGAATCAAACCAAGATGGGAATTTGACATTCGGTATATTTTGGGCATTTTTTAGTTCCCACCACTCCTGCAATCGCTGTTGCCCCTGTCCTAATTGCCAACCCAAGTTAGTTTTCTCAAAGGAACTTTCAGACATAGCTTTACATCCTATCGATTCCGGTTGCACCGGAATCATTGTTGACTGTTGACTGTTGACTAATGACTGTTGACTAATGACTGATGACTAACAAGCGCTGATTTGATATCACTCCGGGGCAGCCGGAATTGATATCACTTAATCGATTTTGGCTTGGGGATTGGGGATTTTTTTATTCGATCATCTTACTGCACATTTTGTCTAACTGTTAAGTTGCTACTAACTAATTGACTGCTGGATAGGAATTTCCCTGCTAAACTCCGTACCTCGATCGCCCAACCGATCGAACTCGGTTGCCATAGCACACATATTTGCTTTTTGTCAAGAGATCTATCTCACTTTTGGGATGCTTAACTGAGTGATAGGAAATTTGATAAAGATTTACAAAAGAAACGTGTCAGAATGGAAACAATAAGGTAATGGGTAACAGACAAGGAGGCACTGATGGTAGCGCTGACTGAACGAGTCCAACGCAGATTGACCGTGGAAAAAGTCGAAATTGCCTCTGATACAACGGCAATTCGATGCCTGGACTGGGATAGAGACCGCTTTGACATCGAATTCGGACTCAAAAACGGTACAACTTACAACTCATTCATCATTCGCGGTGAAAAAACCGCCCTCGTCGATACCTCGCACGAGAAGTTTCGCCAGCAATACATGGAAACTCTGACGGGGGAAATTGACCCCAAAGAGATTGACTATCTAATTATCAGCCACACCGAACCCGACCACAGCGGTTTAGTCAAAGACGTGCTGGCGCTGGCACCCCAAGCGATTGTCGTGGGGGCGAAAGTAGCAATTCAATTTTTAGAAAACCTTGTACACCAACCATTTGAGCGATTGGTAGTAAAAAACGGGGACAAACTAGATTTAGGAAACGGCCACATTATCGAATTCGTATCGGCGCCGAACTTGCACTGGCCCGATACTATTTTCAGCTACGACAGCAAAACTCAAGTGCTGTTCACCTGCGATGCTTTCGGGATGCACTACTGTTCCGACAGCACCTTTGATGACGATTTAGCAGCAGTGGAGGAAGATTACCACTTTTATTATGAGTGTTTGATGGCTCCCAATGCTCGATCGGTACTCGCTGCGATGAAGCGGATGGCAGAGTTGGGAGAAATTGGTACAATTGCAACCGGTCACGGGCCGCTGCTGCGGCACAATGTGGTGGAACTTACCGGACGCTACAAAAAGTGGAGTCAAGCGCAAGCTAAGGCAGAAACCACTGTAGCGGTATTTTACACTTCCGACTACGGATGGAGCGATCGACTCAGCCAAGCCATCGCCCACGGTATCACCAAAACTGGTGTCGCTGTGGAAATGATGGATTTGAGAATCGCCGACTTGCAAGAAGTTGCGGAACTTGTCGGTAATGCTGCCGGTATCGTGATTTGTTCGCCGCCGAGTAGTGGTACTGCTGCTGCGAATGCCGAAGCTGCTATCAACACAATTTTAGTTGCGGCTAACAACAAACAATCTTTCGGTTTGTGCGAATCCGGCGGTGGCGATGACGTATCTATTTACCCGCTGCGAAACAAGTTCAAAGAGTTGGGTTTAAAAGAAGCATTTCCCAACATTTTAATTAAAGAAACGCCAACAGAAGCGATTTATCAACTTTGCGACGAAGCCGGCACCGACTTGGGACAGTGGCTGACGCGGGACAAGGCTGTCAAACAGATGAAATCCCTCGACAGTGACCTCGATAAAGCTTTGGGACGGATCAGCGGCGGACTGTACATCATTACCGCTCAAAAAGGCGAGGTTAGCGGTGCGATGCTGGCTTCTTGGGTAACGCAAGCCAGCTTTAAACCGCTGGGTTTAACAATAGCAGTAGCGAAGGATCGGGCGATCGAATCGATGATGCACGCGGGAGATAAATTTGTTCTCAACGTGCTCGAAGAAGGCAATTATCAAACCTTGATGAGGCACTTTTTAAAGCGTTTTGCTCCTGGTGCCGATCGATTTGCCGGAGTTAAAACTCAACCTGCTACCAACGGTTCTCCGATTTTGACAGATGCTTTGGCGTACATGGAATGCGAAGTAGTCAGTCGGATGGAACTTTCGGATCATCATATCGTATATGCGATCGTCGATAACGGCCGCGTATCCAATCCCGATGCGCTACCTGCTGTTCACCACCGCAAAGTGGGAAATCACTATTAGGATATCAGTTGACGGTTGACAGTTGACTGTTGTCAGTTGACTGTTGGCAGTTGTCAGGAGCAAGAGGAAAATTCAACGATATATTGATTGACTGTCTCAGTCAACACACCCCAAACGTATTAATAAGGTGCGTCAGCCGATGTTTTATTCGACTTCATCATCAACTATCTACTGACGCACCCTACAATTACAGTCCAGGCTGCAACTGGCTAGGCAAAAACTCTCAACGTTGGGTGCTTGTGGCGCACCTTACCGGGTTCTGGGTGTTGGGTGCGCCACAAGCAGCAAATCGGGCAAACCGTTGTCATTTAGACTCCATTTTAACTAGGGGAATTGCCAATGCCTGCCAATCTTTTAGAAGACCGAGATTACACAATTATTATTGCCAGAAGCGATGCCAGCAGACACCACCAGCATCCTTGGTACCAGGAGTGGGTAGAAGCACAGGCATCTCTGATCGACCTCGCAAAAAAATGTCAGCAATTTGACAGCGACGGCATCACCGTTTACGAAGCTTCTACTCCTATGTGGGAGTATAAAAATTCAAATGTTGCCCGGTTAGCTGAAATTTTGCAACGACAAAATACGGAACCGGATTCAGCAAACCCCACTGAAATTAATTTGGAAGAAGCTCTAAAAGCAACTTTTAGCGATTATTTCGCAAGCAAACCAAATGCCAAAGGGAAGAAAGGAGCAATAATTGTTGCAGTCCTCGATCAAAAACCCGTAAACGCCACTGCTGTCGCCGAAATTATCGTAAGCGCGGCAAATAAAATAGATAAAGATGAAGAAATTGGAGTGAGCTTTATCCAAATTGGGGACGATTTGAAAACCAGGGAATTTCTGAGTGACCTGGATACCAATTTACAGGGTCGAGGTGCAAGGTTTGACATTGTAGATACCAAGTTTTGGCACGAAATCAAAAGAAGTTCTGTAGTTCAGTTTCTCATAGGTGCAATTAATGACTAACACTTTGACTCAAGGACTCGCATCACAGGCCAAACCCCGCGACGTGCAGTTTATCCCGATCGCACCCGATACTTTTCTTGTGCGATCGCGCACTTGGGACAGACTCAAATTTGAAGTCGAGTATTCGCTGCAAAAGGGGACGACAGCAAATAGCTATATTATTCAAGCTGACAAAACTGCTTTGTTCGACCCGCCCGGGGAATCTTTTACTCAAAATTATCTGGAATGTTTGCAGCAACGCGTAGACTTGACAAAGCTGGATTACATAATTTTGGGGCATTTCAATGCTAACAGGTCAGTAACAATTAAAGCTCTGTTAGAATTAGCTCCTCAAGTAGCTTTGGTTTGCACGAATCCCGCTGCAATTGGTTTGCGAGCCGCTTTTCCCGACCAAGAATTAAACATTATGATTGTTCGGGGAGAAGAAACTCTCAACTTAGGAAAAGGTCACGCCTTAAAATTCATCGCGACTCCGACTCCTCGCTGGCCAGATGAACTTTGCACCTACGATCCGCAAACTCGAATCGTGTTTACTGACAAACTATTTGGGTCTCACGTTTGCGGCGACCAAGTATTCGATGAAGGGTGGAGCGTTTACAGCGAAGATCGGCGCTATTATTACGATTCCCTGCACGCATCTCAGGCAAAACAAGTGCTGGCCGCAATGGATAAATTAGCCGATTTACCAACAGCATTTTATGCTCCCGGTCACGGCCCGATCGTCCGTTACGGCCTTAATGAACTGAGCAATTTGTATCGGGAATGGAGCCAGCAACAAAATTCAAAAGACTTGACAGTTGCTTTGATTTATGCTTCGGCTTACGGAAACACGGCTACTTTAGCGCAGGCGATCGCCAAAGGAATTACTAAAGCCGGCGTTGCGGTGGAAAGTATCAACTGCGAATTTGCCGAACCGGGAGAAATTAAAGAGGCGATCGAAAAATGCGCGGGATTTATCATCGGAACTCCCACGCTAGCAGGACACGCTCCGACGCAAATTCAAACTGCTTTGGGAATAGTTTTATCTACAGCAACTAAGAGCAAATTAGCGGGGGTTTTCGGTTCTTTTGGCTGGAGTGGAGAGGCGATCGACTTAGTGGAAAACAAGCTGAAAGATGCCGGCTATCGAATTGGATTTGAGCCGATTAGAGCCAAATTTAAGCCGACGGCGACGACGATTCACGAGTGTAAAGAAGCGGGAACGGATTTTGCTCAAGCTTTGATTCGAGCGCAAAAATTGCGGGCACCGAAACCGCAGTTAGCAGCGGGGAGCGATCGCACTGAACAAGCAGTAGGGAGATTGGTTGGTTCGCTGTGCGTACTCTCGGCGAAGCGGGGGGAGGTCGCCAGTGCGATGCTGGCTTCGTGGGTGTCGCAAGCAACGTTTAATCCGCCCGGTGTGACGATTGCGGTTGCCAAGGATCGATCGATCGAAGCTTTGATGTACGCCGGAGATAAATTTGTGCTCAACATCTTAGCAGAAGGGCGACAGTTGCGGAAGTATTTCATGAAAAACTTTGCTCCGGGAGAAGACAGATTTGCCGGAGTCGAAACAATGGAAGCTAGCAACGGCTGTCCGGTTTTGACTGAGGCTCTAGCTTATTTGGAATGCGAAGTGATAAGTCGGATGGAATGCGGCGATCACTGGGTAGTTTATGCGGCGGTTGAAAACGGTCATTTGCTAAAAACTGACGGAGTGACAGCCGTGCATTACCGAAAATCTGGGAGTCATTATTAAACTACAGCTAGGACACGGCAATGCCGTGTCCCTACAAATACATCGAAGTTTTTATCTGCGTTAATCCGCGCTCATCTGCCCTCATCTGCGGCTTAAAAACCGACTTACTTGTCCTCAGCAGTCTTTTCCGGCCACAGATAAATAGCGCCAGAAATCAAAGTTAAAGCCACAGAAACCCAAAAAGCAATTAATATGGGAAAATTCCACGCTTCAGACAGAGGAGCAATTAAAAGTGCGATCGCCACAATCTGACTCACCGTCTTCAATTTCCCCCAAATATTAGCTCCCGAAATCGTAGTTTTATTAACACGCCACCCCGCAATTGTCAACTCCCGCCCCAAAATTAGAAACACTGCCCAAGCAGGTACTTTCCCCAACTCAATCAACACTAAAAGCGGCGCGATTACCAACAATTTATCCACCAAAGGGTCGAGAAACTTTCCCAAATCGGTAATTTGATTCAGCTTCCTAGCCAAATAGCCGTCCAGCCAATCAGTAGCCGCAGCTACCACAAAAATCGCGGTGCAAATCCAGCGACTTTGCGCGCTTGGGTCGTACAAACCGTAGAGCAGAAAAGGTACTCCCACCAAGCGAGAAAAAGTAATCAAATTAGGCCAATTCATAAGACTAAAGAAGTTCGGCAACGCGCCGTGAATCTGGATTTAACGGATGTAACAGATATCAGGAAGAAGTCAATCGATTTTAGATTTTAGATTTTAGATTTTAGATTGAAGCCTTGACCCCACGGATAAATTCGGGGGGCAAGTTTCATCGGATACAGGTTTTTTATTTCTGGACGGATGAATCGGGGGCTTGTATCCTGGATGCTTTCGGTCAGAAGTCGCTCCTGCAATTCATTAACTGTCGATCCAGTTCTATGATATAATCTCGCCCGTAAGATTGATTTTCTAATCCTTGTACCAGATTTTCTGGCAGGTCTTGGGCAATTTCACTGCTACAGGAACCAGCAGCTAAAGCAATAGTTGCTACTGTATCGACATCTCCCGAAAAGGCAATGCAATCTTGGAGCAGTTTGCTCATACTATCATGGAGCATGACCGCAGTAATAGCTGCTCTAACACAGACCAAACCTTTAGTGCTGACTTGTCCTTGCCAAGGTATCGACCACTCACCAGGGACGTGCTGTTCTAAAAAATTTCCCAAATTCTTCTTTAAACCTAGTTGATAAATAAAGTAATGGGACATCAAAGCGGCAGCTATAGCTGCTTTAATGCCATCAGGAGTGTTGTGAGTAATTGCAGCTTGAATGGTAGCATTTTCGATGACTTTTTCGATAGTAGGAAAAATGCCAATGGGGCCTGCTCGCATCGCCGATCCGCTTTTATCGCTAGCGGAGTGTATTTTTTCTAAGAATTCTTTTCCGTCTTGAACTTGTAGCAAAAAATTGTACAATTTGCCAGCATAACCAAATCGGCGATCGCGGTGAAAAGCTGCAACAAATTTGGTGGCTAAAAGTTCCGGCGTCCAAGGTTCTCGGCTGACGATAGCTTCTGCGACGGCTAAACTCATCTGCGTATCGTCTGTGTAACATCCAGGCCCGATGTCGTGATGGGGATGCTTGATGTAGCCGTTGAGATTGTTGTACAATTCGATGGTCTGCTGGTCAACAAATTCAAAACCCGCACCGTAAGCGTCACCAATCGCTAATTCTATTAACATATATTTAATCCCGTTTCCAAATATTCTCCCCTGTTTTCTCCTCAACTAAAATTTAAAATAAAAAACCAATTCTAAATAGCCTACCTATCTAACACGCACCGTTTTTACTCAAGACAACCAAAATTGTTTGGCAAATCAGAGTGATGTCGTAGACAACAGACCACTTGTCCTGATAGTTGAGATCCATCTGCACAATATCCTCAAAGTCTTTAACTCCAGACCGTCCGTGGACTTGCCACTCCCCAGTCACCCCGGGTTTGACATTTAAACGCTGCCAGTGGGAGTCGTCATAGGCAGCAACTTCATCGGGAGTTGGCGGTCGAGTTCCCACCAAACTCATGTCGCCGACTAACACATTCCAGAATTGAGGCAACTCATCCAAACTCGTGCTCCGCAAGAAGCGGCCGACGCGGGTAATTCGCGGGTCATTTTCATTCTTAAAAATGGGACCCTTGGCTTGGTTGCTAACTAAATGTTTGAGCTTTTCTGCATCGACAACCATCGATCGAAATTTCCACATTCTGAAATGTCGCCCTTTCCAGCTGCAGCGGACTTGACTGTACAGCAGCGGGCCCCGATCGTCCAACAGCATCGCCACTGCCACCGGCACCGCCACCACTGCAGCAATTGCCAGTCCCAGCAGCGCGCCCAAAATATCGATCAACCGCTTTACCTTGCACGTTACGGAGCGGTGAACCTGCTCTTTTGATACACACTCTCTGTAAGTAGATTCTTGAAAAAATAAGGACGGCATTTCTGATAATACTAATGATTTACAGGCACCCATCGGAACTTTCATGTGATTTGTGTCAACTTTAACGATATCTCACGTTTATCTTATTGCTCTGGCTAAATCGGCAGAACCTTAAATGCTGAGCTTTGCAAAATCTTTAAAAATCAACAACACTTTTATAAAGTTTCTGTGTATTTATTCTTAAAAATTATATTTCTTATGTAAGCTTAACTACATTTACATAAAAAAGTTAGTCTTCTCCGCAAAAAATCCGGTTTCTACAAGGAATCTTCCGGGAAGACAGGGAGGATTCCACTGAGAAACCGGTTTTTTGGCGTTTAGCGATAAATATCGGTGCGAATGAGAAACCGGTTTTTTGGCGTTTAGCGATAAATATCGGTGCGAACATCCCAAGCAATTGTTAGCGGCTCTAACAATTTTTGCTGGCTGCTATTGGCGAGTTTGCCTAAATATTCGCGAACAACAGAGGCGTGTTCGACATTCAAGCGATAACCCCGTGAGACATCTTCAAAGAAAAGCGGCTCGGCCAAAATTGCTTCCCAATCGGGATTTTGCCTCGACTCCTCGCCCAGCAGCATGAAATCTTCCTCCGCAGGAACAACTCCCCCCGGCAATTTTCCTTCCAAAATCCGCAGAATCCGGGGTTCGCAGGTGCGGGTATTCACGCCAATGCCCTCCAACAACTGCAAAATTTCCTGAAAGCTCAGAGTTTGGGCACCCAAAACCTGCATTAATTCCCACAGCAGAAAAAAGTCGCTGTACTGATGCTGCGACACATCCAAAATTTGAGGATAGAGAGGCAAACTCGCCAACCCGCAGGCAACTAAACCAATTTTTCCTGAAAAATTTGTACTTTGAGATACAGAATTTAATGCAGAATTGTGAAGGTCAAAAAGATCTCGATCGACCTCTAATTCCTGGTCTTGAACGACTATAGCATTCGGCAGCTTCTGCCGCAACCAGCGGGCGATCGCAGGCCAAGCACCCATACCTCCTGTACAAATCGCCTGATTAATCCCCGCCGGCGACATTCCCGCGCGGCTGAGCAAAGCATTTAATTCGCGGTTCAACTGCTGCACAAAAGGCACTAAAACCAGACTTTCCAAATCTTTGCGCTTCACATCCCAATGCTGCTGGTCAATATCGAAAGCAAAACTTTTTTGATGTTGCAAAATAACTTTTAGGTGCCTTGCCGCCTCTAACAATTGTAGCCCAAAAGCAGAACCTTGTAACCGCTGCTGCAATTGATAGCGGGTCGGCAAATCAGGATGCCCCGGACGTGGCAAATCGATCGACATTCCCCAAGTTTCATTTTTAGCCAACAACTGACAGATAATATCCTGATCGAAAGCATCGCCACCAAAAGCAAAACTGTGGCAAGTAAAATCAGCACGAGTTAAATCTTCAAGATTGGACGGCAACTCAACTAAAGCTAATTCCACCGTCGCCGCCCCCGCATTCAAAATCAAAGTTCCTCCGCTAAAAGACGAAGTATTCACAGTCAGCGGTGCAGCTTCTTGAGGATCCTGAGCAGAATCCACGGCTGATGATTGCACTTTTGTGGCATTTTTCACAGGAGTTACAGCAGCAATCAAAGTGGCGATCGCATCTTCCACCACAAAAATTTGCGAAGCCGAAGCCACCAGAGACGCGCCCAAAACAGCCTCCCGCAGGTTAAACCTATAAGCATCCGACCAGTCGGCCGGAGTCCCCAAAATTACACCCTGCAAGTCTAAAAGCGCCGCCTCGAGAGTTTGGGCCGTCAGTCCCGAAGCCCTACAGATTAAATTGGAAACTGCCAATCCTGCAAAAATCTCCCTCGGTGCAGAATCCAAAACTTCCCCAAGGCCGCCAAATTTTTGCCCTTGCTTCCTCGGATTCAAAGTAGCCAGCAGTGCCCGCACACCTTGCAGCGGCAAGGCGATCGAAAAAGCCTGCAAGGGCGACCACTGCAACAGCGGTTCGTACATCCCAGCAGCCTCCCGCTGATAAGGAATGCCCACCTTTAAAGGCAATTTAAAATTTTGCAGTAGAAATTCTCCTGCTGGCAAAGCCAACAGCCCCAATCCCACCGACTTGACTGTCACCGGAGACCCTGGGCTCCCTGGGGCTGTTTCCGCAAGCACCGCAGCCGAGGGAATCCGAAATATCGCGCTTTTCTCCGAGCCGTGGGCCTCGGATGCTTCCCAGTAAATCGGGTACAACTGACTGCTGGCGCGATCGAGCAAAGTCGCCGACAGCCCGCTGGAGGCGAAATCAATACCCAAATACCAGCGATAATTCGGGCGTTCCCGGGATTGAGTGTCCGAGTCAGGGAAAGCCGGGGCGATCGTACCTGCAACAGAATACGGCGCCGACTCTTGCTGCTGCTGCGCCAACTCGCTCAACTCGGCTTTCCTCTCAACAACTCCTGCTTTACTCTCTGTCGAAATTAGGTTTTTTTTTTATTTTCTGGAGGACGCGAGCGCAGTTCGTTAGTTTCGGGAGTTTCTGGAGGGGGAGAATCAGTCAAAGGTCGATCGCTCTCGGTGAAACTCGCCAAAATCTCGTCTAGCGTCAAGTTCGATTCGTCTTCCTCAGCAAACAAATCATCCTCAAGTTCGTCTTCCAAAACAAAGCGTTCATCCTCAAATGAGAGTTCCAACACATCGGCGAACAAATCCTCTAGCGTGCCTAGTTCTTCCTCTGCTGCAATAGCAAAGGGATTTTTTGCACCGCCCTCGGGGGAACTCGCGGAAAAATCCAAGCTGTTAGCCGCTTCAGAAATCGATCGCCGGGAGCTAGTATTTTCCAATCCCTCCAGATTGTAGAGGTCTGCCTCCAACTGTTCCAGAGTATTGTTATCCAAATTTAGAGCTTGATCGAGGTCATCTTCTAATGCCTCGAGCGGCAGCAAATCCTCGTCCGGCGAAGCTTGGATGTAGGCATCATCAAGCCGCTGCCATCCGGGGTCGAACTCGCCACTGTGAACATCACCAGAACTCACCACACGGGGCTCGGCAGTGGGGAGGTTCCGGCTAATTTCCGCAGGGGTTTTCAACGGCAAAGAGCCTGATTGAGGTACAGCAGCATCTTCCGGCTCGCCTCGGTTTTGAGCCGTTTCTAGATTTTCTCGATCGTCCAGGTCAATTTGCCGCGAGGCGGTTGAGGCTGGCGGTTCAGAAACCTGAGATACTGTTGCAGCTTGCGGTTCAAATAAATCGGCAGTATCTAAAGTTAGATCGTTTACAGAATTACCAACGAATTCTGAATCTTCACCTACTAAAATATTTTCCAGCGATTCGCCTTCATCCAGCAGATTTACAAACAAATCTTCGGTTTTATTTAGGGATTCAGTCGTTTCATTAGACGCTGCTGCTTCATCTTGTACAGATTCACTTTTTACCTCAATTCCTGTTTTTTCAATCGGGAAATTTTCGGCTTCTAATTCTACTTCAGCGACGGCTTCTCCCGCGAACAAACTTGCATACAAATCCTCAACATCTTCGCCTGTTTCTACTAACATATTTTCCGATTCCGCGCCGGAAAAAGGAGTTTTCTGTTGAGGTATTTCCGGTGCCGAACTGAACAAATTATCTGCCAACTCCGGGAGCGAAATTGGGGATTGAAGGCGGTCGCCCTCGCTCCTCAACTGTCCCAATTGCGGAGAAAGTTCTGTATCGGCGTAGCGCAATCTGTCTTGTTCTCCAAATTCGCCGGTGCGATTGGACTGCACCAACTCTCCACTCTGAGTCTCGGCTGCTGACTGCTCGATCTGCGTATTTGAGAGGGCGCCAGTGGCATCAGACCGATCGGCTCCGGGGGGGATGAAGGTTTCGAGATTTGGTAAATCGTGAGACTGCTGCACGTAGGAAGACGCTTCTCGCCCCAACTGTGCAGCCAAGTGGTTGACCAAAGCCACGAACATCGCCTCGCTCTGCTGGCTCAAACCATGCATATTTTCGAGTCCTTGTCCCAAGGAAGCTTGATAGCTTTCCAGATTTGCTTGCAAAGCCTCGAACACCGTACCCATCCTAGAATCGAGACTCATCAGCAGACTGTCTACACGAGATTGGAACAGTTGCATTTGCTCCAACCTTTGAGCCGCCGTCATCTGCGGGTGTTCTCCTGAGGTTTGTGGGTTAACTGTTACCTCAAGAGCCGGTTGTTCTGATTGTGCACTGCCCAAAGAGTAAGGTGCTGCGCTGCTTTGCAATAACTGATTTTCTAGGGAACTTAGAATTTGGGAGAAATTGCTAGTCAAGGTTTCTTCCAAGCGCGCAGTCAGTACCTGCAAGAATTCAGAAATGATTTGCTGTTGGTTTGCTTGTTGCTGAGCTAGCGATTGTTGCTGCTGCCGTTGTGCTTCTAGCTGTTTGATTTCTTGAATTAGAGCTTGCTGCTCGAGCCGCAGAGCTTCTATGTCTTCTTGGAGCGGCTCCGTCAGGCTTGAACGCAGGTGGCTGATTTCTCCGGTTACGGCAAGCATGATTTGCTCTGCTGCTGAGGGGCGAGGGACACTCAGCGGCACTTTGGGCACTGGAACTGGTTGCGGGCGGACATTTGGGCTTGCGGGCCCCGAGCCTGCGGTTAGGTTTGAGTCTGAGGAAACCAGATAAGCGCGAACTCGCTCTAACAGTTGGCGCTGGTGGACAGTATCCATCGAACCCGTCCAAGGCAAGCGGGGTGCGGGCTTGCTGAGTACCTCGTCAATCTCAGCAATCAATGCTTGAATTTTGTACTTCTGAGAATTCAAGGGCGGAACCTCTGGGAATGCGGCTTGGGAGAAACTTTACCGAAAAAAGACTGAAGTCAGGCGGCAGCGATGCCAATAGATAGAATAATCTGAATGCGAGTTCGTCAATAATTCACTAAAAAACGAGCGAGAAGCCCCTGACTTTAGGCATGGGGAGGAAAGCGGCAGCGACTTCCGTCGCCTAGAATTAAAATCCATAGGAATAACCATCTTTCTTATGAATTGGACGGCAATATTTGTGACTAATTCCTGCTACTCTTCCCGTCGTTGTGACAATATCAAACGAGCCAGATGCGCGACAAAGAAGTCGTCCCGTGTAAGAGCCAATTTTCTTTCCTGCGGTGACTGTCGCGCTGACGATATCCCCAGTTTGAAAGCAGAAATGAATTTGCTTTCTTGATTTATGACGAATTGGGAAGCCGAATTTATTTGTACCACATATTTGTCGTGTTCCGTGTCCCGCTGTTTTGATTAGCAGCGGTTGAGCGGTCAGTACCTTCAATTCTTCGACCTTGCCTACACACGTCGCATCCAGCCAGTGAGATTTAAGTAGTTGTAAGCGAGTCCGATTGAACTTGGTTTGACCGCCCGACCCCGTAGTCACGGGGAGTCCCGTTTCTTTTAGTCGATTCAGCAATGCCCAACGGGTCGAATTGACCGCCGTTGCATCCTTGAGAGGGCGTTTTCTTTGTGCTTGGATACGTTTGAGAATATCAGGCTTTTTGGCTAAGAATTGCTTGATATCCTGAGTACCTTTCTTTTTGTTACAAGTGTCGCAAGCAAGACACAGATTAGAAATTCGGTTGCTACCACCTTTTGCCTTGGAGTGAATATGTTCTATCTGTAATGGAACATTTTCGATACTACAATAAGCGCATTTCCTCTCCCAAACCTCAAGAAGGTATTCGCGGACTTCATATCCTAAAAGTGTTCCTTGCTGGTATTCAATTCCCGATATTTCAGGATTTTCAAGTTGTTTTAAATCGAACCGTACCAACTCTTGAGCAATTGAGTTTATCGGCGCAAGCTTAATGAGTTTATTGACCCAGGTAAGAGTCGTTTTGACCCGATGCTGAAGACTGGGTGCTAACCAACCCTTCGGCCGAGTGCGATTGAGAAATCGAGCTTGACGATAGCGGGTATGGCGTGAACGCCGCCCACGTCGCAGAACACGGCGTGATTCCAAACTCGCTTTGATGGTTTGACCTCGGTGGGTGAGTTCAGCCCCAAATAAAACTACCGTGCCTTGAACTAATGCGATGCCAGTTGTCTTAGAGCCGGGATCTAATTTAAGCGTGATGGCTTCTGGCGTGGCGTTGACCTCCTTTTTAAGAATGATGGTGAACGGGTATTGACGGAACACCGCTGCTTTTCCAGCTTTAAGCAAAGACCTTGCAATCCCCGGAGTACAGGGAGTGAGCGGTCTGCGGTTGATATCTAGAACAAAAATTTGGTTAGACATGGTTGCGTCTCTTCTGATTGCTCGTAATGTTCGCTTCGCCAATGTTTTAAGAGCTTTTTAAGCTAGTCGCACGTCCTTAACCCTTGTAGGGATGTTTAACGACTAGCGATAGAGCGAGGAACTAGCGTCGCATTCCCCGGTATCGTGACTCTTGAAACGTAGACCTCGAAAGTCTTAGGCTGGTAAGGTAGGCCCTCGATTCAATCCCGCTCAAAGAGCCGGACAGTCTTGAAAGCCTCCGCCTTTAGGCGTGGGGTTCCTTACCGACTTGGAAAAAACCTCAAACAATTTGCGATTTGGGAGGCCGGGATTCGGGATTGTCCCCGTACAGTCTGTTTGAGTAACCTTTTATAATAGCCTTTTATATGTATTCATGACTAGATACTAATGATACAATAATCTCGGGGGGGCAGAAAAGTTTGCTGCCAACTGCGTCGGTTTTGCTCGCCAAGAGCGCCAGCCTAAAGGCTCGCAATAGCTGTGGATTTTGCCGATCGTGCTGGCATTTGACTTGTTCGGGGCAGTTGCAGTCGGATTTGGGATCTGTCTGCTGTGCTTGGAGGCTTGTGCTCTCCTGATTCTGGCGATCGACTGCTGGGCCCACTGACAACAAATCTCTCAGCAGTGTTAAGCTTGTCTTCGCGAAGTGCTTTCAAAGGTAATTCGATCGGCTCAGTCCCTTGCCACGTGGCTAAAATTTTGTTAATAAAATTTGCTCAGTGGTATGTATCTAAAAAATTATGGTATATTCTTTAGTTTCTAGCTCGCAATCAGAGCTTAAGGCTATTAATTCCCATATTCGACCTTTGACCGCAAAACTTTAGAGGTAAAATTGCAGATTTTAGATACTTGTTACTCAAATCTTGAATCTCAAATCGAATGACTCGGCTGCAAGCTATTTCTAACTGCCCAGCGCAGATCAAGCGCATAAATTAAAATGATGGCCTCATGGAAGACCGCTTTAACACCCGAGATCCGCAGTCCAATATAAATCAATTGATAGTTTCTACTCCTTTTTTTGCAGGGTTGCCCCAACCTGTAATCGAGAGAGCAACTCTCCACATTGTTACCCGCAGTCATCCGTCAAATCAAGTGATTTTACTCGAAAATGACTGGGGAACATCAGTGTATTTTATATTGGATGGTTGGGTGAAAATTCGCACCTACAACCTAGACGGAAAAGAAGTAACACTGAATATTTTAGGGAAAGGAGAACTGTTCGGGGAAATGGCCGCGATCGAAGAAGCACCTCGATCGACAGATGTCATCACCCTAGCGCCGACACTGATCGGCAATATGCCATCTCAAGATTTTGTGCAGCTCATTCATACCGAGCCCCTCGCAGGCATTCGCCTAGCTCAACTAATGGCCCGTCGCCTGCGACAAGTCAACCGCCGCCTGCGTTTGCGAGAGTCGGACAGTACCTCGCGAGTAGCAGATATTCTATTATTTTTGGCAGAGGGGCAAGGGAAAATCATGTCAACTGGAGGTACAGAAATTCCCAACCTGCCACACAGAGAATTGAGCAGCCTCAGCGGGCTGGCTCGCGAAACAGTAACGCGAGTGCTCAGCAAGCTCGAAAAAAAAGGAACAATTCAGCGCGAACGTGACGTTTTGTGCATTCCCGACCTGCACGCCTTGGAGCGTCTGTTAGTCTAGAAGTATCAGAGTTGGCTTTCATTGAATCTAATTCACGAGCTCTCTCTGTTAAGTAACTGATATTGTTGACACTCTCCGTCCTGGAAGGACGAAGATTCTTTAGAAGAAGAAAAGACTCCGCAGTCAATTCTTGAACCATACTCACTCAATAAAGTTTTCACCATTTAAATGGTCAAGTATTTATGCGATACAATGTCACCAGTTCAATAGCTAGACGAGAGTTTTCTGCATCACGGCGGTGTCAATTGCCTCTAGACTCTCCGGATTGCTCCATTGAGCTTACCTACATTCATGATCACCCTAGAAGTTTCACCCAGTCTAGGATTCAAGACTGGAACCTCATACTTCTATTTCGTTGTATCGGTTCAGTAGCTAACTTTTTTGTTTTTTTGATTCGCTCCCCAAACTTTCGCGGTCTACTTGAACCTCTAGAAGTGCAATGCACGAATCATGGGCTTCCCGATTTTCACGGTCAGGCTTGGATCTTTGCGTCTTGTTAACTATAAGAATTGTACCATCTGTAGGTACGAAAATAAAGCCGTCCTAGAAGGACGGGGTTTCTACCCAATTTTCTGATGATTTCCCCCCGGAGGTAAAGCTATGAGTTTTAAGAAAATTTTTGTTCCCTTAGATGCTTCTGAACTGAGCCACCGCGTCTTCAGTCAAGCTTTAGAATTAGCTCTGATCGATCGCGCCCAGGTAATGCTATTTAACTGCGTTACTATCAACTCGCTGGGCGAGACGGCAGTGCCAATTCCGGTAGATTTGGGCATGAATGCCGAGTTAATGAATCAAGCTTATCAAGCTCAACGTTTGCGGCTGGAAAGCGAGGAAAAACAGGCTTCGGGTTTGCTGAAAAATTACTGCGACGCCGCAGCCAAACAAGGATTGCAGGTGGAATTTGACTGCAAAATGGACGGCGATCCGGGGCATTCTATCTGTCAATCCGCCCAAAATTGGGGCGCAGATTTAATAGTATTGGGGAGGCGCGGCCGCACGGGGTTCGCAGAAGCTTTCCTCGGCAGCGTCAGCAATTATGTCGTTCACCACGCATCTTGTTCGGTTTTTGTAATTCAGGAAGTCAAAGCCGAAAAATGATGCTGCTGAAAATTTTTGCTGAGAAAGTCCATCTAAAATAAGACTCGCGTTCGTACCTAAACCCGGTTTCTGCAAGCAAGATTAAATTTGGCCGCGAAGTATCCAAAGAGTGAAAGCGGGAATCAGCCGTATCGCGCGCAAGTTCCCCGTAAAATCTAAAATCTAAAATCTAAAATCTGAAAACCGGGAATCAGCCGTATAGCCCACAAGTCCCGTAAAATCTAAAATCTAAAATCTAAAATCTAAAATCGGATGAGTGATTTTTTGTCAGCAGATGCTGCGTCTAATTCCGGCAGTTCACCCAGTACAAATAACGACCCGCAAACCGCCGATATTTCAGCAATGGCTGGCGAGAGCACAAATCCCGAGCCGCGGCGCGAATTAGGGGAAACGCCTTTAAAGCTCGTAGAAACGGCATTTTTGGCAAGTACCGCTAGCTTGATTTGGCTGGTAAATTATTACTTTCCGCTGGGGCCTTTGCTGCGGGTTTTTTTCCCGATACCCATCGCCCTAGTTTACCTGCGCTGGGGCAACCGAGCCGCTTGGATGACAGCTTTGGTATCGGGTTTGTTGCTGTCGGTACTCATGGGCCCGACGCGGAGCATTTTATACGTGATGCCTTTTGGAATTATGGGAGTTGCGCTGGGAGGACTTTGGAGGCGCAAAGCGAGTTGGTCTTTGTCTATTAGTGTGGGCGCGCTAATTGGTACTGTCGGCTTCTTTTTTCGATTTTGGCTGCTGTCAGCCTTGGTGGGCCAAGACCTCTGGGTTTACGTAACAGCCCAGGTAACAGAGATGGTGGAATGGGTTTTTGTGAAGCTGGGCTGGCTTAGTGTACCGAGTGTGAGCACAATTGGGGCGATCGCCGCCGGGATGATTTTGGTTAACAATATTGTCTATTTATTTGTAGTGCATTTAGTAGCTTTGCTGCTGTTAGATCGTTTGGGAAATCCGATTCCGCGGCCGCCGCGCTGGGTGCAACTTTTGATCGATTATGAAGAGTAGTTATTGGACATCGGGCATCGGGCATGGGGCATTGTTGACTGTTGACTGTTGACTAATGACTAATGACTACTGACTAATGACTAATGACTAATGACTAATGATTGCTAACTAATGACTACTGACTAATGACTAATTTATGATTGGTATTTATACAGAAATAGAACAGGGTCAGCGGTGGCTCGATCGCTATCGGGGACAAAAACCGATATTTGGCTGCGTGTTAGGATTTACCGCTACTGGCTTAATTCCGGGGATTTCAGCAGCAGGAGCAACCCCGCACGATCGACAATTTACTTGTTTAGCCGATGCAGAATTTTTGTATAACGGCCCCCAACCGTCGCCCCAATATCCTTTGCCGCCCCTAGAAGCGGGTGCCTCGCCGGTACTGATATCTCGGGCTGTAGTCGAAGCTTTGGAAATTCCCCTTTACCTATTTAATGCTGGTTTGCCCCTCCCGCCTCCGGTACCTGCAATTGATTTAGGCGGCACTCCGGCAAAGTGTGTGATTTCTGGGAATGCTTTAGAACTCGAAACCGTCAAACAGTTGCTCGAACAAGGATTAATTTGGGGAGCTAAATTGGCCGCTGAAACTAATGGCAGCTATTTAATTTTAGGGGAGTGCGTAGTTGGGGGAACGACTACTGCTTTGGGCGTGTTAATGGGTTTGGGTATTGCAGCGGCGGGCAAAGTTAACAGTTCTCACCCTCGCTGCAATCACGCTCAAAAATTGGCTGCGGTGACAGCGGGACTCAATAATGCTGAGTGGGAAATTGGCGGACAAAACAGCACTCCCCTGGAATTGGTAGCGGCGGTGGGCGATCCGATGCAAATAGCGGTGGCGGCAATGGCGATCGCGGCGAGTCGGACTTGCGGGGTGCTCCTGGCCGGGGGCACGCAAATGCTGGCAGTGTACGCTTTGATGCAAGCCTTAGCCCGTGAGTATGCTCTGCTATGGCGTCCCGAACAAGTCGCGGTGGGGACTACGCGCTGGGTGGCCGAAGACCCTACAGGAGACACTGTAGGACTTGCGTCGGAGATCAGCGGTGTGCCTCTGTTGGCCGCCCAGCTAAGTTTTGCTGGATCTCGCTACGGGCAACTGCAAGCTTACGATCGGGGCTATGTTAAGGAAGGTGTGGGTGCGGGTGCGTGTGCGATCGCCAGTGGCTTGGCTGCAAATTGGACTCCAATTCAACTCCTTCAAGCTGTTGAAGCTTTAGCCTCGCGATGTGAAAGTGAAATACCCAAACTAAACGGAGTACCGTTATAATTCGGGCGGGGTGTGTCGTTTGCCGTCGCTCTATTGGGGATATTCATTGCTGAATATTCGTCATCAAAGGCGATCGGAGTCTTACACAGCATCTCTGAGCTTTTACGCCCTTTATCCCCTCGTAGGGAACCCACGCAGAAGTCCTATTTCCTAAGACCAAAAACTATTTTCGTACAACAAACATGGGTTATTTTTTACAGCAGGGCATACCATACTAACCAGCGGTCTGCCTTTTCCTCCTTTCTCTGGCAGTTTCCCGGTAAGCATATTACTGCTACTATGACCGTTTTGTTATTACAGCCGAGTGAGTGGGTCGCAACCATCTATATATTGACTCAAATCAACTCTATAGCGGTTCTCAAAAAAGTGAGGTATGGGGGCGAGTCCTATGCCTATGCCCTATGCCCTATGCCCTATGCCCTATGCCCGCGAGAGCACCTCCTGTTACTGAGAAAGGCTATATATGCCAACTCTTTCTATATTTTTGTTTGGCTTATATCCCAACACCGAACCGGGTACAGTTACGGTGTGGGACTTACGCCAATTGAGTTAAACATTAAAAATTCAGAGGCGCCGATCGAGCTGCGAAGCAGGTTGTGCTGCTCAACCTGCTTCGTTGTGGCTGAATAATTATATCATTTTCTGTAGCCTTTCTGCTCTCAAATTTACATAATTTTATACACACTATGTCGCTTTGAAGTATTCTTCCTGTTAATTGCGCGAGAGAAAAAACTCTCTGGAATGACCTTATAAGTAGACGAGCATAAATCAACGCAAATTTTATTTTTTTGAGATTAATGCCCCATCCCCCCTAGCAATACTTAATTAGACCCGCCTACCTGTTGCGAGTGCATTCTTTTGGCGAGCAACTGTTCTTCCAAGGCGGCAATTCGATTGTAAGCTGCTGTTAGCTGAGCTGTTAAGCGCTGGATTTGAATCTCGGCGCTGAGTTCTTTTTCCAGACTTTGAGAATTCTTGTCGAAGTAGCTGTCATCTAACAGTATGTCTTTGTGTTCGAGGAGCCCGTCGAGACGGCTGTAGCTTTGATAGGACGAGGTTTTGTCATTTCCTACCGTTCCAGAGCAGTCGTTTCTCTGCTGCTGGGCCAGCTTCGTCTCCTGGGCGGACTCCAATAACTTTTCATTGAGGTTTTCTATGAGTTTGTAGAGGGCTTCTACTTGTTGCGTCAATACTGTAACTTGCTGGCGGAGCGCTTCCATACAATCATCCTTTGGCTCGTAACTTATATATTTATATATAAGGGAAATCTTTACATAACTCTGATTTATCACTAAATTATTTAATTTTTGATGTAATTGTTGTGTTCCCAATCCTGACGGTAAATTTAGGGACTCAGGCTGAAGATAATCGAGCGGCATTCCTGGGTCGATTTTATATTTAAGATTTTAGATTTTAGGTTTTAGATAGTCTTGGACGCAGGAACCGGGTTTGTGAACCCCCATACTTCGTTCAAACCTTCAATGAGAGTTAAAAAATCTGGTTTCTGAGAGTCGGATCGCGGAGCGTCCTATTAGATTGACTTCGCCCTCGCCAGCGCTTTCAGGATTCACAGGAGTGCATTTTTACTTATTAAGCTGTCGCGGATTTAAAAAGGATTTTTAACTTCGGTTGTGTAAAAATCGTCATCCAGCGGCAGAGGGCAGCGCTCTCGTTGTTTCGTTATATTAAAAAATGTAACACAGATTCAGCCGATCGCCAACGGGGGCAAGCTCCAGCAGGCTCAAAGGAACTTGGATCGGAGAAATCAGGCGGTAAGTTGAGGGGGTTGTCGGCATCGGAAAGCTCGAGCGACAAAGTAGAAGGTAAAATCAGGGCAAGAGTCAAACAGACTCTCAAAGGCAGCAGAACCGAGTACAATGGCTCTGTGTTTGAGGAAGAAATAAAACAAATCGGCGCCAACTACCGGACTCGACAAACAATTATTTCCTGGGCTGCAGAACACAAAACGATCGGTCAATATTTAGAAAAGCGGATTCACAGGTGAAACGAAGGTCTTTGCTATTGGGGGCCGCCACCCTAGCTTTAAGTCAATTGGCGGCAGGCTGCGACTCGAAGCCGATTCTCAAAATTCGATCGCTCAAAAACGGTATTCCGGCCCAACTGGTAAGCAAATTTAGCCGCGAGGTACAACCGTCTCCGCTTTTGCAGGTAACGCAAGAAGGACAATTAAAAGAAGTATTCGCCCTGTTGCAGGAGTGGAAACAGGATCCCAAATCAAAAAATCCAGCTAACTTGGTGATGTTGGGAGATTACTGGCTGACTTTGGCAATTCGGCAAAAATTGATTCAGCCCATCGAGCCGGCTAAGTTTGCTAATTGGCCACAATTGCCCGAAAGATGGCAAAAACTCGTCAGGCGAAACGATGACGGTCAATTAGATCCTAAAGGTAAAATTTGGGGCGCACCTTACCGCTGGGGAAGTACGGTAATTGCCTATCGAACCGACAAATTTAAGGCTTTGGAGTGGACTCCCACAGATTGGAAAGACTTGTGGCGAGCCGAATTGCGCGATCGAATTTCTTTGCCAGACAGTGCTAGAGAAGTTATCGGTTTAACATTAAAAAAACTAGGGAAATCTTACAATACGCAGCAATTAGCTCAAGTCCCCAATCTCAAAAAAGAACTCGCTTCTTTGCACCCACAAGTTAAACTTTATAGTTCTGACTCTTACCTGCAACCATTAATTTTAGGCGATACTTGGTTAGCCGTAGGTTCCTCTGGGGACTTGCTGCCGCTGCTGCAAAATCAAAAGGATATTGCTTTAGTAGTTCCGGTTTCGGGAACTGCACTTTGGACGGATTTGTGGGTAGAACCAGCATCGTCGGGGAATCCAGTTTCTTTAGTGGAAAAATGGATTGATTTTTGCTTGCAGCCTCGGGTTGCTCCTCAATTATCTTTGCTGGCTAAGGCTAGTTCGCCGATAATTGTCGGCATGAAACCCGAGGATTTGCCGTTCGCTATTCGCACTAATCCTGTGTTGTTGCCGGATGCTAAGATTCTTGCAGCTAGCGACTTTCTGCTGCCTTTGCCGGATGCGGGGATTGCCGAATATCGATCGCTCTGGCAAGAAATTCGGCAAGTAGTCAAAAGTTAAAATGTAGTTAAAAGGTAGGGTGCGTCAGCTCTTGATTTATCGATGATCCAGAAAATAACTCGCGGACGGGGCACCCTACTAAAATTCCTTCCGCCTTCCTCGAAGACCCGGATTTGAGAGAGATTCTAAATCAATGCGACAAAAGCGCCGATCGTCCTGGCACGAATAAACTGCCAAAGCTGTGCCTTGACGGTTGCAAACTCGCACATTGTAACCGTATTCGCTGGCGACAGTGCCAAAGCGGTTGACAAACTGATAGCGTTCCATATAATCGAGCAAACTCCAAAGTTGGCGGTTGACTATGATAATTACCCAAGTATTGCCGGGATCGACAAACCAGCGATCGAGCAATTTTCCGCCAAAGAGTTTTTGAGCTAACCACAGACTCGGCACGCTTTTTTCGGCTTGCGAAAGCGGAGGATCCGGAAAATTAGCAGCGTTGCCAGTCGGGCAGATCGGCTGCTGGGAAAATGCCGCAGATTGTCCCCACAGCAGGGCTCTGATGCACGTCGAACCGCCAATCAGGAATAAAAATAAAGTTTTTGTCAAAATGCCGTGCCTGCGGCGGTAAACTTGATTTTTGTGGCGAAAGTTGTGGTAATTCATAAATTGGCAAGAGCCGGTTTTGTACAAAAGTTATTGCTGCTGCTTTCATTTTTAAAATTCCGATCGCTTAAACAATGAAGCAGGCATAAAAGCAGTAAAAGTAGAACCGCAGTCTAACTCGCTAGTAACTTCAATATCGCCACCCATCATCTGACAGAAACGCTGGCTGATAGTCAGTCCCAAACCAGTACCGCCGTACTTGCGAGTAGTTGAATTGTCGGCTTGAGTGAAAGGTTGGAACAGCCGCTCTTGCTGCTCTTGTGTCATGCCGATGCCCGTGTCCCTCACTCGGAAAATTAAAAAGTCTGAATCCAAAATTAACATTTGAGCAACTCTCGGTTGATATTTATTTTTTAATTCTTCACTTGTAATTCTTTCGACAGAAAGTACGATCGCCCCATTAGCAGTAAATTTAGCAGCATTGCTGAGCAAATTCAAAATTACCTGCCGCACTTTCATCAAATCCCCGTGCATAGCGCCGATATTGTCAGAACTCAATAGTTGCAAAGTATTGCGGTTTTTATCCATTAGCGGTTTGATGGTTGTTGCCACCTCCTCGATTAAGCCGCCGACATCGAAGCTTTCGAGGTAAATATCCATCTTGTCAGCTTCTATTTTGGAGATGTCGAGAATGTCGTCTATCAGCCGCAGCAAGTGTTTGCCAGCAGTGCGAATTTTGTCTAAATCCGAGACTACCTCTAAGTTGCCTAACTCTTCGGCATCTTCCACCAGCATATCGCTGTAGCCGATAATCGCGTTCAGGGGAGTGCGCAACTCGTGGCTCATGTTTGCCAGAAAAGCACTCTTGGCACGGTTGGCGACTTCTGCGGCTTCTTTGGCCAACTGCCACGCTTGCTCCGCGTCTTTGCGTTCGGTGATATCCCGCAGTGTCGCCACCACCGCTTCGACGCTGCCGTCTGTGGCACAAAGCGGGCTGAGAATGTACTCGTAGTCGCGGGTTCCCCAGCTTGCCGTGGGGACAATTACTTCGCCTTTCTTGGGCTCGGCTGTGCTAAATATGGCGTCGCATTCTTCGTGAACCCGCTGCATAATGTCTGGTGACCAGCCTAATTCCTGCCAGGTTTTGCTAACCATTTCTCTGGAGTCCATGCCGGCAGCTTGAGCGGCGGTGCGACTGACATAAGTGTACCTTCCCGATCGATCAATTAGAAAAATTAGGTCGAGGGAGGCGCCGAGAATGCCGTCAACTGTTCTGGCGTGTCGGGCTACCTGAGCGGTCATTTGTCTGACGGCGATCGCGCCACGGACTTTGGCGGCGAGTTCAAACTGCAAGAGTTCGTTGGTTTGTTGGAGGAATAGGGTGCGCTGTGCGACTTCTATTTCTAGTTCTGCTTTGGCTTTTTCTAGGGTGATCTCGGCTAGTTTGCGATCGCTCACGTCTGTAGAAATTGTACCGACTGCATAAGCTGTGCCTTCTTCGTTGCAGAGGGGAAATTTGAGAGAAATATAAGTGTGCGCGCCGTCGTCTTGAGGGATGACTTCTTCCATGCTTAGGGGCGAGCAGGCTTCGAGAACTTTCAGGTCATTTTCTCGCAGGACTGCTGCTTTGTCTTGGGGCAAAATATCGCCGTCGGTTTTGCCTATTATTTGCTCTTTTGTCAAGTGGAACAAATTGTCAAAATGGCGGTTTGTCAGCAGGTATTTTCCGTCAACATCTTTGATATAAATCATTGCTGTTGAGTAGTCTAAAACCGCTTGCAGCAGTGCTTCGCTCTTTTCCAGGGCTTTTTGAGTATTTTGGTGTTTGAGTATTTCTCGCTGCAATTCCAAGTTGCTGCGATTTAAGTCTTGCCAAGCTTTCTGCACTTGATGTAAGGCGAGCACGCTTTTTTCTAGTTCTGTATGTACCGTCCCCGACTGCTTTGAGACGAAGTGCGCGGGCCATTCTGGGGGTGAGAAACTTAGCGGGACTGGGAAATTTGCGATCGCCCGATCGTCGGCAAATTTTTTATATCGAAAATCTACCGCTAATTGACCGTCTAAACTCGATTTTTTGGGGAATAAATCGGGGAATTCGCCTCCATTTAAATTGTCATAAATTAGATCTAACTTCCGGGATGGCTGCTGCGGTTCGGCGGTGGAGTTAGATGCCCAATTCCCGTCTGCTGTGGATAAATCTGAGTCTGTGGGTTTGGAAATCCGGCGGGTGACTGCAACTGCCAAGGCGAAGGGGACAACGGCAGTGGCAGACAGTGCCAGCAGTAGCCCGTTGTTGCCCCACCAAGTTTCGATCGAGGTTTTGGGGATGCCCCGCACTAAAATTGCTGCGGGTTTTCCGGCTAAATTGTCCAGGGATTGGGCAGCTACTGCATAAGTTTGACTCCCTGTTTGTACGTCTACGGCGACTAATTTGCCGCCGGCTGCGAGTGCAGATTTCAGCAGCGATTTTTCGGCCAGCAAGTCTGGTAACTGTTGGTTTGTTGTAAATGTTTGCGAACTTGCCAAAACAAATTTGCCGTCAGCCAGCGGTGCGTAGATAGCGCCATATCCGCCGCCCTGTAAATTGAGGGTTTCGCTGCTAGCAACTACCGAGGTTTGGCTGAGAATTTTTCCTAACACTAAGGCAGCAATCACTGTCTGATTTTTTGGATCTTTTATGGGAATTGCTGCATAGCGGAGGAGAACAGGGTCAGCGCCTTTGGAGGGCGGCAAAGAGCCCAATTGTTCCTGAACTTCTGAGTTGGCAATGATTTCGCTGGCGGTAATTGGCTTTTTTGCAGCGAATACTCGATCGACTATTTTTTGCAGGTTAAAACTTTTTCCCCAATGGTTGGGGTTGACGCTAGCCACAATCTCCCCGTTTTTTACAACTAAGGCAGCACTGTCTATGGATCCTGTTTTGACTTGATTTTCCAGAATTTGCTTGACAGGTTTTTCCAAATCTGATACCTTATTACCGCTGTTGTAAGCCAAGGCTGTTTGGGCGATCGTTTTGCTGTCAGAGGAGTTTTGCAAACGCTCGGCGGCGCGATCGAGTTTGAGATTATAGTTAATTTCACTAACGCTCAGATCTGATTTAGCTTGATTTTGCAGTTGATTGCTGCCAAATACCGATGTTAGCCAAAGTGCTGCTCCCGTTAGTCCGACTGGCAACATTGTTTGTAAAGCCAGGAGTCCGATTAGCTGTTTTCTGGTAATAGATAACTTGTAAGTGCACGGCCTGAAAGCTGCTTTCAATCTTCTTTCGGAAGTCGCAACTTTAGTTTGCTGCAGACAATTTGGCTGGCTGTCGTTTAACTGAGTATGAGCCATAGTAGTAGATGCTGAATCCCTTGTAGATGACACGCGATAAATTAATCTGGAAGGCAATCAATTTTTGATTTTTGATTTTTGATTTTTGACTTCGGTGTGAGCGCTCAGTCGAACCATTTTAGGTTTTATATCGAGTTCGGTTAATCGCTCATCATAAAATGGTTCCCTCTCGCCGAGCCCAACAAAGCAAGAAAATGACTGGGGTATTCTCAAAGAAATCAATTTCTCGCTGTTCTATGAGATTGTCTTATTTAGTTGTTTTTACATCTACTGTCAGCTCCTGTTTAAAGTTTGTTGCGAGCATTCCAATGAGTGCTTTCACAGGATTGCGAGCCGGAGAGCACGAAGCGAGATATAGGCTTTGCTGTGCACGATGCTCGCAATCCTCAAAAACGCTTTTTGCCAAATCGGGATGCTCCGGCCGACAGTCCCCAAGCTAAGTAGTTTTTCCCTCGACTTTATCGTAAATTCAGTTCAACCAAAGTTTAGCCTAATTATTGCAAAACTTAGATAGTTATAAGCTTTACAGACAAATATAGACACTTGTCTAGCAAGCCGTTTTGTAAGGAGTAATCCTTACCGGAGGTACTACTACCCCCTGTCTCCCCTCTACAAAAGCGTTGGGGAATGCTTTTCGGATGATATTTAACGAACCCTTCACATATGCATTAATCAAAGTCCCGTTTCGGTTCCGAAACAGTCCGCTCTTAATTCCCCTGTCTTGATAAGAATCTTGTTTCCATAAAGGTTTGTTATCCAGAAAAGAACACTTAGATGTGTACTCTTCGGTTACTGCCACGACATTGATTCCGACTAATTGGGCTTTATAAGTCAACATTTCAATAAACTTGGCATGGGGTATTGACACCATGTTTTGATTCGTTTTCTTGCCCCAATTTCTCCCTGTATGACCGCCGTCATTTTTGCCAATCACCAGTGTCTCTATCGAGTTAGCTGTCCGATGATTGATAATGGAGCGAATCGCGCTGTGCAAGTAATTATCTATCTTAAAGTTGCGTTGGTGGGTTAACCTCCTTCTTAAACGATGAGATGTCTTGATTTCCGGCTGCCATTTAAATTGCAGACTCGCCTTATTTTTCTGATAGTAAACATTGATAGATTTGAGAGGCTTCCCGTTGATAATTAATGGTTTAAATCCCGGCTGATTCTCCGTCAAAGTGGCAAGATTGTTTAAGCCTATATCAATCCCTGCAATAGTTCCCGTAACCCTCCTCTCAAGGGAAACAGGCTTGAAGTAGAAAATTTCTATTTTGTAGCGGTAGATCCCAGAGACAATTCGTACTTGACATACTTCTTTAACGTCTGTTGCCAAGACAATCTGCGTTTGAGACAGGTGTATTAAACCTTTTTTCAAGGCAGATTTACTGAGTGCTTGGGATGTATAGGTGACTACGTTGCGCCCGAGAGTTTTGTGTTTATACTTGGGAATTCTGGGCGCCGACTTAAATTTATCTGGATGTAGTTTGTATTCTTTGTTGCCTGCAAAAAAAGCTTGCCCACTCTCATGCAATCTCCACAATACTTGCTGAGAGACTTTGGCGGGTAAAGCTATATAGTCTGGGGTTCCCTGACATTGCTTTTGGATAGCGTTGTAGTTGAGATATTCTCCAGTTTTAAATATTTTTTTACGGATGATATAGTTAGCGTAGTTGAAAAGATTGTTCGAGAGAAAGCATAAGCTTTCTGCCTCTTTAAAAAGAGAGTGGTTTGTGTCAATAATATACTTTTCTACAAGGTGCATAAGGGTTTCTGGCTTGGGGATTATGTAGCCCCGGGAGTTAGAAGAAAGCCAAATAGATGTCTATAGATTACCATGTTTGACGATAAATTAAATGAATTTTTGTAATACGCTCGATCGACCTTTTCCCTGCTTCACCTTTTTTTCAATCCCACAACCGCCTACCTGCTTTACCGCCGAGTCGCTGGTGAGTATCTTTGAGCAAAGTTGGGATGTCTAACTTTTCCGGACACCTGGGCAAACATTCGCCGCAATCGGTGCAGCGGTTGCCTTTGCTGCCAGGAAACCAGTGTCCGGCATTTTCAAACATTGCATAGCGGTATTTGCCAAAGTCAATCATGTCGCATCCGACTGCGAGATTGCGAAGCCGCAATACTTCGGGAATGTTGATGTTTTCCGGGCAAGGCAAACAGGCATAGCACTGGCTGCATTTGTCAGTTTTCAAACTGGCTGCAATCACCGATTCTAGCCGATCGAACGCAGCGATTTCGGCCGCCGTGAGAGTCCAGTCGCTATCGGCATATTTCAGAGGTTGCTCTAATTCGGCCGCATTTGCAGCCCCCACACTCAGAGTCCCAATTCTAGTATCGCTGAGTAAAAACCGATAGTTCAACTCCAAAGGCGAGAAAGGCGAGCACAATTGTGCGAGAGTTTCCGGGGGCGTGTAGAGTTGCCCTCCTTTATCGGCTGGGGAAATGATGAAAACGCCCATATCTTTGTGCTTGGCGAGTTCAATTGCCGGGGCGTTGCGCTGAAAAAAATAGTAATAATGCAGATTGACAAATTCAAACAAATCTGTATTGATGGCAGCCAAAATCAGATCCAGAGGCCCGTGAGTCGAAAAGCCGACGTGCCGAATGCGACCATCAGCCAGGGCTTTGCGTACAGATTCCATGCAGCCTGTGGGCGATCGCACAATCGCCACATGTTCCCAAGTATTCAAACCGTGAATTGCCAGACAGTCGATATAGTCTAAATTCAGGCGTTTGAGGGATGAGTCGATGTAGCGTTCCATTGCTGCTGCATCTCCAGTTGGGCAAATTTTCGTAGTGACGTGGAAGCGCGATCGATGGACAGACAAACCAGCCGACAGGGCGGCACCGAGATATTCCTCGCTGCAACCGTAACCCGCCGCCGTTTCCAGGTGATTGATTCCCTGAGACAGGGCCTGTTGTACAGTCTGACAGGCAGTTTCCTCAGAAGCCAAATAGCGCATGGTTCCCAAGGAAAATACGGACAGGTGCAAGTTAGTTTTGCCAAACCGTCGATAGCGCATAAATGTTAGGAAGTTTCGCCCGGGCTAAAGCCGCTTCTCTTGATCAAATCCTCTGGACGGAGGTTTGAGATAAATTCCCGGAAGGCCCGGCGTTCGGCTTCATCAGCATCTCGATCGACCGGTATGGAAGCATCGGCGACGACTTCTTCCATCACCCAGATGGGGCTATTCGTGCGCAGGGCTAGGGCGATCGCGTCGCTAGGTCGGGCATCGATCTCTTTTTTAACTTCTCCTTGACGGACGATCAGCACGGCATAGAACGTGTTATCTTGCAGCGAGTGAATAACTATGCGCTCCAAGGTAAGATTCCAGGCTTCTAAAAAATTGACCATCAAATCGTGAGTTAAAGGCCGAGGAGGCTTGTGGCCTTCCAGAGAACTAATAATAGCCTTTGCCTGCTCCTGACCGATATAAATAGGCAAAGCGCGTCGCTCTGTAGCGTCTCTCAATAAGACAATAGGACTGCGCGTGGCTGCATCTAAGGCAATTCCAGCGACTTTCATTTCAATCATTCGATCGGCCTCATAGAATTAAGAAACTGTAAGGCAGTAGAGAAGTTGGACATAAATATGACCTAAATCCAGTATGACTTGATCTTCGCCTGAATCTGCAACGAATCGTGGACTGTCAATTGGAGATTTGAGAATTGAGAGGGACTCGGGTCGGGGTCGAGGGGGACGGCAAAAGCTGCTGCATCTGGTTTGTGCGTGTGGTTTGATGTAAATACGCGATCGACTACGGAAAAATACTTATGTTTACAGGACTAATTCAATCTCTCGGAAAGCTGAAGTCGCTAGGCAACGATTATTTCCAAATTTCCTGCACCTCCACCCACTCCTATCAAATTTTACAAGATTTAGCCATTGGGGACAGCGTAGCCGTGGATGGAGTCTGTTTGACGGTTGTGGAAGTTCTGCCACAAGGTTTTGTCGCCGTCGCTTCCCCAGAAACCCTGCGCCGCACTACTTTGGGATCATTCCCCGAGGCTTGGGTCAACTTAGAAACCTCCCTGCGCGCCGGTAGCAAATTAGGGGGACATTTCGTGACGGGACACGTAGATGCGATCGGCACTTTAGCGACATCAACCCAAACCGCCAACGCTTGGGAGATGCGATTTACTGCCCCACCATCCGCCAATTCGGGATGGCAACGCCAAATCGCGCCTTACATTGTTTCCAAAGGCAGCATCGCCGTCAACGGCATCAGCTTAACCGTGGCAGATTGCGATGCTGACGGTAATTGGTTTGAAATTGCCGTAATTCCCCACAGTTTTTCCGAGACAAACCTCAGTTATTTGCAACCAGGAAGTTTAGTTAATTTAGAAGCAGATATTCTCGGCAAATATGTCGCCAAATTTCTTCGCAGTGGCTCAAAATCGCATCCCGAACCTTGGGAAGAAGCCCCCGCAATCAACAGTTTGGGAACAATTACACCTGAATTCTTAGCAGAACACGGATTTATTTAATCCAAGCGTGCGTGCGGCGCACCTTGCTAATATCTGATATCGATTCCGGTTGCACCGTCCGTGATTGTTGACTGTTGGCTGTTGACTGTTGACTGATTGTTGACTGTTGACTGATTGTTGACTGTTGGCTGTTGACTGTTGACTGTTGACTGATTGTTGTAGTTGTAGGGTGCCCCGTCCGCGAAATATTTTATCAATAATTCACAGATAAAGCTGACGCACCTACTAACTCTTAGTTCTCTCTCTGCGTTCTCTGCGTTCTCTGCGGTTCAAAAATCAAACTCTATTCCTCAACAAAATTGTTTTTCTCCCAAAACAACCCCGCAGCAATTCCCACCTGAGAAACTAAAAACAAAGCTGCAATTAATAGCTTTTGAATGCCCGGTGCATGGAACAATGGATAAGTTAGCAAATTCAAATAAAATGACGGATGTTGTAGTTTCCGATTAGCCGCACGTTTCGAGATAATTTGCTGAAACAAAAAAGCACCTCTACCATAATTGAATTGCTGTTGCCAAAATTTGCGTAGAGTTAGTGCGTGGGAGTGATAGACTATAACTTCGGGAGCGTAGACCGCGCCGTAGCCGGAATTGAGCCAGCGAAAGCAAAATTCCCGGTCTTCTCCAGCCGCTAGAGAAAAAGTCGTGTCAAAGCCGCCGATTTTTTGGAAAGTCTCAGCGTCCAAGGCAAAATTGTTAGAAGTGAAAAATTCCGCGCGATCGCCAATAGCATTATAGTAACTGTAAAGGTAATCGATCAGTTGCTGGCTGGCAGTAGAATAGATGTTATCAGGCAGCGCGTTTACAGTTCGACCTCCGATTAAGCAGTCTGGTGTTTCCACAAATCGATTTTCCAGATTTTGCAACCAATCTGTCGCCACCGTACAATCATCGTCTGTAAACACTAAAAATTTGCCTTTGGCGGCAAAAGATCCAGTATTTCGCGCCGTTGCGGGGCCGGAGTTGGGTTGTGTCAGAAGTGTGAGATTTAGCTGATGAAGAAAAGGGGAAATTGTAGTTTCTACAGATATTTCGGTGCTGTCGTTGACGACAATGACTTGAAATTTATCGTGCGGATATTCCAGTTTCACAAAAGACTGGAGACACGCCGCTAATTTATCGGGGCGATTGTAAGTCGGAACAATAATTGAAAATAGAGTTGTAGCTTGGTTCATGATTATTGCTTACACACTCGCCCACAAAGAAACCGGGTTTTTTAACCGATATTGAGGGTTCTAAACAAGTATTGGGGTTGAAAAACCCGGTTTCTGAACACCCGTTCGTAAGTTCTAATTCTAACTAATATATTTTAATTTTTCAAGCGATACAACACCGGCTCAGTATTAAAATTTTTTCCGAAAACTCGTTGCAGCGGGCCCTCGGCACTTGTCAGCAAAGATAGAGCTTTTTTGGTAGCTGCGTCTGTCGGAGTCAGGGGCCCGAATGCCACAGTCCTAATTTTATTTTTCCGCAGATTGTCAATCCATGCCGAAAGTTGCTCGCCTCTAAACGGCACATATAAAACTTTTCTGTCCAAATTTCTCCCGTAAAACAGGTAGCTGCGGGGACTTAAAAAGAAGCCTATTCTTTCATCTGGGACTGTATTTTTATCAATATACTCGTAAATGCCGCGATAGAGTTCTGTGCGAGCCATATCTCGCTTTTCCCTCGCCACCAAACTAGCACTTACCATCAATGCTATACAGATACAAATTATTATTATGTAACTCGACTTTTTCAGGCTGGTTAGTAAATTTCTTAACCTGATTAAACTAGGATGGTTCTTAAAAATAATCCAACCCAGCAGCAGCAATCCAATATAAACTAACGAATATATTGCTAAATATCGCCAACTGGGTCCTAATATTTTGGTCACAATATTGATAGCTTCCCCGAAATTAGATTTAAACGTGTCAATCAATCCGCTTCCCCAAACAATACTCTTTCCGGTAAAAGAAGAATTTTTAATAATGTCAAAAATTGTGCTGCTAATAATGCCCGAAATACTGCTAACTAAAACAACTGCGACAACAACTTGATGTCGAGTTTTTAACTTAGTTGCTGTAGCTGCGGCTGCTATGCCTAGCAAGCTTAAAAAGGGAAAGCCGTATCTGAGATTAAAACCGAGTAAAGGGCTGAGTTGACCGCTCCACTCTCCCGTAGTACCGGACGTGTAAGGTGTAATTAGATACAGAATTCCTGTGCTGGCGAGAAGTACAATTAAAATAATATTATTTTGATTAATTATTCTGGTTTTACCTTCGATCAAAGCCAGAGGCGCTGCCAATACCTGAAGTACGATCGCCATAAATGGCAGTTGCAATCTAATGATGGTTTGCAAGCCGACAGTTTGCCAGTGGGAAATATTGCTGGGATTAAATTGAGCTGCTAAGGTGCTTTGCCAAGCCTTGAAAGGCTGCGAAGCGCGCGGCGCAGGTAGGATAGGTGGGGGCTGCTGTACGGGAGGTGTGGGCGCAGGTACGGGAGACGGTAAGGGAACAGGCCGTAAGGGAACTTTAATATCGCTGGTATCGGCGACAGGATAATTGATGTGCAGCAAGTTTCTCGCATACCAAAAACTTCCTAAAAATAAGCAACAAGCTATGCCGCACAGCAAGACTGGTTTGATAAAGTACCGAATTCTAAAATTAGCTGGTGTGGAATTTTTATTAAGGACGAATCTTTTAATTTCTAATATTGCTAATCCTCCTAAAAGTGACGCCGCATAGACTATCCCGGTGATTTTTATTCCGAATAGCATTCCTACGACTGCCAAAAATAGAGATAGTTCGGACTGCGATCGGCTGCTATGATAGGATAAACCTAGATACAAGCCCACTGTAAATATTGCAGCTAGGGGTAAGTCGGGGTGAATGGTGTTAACTTGGTTAATCACCATTGGTACTGTCAAGACTAAAGATGCTGCTGCCATACCGTGAATTCGGGTGGCTCCAAATTTTACGCTCAATAGATAAACGGCAATTCCCTCAAGTACCCACGCAATTAGTATGGGAAAAGCTGTGAGAAAATCTTCTCCGAAGGGCAGCAAACACAAAGCAGACAAAACGTGCCAATTGTAGGGATATAGTCGTGCTTGCTCGTGATCGAAAATCCAATTTCCGGCGGCATCTAATAATGTAAATGAATGGGTTTGATACCATCGGGCGATCGCAGGCAGGTGAAACCACAATGAGTCAAAATTGGTTGTGGGTTTGGTTGCTATAGTTTCCCACAGCACAAATCCTGCAAAAGCGGCGGCACCAATAATTAGATATTCGGATTGGCCCAGAGGTTGCTTGATTTGGGGAATCGGCCACTGCCAGAAGGTAAAAGCTGTGTGGTTTTTGGCATAAATCAGGATTAAGCCGATCGCACAAATCAGAATTTCTACTATAATGACCGCAGAAATATTTAGTTGCTCGGCACTTCCTAAAATCAAGCCGATACAAACTTGTGCAATGCTCCATCCCGTCAGGAGTACGAGGAGAAAATGGGGAAATGAATAGTTCTTGTTTTCGTTCTGATTCTCGAAGGCAAGAGACAAGCTTAAGGGAATCGGGCAGACTACAATAATCAGAAATAAAATTAATTCCCACAAATGCTGCGCTATTAGCATAAGCTGCAAGTTACCCATTTTTATTGGTTTTTCGTTCCCAGGCTTTTTCTGGTAAAGAGAAATCCATCGATCGGATCTGATATCATATCGATTCCGGTTGCACAGTCCGTGATTGTTGACTGTTGACTGTTGACCGTTGACTGTGAGTCAAAAAACTGAAAATTGCGCGAATTATTTGTTGGCAGCTTGATTCGACTTTACCAGCACTATGAAGCGCGGATTTGATATCATTCCGACCTGCGCCGGAATTGATATCAACACATCTTGCACCATGCTCAGCAACAGGCTAGGAGTGCCGATTCTACAAAACATCAATTTTCTTGCGGGGTGGGCGAATAGCCCGCCCCTAAAAAAATTAATCTATCCAAGCCGCCTTTTTTACCTATTAGCTTGCTTCTGAGTTTTGGGTTTGGGGGCTTGCTTGTCTTTGGGCCCGGAAGTTTCAGCTTTTAACAGTTCCGGGAATGGCGGCTGGAGGTTGTGAACTTCGATGTCCATTCCCACCGGCAGAGGTGGAAGCTGGGGCACATCGTTTTCCAAATCCTTGAGTCCGTTAGCGGTTAGTATTTCCACCATTTTCGGCATTTTCGGTACTTTGGCGGTTTCCAAAGTGCCGACCATTCTTGCTAGAGCGAATTCTAGCTGAGAGCCCGGGTCGATCGCCACCCAACCCTGGTCAGTCATTTGCCGAACCTCGAAGTGGAGGTGAGGCCCTGTAGACATTCCCGTACTGCCGACGCGGCCGATGGTCTCTCCCTGTTTCACCCACTCTCCCGGTTTCACAAACAGTTCCGAAAGGTGGGCGTAGAGTGTTTCCTGAGAGTTTTTGTTGTGGTTGAGAACCACGGTCAAACCGTAGCCACCCAACCAATCGGCGATGGCCACTTGACCCGCATAGGCGGCCAGTACCGGCGTTCCCAGCGGGGCCCCCAAGTCAGTTCCGGTGTGAAACCTGCCGTAGCCCAGAACTGGATGAGTCCGCCACCCAAACGGCGAAGTAATTGCCGTAGCAATAGATAGCGGAAACAGCAGGCTGGTGTTGCCATTTCCGGGCCTGCCTGCGGGACGCGGCGTGAGATTGTAGAAAGCAAAACCTGTATTGCTGCCGCTGCTGACACTAACCGCACCTACTTGAACCGGCCCGAGTCCCATGCTGGGCGCTGGAGGACCGCCGCCGTAAGATGCAGATCCGGCATAATATCCAGCGTCTGCGGAGTATCCAGCGTCTGCGGAGTATCCAGCGTCTGCGGAGGAGTATCCAGCCTCTGCCGAGTATCCGGTGTCTGCCGAGTATCCAGCCTCTGCCGAGTAGCGCCGGGGTGCGTAAGCTGATTCCGGCGGGTTTGAACCCCCCAAAACCTGGCGGCCTATTTGTTGAACGGCTTGACCGAGTTTACTGACAGGATTCCCGCTACTATTTCCGGCAACTGTTCCCGGAACATCGCCCGTCCGGCGATCGGGCCCATTTCGAGGAGGAGGGGCTGCAATATAGCCGTCGTCTGCGATCGGAGTTTCCGGGCTGTAGTTGGGATCTGCTGCATCTGCCGTCACGGGCTCGGAAACAGGAGGAGGCGCGCACAAACCGCCAACTTCTTCGCAGCCGTTCGATCGTTCTGCAAACTCTATTCTTGTTGGCGCTTCGTACTCGCTGGTAGCGCCAACGCTGTAGTCTGTTTTGTCGATTTCAGCGTGGGCTGGGTTAACTGGCGCTTCAAAAGGCGGCTCCTGGGCCGTCGCTTCTGGCAGGGGAATCAGCGCGGGTTCCGGCAGATAATATTCGGTGGGAGGTGGATCGCTGGCGTATTCCGGCTCCCTGGGCGGTTCGGCATCGAAAGGTTCGGACGGCGCAACTTCTGCCTGCGTTTCAGGGTATGGTTCTGGCGACCCTTGGCTGAACTCGGGTTCCGGGGGCGGGAGAGGAGCTTCAAATAATGGCTGGAGGTCTGCTGCGCCGGGGACGGCTTGTTCGGCAGGCGGAGTTTCGGCTTGGGCCCAAACTAAGCCTTGGCTGAGCAGTCCCAGACTGGCAAGGCAACCCAGTCCCACCAGCAGTGAGCGATCGGACAAAAGGCGCGATCGAGTCCGGGCGGCTGTAGGGTTCTTTTTTTGCTGTTTGGTGTTCAAATGGGCTGTTATTTGCTTGTCTGGAACGGGTTTCACGATTTTTTTTCCCAACTCAACAGGGGGTACAAGGAGATCGAAGTCAGGATCGAATGTATTGCAATCCTTGTCTTTATACAGCCCTAAATGATTTTACCGGGCTTGAGGCAATTTTTTTGGCGCATCGAACAAGTAGAATGCCCCTGGGTCGAGTCGCGATGGATACCCTGGTTTTTTCGAGCCTGATTGCACCGGCAAGTCGTCTGTGACGGTCACAATGATGATAGCGCTTTGGCGTCCGTGTATGTTAATTAGTTGCCGAAATTTTGCTTATAGGGTAATGCACAATTTTGGTGGCGTCCCCCGGAGTTAAGGTCCGAGGAATCGCGATTTTTTGATTAAAGCCGATCGTCGATTTAAACTTAGTCGGCAAAATTGTTGATTGTTTAGAATACAAGGCAAATGATTCGCTTGGGTAAGGATAGGTTTCATGACTGTAGCTGGCGATCACTTGACAAATTTTCCTGACTCTGAGTGCGCCGGACAACCAGACGGTATCAGTTGGCAGTGGCAGAGTTCCGAAGGCTTGCCCTATCTGACTTGCAGCTTGCTTTCTCGCTGGGCTCACGGCTTTTTTACGCGCGATTTCTCGCCCTCCGGGCCGATAGATCTGACGGAAGTTCTCGAACCCGGAGCTAAGGTTTATCGACTCCAACAGGTACACGGCAATGCGGTACTCAAAACCAGTCAGTTGTCCCCGGTTGTGGCTCCGGATCCGTCCACCGCTGCCCCAAACTATGCTGATGCTGATGGCTTGGTGGCCGAGGGAGAATTGGAGGCGCTGTGGGTTTGCTCGGCAGACTGCGTGCCGGTGCTGATTGCTGACGATCGCACGGGACTGGTTGCTGCAGTTCACGCGGGTTGGCGCGGGACTGCTGCTAAGATATTACCAGAGGCGATCGCTCAACTTGTGGCACAAGGCAGTCAACTAGAAAATCTGAAGATTGCTATGGGGCCGGCGATCGCTGGAAAGGTTTACCAGGTATCTGTGGCAGTGGCAGCGGAACTGGGAGCCACCATTGCTCCTTTGAGTGCGGTTAATGCGACAGCAGACGGCATCTGCGAGTTTTTGCACCAACTGCCCGAATCGCCTGTCTTGCCCGATCCAGAACCGGGAAAGGTACGCTTGGATGTTCGCATCTGCAATGCTCTGCAATTGCAGCAGTTGGGAATTGATATTTCTCAAGTGGCGATCGCTCCTTTCTGTACTTATTCTGACTCGGCTCGCTTTTTTTCCTACCGCCGCGATCGACTTAAAAAAGTCCAGTGGTCGGGAATTGTGAGCGCCGGCAGGACTTGTTCCTTCTGAGGGCATTTGGCAGAAGGTAAAATTTTAGACGGCCAAGATAAAAATAAAAATCTTTGGATTCATTATTTTTTATTTACGAATCCCGAATGCCTTCTAGCTTCTACCTTCCTAAGGTTTGCTGGTTCCGGTTTTAAATCACTAAAAACTAGCAGCAAAACTTTTGGGAAAGCGGCCGGGGCCCCCGCCCCGCTTTCCTCTCTTGTTAAGATTGCTCTAGAACGAGAGTACCGAGGCGGGTTATTACAGTCAACCACCCAGGTCTAAAGACACGCTGGCCTTCTAGCCTTTGACTTAAACCCGAGTTGACAGTCATGCGTACCTGGGTACTACGTTAAGGGTAAGAGTTTAAAAACCTACCAAGGAATGCTCAGCTAGCTCCTTGAATCGGGAAATTTAGGATTAAACAAATTTATTGAGTTAAGTTAGTGTCCTAAATATAGTACCGACCGTAAACTAAGGCGCAAGCTAACATTACCCCTCTCATAGAGGCTATAAGGAGCAAACATTATGCGATCGCCGATTGTGAGGTTTGAGGTGGTAATTGTCAACAGTGAAAGTACATTACAAAGGTACACCGAACACACAATCCCCGTGTAATGTTGTCTTACGGTTGAAACCGCCCGGGCTATGCGCGCTCGCGTAGCCGAAGGGTCGTTTCCCTCTCAGCGCTATGCAGCGACTGAGTTTCCCACTTACGGAGTTTTTTTATGAGTGAGCCAACTCCCTATCAACTGCTTGAAGTCGATGAAGATGCTTCCTTTGATGAAGTGCAAGAGGCCCGCACGCGCCTAGCTGAGCAGTACAGCGGTGACATGAAACGTTTGGAATTGATCGAAGCAGCATACGACGCGATCCTCATGGATCGCCTGCGGCAGCGACAGGAAGGTAAAATTAAAGTGCCCGAACGCATCCGCTTCCCCGAGCGGCTGACTCCCCCACCCGCAAGCTTTACTCCGTCTCCTCCTAGTGGCAGCCCAGCTTGGTTGCAGCGGCTAATCGATACTCCTAGTCGATCGGACATTTTATGGCCGGCTGGGGTGTATGTGGGGTTAGGCGGACTGAGTATTTATCCGGCGGGTAATGATGGTTTACTACAGTTGACTCTGGCTCTTGGGGTCGGCTCTTGTCTTTATTTTGTTAATCGCAAGGAACAAAAATTTGGTCGGGCTGTGCTGCTGACTGTGGCTGGCTTGGTTATAGGCTTGTTGCTGGGAGGCTTTTTGGGTTCTTTGGTCAGTCCGGCATTTATAACAACAGAGAAATTTATCGCTTTGTTTACGTTTTTAATTCTGTGGCTGGTTAGCGGTTTTCTGCGATAGTCAGCAGTTATTAGTCATTAGTCATTAGTCATTAGTCATTAGTTATTAGTTATTAGCTGATGTTATTTTTCAAACGTCTTGATTCCACAGTTATTAGTTGTTGGCTGCTGACTGCTGACTAATGACTAATAACTGCTGACTAATGACTAATGACTAATGACTAATGACTAATTTTTGCGACCTAAAATAATCTCCACTGCTTCACTCAAATTGTTAGCAATTAAATCGGGTTGGTGCATTTCTAGTTGGGTGCGATCGCGAATTCCGCACAAAACACCAATTACCTTGACACCGTGCGTTTTAGCTGCTACAATATCTGCCTCCGTATCCCCCACCATCCAAACGTCAGAAGCCGGCGGCAGTTCGGCGAGAGCTCTTGCCATTAGCAGGGGCTTATCTTTGATATCCCCGGTTTTGACGTAATCGTTGGGGAGGCAATAGCAGCGGTTTTCAGGGAAAAATTGCCCTAAATTACAGCGGTTGAAGGCTTCGTCTAGTTCCCTGACGCGGCGCATGGTCAGAACCGCTAAGTCTACTCCAGCGCGCTGCACCTTTTCGAGCGTTTCCAAAGCGCCGGGCACTGGTCGATCGTAAATCATGTAAGGCAGCGTGTGAACCGTGTCACGGCGTTTCTGGGCAAAATCGCGGGATTGGGCTGCGTCCAATCCCGAGAGGATGGCGATTTCGGTTTCGGGAACCCGCGCGCGCTTCATGTCCCAAAACTCGGCTTTGGGGAGTTCGCGCACTGGTTGGCCCAAACGTTGAGTCTCGGCGAGACACTGCTGGTAAACTCGGTAGTAGCGATCGGACACGTCCATGATCGGGCCATCAAAGTCGGTAATAAGTCTCAGCATTTAGCAGAATATCTTTAAGCTTTTATAGAAATTGTTCGATATTATACCACTTGAAGGTAACAGTTTCTTTACAAAAATTGACATAAATACCCAGGGGAGGTAAGGTCTATAGGAATGGTTCTAATTAAAGGAAACATTTGAATTAAGCTGTGTCGCTCGTCAACTTTAGCCGTTGTAACCCTGATCGGGGACTTTACAATTAAGATGTACGGCACAAATAGTATAAACCGCTACGTATTGTTCATAAATCTCAACCTCAATCGACGCTGATTTTGACTGCGCTTTCTCAAAAAACAAGTGGGTCAAATTAATATTTTGCCCCATTTTTAAAATAAGCCAAAAACTGCTTGGAGAATCCAAAGTGTACTGTTTCCATAAATTAGCCAGCGGTAACAGTTGGTGACATCCGCCAGTATAAAAAATCCCATGAGAAATAGCAGCCCAACAACAACTAACTTTACCTGCTAACCTTTGACAGTGATGCTCTACAATAACGAAATACTTCCAACATTAACTGTAGAGAGCAGCCCAAGGAGTCTTAATATTCTTCTTTCTAAGCTGTTATCCCTACGCAGGAGGGAATACCTCGCAGTCGCTCGGGAACTTAAGATTAAAGAAATATCTGTGAAAGTGCAAGATTTTGCCGACATTCATGAGAAAGTAGGCGAAGGAAAAGACCTAGGCGATAGTTTCCCTGAACTAATCGGAATTGAAGGACTCCTTGAAGGCATTATTGAAGAACGAGAGCAAGAATTTCAGCTAAAATCAATTACCAGAGTTCTCAAAGACGGAGCTTATTTGTATCAAGATTTGTACATCTTTGGTTATAAGGAACAAGCCACTGCTGACAGATTGATTATTTTATTATGCGAAGATGTGACAGATAGCATTGCAGCTCAAGAAAGCCGGGTTCAGGCTGCCAACGAAAACACTATTAAAGTCGATTACTTAGCTGCGACTGGCGATTATATTGACAAAATTATTAATTCTCTAGGCGATGTTTTGTTAGTAACAGGAACATCGGGAAACATCAAAAAAGTGAATCAAGCTGCACAGCAATTATTTGGATATACCGAATCGGAATTACTCGGCAAATCCCTATCCATGATTACGGCTGAGGAGGAATTGTTGCGCAAAGCCAGCCAGCTACCTCCTGCACTTAAAAGCGAATATTGGCCTCAAGTAAAAGTAGCTTGCCAAACGAAAATAGGTTTAAAGCTAATTGTCGCGTTTTCATGCTCTACTTTCGAGACAAGCATAGGAAGCCAGTATGCAGATAGCGAGGTTATACAAGATTTTGTTTATATCGGCAAAGACATTACCAAGCAACAGCGCATAAAAAATTGTCAAGAAGCACAGTATGCTGTTACTCATATCCTGTCAGAATCAAATTCTCTAGATAGCGCAACTCCGAGAATTTTGCAAGCTCTTTGCCAAAGTTTTGGGTGGGATATTGGCGAACTTTGGATACCTGGAGAGGGGGATCAAGAAACTAAATTTTGTGTAGGAATAAAATCCGAAAAACAGCCGATTTGGTGCCTGCCGCTGTGCTGTCTGATTGAGGAAACTACTGGTTTGCGGCGGGTGGCAGTTTGGCAGGCCACGGAGGAAGTTAGCAAGTTTACCGAAAACGGGCAGCAAATTACTTTTGCTCCGGGTGCGGGTTTGCCGGGATCGGTTTCCAGGAGCGGTTCTGCGCAGTGGATTACTGATATTGTGGGCGATCGCAATTTCGTGCGATCGCGCTTGGCCCAGGAAGCGGGACTGCGCAGTGGATTCGGTTTCCCCATTCACGCTAGGGGCCAAGTTGTAGGAGTAATGACTTTTTTTTGCCGGGAAGAACTGCCGCCGGATGAAGATTTACTTCAGATAATAGGTGTTGTAGGTTCTCAATTAGGGGAATTTGTCAAGCGCAAATATGCGGAGCAAGAATTGCAACAAGCTGAAGCTTCAATCCGATTTTTGTACGAAGAAGAAAAACGGCAAAGTGAAGAATTAGCTCGGCAAAATTTAGCTTTAGGACAAGCCAAATTAGAATTAGAAGCAGCTAACATGGCATTGCAGCGGCTCGCTTCGGTGGACGGATTGACTCAAATTCCTAACCGCCGCTGTTTTGACAAACAATTGGAGATAGAATGGCAGTGGATGGAGCGAGAAAAAGAGTCACTGTCTTTAATTTTGTGCGATATCGATTTTTTCAAACTTTACAACGATCGTTACGGGCATCAAGGAGGCGACGAATGTTTAAAACAAGTGGCAGAGATTTTAGCTAGCAACGCTCAGCGGGCGGGAGATTTAGCCGCCCGCTACGGTGGCGAAGAATTTGCGGTAATTTTGTCGCGAACTGATGTGAAAGGAGCAATGCGGGTAGCTGAATCAATTCGCAGCGATTTGAAAGCTGCGGCAATTCTTCACGCTGCTTCCACGGTAAGTGAGTTTATAACTCTCAGTATGGGGATCGCTAATGCTGTGCCTGCTTCTAGTTTATCGATTGAGGCGTTAATTGGACAGGCCGATCGAGCGCTGTATCGAGCTAAACTAGAAGGGCGCGATCGTATAGTTTGCCTAGACTTGAAAAGAGAATTTCAGGGTCCGAAAGGAGTATTTTCTGATGATTGTGAGAGAAGCTAAAATCGCTGACGCACCTGCAATCGCACGGGTTAATCTAGATACTTGGCGGACAGCTTACCGGGAAATTGTACCAGCAGATTACCTCGCACAGTTATCCTATGAAAAGCGAGAAAGCAATTGGCAAGAAATCCTCGTAAACGCAGAAAAAAGTAAAAATTTTGTGTGCGTTGCTGAGAATGACTCGGGACAAATTGTGGGTTTTGCTGCGGGTGGTTGCGAGCGAACGGGCAAATATGTTTATCAAGGAGAATTATTTGCCATCTATATTTTGGACGAATATCAGCGTCAAGGAATCGGACGGCAACTCGTGAGAACAGTTGCCACAAAATTGGCAGAATTAACTTTGAATTCAATGCTGGTTTGGGTACTGGGAGACAATCCAGCCTGCAGGTTTTATGAATTTTTAGGAGGTGAAAAAGTGGAGGAACAACAGACAAGCAGAGCAGGAGTTGCACTCAAAGAAATTGCCTACGGGTGGACGGATATCGCAGTGCTGATTAACAGGCCAACCTGACCTAAAAATGGGAAGTTTTATCAATCATTTATCAAACTTCCCCTCTTCATTTGTTCCCGTTCAATTGCCTCAAACAAAGCTCGAAAATTTCCTGCGCCAAAACCTCCAGCTTGCACCTGTTTGCCGTTAACTAAAGTAACTCGGCGCTCAATCATCTCGAAAAAGAAAGTCGGTTCTGCAAAAATTGGCTGGGTAAAGATTTGCAGCAGCATCGCTGCGGGAGTATCTTCTTGCCAATCTGCCAAAACTTCAGAAGCTGCAATTGCTGGCCAATCTGGGGGCAAATAGTTTTGCCGCTGCTGCAATTCGGAGTAGTATGTTGGAGGAACTGGCAGAAAAGGCAAACCGCGCGATCGCAAATCCGCAACAACCCCCACAATATTATCAGTTTGCAAAGCCATGTGCTGAATTCCCGGCCCCCGATTTGCACTCAAAAACTCTTGAATTTGAGAATTAGCTGATGCAGGTTCATTAATTGGGAATTGCACCCCACCTTCAGCGTGCACCATAACTTGGCTCCGCAAAGCCGATTTCTCAGTTTGAATGTCAAAATTTTGCTGCGGTTGAAAACCTAATATTTTTTGATACCAACTAACAGCACTTGACAAATCGCCAGATTCAACATTTAACACTACGTGGTCAATCAAGGTAAACAGCGGCAGCTTACCCGAAGCCGATAGCAGTGAATGGCCGCCAATTCGCTCAACGAGCGTGTGGCTTAAATCTCCCCAACCAGCGATTTTTGCGCGCTTAAAATAGCCTCCTTCGTTTAGGTCTTCTTGAATCGGTTCGAGGATTTTAGCGCCTTCGGCAGTCGCTCTAGCTACCGCTAATTCGATATTTTTTACCCGAAAACCCACATCGGCAATTCCTGAAGGATGAAAGTTCAACCAACTAGCAGCGGGACTAGCGGGAGTTAGGGGCGAAGATAAAACAAAACATACATTGCCGCTGCTGACAACTTCAGTTCGAGTGTGGCTGTTAGCATAACCTGCTGTTGATTGAAAGCCTAAGTGGCTGACAAACCAGTCGCGGGATATTTGAGCATTTTCAACGTAAAAGTGAATGCGATCAAACTCCATAATCAATAATTGAAAATGGAAAGCGAAAAATGGATAATCGGCTGATTTTCAGTGGAAAACTGCAACGGAGGAATTGAGGAATGGATATTTTTCATGTTTTTTTTGTGCGCGCGCTTAATAATAACGTAAAAATTGAATACCCTAACTCCCCCTCAAGGCAGAAATAGGTTGGCAATTAAAAGAAACTCGGTGTCTGCGATAACTTGGATTTGGCCATGAGGTCTTCATCAAGCGGTAAGGTTTGCCGAGGCGCACCCTACATAATTAGGTTGCGCGCCAGTTCTCAAACTTAAAGATGTCATAAGTTTTCTGGCTTTCAGCTTCCGCTACCGAATCGCGAATGTCTTCAAATCACTCCTCAATCGCTAAAAGAACAAATGACTTTCCGGCTGAATATTAATCTCCATCGGCACAGCTTGCGGGTCAGCCGAAAGAGCAAACATAATCGCATTTGCAGCAGTTTCGGTACTCAGCATTTTTGACCGGTCTACCTTCAAACTCACATTATCCCAAAACGGAGAATCCACCCCGCCAAAATAGAATAGCGTAAACTTAATGCCGTAGCGTCGCAGCTCATCTGCCATGCACTTGCTGAAACCAACTACCCCAAACTTTGAAGCGCAATAAGCCGTTCCCATCGCCATCGAATGCTTGCCCAAAATCCCGATGACATTGCAAATGTGGCCGGATTTGCGCTCTTTCATCACATTCGCCGCTGCTTGAGACGTGTAAAAACTGCCTTTTAAGTTTAAGTCAAGCATTGCATCTAAATCAGCGGGTTCTAACTTGTTCCACTGCTTGAGAATTCCGGCACCGGCGGCGTTTACGAGGGCATCAATTTGTCCGAAATGCCCCGCAGCTTTGTGCATCAGCGTCTCGACTTGCGGTAAATCGGTGATATCTGTGGGCACGCACAGTACCTCTGTTGCTGAAAGTTCGCTAGCTAAAGCGTCTAATTTACTGCTGTCTCTGGCGGCAAGCACTAGCCTCGCACCCCCATCAGCGAGTTTGCGCGCCACTGCTGAACCGATGCCGCCAGTCGCACCCACCACAACCACAACTTTGTCCTGCATATCCCTTTACATTTCTTTACGTCCAGATTGTATGATAACTCAAGTTGCTAGTAATGGCGATGCTTATATATTTTAATTTTTAATTAATTCAGGGAAACTTGCCAGCCTTTTTCTGCTTTTTTTAGCTGGAGAGAAGCGCAGGATTGCAAAAATTTAGTAAATTTTCTACCGAGATTAAAATCTTTAATTATTTGGGTAATTTGTTTGCCGTATTGTCTGTGAAATTCGCTGCCTACATTGGAGAGAAATACAGAATTTTCAGGAGAGTTGTCGGTTAAGTCGCCAACGATTTTGACAAGAGCTCTTTCCAAGTCTTCCAGAGAATTAATATCTGTCAAGGTGGCAGGTGCTACCTGGTGGTTATTCAGATTTTCTTGACTAAGTATTGGGGGTGAGGGCGACAGTTTGACTTCAAAAAGAGTGACATAAGTTTGAGAAGTTTCTGAGGGTTTGTGGATAACAAAATCGGTGGGATATTTGAGAAATATATCCCTAGTTTTAGTGCCGAGGAAATGATGGGCAACTACTTGATTTAGGACTAAACCGTAAGTTTCTCTAAATAAAGATGAAATTGTAGACAGTTTTATCCATTGACTAGAGGCGCGTTGTTGCTCTTTTTTGATTAATTCTTTTAGCTGAATAACTAATTGTTCTAGGGGTGTAATTTCCGGTATGGTTACAAGAGAATGGGTTTCAACTTGTCCAGTTTTGCTGTTTAAAACTATGATTTTATCTATTTGTTTGCGGACTTGAAATACGGTTAATCCGTGGGCTTGCAGTGTATTGCTGAGGTGAGTGAGGGCTCGATCGGACGAACAGACAAAAATCTCTTTGGCTGTGGGATAATGTACGAAAATCGAGGCGCCGACTGTAGCCATTTTTAAGTCGGCGCTGTCTTTGCCGGGGGGGACGTGAATTAGTTGATAGCCGCGCTGGTGAAATTCGGCGTCTTTCTTGCCCATACTGCGCCAGTTGGCAAAGGCAACTTTGATTTGGATGGGATAGTGGCAAATTCCCTCTAGGAATTTTTCGGTTTCGACGGTGAGTTGCAAGTTTTCGACATCTAGCAGCAAGATAGCAATGCCGAGAGGAAGCGGGGCTGCTTGATTGGCTGTTGGAGTTGGAGGTTCTGAGGAAACTGAGTTTTGTGATTTAGCTGGTGCTGTTTGAGATTGGGCTAGCTGCTGAATTTTGGCCCATAATTTGCTGAAGTGAGGTGAATTAACGAATTCTGGAACCAGGAGAATTTGTAGGTATTTTTTCGCTATCAGCAGCAGGGAATCTGTATCGCTGGCTACTCTAAAACTTTTTGTCAATTTTCCAATCAAAACTGACTGAAAAGTAGGTTTTGCCCAGGGGGTGTTCCTGTATTTTTCAGCTATCCATTCGGGATGCTGTTCCTGAATGGTAATTAGTGTTTGAGCGATATAGCGACTGATGGCGCTGAATGCGGGAGATTCTTGAGTCGCAAGCTCGGGAGTTCGATCGGGCATGGCCCTCTACAATGCGGGATGCTGTTTCAATTTATCACAATTCTAGTTTCTCGCCGGGAGTCGGACGATCGCCCGCCAAATTAAACCGGCGGCAATTAATGCCAATCCTGTCAGCCAAATTTGCCTCTGGACCGAGAAAGCCAGAAACAGACAATTCCCCAAACCCACCCAAGCCAACCACTGCGGATAAAGCCTTTCGGCGGGAGAAAGTTGCAGCGAGGCGAGGTTGGTGATAGCGTAGTATATCAAAACACTAAAAGCACTGAAGGACCAAGTGGTTTTGACATCGCCGATGAGGATTAAAAGTGCGATCGTAACTTCGACAAGCACCACAGCCACGTAGGGAGTTGTCCCCTCTGGATTCAGCCGCGCCAAGACTCTTGGCATATCCCGACGCCGCCCCATCGCCAGCCAGACGCGCGACAGCCCTAAAATTAAGTTCAGCAAGACTCCCAACATAGCGGTAATTGCACCGACGGCTAGCAGTTTAGAAACTCCTGGAATTGGGAAACTGCGGGCGATGACTTCCAGGGGTGCAGTCGTGCCGCCTGGAAGTAAAGACAATTTATCGGGTTCCCCCGCGCCCGCGACAACTATTGCTACCGCCACGTAAAGCAGCATTGTCAGCCCCAAAGTTAAAATTATGGCTTTGGGAATGGTTTCCCTCGGTTCCCGCACTTCCTCGCTCATTGTGGTGATGCGGGCGTAACCGCTATAAGCGACAAACATCAGGGCGGTGGCCTGCAGGATGGAGCCGATCGAGCTATGATTCTGTAGCGCGGGCATGGACCACCTTACCTCTGGCAAACCGACAGCAACAAACACCGCTAAGGATAGGAGTGTAACTGAGACTGTGACAGTATTGGCAATATTCGATCGCCTAATTCCCGTCAATACAATTAAAGTGAGGGCGGCGACGGCGACTAAGGCTGTTAGGATCAGGTAAGTGCGATCGGCTACACCAACTGCATTTAAAAAATACCCCGCAAAACCTAAAGCAGCAGTAGCCGCAGAAGCCGTTTTCGCCAACAAAAACATCCAGCCGGCAGTGAAACCCAGCCAAGGATTGAGATATTTGTAGCCATATTCATAAGTACCGCCGCTAACAGGATGATTTGCCGCTAATTGAGCGCTGTTAAGACCATTGCAAACAGCGACTAAAGCCGCAATACCTACAGCCAAAATCACCCCCGGCCCAGCAACTTCCGCCGCAATCCCGATACTCACAAATACTCCGGTACCGAGGATTGAACCCAGGCCCATGAGAGTTGCGCCGAAAACACCTAATTCTCGCTTTAACAGAGAGGGAGACATAATTACACTAGGGTTAGTTTCATACAAATATGTGGCTGGAGACACCATCATACTTATTTTTCAGGACTTTCCTGCGGGGTTCGGAAACCGGTTTTTTTTTCTGGATAGCTCGTTACCAAACTTAATATTTAGTAATTACCGTTTAGGAAATAATAGAAGATGTGCGAGATATAACGGTGGTTACAAGTATCATAATTTGTCAGGAACCTCAGCTATCAAGGCGTGAGGCTTGGAAGAGAAATCTTAAAAGCCGTCCTGACGGGCCAAGCGTCTTAACTGACTACGTTTGTTGAGTCACGACACTCCTTGAATGCGTAGCTAGTTTTGGGCTCTGTCATTTGCAGTTAAACAGTTTTAAGGTCACTGAAACAGTGCTGCAAGTCGAAAAAGCTCATTAAACATTGGCGAAGCTAACATTACCCCGAAAGGGAGGCTAAGCTGTCGCGCATTTAAATTGTATATTCAGGGCGGGCGGGACACCCCACAAGACTTTGATTTTTTTTTGACATACAGTTTAAATGCAGAACAGTTTATGAGTGAGCAAAATACTATGCGTACAGGATTGGGAGATTTGAAACGGTAACTGTCCCATTGAAAATGCAACACAAAGGTACACCGAACCAACCAATCCCAAGGCGATAGTAAATTCAAAAAACAATGCAAAGCCGTCCGATAAGGACGGGGTTTATACCCATTTTTCTGATGAGTATTCCGATTCAGGTTTCACCTGCGACGAACGATCTGATCCTATCAAAAGACCAGACGCTCGCTGAAGTGGTGAAAGTAACTATCCCAAAATCTGGGGTAGTCCCCAAAGTGGATGCCTATTTTCTGGCAGACACGACCGGTAGCATGAATACAGCGATCGCCACCGTTAAGAAGGGCATCGTCGATGCCATGACCAGAATCCAGGCCCAAGGGTCAGATGTCTGGTTCGGGGTTGGCGACTACAAAGACTTTCCGGCCCCTGTTGCCGAGGAACATCCCTATGCCTTCGCGCACCAATGCAGCCTGAGTGCCAATATCACCGAAGTCAAAGCCGCGATCGATTCCTGGGACACCTCCCCCGGTAAGGACACTCCCGAAGCTCAATTCTATGGACTCGATCAAGTTGCCGAACCACCAGGGGGCAAGATCGGTTGGCGTGCAGATTCCAAGCGGATCATCGTTTGGTTTGGTGATGCCGCCGGTCACGACTCAGTATGCAAGGCAATTTCCAACCTTTCCTACGACATTACTGAGGCATCGGTCACCGCTAAGCTAGTCGCCGAGAAGATCAAGGTGCTGGCACTTAGCATGAACACCAACTATCGTGCCCCCGCGGGACTCGACGACGAACCCAGAAACTCCTCCAGCGCGTTTAGATCTAAATGCGGAGAGCCAGGTGGCACACCTGGACAAGGGACAAGAATCGCCAAAGCGACGGGTTGCAAGCTGGTCCAAGGTGTGAGTGTCGATACGATTATCGATACGATCGTCACTGAATTGACGGCACAGATCGCAGTAATCGGGAACGTCAGTCTGGTAGCCAGCGGTGCCACCGCACCTTTTGTGCAAGCGATCGCACCTACCGACGGTTATGGTCCACTCAGCAGAAACCAAGACCATGAAATTAGCTTTGATGTCTCCTGGCTTGGAACCGTAGCAGCAACCTACGAGGATCAGGTCTTCAACGGCTCCCTCGATGTCGTTGCCGATGGAGAAGTCATTGGCGGCAAGACAGTCAAAATTACAGTACCACTTGATGAGGAAATTATAATGCCACGCCCAGATGATGTTTCCGATACCTGGATGTTGATTCACCAAGTGTCGGGTGCTTATTTAATAGCTGATAATTATGTCTCCGTTGTCAACAATCTAGTCCATCTCTGGTACCAAAATCCTCCTGTTACTACGGCAGGGAACAAAGGACACCTGTGGGTTCTGATCAAGCAAACCGATGGAACTTACCTCATCCAGACCTCTGAGAAACAAGTGGGTGGCCAAGCGCAGTTGTATCTCCAAGCGCCGACCAACCCGGTGGCTGACGGCTACCCAAGGTTGCAACTGCGCAACGACAGTAGTAGTTTGCAGTCCTGGGTACTTGTTCCAGTCAGCAGCGATCCCGACACTTACGCCATCCAAGCAAAAGATTTTCCTGAGTATGCCCTAGGGACTATTAACTATCTTTCTTATAACGCGGCGGAGACGTTCGTGACCATCAACCGCACCTGGGGAAAACCAACTTTCCATCACTATTGGCGACTGACTAAGCCTCCGGCTGATGTCCAGTGAAAAAAGATAGAGCAGATTGCAAGTGAAATAGAGTACCAGCAATTCATGGCATCAACGAATACTGATTTGCCAACTGATGTTACTGTCATAAACCTGCAATCTGCTCTATAGAACCCATTTGAGATCTATTGCCATTGCCACAAGCCTTATACCAGATACATTTCAGCTTTTTTGTTGCCTTGGTAGTAAGGACTTTAGTCCTCTTCTTTCGTAGTAAGGACTTTAGTCCTTATTGACTAAAAGCCAACTGAGAGAGGACTAAAGTCCTCACTGCGAACTATGTTAACCGAAACGGCCTTGAATGTAATCTCTCGTACTCGAATTGCCCGCAGAAGTAAAAATCTTACTTGTCGGGCCAAATTCAACCAGGCGGCCGATGCGACTTTCATCAGTATTAAAAAATGCCGTGTAATCAGAAACACGAGCTGCCTGCTGCATATTGTGCGTCACAATCACAACAGTTAACTGCTGCCGCAGAGTCTGAAATAACTCCTCAATCTTCATCGTTGAAATCGGATCAAGAGCAGAACAAGGTTCATCCATCAGCAAAATTTTGGGCTTCACAGCCAAAGCGCGAGCAATACAAAGTCGCTGCTGCTGTCCCCCCGAAATCCCCTGAGCCGATTTCTTCAAATCGTCTTTGACTTCATTCCAAAGCGCCGCACTTTTAAGTGCAGATTCCACAATTTCATCTAATTCTGCTTTGCTTTTGCGGCCAAAAATTCTCACCCCATAAGCAATATTATCGTAGATGCTCAGCGGAAAAGGATTTGGTCTTTGAAACACCATCCCAATTTGGCGACGCAAACTATTAATGTTTACTTTCTGGCTGTAAATATCCTGTCCAAAAAACTCTACTTTTCCTTTAATTTGAACCTTTCCCTCCAATTCACCAATCCGGTTGAGAGCTTTGAGAAAGGTAGATTTGCCACAACCTGAAGGGCCAATAATCGCCGTAATTTGCGGGTGAGGGATATTCATCGATAAATTTTCTAAGACTTTGTGAGTTCCGTAATAAAAACTTAAGTCCTGAACCCGCAGTGCTGGCATTGCATTGGGGTCTATTTCAGGCGCGGCATTTTCTAGGAATTTATCTGTATAGTTTTCGGCTTTCAAGTTAGCTTTAGGTTTCATTATTTGCCTAGTTATATTGTTAATATTTGACGGAGAGATGGAGTTGAGTTATTGATTTATCGATTTTGCAAGCGTTTCCGAGTTACTGTACGGGATGCGACGCTAGCAATCAAAACCATGCCCAAAAGCACAGAGGCAGCAGTCCACGCCAATTCGTTCTGCTCTTTGTAGGGAGAGCTGGCGTAGCTATATATTAATACTGACATAGAAGGAGTAGGAGTCAGCAGTGTCTCGGGAATTTCTTTGAGTTTTGAGATAGTTTCTGCACCTATGGGGGACTGCATTATCTCGCCCAACTTATCAATTAAAGGAGGCCAAAATTGACTCGACAACGCCGTTACAATCAGCGGTGCGGTTTCGCCGGCGGCCCGGGAAGCAGCGAGTAAAATACCTGTGGTAATAGTTGGAAGTGCTGAGGGTACGATCGTGCGAAACATCGTTTGAAAGCGTCCCCCTCCCAAAGCAGCAGAAGCGAGGCGGTAAGAAGTAGGCACTAATTTTAAGGCTTGTTCTGTTGTCAGAGCAACAACTGGAAGCATGATGATGCCGAGGGCAAAACCTCCTGCTAATGATGAAAATGCTTTGGTAGTAACGACAATTAGGGCGTAGGAAAAGACGCCAATTACGATCGAGGGAACGCTGCTGAGAATGACGGTGATAAAGCGAATACTATTGGTTATTACTTTGTTTTCTCTACCAAACTCAGACAAAAATATTCCCGTCATTACGCCTATGGGAACGCTGATTAATGTAGCAATTCCTACCATTAAAATTGTGCCAAGAATCGCATTGGCAAAGCCGTTTGGCTGGTCTTCAACTCCGACGGGTGCTGGTAGAGACACTAGCACTTCCCAGCTCAAATGTGTGAGTCCTTCCCCCAGGATTTTGTATAAAATAGCAAACAAAGGGAGCAGGGCTAGAGCTGTCAGAGCGAAAGCGATAACTGTCATTCCCCTGCTGAAAAGAGTTCGGCTTAGCGACAGGGGGTTGTTGATTTCTGCATCCAGAATACTGTCTAATTTTTTGGCTTGAGTCATCGGATTTTAGATTTTAGATTTTAGATTTTAGATTATTGAACTAGCGGATAAATCCGGCGGCGCGGCTTGTGACCAAGTTGCTTTGGTTGATGTTAATTTTTAGCTCCTTTGACGCCAATTAGCTGAACTAACAATACTGCGATCGCATTTACCAACAGAGTGATGACAAATAGAATTAGGGCTAAATACATCAAAGCGCCGATGTGCAGCGGTTCGAGAGCTTCCCGAAATTGACTTGCTAAAACAGCCGGAATTGAGTAGCTGGGAGCGAGCAGGGATTTGTTAATTTGAATCGAGTTGCCAATTACCATTGTGACTGCCATTGTTTCGCCTAAGGCGCGTCCCAAGGCCAATATGGTGGCGCCGATAATCCCCGAACTAGCTGCTGGCAATAACAGCTTGAATATCGTTTCCCAGCGGGTGGCACCGAGGGACATGGAAGCACTGCGCAAATCTACTGGAACTGATATCAATACATCGCGGCTGATGGCGGCTACTGTTGGCAAAATCATAATTGATAACAGTATTCCTGCAGGCAGCATTCCGGGGCCTAAAGGTTCGCTGCTGAACAGGGGAAACCAACTGAATTTATCGAACAATGACTGCTGCAATGGCAACAAAAAGGGAATCAAAACAAAGATTCCCCACAGGCCAACTATCACGCTGGGAATAGCCGAGATTAATTCAACCAGGAATCCCAAGGGCGATCGCACCCAAACGGGTAAGAAGTTCTCGCTAGTAACTATAGCTACTGACAGCCCTAAAGGAAGTGCGATGATTATGCCGATCGCAGAACTAATTACAGTACCGTAAATAAACGGCAAAGCCCCAAACTGCAACTCGCCGATATCCCAGTTAGGATTCCACAAGAAAGAGAGTCCAAAATGGCTAATAGCTGGCCAAGCATCTTTAAAAATTACCGCGCTTATCAAGAACAGCGTGCCCGCTGTCGCTAGGGCAAAACTCCATACAAATAGTGTAAATCCTGACTCCATCCATAAACCTTCACCAGAAGTATCTGTCAAGTCTACTGCTGTGTTTATTTCTGCCGATTGTCGAGTCTTTTTTTTAGGTGTTTTTGAAAGATTGGTCATACCGGAATTATTGCGTAAAAAGTGAAATATTTGCTGGCAATACAAGTAATTCTAATGGGCTGGGTGGGCGGTGCGCACCTAGTTTCCAAGGTTCGCACAGCGCACCTTACACAGTAAATCTAGCGCACCTTAACCTGATAATTAATGAGTTTTGAGTCATCCATTTAACTCATCAACTCATAACCCCGTGCGATCGCAGGAATTAACTTCTGGCAACCACAGTCTGATTAACTGTTTGAACCACCTTTTGAGCTGTAGCTGAAGGAATTGCAGTATACTCTAACTGTTTGTTGATACCTTGACCGGTAGTCATCACCCAATTAACCATCTTTTTAATAGCCTCTGCTTTGGCAGCAGGATACTGTTTGTAGATTAACAGCCAAGTCAAACCAACAATCGGATAACCGTCGTTAGGATTGCCTTCTACTAAGCGGAAATCTGCGGGGAATGTTTCCCCTGCTAAAGCTTTCTCTGCTTCAGCCAAGCTAGGATCTACAAACCGACCAGCTTTATTTTGAATAAATGCTGTCTGAAGCTTGTTTTGCCGAGCATAAGTATCTTGAACGTAGCCGATCGCACCCGCTGTATTCTTCACCAAAGCAGCTACGCCGGGGTTTCCTTGACCGCTGACAGGGCTTCCGGGCCAACTCGGCTGAGCGGAAGCTTTGATGCTGCTACCAGTTGCCTGCAAGTGGTTAGCAAAAATAAAGGTTGTACCGCTGCTATCTGCACGTACAGCTACTCGAATGGGAGTATTTGGCAAGCCTTTAGCTTGTCCAGAAATTCCGGCTATTTTCGCATCATTCCAGCGGGTAATTTTGCCTTCAAAGATGCCTTTCATGGCATCGTTATTTAGCATCAGATTGATCACTCCGGGCAAGTTGTAAACAACTGCAACAGCGCCGCCAGCAGTGGGAACTGCCATGACGCCACGCTTTACCTGAGCGATTTGCGCCGCCGTCATCAGCGCGTCGCTGCCTGCGAAATCAACAGTGCCTGAAATTAATGCTTTGATACCAGCACCGCTGCCAGTTCCTTCGTAGTTTACAGTAATTTGATTTGCACTTCTCATCTGAGAGAAGTAGCGATCGTAAAGGGGTTTGGGAAAAGTTGCTCCCGAACCGTTCAGCGTTACAGCAGCTACAGCAGAACTAATCAACGAGAGTGAAAAGGCTGCTGCTGCTAACGTAAGTATAAAGGCACGTCGCCAACGTGCTGTGAAAAAAATCATATTCCTCCTCCTTAAATAGCAGACTTTGGGCAATCCCCTCAATAGGATAGACTGAAATCTTTAACAAAAGGCCTAGGAAACAATAAGCTTGTTTTAAATTATGGTTAACTGTTGATTAAGCTTTTAACCATTAAGAAATAGGCGCAAAAACCCTAAGGTTGTTTTAAATTATGGTTAACATTAGATTAAGTTTGTGACGGTTAGCTGCTGCGAGTTCTATTAGAGTTATTGCGCCTTGGATTGACGCTCGAAATTGGCGATAGCCGTAAATAAAAAAATATTTGTCCGATCGCACTCGGGTAATTTCGCACGGATTGGCGGGCGATTTACAGCGCAGGTAGGGCCGTATTTATAAAAAAGCTAGGGAAGTGCGATCGCCACTTGATAATTCTTACCATCTTTTTTAACTTTAAAAGTTTGGCATGACTGCAAAAAATCAATCACCTGGGTGCCCAAATTCAGCGATTCCATTTTTTTAGTAAGTGGTTCATTGTATAACTTATTAAATTCGCTCGCAACCTGGCTAATCGGAATATAACTACCGGGAGATTGAGCAGTTAATCTTCCGATAATTCTGGCTAGAGATGCTTCCATGGCAGCAGAGTAATGAGTTTTTGAAGTGGAGGATTTTTTGACGATCGCCACTTGATGTTCCTGACCGATTAATTTTACTTGAAAAACCCCCGATTCCGACTGCAAATATTTGATTAAACTGGAATTTTTACCAAAAAACTTTTTCACAACTAAATCAGCATTAGTTTGATACTTAGCCAAAAAATTTTTCTTGATTTTAGCCACAGGAATAGCATCCTCTTTTAACTCAATTTTTGCAGCTTCAATTATTTGTACAAGTATAGTTTTAAAAACATCCAGCGACTCAATAGCATTTGAATTGAGAGCCGGTATTATTTCGGGCAAATTTTGCTCCGCAACATTTTGATTGACAGCAAGGGTAGCCAAAGATGCTTCAAGCACCGGGGTAACTTCGTTTTGTGCTGACTCCGACACGGCTGCTGCAGGGGAAGTTGTAGAAGGGAAAACAACAGTCCGGCGCTCTTGAAAAAGCTCAGCCAGACTAGAAAAACGAGCGATTCGCTCCTCAATAGATTTGTGTTCAGCCTTCAACAACTCTGCAACTTGATTAGCCAATTCTTCAAAACTAGGGATTTTCATTTCCCTTTCACAACAATAGTGATGAGTATCACCAGTCAGAGGATTTTCAACAGACAAAACCGAATTTTGTCGGCGCACCCGAAACACAGTCAATCCCTGATTTTGTAACTGATTGCAAAGATGATTTAACAAACCATCCGAAGAACAGACAAAAACTTGTCGCACATCCCGATATCGATATAAAATAGCAGCGCCAAAAGCAATCATCTTACCATCAGCACTATTAGCACCGCCCGGAACGTGAATTAGTTCGTAACCGCGATCGTAAAGTTCAGCATCCAACTTGCCGATACTCGGGTTTTTCCAGTTAGCAAAAGCAATTTTAACTTGCAGGGGATAGCCACACAAACCGGCTAAGAATTGTTCTGTATTAACCTTAAGTTTCAAATTTTCGGCATCCAACAGCAAAATCGCAATCCCGCCGGACTCTGTGGTGGTTGCAGGGGCGACTCGCTTCCCAATAGCTTTGCTTAACTGTGTTTCGGTACATTTGCGATTTAAAGAGTGGGGGCCGGCGGGCTCAAAAAAATGTTTGCGGCAAGCTTTGCAAAGATACCGCTGGTGACCGTTGGGACGGCCGTTTTTACGAACTTGGTCAGATTGGCATTGAGGACACACCATGTAACCCATTATGCAGCCTACTCCCGAACCGAACAAGACATTACCTATCTTCTTCTTCCTCTTCCTTCGCGCCCTTCGCGTCTTCGCGGTTCGTCAAATAGATATTCTTTGAGGGGTTCAAGAGTAAATTCTGGCAGTCGATCGGCTCATAATAACAAAAGAACGTTAACAATTCTTAAAAAAAATGGCAAGAGACCTGCGGGGATTCCTAAAACTACTCGAAGAACGGGGACAACTGCGCCGGATTAGCGCCTTAGTCGATTCCGACCTCGAAATTGCCGAAATTTCCAACCAAATGCTGCAAAAAGGCGGCCCTGGACTGCTGTTTGAAAACGTCAAAGGGGCCGAATTCCCCGTCGCAATCAACCTCTTGGGTACGGAACAGCGCGTTTGCTGGGCGATGAACATGGAAAAGCCTCACGAACTAGAAGAGCTCGGCAAAAAACTGGGAATGCTGCAACAGCCAAAACCGCCGAAAAAGATTTCCCAAGCGATAGAATTCGGCAAAGTGCTGTTCGACGTAGTGAAAGCCAAACCCGGCCGCGACTTTTTCCCAGCTTGTCAGCAAGTGGTATTTGAGGGAGAAGGGCTGGATTTGAACAAAATCCCGATGATTCGCCCTTATCCGGGAGATGCGGGCAAAATTATCACCCTGGGTTTGGTAATTACCAAAGATTGCGAAACGGGTACGCCGAATGTGGGGGTTTATCGGTTGCAGTTGCAGTCAAAAAACACGATGACTGTACACTGGTTATCGGTGCGGGGCGGGGCGCGGCACTTGCGGAAAGCGGCGCAGGCTGGTAAAAAGTTGGAAGTTGCGATCGCCCTGGGAGTCGATCCCCTGATTATTCTCGCCGCAGCAACGCCAATTCCTGTAGATTTATCGGAATGGTTATTTGCGGGACTTTACGGCGGTTCCGGCGTGCAATTGGCCAAGTGCAAAACCGTAGATTTGGAAGTACCGGCGGACTCGGAAATTGTGTTAGAAGGAACGATTACGCCGGGGGAAGTTCTGCCCGACGGGCCCTTCGGGGATCACATGGGTTATTACGGCGGCGTGGAAGATTCGCCGTTGGTGCGGTTCCACTGCATGACGCACCGCAAAGACCCGATTTATCTGACCACATTTAGCGGGCGGCCGCCGAAAGAAGAAGCAATGATGGCGATCGCGCTTAACCGTATTTATACGCCTATTTTGCGGCAGCAAGTATCGGAAATTGTCGATTTCTTCTTACCGATGGAAGCGCTGAGTTATAAAGCGGCAATTATCTCGATTGATAAAGCATATCCCGGTCAAGCGCGCCGGGCTGCTTTAGCATTTTGGAGTGCATTACCGCAGTTTACTTACACTAAGTTTGTGATTGTTGTCGATAAAAGTATCAACATTCGCGACCCGCGTCAAGTCGTTTGGGCAATTAGTTCTAAAGTCGATCCGGTTCGGGATGTATTTATTCTGCCGAATACGCCTTTTGATACGTTAGATTTTGCCAGTGAAAAGATTGGTTTGGGAGGCAGAATGGGGATTGATGCTACTACGAAGATGCCACCGGAAACGGATCACGAATGGGGGGAAGTTTTGGAGTCCGATCCGGATGTGGCGGCGATGGTAGAAAGGCGTTGGGCTGAGTACGGTTTGGCCGATTTGAATTTGGGAGAAGTCGATCCGAATTTGTTTGGATATGAGATGAAGTAGGGGGGGAACCGCAGAGGCAGAGAGGGTGCAGAGGAGGAGGGAGAAACGGGAAAACGGGCGATGATTTTGCCACTAACGGGACTTAGACAAAAACTGAAGCCAAAATAGCTTCAAACCCAGATAGAGAAAGACTTTTAGCTCTCATGGGCATGAATCTAGTTATACCAAGGGTTTCAGGCATTTTTAGGTCATCGACCTCTTTCCATTGCGAGCGAGGGGGTTTGAGCTCCTAAAGGGGCTAGAAAATGTTTAAGTCTCACTAATGTAGCAGTTATCTCATCAATTACAAACACGCTTTCTTCTGTTTCTCTGTGTTCTCTGTGGTTAATTGAAAAAATATTTCAAAAATCCTTGAGGCTGGACTTACGCACCGGAGCCGAAAAATCAGCATCTGAGGTTACTTCACTTCGTTCGTGATGACAGCATTTACGTTGTTGCGTAATTCTTGTTAAGCTTGCTAAGCTGTTTAGCCTTTAAACTGCGTATTTCAGAGCCTGAAACCCCATACTTCCTTAGATAGCCTCTGAGATTTAAATGGTGAACAGCTTATAGCTGTTCACTTATGAGTAAGTTGCCAAAGCCGCGTTTTGTGACTGAGCTCTGAAGTAAGGAAAACAGGCTTTAACTTGTCGTTGTATTGTTTTGTAAGCCTCTCTTTGAATTTTTTAGTGGGAGCGAATATAAACAAATTCCTGTAACCGTTAGGAATCTGAGCAAACTCGAGTTTATCTCCCCACAGAATGTCCACTTTCGGATCGAGCAGACGGCTCAAAGGAATGACTTCACCGATCCCACTATCAGTAATCAACAGCGGAGAGTCAGCTTGATTTACGATGTGAGCTACAGGAATAGCGTACTTGCCTTGGGCGAGACCTTTGTTCCACCAAGTTTCTGCTTGAGAACTGAGGGTGCAAGACAGGACTCCAGCCGAGAACACTCCGATTGCAACAAGCTTCCAAAACTTCTGCTGCCAGGTATTAACAGAAGTGGAGGTTATTTTCGCTGTCAGCAAATAAGCCACAGCCAACTGCAAACCCAGATAAGTAGGAATTAGATATCGAGCGTAGCCTGAGAGCCGCCTTCCACCTAAAATTAAATCTCCCAGCATCAGAGGTAGGGATGTAAAAATAATCAAAGTCAAGATGAAGCTGTAAACCGGTTTGGAAGTGTGGCGACAGACAAAATAAATCGAATATGCCAATAAAATTAATACAAATACAATCACTGGAATCAAAGGCAGCGTCTTTTTGAATGAGCTCATCGCATCAAGATTTACATCAAAAATAATTCGGCTAATATTCCCTACCCACCTTGTAATTAAATGCATCAAGGGTATTCTGGATTTGGGTATCATTGCGCTTACAGGAAGGGAGGGTGGCTGCCAATATTTTAGGGTGAAATACCACAGCAAACCTGCTATGAACGTGACAAAGAAGGCTAGTGTATAATAAATTACGGTTTTAGTTACTCGTACTTTTTCCATGGCAAATATATAAATTCCATGTGCTATTAAAACAAGTACAGTATACAAATGAGTGTAAAGTGCTACTACGGTAATCGCTGTATAAATTCCCCATAGCAGCTTAGTTTGAAGTCGCATAGCTCGCAGCAAAACCGCACTAGATAGCAAAGTTAACACAGTCCAAAAACAATACGGTCGTGCTTCCTGAGCGTACAGTACGTGCATTGGCGAGACTGATACCAATGCCATTGCTACCCATCCCACCATCGAAGACTCAAACAATTCCAGGCAAAGCCAATAAGCACAGGGAAACAGTAGTAAACTACTCAGAGCGGGCAAGATTCTCATTGCTGTGACGCTAGTTCCAAACAATTTAGCCCAAAATCGCGCTACCAGAAAATAGAAGGGTGGCAGTTGACTTTCTTCCATTGCCAAACCCTTAATCGTATCGATTTCGTTCTTTTGATCACTAATGCTCTGATATTTCAGGAAATTTTTGCTACTGACTACTGGTCCATTGAATATTTCTTCCTTAACAGATTTCACTAAGTAGCCAGATACTCGCAAGGAAGTGTAAGTTTCATCGTACCAGTAGAATTTGCGGTCGATATTGACAAACCTAAAAAATATGCCCATCACCAACACCACAGAAAGTAAAAACCGCAGCCCATTTACAGGTAGTCGCCAATTATTACGATGCATTAAATGATTTCCCCTATTTATACTCTAATTATGCAACGCCTCAGTTTATTGTTCCAAAATCTCAACTAAATCTTCGATCGCAATATCGAACGCACGGGCCATCTTGTCCAAAGCTGTGTAGTCAACGGTAGCCATACCTCGAGAATTAGCATAGGTAATAATCGTGGTATATGGAATACCTGTTCTGTTGGATGCTTCTGTCAGATTCCAACCCTTCTCTTGAGCAAATTCCCGAACTCGCAGCCTAATTCGTCCCATATTCCCAACGATAAATCAGCCTACTCTTCCAAAATCTCAACTAAATCTTCGATCGCAATATCGAAAGCACGAGCCATCTTGTTTAGAGCCGTATAGTCTACAGTTGCCAGCTTGGGAGAATGGGCATAACTTCTAACGGTACTGTAAGGAATGCCCGATCGCTCAGAAACTTCTTTTAATGTCCAACCCTTCTCTTGGGCTAGTTCTCGAACTCGCAACCGAATTAACCCCATTTTGCCACTGAAAAATCAGTTTACCGTTCCAAAACCTCAACCAAATCTTCCACCATCACATCGAAGACTTCAGCAAGTTTCTGCAAAGCCGTGTAGTCCACCGTTGCCAGCTTAGGAGCTTGCGCGTAATTTTTGACCGTGCTGTACGGAATACCCGTTCTCTCGGAAACTTCTTTCAGCGTCCAACTCTTCTCCTCAGCCAGTTCTCGAACTCGCAACCTAATTAACCCCATTTATGCTTGACAGAAGCTACGTCTTTGGCTTTTAATAGTTAAATACAGCGATCGCCCCGTGACCTGAGAAATCTAGAGCGATCGCCTTTCATTCACCACCCACAAAAGTGGGAAGGATTTTCCTATGATACCAAAACAACCGACATATCGCGATCGACTTCAACCTTGGTGCATAATTCGCCACCTCCCCAACTGTCAGCGGTTAACAGTCGCCCGTTTCAGCCGCCGCCCCGATGCCGAATCTTACCTCAAAGCACTGCGTCGCTTAATGCCCGCAGTCCCGCATACAATTGTTTTCGTAAATGCGCTGTCTGTCTTAGATGAAAACAGCGTTCCAATTCCCATGCAATTGTCGATCGAAAGTTAATGCGATCGAACTAATATCTTGCATTTGTTGCCAGATTCCGGCAGGGGTTTAAACTCCCGACGGAATATCGCAATAAGTGCAAGATGTGCGATAGAACCTATTATTGCAAAAGGTCGATCGAGCCTTCCGTCATCATCTGCAACAAGCAAAGCTATGCCCTAAAAGCTATTCCCAAGCCATTCGCCTCAGAAAAGTATTGCTAAACTGGAAATAGACTTGAGTCAAGGAGTCAAATCAATGCCATCTCCCTTTCCCGGTATGGACCCGTATTTAGAACATCCTAACCTATGGCCTGAATTGCATCACTGGTTGATTAGTGAAATTGCCCGATTTTTATCTCCGCAACTGCGTCCTAAATATCGAGTTGCCGTAGAGTTGCGAATGTATGAAACCAGCGGCGAAAATTCACTGCTTGTCCGTATTCCCGATGTGACTGTACAGCGTTCTCAGACATCAAATAACCCCGTAGCGAATGTGGCTATGTTGTCACCTCCAGCACAACCGGTGACGGTGACACTTCCTATGCCTGAAATTATCAAGGAAGGTTATTTAGAAATAAGAGGAGTGGAAACCAAAGAAGTAGTCACAACGATCGAAATACTTTCACCTACTAATAAACGACCGGGAAAAGGTCGGCAAATGTATGAGAAAAAACGCGAAAAAATACTGGGCAGTCGCACTCATTTGATTGAGATTGATTTGCTGCGACACGGTGAACCCATGCCAGTGTTTGGAAATAATCTTGACAGTCAATACCGGATTTTGGTTTGTAGGGGAAATCGCCTTCCTTCAGGCGATATGTATGCTTTTAATCTTCAAAATTCATTTCCTGTTTTCCCAGTGCCTTTGCGTCCCGAAGAGTCGGAACCTATTGTTGATTTGCAAATGCTTTTTAATCAAGTATACGATATTGCCGGTTATGACATGGAAATTGATTACTCTCGGGAGCCAATACCGCCATTGTCTGAAACAGATACAATTTGGGCAGATGCTTGGTTGCGCGATCGGGGATTGCGAGATTAAATTGCCGTGCCGCCAAAATCTGGTTAAATACCCTATTTATTTCTTAGTCTGCGGAGGCAGACTTCGTTTCACTCTATGCAGCGATTTCAATCGCCGAGTGACTTAATTCTTAAATAGCTTCAGGGCTAAACATCTTGACTTTGCATCAACCGCTGCTTCAAACGCGCCGGATCTCCCCGATCGACCACTTCGCCCTTTTCCAACAAAAAAGCCCCATCACAATAATTCAACTCATCCAAACGGTGAGTCACCCACAAAGCCGTAATCCCGCGATTTTTCACCAACCGCTGCACCGCCGCCACCAAATCCAACTGAGAATCAGGATCTAACAAAGCCGTCGGTTCGTCCAACAGCAGAATTTCGCAGTGACGGGCGATCGCCCCAGCAAGAGCAATTCGCTGCTTCTGACCCCCACTCAAAGCATAAATCGGCCGCCGCTGCAAATCCAGTAAATTCACAGCCTCCAAAGCCTCCGCCACCCTCGCCCGCACCTGAACATTAGAAAGCTTTTCCTCCACCAAACCAAAAGCCACATCCGCACCCACCGTCGGCATCACCAATTGGTGATCCGGATTTTGGAACACAAAACCCACCCGCCCACTCAGGTCAATTTCCCCCGACTGGGGGTGCAGCAGCCCAGCCATCAGCCTCAACAGCGTAGACTTGCCGCTGCCGTTAGTGCCCAAAAGCATCCAAAACTCGCCCTTAGGTACATCCAGAGAGCAACCTTGCAACACTCGATCGCCCGACGGCCAGCAAAAACCTAAATCCCGCACAGCAACCGCTGACTGGCTCATCTCGGCACCAACACCCCCAGCCCTCATTCTGCTGCCATCGAGACAAAGCCAGGGGATCTGCCTGTAGAGGACGCCCCCGATTTCTGAGAAACCACCACCCCAGAAATCTCGCTGCTGAGTACAGCCACCTTTTTCTCAGGATTTTTCTCGCAAGTGAGTTCCAAAATTTGCTGTTGGGAGTTGCGAATCGCCTCTAAAACCTGTTGATAAACAGCCTCAGCGTCCTCCGCCAACTTCCGCTGCACCGACAGCGAGACGGGCGTGTTCTTCACAATGATGTCAATGCTGAACATATAGTCTTAAAAACCTAAGTTTGGAGCTCTATCCTCAGTATATATATAGGACTTACCCAAAGACACCCAGTTTCTTAGAAAAATAAGAGGTTGAGGCCGATATATCTACGAAGCCACCGGGCATCTGACGCCAAGCGCAGACACTCCTATATAGTAGAAGTTCCCAAATGCAGGGCAAGGACTTCCCGGACTTCGAGGGCTTCGGGGGCTTCAGGGACTTCGGGGACTTGGGACAAGTCAAGATCCGGAAGTTTTTTAAGAAATAGTTGCCATTGTAAAGAATTACCTCTATAATCTTGATTACGGTAAAGAAAAGTAAAGTCTGTTCATAATCCAACTCGTTTTCTGCTAAGCAGAGGCAACGGTTGGAGACTACTGACTAGAGACAAATCCGTTGTAATTATATCCATTTGGAGATTTGCGTAAATGACAATCGCAGTCGGACGCGCCCAGAACGAAAGAGGCATCTTTGATGTACTCGACGACTGGCTCAAACGCGATCGCTTCGTCTTCGTAGGCTGGTCTGGCATCCTGCTATTCCCCTGCGCCTACCTAGCCATCGGTGGCTGGTTAACAGGCACCACCTTCGTCACATCCTGGTACACCCACGGTTTGGCAA
>Ga0247770_1000007_pt1 | contig 159589 bp, 107 predicted proteins | sample UWRJL136409B6_FD_179943 | JGI IMG/M metagenome (GOLD analysis project Ga0247770, IMG submission 179943) | Plant litter microbial communities from Arlington Agricultural Research Station in Wisconsin, United States - UWRJ-L136-409B-6 | ecosystem: Environmental > Terrestrial > Plant litter >...
CCATGCTGTTTAAGTCATCGCAAAACGGGAATTCTTTAGCTAGAACAGCGCTGTACTTGTTTAAGCCGTATTTATCGACTTTTGTGTTTTCCATCCAAAAGCGCAATGCTTTGTTGCGGATGAACTGTACCGTTCTAATTGCTTCGTCTACAGCGTCAAATTGCTGCTTTTTACCCAATGCTTTGAACTCAAAAACTAGCATGACTTCGACCTCATCACGATATCTTTATGCTAGCGGTGTTGGCTTAATATTGCCAAATTCTTCACAAAAATCTACAAACACAAGTACGGGCGTATCCCTAAATTAAGAGAAAGCCGTCCTAAAAGGACGGGGTTTTAAACCCAGTTTTGTGATAACAATCGATGCCAAACTTGTCAAATTATCTCATTCTCTCTTCTCTTAATTCTCTTTCTCTGTGCCCTCTGCGCCCTCTGCGGTTCATTAAAACAAAATCTCGTCCACAAACGAAATAGAATTGCCCTGGCTGCCGTTAAAAATAAAAAAACAAGACTTTTTCCCCCAAATGCTGAGGCAAAAGACGACTCAGGCTAATATTGATGTTAACCTGTCCCTACCAGAGATCAAACTGTCCCATGACACCCGATGCCTCCGCCGGAGCCGCTGCTGCCCCTCAATCAACACCCGAAGTCAGCTTAGAGTTGCAAGTCCGACTCAAGACAGAAGATGGACAGCTACTGTTGCTACTCCCGCCAGAAACCAACAACGAACCCGCAACAGCCTCCGCCTCGACTTGGACTGAACTTTGGCAGCAGCTAAAAGTCAGGCTGAATGCAGGAGAACGCTTTTGGCAGCCAAACGCAGAAGTACAATTGATCGGGAACGATCGACTTTTAGATATCCGCCAACTGCAAGAGATAGCCTCGGCCCTTGAGGAAGTGGAACTGCAACTCAAACGAGTCCACACCAACCGCCGCCAAACCGCCGTTGCCGCAGCAACAGCAGGCTATTGTGTAGAACAACAGCCTCCGGTTTCTTCCCTGACTAAAGCCACTGCCGAAAAACCGCAATCCCTGGCGGAACCTTTATATTTGCAGATGACAGTGCGATCGGGCGTAGAAATTCGTCATCCAGGCACCGTCGTACTTTTGGGAGACGTAAATCCCGGCGGCTCAGTCATCGCCGGAGGCGATATCCTAGTTTGGGGCCGTTTGCGGGGCGTCGTGCACGCCGGTGCCGCTGGCAACACCAAAAGCGTGATTATGACCTTGCAGATGGAACCGATGGTGATTAGGATTGCTAAGTATGTTGCCAGAGGCCCAGAAACCTCACCCGCTCAGTTTTTCCCGGAAGTCGCCTATGTGACGCCTCAAGGGATTCGGATCGGTAGAGCCTCTGATTTTGACAAATCGCAGTTAGTCGGGGGTAATGAGTAATCTGTAATTGGTTCTTGGTAATGGGTAATTGGTTCTTGGTAATGGGTAATTGTTAATACTATTTCTCTTTAAGCCTGCTGTTGATAATTTTTGCCTTGGTTAAATCAGTCACTAAAGGACGATTTAAAAATTAAGTGCAAATTGATAGAGGATTAGTAGAACAAGGAGAGTTTTGAGTGTTGCGTTAATTTACTGAATAACAGATGGCTGCCAAATCCCCCAAGAATAATTGCTAAGGATCGACCAAGAATAAGACAAATTATCCATTTTCAATTACCAATTACAAATTGCCAATTACTAATTCCCAATCACCAATTCCCAATAAATCTAAAATCGCTTATGGCTCGCATTATTGTTGTTACATCAGGCAAAGGCGGGGTAGGAAAAACCACCTCCACAGCCAATCTCGGCATGGCTTTAGCTAAGCGGGGACGCAACGTTGCCGTAATTGATGCCGATTTCGGTCTCAGAAATTTAGACTTGCTGCTGGGCTTAGAAAATCGCATTGTTTACACGGCATTAGAAGTTCTCGCAGGAGAGTGCCGGTTAGAGCAAGCTTTGGTGAAAGACAAGCGGCAGCCGCGTTTGGTGCTGTTGCCGGCTGCCCAAACTCGGATGAAAGATGCCATCAGCGCCGAGCAAATGAAGCAGCTTGTGGGGATGTTGGCAGCAAAATACGACTATATTTTGATCGACTCTCCTGCTGGAATTGAACAAGGTTTTCAAAATGCGATCGCCCCGGCCTCTGAAGGCATCATTGTCACCACTCCCGAAATCGCTGCTGTCCGCGATGCCGATCGAGTCATCGGTCTGCTGGAAGCCAACAACGTCAAGAAAATCAACCTGATCGTCAACCGGATCAGACCCGCAATGGTGCTGGCAAATGATATGATGTCGGTGCAAGACGTGCGGGAAATCCTCGCCATTCCGCTGTTAGGCGTCGTTCCCGACGACGAGCGCGTAATTGTTTCCACCAACCGAGGCGAACCATTAGTATTATCGGAAACGGCTTCTTTAGCTGGAACCGCCTTCGACAATATTGCCCGCCGCTTAGAAGGCGAAAAAGTTGAATTTCTAGATCTCAATCCCCCTCGGGAAAACTTCTTCACTCGCCTCCGCAAGTTCTTAAACACTAAAATTATGTGATGTGCTTATTGGCGATCGGTTTTCAACAGCAGGGACTGCATCACAGAAACTAGCCGAGATTTTCCTCCTGTGATACCAGTTCAAAAAAAAAAAATGAAACTGTATGTCAACTCCAAACCCTTAGGGAATGAGTGATTCCCCAATCGAAAATCGAAAATCGAAAATCGAAAATCGAAAATGGTATGACCTGTTCTATGCCTAACCCTTGACAAACCCGCCCGACCCATGATACACACACTTCTCGAACGACTTTTCCCGCGCACCCCTGACAACAGCCGCGACGAGGTAAAACGTCGCCTCAAACTGGTTCTAGCCCACGATCGCTCAGAACTCAGCCCAGAAATGGTTGAGTCGATGCGCCGAGAAATTCTAGAGGTGGTATCTCGCTACGTGGAAATCGATACCACCGGGTCTGAGTTCTCGCTGGAGAGCGACCAGCGGGCCACAGCACTGATTGCAAATCTCCCGATCCGGCGAGTCAGGATCGAACATCCACCGAGGAATTTGCCCGAGAATTTGCCCCAGAATCGCCCCGAGAATCGACCCGAATATGTACCGGAGTATGTAGTCGAAACTCTCCCCGACACTAAAGAGTGATAGGGATTGAGCTTTTATTGTCAGGCAAAGAGTTCGATCGGCTCGCGATTTAAATTAAACTATCTCTCTACAATTAAAATATTGTGGGGTGGGTACTGTTAGCCCGCCCCAAATATGTGATTAAAAAGGGAAAAAGCTTGTGATACCTGAAAACTCATGAAGTTAATCTTCATAACTAATCGCTCTTTTGAAAAAAGCTTGCGTCCCGAATTATCTTAATAACTAATAGCTCTTTCTAGAGGATCTTGTAACTGGAGTTCTAACGGTCGGCCGGAGCGAATTTCTAAACCGGGTAACTCATGTTTGACTAACATTTTTTCGCCTGTTTCAGCAGTTGCCAACGGCCAGAGTACCCAGCGGCTGCCTAGGGAAAGAGTGCTTAAAGTTGCAGAGTTTTGAGTCAGCCAGACTATCGGCAGTTTCGGCCGATTCTCAACCGCATCTTCCCCAGCATTAACCGCCGCTAAAGTTTCCAAAACAACCCGGTTTCCCGAGACAAGTCCAGTCGCGGCAGTCCAAAGTTTGACGTTTAACAGGCGCTTGCTAGCATAGAAGTAAAGAGACGCAGCTACTGTCACGGCTCGTTCAAATTCTTCTGGCTGCCACGCCTGGGCGCTGTCGAGAGCAATAATAATTTCTTGACCGCCGGCTGCAACTTCTAACTCTCTCACCCGCAGTTCTCCGTAGCGGGCGCTGGTGCGCCAGTGAATCAGGCGGGTGGGGTCTCCGTGGCGGTAAGGTCTCAGGTTACGGGTGAGGCCTTCGGTAGCAGTTTGCGATCGGCTGCGATTGTAAAATTGCGGGCTGTCTTCTTGACCGATGCGATCGATAATCGGGCAAGTGCTCAACGGCAAAACCTGTGGATAGACAACCGCCACAGCTTTGACTCGGCGACTGCGCCGGCACCAAAACAACCCTAAAGGCGCCGCCGTCCTCAAGTTTACCTCTTGCCACCGATAGACGCCGCGCTGCCGGACTTCTAGATAGTATGTATCCCTGTATATACTGTTAGGGTCTATGACTTCTATCGGGCGGACGATCGGTTCTCCCAATACAAACGGCAAGATGTCTACCACTTGCAACAAAGTCTTAGGTTCGCGGGCGCGATTTTCGATTTCTAGTTCGACGGTGATTCGATCGCCCACACTCACCGGTTCGATCGTCCGGCGACGGACTTCCAAGGAACGGAGCGATTTTCCCGGCAAAACCGCCGCTACTCCCAACAGCGCCAAACTCCCACCGCTGAGCGCGTACAGCCACCCAGACATTGTATTAGTCGCAGACCCAAAAAAGAAAACCGTCATCCCCGAGAGCAGCCAACCCGCGTAGGCGGGGGTAACAGCGCGATTTTCGAGCCAGTCGGCAATTTTGTGACCGATTTTCATAGGAGTTGAAATTGTTAATTACTCGATCGCCCTATCAAGTCTAATTGTAAAATATTCTCAGCATTTACCACCGAATTAGCGGAGAGTGATTAGATTAGAAATCGGGCATTTTTTCGCAATAAATCTACATTGACTGGAGACAAAAAAATGAACCCATTAAACAATCCTACACCGCTTCGACCCGACGCTCAAGCCCGCCGCTCGCCGCCCCCGCCCCCGCCCTTGGCTGCAACACCCGCGCCTCATGCACCCGCGCCGAGTGCGCCCCCCCCAGCCCAGCAGCGGCCTGTGGAGACACCCGTCAGCACGATCGAACAAATGGTCAGAGATGCCCATACTGCCTCGGCTTCCGACATTCACATTCGAGTCGGCCAAGTACCTCGATTTCGGATTCGGGGCGCGATGCAAGTAGCAACTAACCACCCCAAAGTAACGCCAGAAATTTTTGAACATTACCTAGCCGAAATTCTTACCCCCGAACAGCGAAAACAGTTTGCAACTAACAAGGAATTAGATTCAGCAATTTTTTACCCGGGCTTCGTGCGGTGTCGGCTAAACTGTTTTGAGTCCCTCAGCGGCGGTGCCATAGTATTGCGGTTGATCAGTTTGGAAATACCTACTATCGATTCCTTGAGGTTGCCAGAAGTTCTCAAAAATATCATTTTGCGATCGCAGGGATTAATATTGGTTACCGGGCCTACCGGTTCGGGAAAATCAACAACAGTAGCTGCGATGATCGACCACCTCAATCAGATGGAGCAAAAGCACGTAGTTACAATTGAAGACCCGATCGAATTCATTCACCCTTCTAAAAAATGCTTAATCAGCCAGCGGGAAGTCGGCTTGCATACCCACGAGTTCCAGCAGGCTTTGCGGGCAGTTTTGCGGGAAGATCCAGATGTAATTTTGATCGGGGAAATGCGCGACCGCGTTACCATCAATACAGCGTTGCAAGCAGCTCAAACCGGTCACTTAGTATTGGGAACTCTCCACACTCGCAGCGCCATTAACGCTATTAACCGATTGTTGAACCTCTACCCGCCCGAGGAACAACAGGCGATGCGGATTCAAATTTGCGATACTTTAGTAGCTGTAGTTGCCCAACTTTTGCTCCCAACAGTTGACAACCGTCGGGTAGCAGTTCACGATATTTTGGTGAATACACCTGCCATGCACGATTACTTGATGAAAGGTGCTGATGATGAAGCTTTCCGGTTAATGGAAACTGACACCTACGAAGGAATGCAGATTATCAACCAGGGTCTTTACAAACTGGTGCTTGAAGGCAGAGTGGCCCTCGAAGAAGCCGCAAAAACTTCTCCCGAAGCCAGCGATTTAGACCGTCGCTTGCGTACCGGAGGCTACGATGCTACGTCGTCGGCTCGCGACTTTGAAGGCAGCAAAAAAGAACGCACCGTTCGCGCCCGTTAGCAGCACACATACAGGGGTAGCCACAGCACTACCCCACCCATCAATTAGCAATCTTTTCACCAGACCGAAATATTGGGCGCTGTTCTGCGTATTTTTACTTGAAATTTAAATTAATTTAGTGTAAAATAATACAGATTAATAGTAAAATAATCTAATAAATGTCAAGTAGATTGTTAAGTTTTTTAAACACCGACGCTACTTTACATTAACCTTAAAAGAGCGTGAAAACTCACAGGTGATTACAAGGCAATAGTAAAGATATGTTCTGAGTATGGCCCACAGTCAGCAACTTAAGTTTATAGTTAGAGTGACCAATTTAGGACAGAGAAGGTTCCGCCTTTGCCGGTCACAAAAGTAAGCAGGTAAAAAAAGCGCTTAATAATAAAAGTACAAGTAGGCTTAATACAACAAGCAATTACTAGCAGAGCCGATCGCCTGTCTTTCCGATTAAGTGGCTTTCAGTCTAAACAATCCTAAAACCCAGCAGACTTTTAAAGCTTCTGTCCCTCGAAAATCTGTTTAACAACTCGCTAATCAGCAACGGTATTTATAAAATTTAAAGGAGCCCAAAAAGTGAAGAGTGCATTTAAATCCTCAGAAGTGTTTGAAGGTGCCAGCAAAGCAGAAATAATCGCTCGCATCCAGCAGCTAGTTCCCCCGGGTTCCCCGGAACCGCAAGATCCTGAAATCCTAGCAGCCTTACAAACTCTCACCGCACAGCTAATCCGGGTCTATCAAGCCGACGGACAATTAAAAAGCGAACCATTTAGCGAGGTGCGAGATCGCACCATTCACCTATACGCATCCGCCTGCTGCCACAAAATCAAAGGAAAAACCATCCTCATCACCGGTGGAGAAGGATGTGTCGGCAGTTTCTTAATCAAAAAACTCCTCGATTTAGGCGCCACTAAAATCATTTCTGCAGACAACGCCCGATGTCACAACCCCGAAGAAAATCTGCCGCTTTTTACAAGAGTTGGTGCAGTAACTTTCTATGCAGCCGATATTCGCAACTTCAAGGCGCTCAAACACATATTTGAGGTAGAAAAACCAGAAATTGTTTTTCACCTAGCAGCCCAACGCCAGCCCGGACTAGCTGAAATCAAAATCCGAGAAACAGTTACAACCAGCCTGTTAGGATGTAAACACATCATCCAACTGTGCGAAGAATACAGCGTAGAAAACTGCATCTTCTCTTCCACAGGCAAAGCATCTCGATATTTTACAACCGAAGTTTACGCCGCCTCCAAAAAGTTTGCCGAATGGCAATTTGCCAAAGCAGCTCAAGAAGGAGATGTCATTTACGGGATGGTTCGCTTAACTCATATCTTGGAAAATAGCTTGTTCTGCGACGAAATGTCTAACAAAGTAGAGCAAGGTAAAACTGTCAACGTTCACGCTCCCCACCGCTACGTAACCGCTCAAAATCTTATCGAAGCCGTACATTTATTGCTGAATTCGCTGGTTGTGTCCGTTCCCGGAAAACTAAAATTTGTCGCCGTGAGTAATCTCGGGTGGCCGATAGAAACCTTGGAAGTAGCTCTTTATAAAATTATTGAATCAGGCCAAAATCTGCCGATTTATTTTCAAGGACTTGTGCCGGGATACCAAGAGCCGTTTTTTCTGGGACAGTTTGACTGGACAAAACCTACAGACATTCACCTCCTAATTAATGTTTTGGAAACTCCTTTTAGAAGTGTTAACGATGGTGGCGACATGGTGAGTGCAGAAGTAGCTCCTTTTTCTTTGCGCGTGTTAGATAAACAAGTGTCGAACCTGGAAAGCTTAATCATCGCTCCCGATTTCCCGGAAGTGCAAATCAAGCAGGCTCTTGTCGCAGCGAAAAAAGAAGTGATTGCTTCCTCTTTTGCGTGGAGTTCCCCCGAAGACTTGTTAAAGATTTTGCAGTGGGGGATCAATCCGAAGAAATTGCAAGGTTACAAAACGGAAATCGCTGACTACAGCGAGATTATCGAACTCCTCCTGCAAGGAATCTACGGGCGGCTTAACCAAGAAGTCTTGAACAGTGCTGGAGTTACTGCTGATGAATTGGAGGACTTAGTAGAGAGTCTTTCTACCCTGGATTGTATTCAAGCAGAAGTCGGATATTTGCGATCGATGTCGAGAGATCTCAGAGAAGTTGTACCCCCCGAAGATTGGAACCCCAAACAATCTCAACCTGTTGCGGTCGGCGATGCAGCGTAGCTTGAACCTAGTTTTGAGGAAAGGAGATTGCTTCCTGACTAGCAACCACAGGGAGTGAATGAGTCGGCACATCGACCAAGTTGTTAGTTGATTAAGCAGTCCTGGACGCAGAACCTAATTATGCAGGGTGCTGCGTGCGCAGCTTACCAGTATAAGTACCGGGTTAAACCATTTTTTCCGTAAGTCATCTTAAAAACAGAATTGAGAAACCCGGTTTCTAAATTCTGGGTCTGTTTGAGGTTTAATTAAATTGATTTACTTAACCTTGTCAGAATCGACATGATATGATATTATTTGCGATAGCACAACCACCATCAAATTAATTTGTAGTAAAAACGGCAGTCCTAGTAGTTTTATGAGGACTTAAGTCATCAGTACAAACGTTATAACGGTTATTTTTTCCGGGCATGATACAATCATACTTTAGATAGCGTTGCGCACTGAGTTAACAAAGGTGCAATTAGATTAAATGAACTCAATGAACGCAACAAATTAAATTAAATTAAGGTACGAGAATTGTGGAAATTAATCAGCTACTGTTCATATTGATTGATGTGGTGCTATTGGCGATCGCCCTGATCCTTCTAATTCCCATTACAGTTCTATTCCTAGAATGCAGTGCAGCTTTCTTGTCCGGCTTCCCCCCCACAGCGGAAATTAAAGCGCCCCGCCCCAAAGTAGCAGTTTTAATTCCCGCCTACAACGAAGCAGCAGGAATTGCCGCCACCATCTCCACCATATTGCCGCAGCTAACACCTCAAGACCGCCTGTTAGTGATTGCTGACAACTGCACGGACGCCACGGCAGAAATCGCCCGTAACTGCGGTGCAAGTGCGATCGAGCGCCAAGACACACAACGCAAGGGCAAAGGATACGCACTGGATTTCGGCTTGACTGCGATCGAATCAGACCCCCCAGAAGTAGTCATCATGGTTGACGCAGACTGCATTTGTCAGCCAGACTCTATAGAAAAATTAGCCCGTGCTGCACTTGCTTCCAAACGACCAGTGCAAGCAAATTATCTCATGGAACAGCCGCCCAATCCTACTGCGAAAGATTCCATTTCTGCTTTAGCATTTCTCGTGAAAAACTTAGTCCGTCCCAGCGGATTAAAACAGTTAGGATTCCCATCATTACTAACAGGAACCGGCATGGCTTTTCCCTGGTCGATAATTCGATCGGTTTCTCTAGCCAGCAGCAATATTGTTGAAGATATGCAAATGAGTTTGGATTTGGCGATCGCCGGACATCCAACCGTATTCTGCCCCGAAGCCAAAGTCACAGGGTGTTTGCCACAGCAGCAGGAAGCAGCTAAAAGTCAAAGAACCAGATGGGAACACGGTCACTTGCAGACGTGGCTAACTCAAACTCCCCGGCTGGCTACAGCTTCTGTTCAGCTAAAACGTTTTGACTTATTCGCGATCGCCCTCGACTTATCAGTCCCACCCCTATCGCTTTTAGTTGCTATTTGGCTAGTCGCTTTTGCCACCTCCATACTAGCAACAATTATCGGAGCATCCCCGATTCCTGCGATATTGTTAGCAGTACAAGGATTGCTAATTTTAGTTTCAATTGTCAGTGCTTGGGCAAAATTTGGGCGTGCCGATACTTCGGGAGCAACTCTTTTATCTGTACCTTTTTACATCCTGTGGAAAATCCCTTTGTATCTGGGTTTTATCCTGAAGCGGCAAACCAAATGGGTGCGGACAGAACGCGATGTTTAATATTTAGATTGAGATTGTTTAACCGCAGATATCAGCAGATAAACACAGATGAACGCCGATAGAATTTTATCTGCGTTCCTAAGCGTTCATCGGCAGTTAAAAAAATTTATATAAAAACTTAAAAAAGTTCACCGCTGCACCGGAATTTCAATCACAAACTCCGCCCCTTGGCCCGGTGCCGAAATGCACATCAGCTTCCCGCCGTGTTTCTCAACAACAATCTGATAACTGATACTCAACCCCAAACCCGTGCCTTTACCCACAGCTTTTGTAGTGAAGAAAGGGTCAAATACCCTCGATCGCACTTCCTCAGTCATACCGGCGCCGCTGTTAGCAATAGAAATTCTCACCCAGTTTTTGTCGCATACCTCAGTCCGAATCAGAATCTTTCGCTCAAATCTTTGAGATAAAGGATTTTCGAGTCTAGCAGTTATCTCCTCCAGCCCCACTCTTAACTCTACTGCATCGATCGCATTGCTCAAAATATTCATAAACACCTGATTTAACCCAGAAGCATAACAATTTACCTTCGGCAGTTCACCGTACTCTTTAACTACCTCAATGCCATGTCCGAGTGGATCCTTTTTCAACCTGTGCTGCAAAATTAGCAGAGTCGAATCAATCCCGGAGTGAATATCCACTGGTTTCATCTCGGCTTCATCAAGCCGTGAGAAATTCCGCAGCGACAGCACAATATTGCGAACGCGATCAACCCCAACCTGCATAGAGTGCAGGATTTTCGGTAAATCTTCTTGAATAAAAGCGAGCTCAATATCTTCTGTTGTAGCAACTATCTCAGGAGTAGGATCCGGGTAAGAATCCTGGTAAAGCTTAATCAATCCCAGCAAATCCGAGCTATATTCGCTAGCATGCATGACATTGCCATAGATGAAATTAATCGGATTATTAATTTCGTGTGCAACCCCCGCCACCAACAGCCCCAAAGAAGACATTTTTTCAGTTTGAATTAGTTGAGTCTGCGTCGATCGTAATTCGGACAAAGTAACTTCCAATTGTGTCGCTTTTTCTCTCAATTGCCTCTCCGACTGTCGCAAAGCATCCTCCGCTAACTTGCGATCCGTAATGTCCTGTATCGTCCCAAATAACTTAATCACCTTACCGCCATCAAAAATAGCTTGCGCCTTAACATAAATATATCTGACAGCTCCATCAGGGCGCAAAATTCTCATCTCATACTGGCGAGGATTTCCTAACTGACTCATCTCCTCTACTCGCTCTAACCACAACTGTAGGTCATCTGGATGAATTTGCTTCCTGTGTTCTAAAATAGTGGGTTCTGGTAGTTTAGGGTCAAGACCAAAAATTCGGAATACTTCCTCAGACCAAGTTAATTTATACCCCTCCAAATCAAATTCCCAGTTGCCGAGATGCGCCAATTTTTGAGCTTCTTGCAGCTTAGCTTCTTTAATCTTTAATTCCTGCGTGCGCTCTTCAACTCTCACCTCCAGCGTCCGCGAATAATCCTGCAACTGTTCCTTAGCCTCCGACAAATTAGCAACAAGTACCGCATTTTCTAGAGAGATAGCCGCTTGGGAAGAAAGGATTTTCAAAACCTCCAACCTAGTTGGAGAAAACGCTTCAGTAGTTAAATTATTTTCCAGATAAAGGATGCCTAGGAGTTTGCTTTGATTCAGAATAGGAGTACAAAGCGCAGATTTAACTTGCTGCCTTTTAATATAGGGGTCATCTGTAAATAGACCTTGCCTAGCAGCCTGACTTAAAACTACATCAGAGTGCGTTTTTTCAACATAATTAATCACCGTTATTGGCAAAACCTCTGCAGGAGATACTCTCGGGCATTGCTCAACAGCAACATCCGAAGATTCCACCGAGGCCGCTGCTTTAATCAGCAATTTTCCTTCCTTGGGCATCAGGAGAAAACCTTTTTGCGCCCCAGCATTCTCAATCACCATTTTCATTAACTTTTCTAACAACTTATCCAGCACAATTTCGCTAGCTAAAGCTTGAGACGCTTTCACAACAGTTGTCAAATCTAATAAATTGCTGTGACTGCTGATCGTGGTATAATTAGTGCTAGTAATAGTTGGATCGCCACTATATTTTGCCGCCGAGGCAGGGGGTAAAGCCATCGGATACTCTGACTCCAAATGTTTGACCTTGGCGGTTGCTCCCCAGTGAATATAGCCGTAGTAAGCATCTATCAGATAACTCTGAGCCACTTTGTTTCGACCGCAAGCCAGATAAAATTCTGCCGCCCGTTCATTTGCTAGCGCTTCTTCGTGGATGTATTCATTCTTCGAGGCTCCTGTCACCGCTCGATCGTAATACAGAGCAGCTTTTTCATATTGCCCCAATACTCGCGCTTTCTCGGCCTCTACTAAGTCATATTTGTGCTGATAATTTCCCGGAGAGTTCAAAGCCCAATGCTTCATTTTTTTCTGAAGCGAAGCAACTTTTTTTAAATGTTTTTTCTGTTCACTTCCTGAAGCTGCAGGATACAAAGCTAATAGCGCTAGGGAATAGTAAAAATTGTGGATGGGAACATACATCAGGCCCATTGCAGCCTCAGAGTAATTTGAGGCTGTCCTGGCATATTCAGCCGATTTAGCATAATCTTTAAATAGATAATTTAGCCAGGATTTACACAAATATACTACAAATATTACCAGATTATTTTTACCCTCTCTTAATACTGGCAGCATAGTTTCTTCATTAAACTTTTCGCCCGTCAATAGGCAAGGATTGTCTGTTTTACCTCGCAAATTTAAGACAACTTGCGCCCCCACTTTGGCTTTCTCCATCATAAATTCACTCTTATAATTCACCAACATTTGAATATATTGACTCTGCTTAGTCTCCACAGACTCCAGAGGTTCCCCACTCAAAAATATATAATTGCTATAAACACTAGCGCAATAACAAGCATTGTTGACATCTCCCGTTTCTAGTCCACTCTGAATACCCTCAAGGAAACCGCTAAGACTTTCCCTGACCGGCTCAGACCAGTGACCGATAAAAGCATTAAAAATTAGTGAGATTAGAGAGTTATACAAGTTGGTCTGAAATCTCTCTAAAAGTGCCTGAGCTATTTGACCGTATCGGTATCCAGAATCCATATCTCCTAACACTGCACAGTGGATCGTAGCATAGTGTGCATACCCGACACTAGATAGCGGCGCATTCCCGTATTTAAGAGAAAGAGTAACCATTTTAAATACGAGCAGTGGGAACATATCGGGTGCTACTACAAAAGCAGCCGGACCCATATTCGTTAAAATCCGTAGAGCAGCAATTTTATTAGCATCAGTCATTGGTGGTAACTCCGCTAAATCCTCAATCCGTTTGTTTCCCACCGCTAATTTTGTCCGTATTAGCCACAGAAAAAAAATTAATTTGTTGGGTTTTTGAGGAAGATATACTCCCAGCATTTTCAAAGCTTCTAGACCTATATCTATGGAAGCTTGGCATTGATTTTGATTAAAGTAAAAAACAACTTTTAGGTCATAAACCTTGACTTTTTCGAGCAAATTTTTGGCGCGGGCTATAATAACCTCTGATAGCTGGAACGCTCCCTCAAACTCGGTATTTATATAGGACAATTCCAGCGCTTCGGTATGGAGTTCCAGAATTAAATCATAGTGAGTCTCCCAAGCTACATCGGGTAGAAGTTCTAGACCTACATTAAAATATTTGAGTGCTGCTTCATAGGCGGCCGAACTCTTAGCTTTCTTACCAGCTATAAGATTAAAGTTAGCTAGTTCATCTCGCTTTTCTTGATTTGTGATGAATTCCACCCCGATATTGAGTTGGTTGACAATATCAAAGATATTTTCTGCTATTTCCGATGCCGGAGTTGAATTCAGCAGCAGGAAGCCGATTTTTAAGTGTGTTTGTTTTTTCTGGGAGTCAGGGATGAGAGAATAGGCGGCTTGCTGGACGCGATCGTGCAAAAACCTGTAAGATATTGCGTATTGAGGGCGACTCACAACTCCATCCCCATACTCTGGCTGCCCGGAGTCGATTTCCTCAACCAGGGGGATTTTGTAAGCATCGCTCATTGGCAGAATTAAACCCGCTTGAAGCGCATCCCATAAATCAATTGCTGTTTCTGAGCCTGTTTTTTCCGTAACAATTGCCAAATTGTCTAAATTAAAATGGTTGCCCATACAAGCAGCTAATTTTAATACTTGCTGCGTCTGCTCCGGCAGTTGTTGAAGATTCCGAGCAACTAATTCAACGACGCTGAAATCTGCAATGCCAGCAGCTTCAATTTTCGTGATGTCCCACTGCCACGAACCAACAGAAAAATCAAAAGATAACAGTTTTTCTGAGTGAATAGTGGAGAGAAGTTGAGTTAGAAAAAATGGATTTCCGCCACTTTTATTAAAAACCAACTCTGCCAGGGAATTGAAATTTTTTGTTTCATTACCCAAAGTATCGCGCACTAGCTGCATGACGCTGCTCAATTCTAAACAGGGGAGAATAATGTTATGCACCGCAGCACCAGTTTTTTGAATTTTTTCTACAGTTTCAACCAAGGGATGAGTCGAATTGACTTGGTTATCTCGATAGGCTCCTATCAGTAAAAAATATCTGGTATCCAAGTCGGTAACCAGTTCCTGAATCAATTTTAAGGAAGCTAAATCTGCCCACTGCAAATCATCTATAAATAGAACTAGGGGGTGTTCGGCTTGGGAAAACACATTTAAGAATTCTTTAAACAATCGATTAAAGCGATTTTGAGATTCGGTCGGTTCCAATTGTGGAACAGCAGGCTGTGAACCAATTATTAGTTCGACAGAAGGGACAACATCAATAATAATTTGACTGTTTTGACCTAGCCGCGACAAGAGCTTTTCTTTCCAAATTGTCAACTCTTCTGAGCTTTTTGTTAATAACTGTTGCATTAATGATTCAAAGGCTTGAGTTATTGCAGCATAAGGAATATCCCGCTTAAATTGGTCAAACTTGCCAGCAATAAAATAACCCCGCTGCCTGACAATTGGTTTGTGGATTTCATTGACAACTGAGGTTTTACCGATGCCTGAGTAACCGCTTACCAACACCATCTCTGTTTTCCCAAAGCTGACTCGCTCGAATGATGCCATCAAATCAGCGACTTCTTGTGTGCGGCCGTAGAGTTTTTGGGGAATCAAAAATTGACCTGATTTATCAAGGGTTCCCGGAATGAAATTTTCTATTTTGCCCGTAGTTAGAAGCTGAGTTAGACAATTTTCTAGGTCGGCTTTTACTCCAAAGGCGCTTTGATATCGGTCTTCTGCATTTTTAGCTAATAGTTTCATGACAATGGTTGAAACAATCTGCGGGACTTGGTTGTTTCGCTGATGGGGAGAAACTGGTGTCACCGCAATGTGGCTGTGAATTAATTCTAAGGGATCGGTGGAGTTAAAGGGCAACTCTCCTGTCAGCATTTCATAAAAGGTGATGCCTAGAGAGTACAAGTCAGTTCGGTAGTCAAGGTCGCGGTTCATTCTCCCAGTTTGCTCTGGGGATATATAGGCTAGAGTGCCTTCTAGCACATTGGTATTGCTATTTTGGTGAACCTCTCTTGATAGGCGGGTCGCTATGCTAAAATCGGTAATTTTGAGTTGGTCAAAATCTGGTGTAATGATAATATTTGAGGGTTTTATGTCTTTATGAATAATTTGGTTTTTATGCAATTCTCCAAGAGTTTGAGCCACTTGAATAGCCAGCGGCAAGAACTTCTGAAGTTTCATACTTTTACCCGCGAGATAGTGGCTGAGAGATTGACCGCCACAGTCTTCTAATATCAGAGCGAAACTGTTTGTATATTTTTCTAAGCTATAGGGTTTAATAATGCCTTTGATTTTGAGATTTAAGCTAATTTTGTATTCATGTCTCAAGCGGGTAATTTGTTCTATTGTGGGATACTCGCTCTGGAGTGTTTTGATGATGACTGACGCTCCATCGGATTCCCTGACTGCGCGATAAATGATGGACTTCACACCAAGTTGAACAACTTCTGTGATTTTGTAACCGGGAAGTGTATTCATTGCTTTTATTCTCAAACGAAGTGTTAGATAGCTAAAGTCGCGCTTGATGTTGACAAGGGCACGAGCCGGCTGTACCTAGGTATTTTTGGTAATAACTATATTTTTTTATACTTTCAGGTATAGTTAATTACTCGTAGATTGTGTAGATGCGGGATACCTAAAGGTTGAGAGCGTGTAGATGGACCGACAGCAGAACCTCTGATTTGAACTGCGACCTAATGATGTACGGTCTGGCACCTGACCGAGTAGATTGCCATAGTGTAACAAATTCTGTGAGGTTGAGGGCAAACATGAGCGACAGATCCTTATAAATTCAAGGTTTAGCTCGATGTTTGAGCTTTGCCACTAAGAACGAATGGGACGCCCTGGGCTTGAAAACGCAGGTTTAGGCGATCGAGAACACAATTTAATATGATGTGGATCATAAACAAGCATGATTCAGATCACAAGTGGAAAGTGATCAGCTTGGTAGCATATTTTCATTATCAGGTGCATTGCAATGGAAAAAGTCCTAGCATTGATTGAAAAGAAGAAGCAATAATTTGCTTCTTCCGGGCTATTCGAGTTTATGCCAGACCAAAGTATAGACCCAAGACAACAGCTTTTGCTCCCTGCATTGCTCCTTTCGCAATAAGTTTTGGTGAATTTAATAAGTATGTCTTCCGAGAAGAACCAACCAACGATCCACTTCAGGTAATAGTTAACAATCACACTTATGAAGACGATTAAACGGGTGCGGACAAAACGCTAGTTATTTTGAGGTTAAACAAAGTATCTTACCGCATCTGAGATACAATTATAACTTAGCCTGCTTAAGACAAAGATTAGGCATTAATCCCATTTTCTTAAATAATTAGATCTACTTCATAAGAGTTGATACATAAATTAAAATCACATGAGAAACTTGTTCTTTTGGAGCCTTCCCCATCTGAGGCTGATTTTTCAAGGCTGTGGGAGGATGCTACTTTTGTCTTTGATACAAATTTCCTCCTCGACCTATATCGAGTATCGCATTCTACGGCAGAGAATTTTCTAAACATACTACAACAAATTAAGAACAGAATTTGGTTGCCTTACCAAGTAGCAGATGAATTTTTGAGGCGCCGAGAAGAGATAATTGCTTCTGAAGTAGAATTTTTTCAAAAAGCTCTATCGGCAGTTGAAAAATGGAAATCAGAACAACAGAACTTTAATAGTCTTCGGGGTTATCTTAGCCAAACAGGAAGGATAGTCTCTGCTGAGGTGAATTTTTTGTTTGACGATCAAAAACACTATCTTGATGCAGTTGATGCTGTGGAGAAAGCTTTTCGAGAAAAAATAGAACAAATTGCTAGCGATAATTCTTCACTGCATTCAGATAAAGACAGCATTCTAGAGAAACTTCTTTTATTGTTTGATGATTCAAAAGTAGGGGAACCATTTAATGAACAAAGATTGCCAAATTTGTACAAGGAAGCTGAGGATAGGTATAAAGTATTGAAGCCTCCTGGTTTTAAGGATGCTGAAGAAAAGGAGGATGAACGGAAGTATGGAGACTTTATCTTGTGGAAGCAAATATTAGAATTTGCCAAAAAAGAATCTCGACCAATTATTTTCGTAACTGGAGAAAAGAAAGAAGATTGGTGGATCAGGAAAAATGGCAAAATAATTTCTCCGCACGTTGAGCTAAGGCGCGAATTTCATGAGTATGTACACCAGCCATTTTGGATGTATCAAACTCAAGATTTTCTTCAAATAGCTAAGGATAAATTAATGGTTGAGATTGACCCAAAATCTATCGAAGGAACAAATGCGATTGCTGATATTGAGTTGGTTGATGAGTAGGATAACGACACTTTAAGACAAGCTATTGAACAAATACAAATTTCTAATTCTGTCATGCACTCCCTAGACCAAATGAAGATGCGTAACTCTGAGTTAATGAAGGCAGTCGCTCAAATTGTCAAACCCAACTCTGTACAATAATTGATCGACGAGCAGATTAAGGCAGTCGCTCAAATTGTCAAACCCAACTCTGTACAACAATTGATCGACGAGCAGATTAAGGCAGTCGCTCAAATTGTCAAACCCAACTCTGTACAACAATTGATCGACGAGCAGATTAAGGTGCCTAGCTCTGCCCTACATCAAGCTCAAGAGCGGATGAAGGTGCTTGAAGACAATAGCACATTTCAGCTAAATCCACGCATACAAAAACTAATTTCAGAAACTATAACAACAAGATCTCCAGAAAATGGAAAATTACAAGAAATTGATACACCAGCAAGCAATAATGAGCGAACCACTTCGCCAATACTCGATCGACCTCAAGAGGAAGCCGAAGAGAGCAAATCTCAATCTAAATCCAAATGACGCTCACCTTCAAAGAAACCTAACGAAAGCAATCTCAAAAATTCAAACAAGTAGAACTACTCACTTTAATTACCACAGTTGAGGATGCGGGAAGTGGGTTCAATGGCAAAATAGAAGTCCAACTCTTCGGATTTGATCGAATAGGAGTTTCAAGCCGCACTCACCGAAGCAACTAAACGACGATCGCGATCGGCCACAAACTCTAGACAGGCTCTAATGTCTGTTTCTGTCAGTTCTGGGAAGTCGTCAATAATCTCAGTAATACACATTTCAGAAGCCAGCCAGCCAAGAATGTCGTAAACCGTAATTCGCATCCGACGAATGCAGGGCTTGCTACCTCGCTTATCCGGCTCTATGGTGATGATGTCGCGATAGCTCATGATACAGGTAAAGTGTTTGCATCTACATTAGAGAAAAACATATCGGAAAATAAAAACAAAAAATCTGAAGTTGGAATTTTCCAACTTCAGACTTTTACTAACTCCCCGGGTAGGATTTGAACCTACGACCAATCGGTTACACTTATCCCAACGTTTCCGAAGGGGGCGGACTATTTCATCATCCCTACAAATCATGTTTGTGATCTGTAGTCGGATGTCAGGCGCTATGAGATTTATTGGTTAGGCTCCTCATCTCTAGTCTCTGCACCTTTCCGGCTACTTGCGATCGCAACCGCTGCCTTTCGCCAGACTTGGCTCAAGATTGCCGCCACCCGAAGTGCTGCGGTTTCCTTGAATTCACCCGATTTTTCAGTACCCGTTACCGGATAGAGCTGCTATGTCACTAGAGCTTTTGGTTGATGCCAAAGGCTTGCATTCATTACAGCCGACCGCTCTGCCACTGAGCTACCGAGGATTGGGGGTTTTTGTTACCCACATTTACTAACAATAGCTGAACTTACTCGATTTGGCAAGGCCTTTGATAAACTTTTTTTTTGTCATACCGCAACGCAGGGTTTCAGCAGCTAATGCAGCCCCATTCTCAACTTGGCGAGGCGCTTCTGGGATTCGGGATCGAGGGAACTGGCGAGAAAGCGACTGGAATTTTGTTTGCGGGATTTGTGCTGGCGCTCGCTGCGGCGGGCGGTGGCTTCTACGTCAGCCGCTAGTTGTTCGGCGGACATCCATTCGGCACCGTAGCCGACTACGGTCAATTGTTGCGCTCGGTCAGAGGTGGCGACAATCATGCGGCCTTTGCCTTTGACCGATCGCAACTCGTAGCGCAAACTAGCACAAGATTTTTCAATATAAGTATCTGCTGTCTGACCGAAGTCAGTGTAGTGCACCGATAAATTTTTAGTAATAATTTCTTTAACGCTGGGAGTATCTCGATAGTGCGCGTCAAACACCAGCCGAGCCTCAAAATCTTGAACAGCGCTGTAGTTAACTAAAATCTCTATTAACTCGCGGCGAGCTGTTTCGAGTTCGTCGCGATCGCGCTTCTCTCGGAGTTGAGGCCAAAGTCCAATTATGTTATAGCCGTCTACAAGTAAAACTGCTTGCGATACATAGGTTGACATGGTTCAAGGCTGAATAGCTCCAGCACATATAGGACATTATTTGCATTGTTCATCAAAGCTTTTGTTGCATTTTATTACAGATTGATGTGTAATTGCTAGGTTCGATCGCGGCAGCACTCGATCGCGCGGAGTCAGAAACCCGGTTTCTGCGTGGAGATATCGCCGCCGGCACCGAGGATTTTTCTGAGAAACCGGGTGCGAGCAAGGCATTCGGCAAGATAGTGGCAGCAAAAACTCAACCCCCCAAATCCCTAGGCGCCTGGGGTTTTGGGGGGTAAGAGTTGTTCGATCTTTGCAACCGATAAATTTTCGGGCTTATTCGGCAGATTGCAGGGATACGGGCGATCGTACAACTGTCGGCAGGGATATTTTCTCAACAGCAGGAGTACAACCGAGCCACTGCACCGACAACTGGGCAAACTGCTGCTCCTGACCGCTCACGCAAAAACGAGTCGGCAGCGCAGTACCAGCATTCCGCAGCCCCAAAAGCTCCAATTCTTTGGCAGCAGCAGCCACCACCCGCACCGCAGGATCGATCAACGTCACCCCAGCGGGCAAAAGCGAGCGCAGCACAGGAGCCAACAGCGGATAATGAGTGCAGCCGTAAATCAGCGTATCGATGCGCTGCTGAATCAAAGGAGCCAAATATTCGCGAGCCACCTCACAAGTGTAAGGGTCGTAAATCCGGTTTTGCTCGACCAGCGGCACAAAAGCCGGACAGCTAACCTGCCACACCAGGCAAGAATCGTCCATCTCCAAAATCGCATTTCGATAAGCATTGCTAGCAGCCGTAGCAGGAGTTGCGATGACTCCGATCCGCTTGCCTTGCTGCACCGCAGCCTGCGCCCCCGGCAGAATTACTCCCAACACCGGAATATCAAACTCAGCCTGCACCATCTCCATCGCCAAAGCAGAACTGGTGTTACAGGCCATAATCACCATTTTCACATCCTGTTCCACCAGCCAGGCCATAATTTCGCGCACAAACTGCACAATTTCCGACGGCGCGCGAGTGCCGTAAGGCAGCCTCGCCGTATCTCCAAAATAAAGTATCGATTCGTTGGGCAATTGTCGGTACAACTGGGTCAAAACAGTCAAACCGCCCACGCCGCTGTCAAAAATACCGATTCTTTTTTGTCCAGAGTCTGTTGTCATTTGTTAATTGTCAATAGTCGGTTGTCAATAGTCAGCAGGCATCAGTCATTAGTCATCAGTCATCAGTCATTAGTCATTAGTCATTAGTCATTAGTCATTAGTCTGACGGGAAAATTACCAATTACCAATCCCTACGGCAATATAGCGGTTCTCAAGCGTGGTGAGGTATGCCCACGGAGGCCTATGCCCACGGAGGCCTATGCCCTATGCGCTATGCCCGATAGTACCTCATGTTACTGAGAAAGGCTATATATTATCTTTGTTGAAGATAAAGTAAAATGCCGCGAGCGATCGAAGCCGCCATTTGACTGCGGTAAGCTGGGTCAGAAAGCCTAGCAGCATCCTCAGCACCCGTGACAAAACCCACCTCCAGCAAAACAGAAGGCATAGAAGTCTTCCTCAAAACATAAAATCTCGCCTGCCGCACCCGGCGGTCAGTCGCCCCCGTCCCCTGCAAAATACTGCCGTGAATCACCCGCGCCAAATCTTCGCCGTTATTGAAATAATAAGTCTCAATCCCGCTAATATCCGGCCGACTCATATTAATCGCATTAGCGTGAATGCTGACAAATAAACTAGCATTCACCCGTTCTGCCAAAGAAACTCTGGGTTCCAGGTCGATTTCGCTGTCGTCAGTCCGAGTCATCACCACCTGCACCCCCTGCTGTTCCAGCACCCTCGCCACCTGAAACGAGATATCCAAAACAATCTCCTTCTCCTGAATGCCCTGAATCCCGACTGCCCCCGGATCGCGGCCGCCGTGGCCCGGATCGATCGTTACCACAGCGCGGCGGTTAGAAACCTGGGGCAAATCGTCGGTTCCGAAAGTCGTTCTCGGCAAAGGCTGCAGGCTGCTGGGAGTGCGAGTCAAAGGCGGCTGCGCGCTAGCATTCGATAGCAACTGCAAAGACAGCAACTGCGGGCTCGGCCTCGTCACCCTGCCTACCTGTACCCCTGATCGCGGCTGCACCCAAATCACCACAGTCTCCGCGTCTTCTTGGCTGGCAGTAAACGAGACAGGACTGTTGGCATCGAGCTGAGGAATTTGCCCCGCCAGGGAACTAGAGGCAATTCTGATCCAGTAAGCTCTCGACCCCTGGTCCCACCCGCTGCTATAGGAGACTTGGCGGTTAGTTCTCACCAACAGTTGCGTGCCGTTACTGCTTAAATCAATAGACTGAACTTTTGCTAAATTTCCTTGAGCTTGTCTCTGAGGCACAGCTACAGGTTGGGGGCGGCCCTGGGCTGGCTGCCGGGCGCCCTGGGGCAATAGCATAACCCCGCCCAAATTGCTTACAGACGCCCGCCACTCAGTATTAGAACTCTTCATCCGCAAAGTCACGCGGGTAACGGGCGGGTCTGTTGGCAGTTGCCGGACTTCAATCTTGTCAACGCCGTGCTTGCCGTTCGTTTGAGGCTGTTGGCTGCTTTGGCCCCCAGCTAAAGTAGCTCCTTCAATATCGAGGGTAGCGATGTCCCCGGCCCGACTTTGTTCAAAATTAATTTGGGGGCGACCACCCTGGGTGCGGACTAAAAAACCGTCCGCCGTCACCTGAACGTTCTGAACTACTGTCGCCTCTGCCGACTGGGCGATGGGTGCTGAAGGTTCAACCGATAACCTTTCTCCCCCTGGCTCTGAAATGGGGTTTTGAGTTCCTGCCCGCACCGGCGTTGGCAAATCCACTGTCCACTCGCTCGGAGAAATCCCCTGGAATTTTACTTGCTGGGGGTCTAGAGTAAACCCGTCTCTGATCTCGACCACAATTCTGGTCGTATCGGCGTCAAACTGCCCTACCCGCACCGATTCGATCGCCCCTGAGAGCGGTTTGCTGACCGAGGGACGGCCCAGACTCGTCCCCGGCAAGTCAATCACCAACCGCGTCGGGTTGAAAATCAGTTGAGCCTTGGGTTGTACTCCCCCGTCTGTTGTAATGTAGAGCCGGTTCTCTGAAGCATCAAACCGCCAAGATTGCAGTCTAGCTGCTTCGGCGGCCCCGGCGAGCAAAAATACACTTAAGAAACTCGGTAGTAGCCAGTGGAATTTCACGACAGTTTTTTCCTCGTTTGCGTTACTGCCAAAAGCTGGAAGGGCGCTGCTTGCTCGGAAGGCTTTCAGCAGTTAGCCGCCAGCAGACCGGGGCGAGCAGCCGTCAGTTGTTGGCTAAATTGACTTTTTTATGCGTTAACAGGCTCCGAAATGCCTGATTCTGGCATTTTTGAACTTTCCCGTATACTTGGGGGCGATCGGTTATAAGGTGACTCAAAGATTTCTGGTACAAGGGAAGGTATTTATTTTTAGGAACAAGAAACAAGGCATCTCTTGAAGCTAGAAGGTACAAGTTAGAACGTAGAATTTTATGGAGCTTCAGGGGAGGGGTTTCATAGCTATTTAATATTGGCGAAGCTCGTTACGGCAAGGGTTATAATCCGCTTTACATTTGCGTTTTATTCTAACTTTTCATAAACCACCCCAACAACTTAACAACCTAACTTGGGAACAATCCGGATTTCCAAGATTGATGCGACTTTTGAAGGCAGCCAAAGTTAGTCCCAGACCAAATGGCATATTCTTTTGGACAAGCCTTGTTGTTGAGGCTTTGACAGTTAAGTACAACTACATAGCGCCCCTTCTCTCTTTTTTTCTTGACTTTTTATAGTCACGGATTTTCGGTGCTGCTTGAAACTTCGTTCGGCGCGATCGACGGAGCCCGCCAAGGTGACACTATGATAGCTAGTCCATGCTGTCTGCAGTAACCGGAGAGTGTGGTGTGTTAATTTGGCGGGCAATGCTTTGTCATTAACACTCTTTTTGAGCGCACGATCGGCAGCCAGAGCATTGGTTGGTTGACGGGAGAAAAAGTTTTGACAGTAGATATAGTTCTGGCAGTTGTCAAGTTTTTTGGACAGCAAAAACAATCGATCGGCTTCTGGATAAAACCTGTCATTTGGTTTGAGGATCTGCCTTCCGACTAACTGCATGACTTATATATATACTACCAGTTAGAGAAGATACACTATCTTGGCGATTGTGTCAATCTGTGAATTTATGAAACAAGGAACCCTAAAAAAAGTAGATAAATGACCTGACAGAAAGACGGAAACTTGCTTTCTGTAAGGATTCGCCCTTAGCCAAAAAGTTGTTGAGGTTAGTTCTCTCCTCCATGAGCGGTTCGTCGTGTCAATCTCAAATCTCAAATCTCAAATCGACTGACTCGATGCTGTGAGGGAAGTTTTGTAATATAGCAACCGCACCTGACGGTGAGGACGTTCTTAATTGCTGAAACATAAACGGTCGATTGCAACGGAGGCCTTCCTTCTTCCTTCTTGCTTCAACATCTGCTATACCATACCACCGAGCGCGATCGAGTTCTAACCACTTTATTTTTGAGCGGGATAGATACCCGCAAGTTATTTTTGTCCCTTAGGAACGCACCGCCCCGTGTCTAATCAACAGGGTTGCAATTGGCTCTCGCCCATAGGTGCAAAATTCCGGCTCATCCAGTTCAAAATTGCTTGATTTACTTGTTCGGGGCATTCATCCTGGGGACAGTGGCCCGCATTGTCTAATTCAACTAGCTCTAAATAATTGGGATTGCATTCGACAAATTGGTGGGGCCGGGCGAACCGAGGGGGAATCATCCGGTCTTGTTTGCCCCAAATTAACAGCATCGGGATTGTTAAATTTCGCAGCACAGTCTTGACACTGGGGCCAAATTGTGAGCTCCCTACAGCTTTAAATAAAGCGCAGAAGGCGCGGGCGGCTCCCCGATCGCCTGCTGGCCCTGCTAGAATTTCCACTAATTCGTCGGTAACAGCTTCGGGGTTGGCGTAGGCAAAGGAAACCCAGCGGCGGACAAAGTCCGGCTTGCGGGCAAAATAAAACAGAGGCCTGAGTATCATCGGGGAAACAAACAAACTTTCAACCGCGACGATCGCCGGGAGCAGCCATCGGGGCACCGCCTCGGCTCGCACAGAGGGGTCTGGGAGGCTAATCATCACTGTGCCGGCCACCATGTCGGGGTGAGCCACGGCGACAGCCAGACAAATCAGCGAGCCGATCGAGTTTCCTGCCAATATTACTGGCTCTCTGATAAAAGTCAGCCAAAAATCATAAACTTGATCGACCCACAAAGACACAGAGTAGTTGACCGGAGCTTTTTGGGAAGCGCCAAACCCCAACAAATCCAAGGCGTAAACCGTTTGGTTTTCGGCGAGTTGGGCGAGATTTTGTCGCCAGTGACCGATCGAAGCTCCAAACCCGTGCAGTAAAATAATCGGCGTTCCCGATGCGTGCGGGGCAATTCCGGCGACCGCAGAATCTTGAGATTCCAGCGCGCCTTGATTTCGCCCCAAAGTCGCCCGCAAAAAACTGTAGCGAGTTTGCCAACCCCGCCACACCCAGTCTCGTTGAGTTCCCACCCGTTGGTGCCACAGCAGAGAATTTGTCAATTTTGCCTCAGATCGCAACATAAATTTACACTTGCTTATACCTATTGTACAAGGCAAATCCGGCGACTTGGGGGACTTGCCAGACCGGGCGAGATCGGGAACGGAAAGCGGTTTTACCTCATCCTTAACCTTTTAGCCTGAATTTTTGACGGTTTTGTCATAAATCGGGCAAGTGGGCGGGCGATCGTGTGTGAAGTTAAAATAAAACTAGGCAGAAACTCAGCCAGACTGAGTAGAATAGCAAGTATTGTAAGAATTCATTTACGATCGTCCAAATATTCCCCAACGCGATCGCGGAGGGCACACAGGGCGCGGTAGTACGTCCGGTAAGGGTAATACCTTACAAAACAGTTCGATCGTCAATCGTGAAATATTGACCGCGAGAACCTGTAACTATCAAGAAGCTTCGCTATTAAACTACTGCTTGTAAAACCATTCATGCCTGTGATTGAAAGAAGACAAAATCGCAACCTACCCCAGATCAACGAAAACATTCGATACCCCAAAATCCGGGTGATCGATACCGACGGCGCGCAACTAGGGATATTGACGCCCGCAGAAGCGCTGCGCCTGGCAGAGGAAAAAGAACTCGATCTCGTACTTGTCAGCGACAAAGCTGACCCGCCCGTATGCCGGGTCATGGACTATGGGAAGTACAAATTCGAGCAGGAAAAGAAAGCGCGAGAAGCAAAGCGGAAGCAGCACACTGCCGACGTGAAGGAAGTGAAGATGCGCTACAAAATTGAAGAACACGACTACCAAGTGCGCCTCAAACTAGCAGACCGCTTTATCAAATCTGGGGACAAAGTAAAAGCCACGATCATGTTCAGAGGTCGGGAAATCCAACACAGCAACCTAGCAGAGGACTTGCTTAAGCGCATGGCCACAGATTTGCAGGAAATAGCAGAAGTGCAGCAAGCCCCGAAAAAAGAAGGACGCAGTATGATGATGCTGTTGTCGCCCAAGAAAGTATAAGTAGATAGTCATTAGTCATCAGTCATCAGTCAATAGTAATAGACTGGTGACGGTAGACTAATGACCCCGCCCAAAAACGGATAGAAGTTTCCAACTCCTGTCGTGGAGGGCAAAAAATTTTAGACCGTAGTTCGACCTCCCAGATTCATCTGTGGAGTAAATCTAAAATCTAAAATCTAAAATCTAAAATCTAAAATCGACCGACTGGCGATCGCTCCCCTGGATGCCGGAACTCGGTGACACGCTACCACACATCGGGATATCAACGCACTCTTAAGCAATGGAAAATTTTCAAATCAGCGCTTGGGCGGGAGCCGGACAAAAAGTGCTGCGCTCGCTCAACCTGCGATCGGAAGAAGTAGAGCGAACCGTACTGATGTTCCTCGTCTACACTCTAACCTCCGTCGGGCTGATCTGGCTGGAACTGAGTACGGTAGGTCTGTTCCTAGACGAGTACGGTGCCGACAAAATGCCTTATATCTACATAGCCAGCGCCTTTATCGGTTCAGGCTTGGGATTTGTCTACTCGTGGCTGCAAAAAATCCTGCCGCTGAGGCGCACCGTCGTAGTTGTTCTGGGAATGATGTCGGTACCGCTATTTTTGTTTCGATTCGGCATCGGCTACGAAAATACTAAGATAGCTGGCATCAGCATTGCTTTTATTACTATTTTTTTGATGTGGCTGTGGGTGGAAGCTTGCTATGTCCTGAACGACCTCAACACTTCCATCACTTCCAACCAACTGTTTAATATTAGAGAAATCAAGCGCACCTATCCGCTAGTCAGCAGCGGCTATCTAGTCGCTGGAGTAGTCAGCGGATTTTCTCTGCCTGTTTTGCTCCACGTAGTCGGACTCAAAAACGTTACCCTCATATCCGGGTTGATGGTGGCGATAGGCTCGGTGTTGCTGTACTACCTCACGGAAAAATACAGCCAAGCATTCCCCGAAACGGCTCACTGGACCGATGACGACGAAGACGACCAAGAAGAATTTACCGCCCGCAAAGTTACAGGCCCGCTGCAAAAATACGCCGTACCTCTAGTCAGTTTCTTCGTTCTGGCAGAAGTCCTCTACGTTCTGGTAGATTTCCAATTCTACAGCCAGTTAGAATACCAAAACCCGGGGGACGGAGCTAGCTGGATAGCTAGCTTCCTGGGCATTTACGAAGGCATACAAGGCCTGTTTCAAGTGGCGACTCAGTGGTTCGCTTCGAGCCGATTGGTGGAAAGAATCGGTGTATTCGTGACGGCGATGATTTTGCCGGCGGGTATCGCGATACTCGGCGTGCTGACCATAGGAGCATCCCTGGGCCAGCTAGTATCTGTGTTCATCGGGCTGATATTGCTGAGATTTTTAGACGAACTGCTGCACTACACGCTGTTGGAAACCGTTAGCCCGGTTTTATTTCAACCGATTCCCGACAATATTCGATCGGGCATTCAAACTCTGGTCAACGGTGTGGGCGAACCTTTGTCCTGCGGAGCTACAGGAGTCGGCATCTTGATTATGCTGTGGGTGACAGGCAAGATACTCCCCCAGCAGCAAGACGACAATGTATTTCACGACCAGCAAAGCTTGATATTTATTGGCGTGATCGTACTGTTGGCGCTGGTGTGGGTGTTTGTGGTGTGGCTGATCCGCTCTCAATACGTGGGTTTGTTGGTCAAAAGTGCGGAACGGGGGCGCTTGGGCGTCACAGACGTTGACCTCAAAGCTCTCAAGCGCGCAGTGGTGGAAACTCTAGAACAGCCGGGGGGCGAAGAGGAAAAGCGTTCTTGCATCGAACTCCTGACGCAAATTGACCCCAAAAATGTCGGTGAAGTTCTCGCTCCCCTCCTCGATACGCTGTCGCCTGTTTTGCAGCGTCAGAGCTTGGAAACAATGCTGCAACACCCGAACCCCGCATATTTACAAGCTGTCCGCACACTTTCGCAGCAATCCTTGCCGCCGGAGGTGCTGGCCTTGGCTTTGCGCTACATCTGGCTGACGGAAGCTGAACCGAATATTGACAGCTTGCGGCCTTACTTGCAGCCGACCGTCGATCCGGTGGTGCGGGGTACGGCGGCTGCTTTAATTTTGAGAAGGGGCGATCGCCAGCAAAAGGCAGAGGCTACTAACACGCTGCGGCAAATGCTGACCCACAAGCAAGAGCGGGAACGTGTTATGGGGACGCGGGCTCTGGGAGAGGCTGATTATTTGCAAGGACTGCGGCTGTACATCCCCAATCTGTTGCAAGATGAATCTCTGCGAGTGCGCTGCGCTCTGTTAGACGTGATTTCGTCTACTCATTCGGAAGAATATTATCCTTCGCTGCTGCGCGGACTCGGTTACAAATCGACTAGGGACGCGGCTTTGCAGGCTATAGTCAAACTTCACAATGACGCCATTCCTTTGCTGGTGTATTTGGCTGAGGATATCCACAAGTCGGATTTGGTCAGGTTGCAAGCTTGGACGGCTCTGGGTCAAATTGGGACTGTGGAGGCGATCGACATTTTGGTCAGCAATTTGATGACGGCTTGGGGAACTACCAGGCGCAATATCCTCCGCATCCTCTTGAAAATGCCCTCAGAAGCGGGGATAGAAGGGGTTCTAGACCGCATCGGCCGCAGTGGCTTGGAAACTCTCATCGAACAGGAGTTAATGTTTATCGGTCAAATTTATGCAGCTCTGGTAGATTTGTCTGGGGTAACAACCTACGGCAATTTATCGGATCGGGAAGCCAACAGCACCCGGGAAGGTAACGATACGGCTCAATTGTTGCAGCGGGCTCTGGCGGGGTTGGAAGCTGATGCTAAGGAGCGGTGTTTTTTGCTGATGAAGTTTCTTTATCCGCTGGACACAGTACAAGCGGCTGCTTTCAACCTCGCTTCTGCTCAACCTTCTTTGGTTGCTAGGGGATTGGAAATTCTCGACAATACTGTGGATATAGCTAGCAAGCGATCGCTGATCAATTTGTTGGATCAGCACTCGGAAAGAGAAAAATTGAGCAACCTCTCGGAATTGATGGTTTACAAACCTCTAGCCCCTAGCGATCGCTTGCGTCGCTTGCTAGAATTGCGCCACTTCCTTTCGGATTGGACTTTGGCGTGCTGCTTTCACTTGGCGAGGGAAGCGCGCTGGAGCCTTACCGCTCAACAAACTCTTGTCTGTCTGCAACACCCGACGGGTTTTGTCCGCGAAGCAGTGTTAGCCTATTTGAAAATAGCCTCGCCCCGGGCTTTGGTCGAATTGTTGCCGAGGCTGCAAAATGACCCGGATAATTTGGTATCAGCTCAAGTTGAAGAGATGATGGCTGAGTTGGGTGCTGGGGGAAAAAGGTAAAGAAGGAAGAAGGAAGTTCGGCAACGGATTCTGTAACGGATGTAACGGATGTAACGGATGTAACGGATGTAACGGATGTCGGGAAGAGGTCCGAGGGAAGAGGAAATAAAAAGAAACTATGCCCAATGCCCAATGCCCAATGCCCAATGCCCAATGCCCAATGCCTCTTCCTTTGTTTAAATTTAAATTAATCACTGCGTCGCATTATGTTAACCAGCGTCGAACGCCTATTGTTTGTCAGGGAGGTTCCGATTTTTAAGGAACTGCGGGATGATTTTCTCGTGCGTCTAGCATCGGTAATGGATGAACTTTCGTTTCCTTCCAAGCACAGGATTTTTACGGAAGGACAAGAAGGTCGATCGCTCTATATTTTGGTATCGGGAACGGTGCGCGTTCATATAGGCGATCGCGATTTGGCACAGTTGAAAGCGGGGGCTTGTTTCGGGGAAATGTCGCTGTTTGATGCTGAACCTCGATCGGCTTCTATTTCTACTATCGAACAATCCGAGTGTTTGATGTTGACTCAAATGCAGCTCTACGATGCGATTGATGAAACGCCGGGAATTGCTGTTAATATTATTCGCTTGCTGTCGCGCCGGATTCGCGAGTTGAACCAAAAGTTGAATGCTAAAGAGGCGGTTATGCCGCCGACAGAGACTGCTAGAGTTGCTGAAATGCGATGAAGGTTGGGAATTGGTAATTGTGTTTTAGTCGATCGGCAACTGGGCACAATTTATTTTCTGTAGGGTGCCAATTGGACACCTTATATTATGTCCGGTCGATTACCCTGATTCCTGTAGGGGCCCGTGAGCCAATAATATTTGCCAAAAACGGACAATCTCACAAACGGGCCCCGGAAATTGTATTATGGGCGAACGATCGGAAACGATATTACCAGGATTTTTTCGTGAGTTATAAAACAATTAAAAACCCGGTTTCTTCTTGAAGAAATCGGGTTATTGAAATCGATGGTGAAGCGCGATTTGCTGTCTAAACTATTCGGAAAATAAAAGGGTAGCGGTAAGGTTGGTTAGGATTTTGCAAAACCTGGAGGATAGCCATTATTGTCAGTCCCCAGTGTAGGAGATAACCTATTGGCACTAAAATAAACCCAGCCAGACCGAAAGTGACGACAGTTAAAGCCACAATTACGGCGCTGTAAACCCATACATTAAGGTGAAAATTGATGGCTTCTGTGGCGTTTTCTTTGACAACTGGGTCATCTGATACTAACAATACAGCGATCGGCGCTCCGATCGAGAACAGTAACGTACTGAAAAAAATCGCCCCGTGGCACACCAGTGATAGCAGCTTTCGCTTGTCAGAGTCGTACATATTACTTTTCCTTGACTTTAGTGATAATTTTACCTTTAATAGCAACTGTAGCACAGGCTATAATGGCGATCGGGTGATGATTCCCCTACCTTATTTGTAATGACCACTGAACTCGAAACTGAACTGCTAACTGCTGTTGAGCGCCGGCGCAACTTTGCTATTATCTCGCACCCCGACGCGGGTAAAACTACTTTGACAGAAAAGCTGCTGCTGTACGGAGGTGCAATTCACGAAGCAGGTTCTGTGAAAGCGCGGCGGGCTCAGCGACACGCTACCTCTGACTGGATGGCGATGGAACAGCAGCGGGGAATTTCTATTACTTCTACTGTTTTGCAGTTTGAGTATCAAAATTATCACATTAATCTGCTCGATACTCCGGGACACCAAGATTTTAGCGAAGATACTTATCGCACTCTGGCGGCGGCTGATAATGCGGTGATGCTTGAGGATGCTGCTAAGGGTTTGGAACCGCAAACTCGCAAGTTATTTGAAGTTTGTAAGCTGCGAAGTCTGCCTATTTTTACTTTCTTTAATAAGCTCGATCGCCCTAGCAGAGAACCTTTGGATTTGTTGGACGAAATTGAGAAGGAATTGGGGTTGCAGACTTATCCGGTAAATTGGCCGATAGGTACGGGCGATCGCTTTAAAGGTGTTTTCGATCGCAGAAAACGCAAAATTCACTTATTCGAGCGGAGTAAACACGGTTCTCGCGCTGCTGTTGATACTGTCATCGAATTGGGCGATCCGCGGATTGAAGATTTGTTGGAACAAGACCTTTACTATCAGCTCAAAGAAGAGTTAGAACTGCTGGATGAGTTGGGAACTGAACTCGATTTAGACTTGGTTCGGGCTGGCAAAATGACGCCTGTTTTCTTTGGCAGCGCTATGAGCAATTTTGGGGTAGAACTGTTTTTAGAGGCGTTTTTAGATTACGCTATGAAGCCGATCGCCCGCAAGAGCAGCGCCGGAGATTTGCCCCCAACTTATGAAGATTTTACGGGGTTTGTGTTTAAATTGCAAGCGAATATGGACCCGAGACATCGCGATCGGGTGGCGTTTATTCGGGTTTGTACGGGCAAGTTTGAAAAGGACATGAACGTGACTCACGCTCGCAGTGGTAAAACGGTGCGTTTGTCAAGACCTCAAAAGTTATTTGCTCAGGATCGCGAGTCGATCGAGGTTGCTTATCCGGGCGATGTGATCGGTTTGAACAATCCGGGGGTATTTGCGATCGGCGATACTATTTACACCGGGCAAAAACTGGAATATGAAGGGATACCCTGTTTTTCTCCCGAACTTTTTGCTTTTTTGAGAAATCCCAATCCTTCTAAGTTTAAGCAGTTCCGCAAGGGCGTTTCTGAGTTGCAGGAAGAAGGCGCAGTGCAAATTATGTACTCGGTTGATGAGTCGAAACGCGAGCCAATTTTGGCGGCTGTCGGGCAACTGCAATTTGAGGTGGTGCAGTTCAGAATGCAGTCGGAATATAATGTGGAAACGACGATCGATATGTTGCCTTACAGTGTAGCTCGTTGGGTTGACGGCGGTTGGGATGCGCTGGCAAAAGTTGGGCGGCTGTTTAATACGGTGACGGTGAAAGATAGTTGGGGTCGGCCTGTTTTGCTGTTTAGAAACGACTGGAATTGCCGACAGGTGGAAGGCGAACATCCTGTGTTGAAGTTAAATGCGATCGCCCCTGTGGTTTCCGGTTTAGCTGTTAGCGAGGAGTGAGATTACCGCAGGCAAAGGACACAACAGTGTTGTGTCCATACAAATGATATTTATTCGGCTTAAATACGCCGGATATAAGAAGTTACAATCACGGCTCTAACAGTTTTTCTAAAATGGTGTAAATGTCTTTTTTGTCACCATCTTTACGTCTCCCTAATCCCACGACAACAACTAGAACTCGATCTTGTTCGACTTGATAAACTATACGATAGCGCTGTCCAACAGCTCGGATGCTGCGAAATCCTGATAGGTTATCTACAAGGGCTTTGCCTTGCTTTTGTGGTTCAACTTTTAGTTGATCGATGCGATCGCGCAATTTTTCCTGTTCTCGTCGATCTTTGACTGCCTCCAACATTTCCAGTGCCAGTGGCGTAAGCTGGATCTCATATTCGATCGCATTTTCTTCGTGATTCATAGTCCCAATTTTGCTTTGGCATTTTCCCAGGAAATAGTTTCGCCTTGGTGTGCTTGGGTGATGCTTTGCCGCAATTTGGCAACGAATTCTGTATCGGTGAGAATATCTAAGGTTTCTAACAGTTCAGTCAAATGCGTGTAGCTCATTGCAGCCATAACGGGAACGCCATCTTGAGTGATGATGATAGGCTCATTGAGAAGTTCTTGGGGTAGGTTTGGAAGCTGCTGCTGTGCTTGGGCAATGGTGAGTCGTTTGGACATGGTTGTACTAAAGCAACATTACTTTTAATTTAGCATTTCGGCCCCACTAGCTGGTTTCGTGCCGCTGACGCTGGTAACGAGTAAATCCAAAATCCAAAATCCAAAATCTAAAATCTAAAATCGGTTGACGGCTGGCCCCCTATGCGGCTACGCTTGGAAGTGAGAGGTTGCTTGCTTGTAGAGGAGGCAGCCCGCGTCGCCCAAAAATCTAGTTGCACTGCCCAAAGCTGTTGGTCGCAGCAATGGACAGCTCACCGCCAAACTGAGATAGCAGTCTGGAGGCTAACAGAGTATCTTAACATCCTCTGTAGCCGCCCTGCTGTGTGTTGAATTGCGGGGCGGCTGGGTTTTTGGGTTTTTCTAGAAAACCCAAAAACAGGAGAACATATTATGTCACAGGAATTTGTGCCTGACGACAACAAATTCGATCGCCCAAATGACGACTCAGCAGCAGTATGCGAACAGGAAGTGGTGCTGTTAACGGTTGTCGGTTCGCCCAAAGGTGTCCGGGAAACCATACTCACTTTGTACCGGCTGGGATTTGCAGAAGTGGGCGATTGGATCCCCCCACAGCGTGCGGCTAATCCGAAGCAGGTGATCAGCGTGCTGATCCGTCGTTCGCGGGCTGATGGTACATCGCCGAGACAATCTGGGCGGTAAGCTGCAAGGTTAAATAGGTAAATTCGAGGGCGGGCCTTTAACGCTAAGCCCTAAGTCCGGCAGGGGTTTCAACCCCTGCCTCAAAGCTAAAGTTCTCGGTCGAGGACTAATGAATTCTTCAGTCGTCGATCGAGGACTTTTGCTAAAAGCCCCGTGGAATTCATTCCCTGGCGGCCTTTCGGTTTAAGTTAACTGGACAGTTCCTCCTCCTTAATGCCGCGTCTTTACTCATTTCGATCGAGCTAACTGCTGACAGTATCGTCACCCAAATTATTGAGAGATTCTTGCAGCGCATCGCGGCCACTGCGAACATAATCGTCATTAGGAGCAATAGCTAAAGATCGATTCCACATTTCCAGTGCCTCTTGCCAATTCTTGAGTGCTTCCTGTTCCTCAGATAATTTTGCCTGTAACACACCCAGTCTTAGCAGCGCATTCCCTTTGTTGTTGAGAGCAGCGATATCATCCGGTGCAATAAGTAAAGCAGAATTAAAGGCTGCGATCGCCTCACAGTAACATAGTTTTGCATCCTCAAACTCAGTTAGCTGTGCCTGTAAATCACCCAGACATCGCAGCGCAATCCCTTTGTTGTTGAGAGCAGCGATATCATCCGGTGCAATAAGTAAAGCCGAATTAAAGGCTGCGATCACCTCAGAGGAAGATAGTTTGGCCCCTTCAAATTCACTTAGCCGTGCCTGTAAGTTACCCAGACTTTGCAGCGCAATCCCTTTGTTGTTGAGAGCAGCGATATCATCCGGTGCAATAAGTAAAGCAGAATCAAAGGCTGCGATCGCATCAGAGTAAGACTGTTTTGCATCATCCTCAAATTCACTTAACCCTGCTTGCAAATCACCCAGACATCGCAGCGTAATCCCTTTGTTGTTGAGAGCAGCGATATCATCCGGTGCAATAAGTAAAGCAGAATTACAGGCTGCGATCGCCTCTGAGTAAGACTGTTTTGCTGCCTCAAATTCACTTAGCCCTACTTGCAAATCACCCAGACATCGCAGCGCATTCCCTTTGCTGGTGAGAGCAGCGATATCATCCGGTGCAATAAGTAAAGCAGAATTACAGGCTGCGCTCGCATCAGAGTAAGACTGTTTTGCTGCCTCAAATTCACTTAGCCCTGCTTGCAACTCACCCAGACATCCCAGCGCAATCCCTTTGTTGTTGAGAGCAGGGATATAATCCGGTGCAATAAGTAAAGCAGAATTAAAGGCTGCGCTCGCATCAGAGTAAGACTGTTTTGCCGCCTCAAATTCACTTAGCCCTGCTTGCAAATAACCCAGACATCGCAGCGCATTCCCTTTGTTGTTGAGAGCAGCGATATCATCCGGAGTTAGGATGATTTGGCGATCGTAAGCTGCAACTGCCTCTAAATATTCCTGTTTTGCCTCTGCGTATCTAGCCAATTGAGCATAGTAATATCCCTCCGATTTTGAAATTCTGCCCAGCCAAAAATCACTTTTAATCCACAACTCGCTTCTAACTGCTAGCAGCGACTCGCATTCCCCGTAACGACTCAGCCGCGACGCTTCCTCAAACACCTCTTTCCATTCCCTCACACCCCGCTCCCAATCCAAGCGATTAGCATGATAAATTGCCTCCGCCGCATTCCCTAATTCCCGGTAATAGCCCTCTAAAACTTCATGAGCTCTGCGAGTTTTCTGGTTATCCCTATCCGAATCCAAGCGCCGCAATAAATCGTGAATTCGATACCACTTTTCACCCCGCTGCGGCTCCTTCCACACAAAAGAAAAACTCGTCAAAATCTCAAAATTTGCACGGCTTGCCAGGAAGTGACATTCCGCTCCCAATTTTATGTACAAATCCTCATAAAAAGCGCGGCAAGCACTCAGCGAATGCACCGCAGATCGCATTTCGCGATCGACATACAAAAGCAAACGATCCGTTAACTCCGCAGTCTTATTTTCCAACTTCGGAATCCGCGCAAAATCCGACGACAGCAACTCAATTCCCCGCTTTCTTTCTGCCAGCACGACATCCGCGCACAAACCCAAATAAAACGGATGTACCTGCAAACTATCCCAACTCTCATCAGAATTGACGCTGGCATATCTAATCACAGCATCAGCCAAATCTGCCTTGTCAATCTCCACTTTGTGCAGGTAATCCCTAGCATCGGCGGCAGACAAATGCCCAACCAATTGTGCATCTATATAACGTTCGGGAATTTCCGTATTCGCAGGCGCATTCGGCCACCGCAGTTGTGTGACAGGACAATCTCGCCCCGCAACCGCAACTACAATCCCCGCTTTGAAATCGATCGCCCTCAGCAACCGCCGAAACCACTCATCTTGATACCAAAAATTTATTCCCTGAGAAGTGTGTTTTTCATCCCACAATTTTTCGTGAGTATCGAACAGCATGACGAGGCGTTCTGGTTTGTGTTTGCCAGCCATTGCCGCATTCAAATCACGTGCAAACAATGTCGGCAAACAGTCGATTAACTCAGTATCAATATCTTTTCGGCGAATTTCCTCCACCTTGTCGTCGCTGACACGCAAGCGATTTTGAATTAATTTCATCGCCCGCTCAATGCCGCCCAATTTATCTAGCAATTTGAGGAAAGTTACACCTGGCGTTATCAGCGGAAAACCAGCCAAAATTTCAATGGCAGGTGCCACTACTTGAATTACATCATCGGGGAAAAGTTGTTCGAGAGTTGCGTTTGAATCGCCTTTATTCAGCAAATACCAAAAGCAAGCAAAATCATAATTGGGAAACTTAAATTTATATTTTTTTGCTGCTTTTGCCAGATTGCGCCGCAGCATCAGCAAGCCGTAAAATCTATCTTGCGGTTTATCTTCTTTAATCGGTATCAATCCGAAATCGTGCCTGACTGCGGGTATGGGAGTGTAAGTTTTGGCTTGACGGACGAAATCAGCAACTTCGGCGGCTTTTGATTCTGGGAGTGCGCGCCATTGTTGCCAAACCTGCGGCGAAAATCTTTTGCAGCAGTTAACCTGCAAGTGTTTTAGCAGCAATGACTTGCCGTTGCCTCCATCGCCGTGAAAATACAAAATTTGTTTGCGGGGCGGGTCTTCGTTTAAATAAATGGCAAATCGGCGGGTAAATTCGTGTCTGCCTGTGAATAGTTCTAATTGGCGATCGCCGCTAATAGATTCGCTTTCAAAATCTTCGTCGTCAATTGGCATAAATGTAGGGGTGAGGTGTTAATTTAAGTATAAGCAAAATTAGATTGGCTCAGCGAGTGAAATCGCGTCTACACAAACTCTCATCCCTCTCTAAGAGACTAAGAGATCGAGGAAGTATTTAACCCGGATTTAGCATAAATCTTCAGTCCTCATAGCGAAGACTTTAGCTTTGAGGGAGGGGTTTAAACTCCTGCCCGATCGCCACGATCGTCCGCTGGGAGTCGCCGAAAGTTTGACTATTAAGCGGTTTCAACCGCCGAAGAAACTGCAACAACTGGTGACAGAGAAATAGAGCTGTGTTATAACAGCTATCGATCGACCAGCCAAGCTATCTTAGAAAGGACGCTAGCGAAAGCACAGTCATGGCACCTCCCACTAATCCAAATCCGGCGGATTCACCTGCAAAACAGTCTCTAGAGGCTGGGCTAGCAGCTTTGAAACAGCAGGATTACCCCACCGCGATCGCCCTTTTAGAATCCCTTACCCAAACCGCAGCCAATGGGCCGTCGGGAATCCGCGCGCAGATGGGGTTAGTGGCTGCGTACAAAGCAACCGGCAATCTGAAAAAGGCGATCGCCCTGTGCTCTTCCCTCGCCAAAAGCCCCAACACTCAAGTCAAAACTTGGGCCGATCGCGCTTTAACAGAATTAACCCCCCCTCCCCCTCCTCCCCCCCCAAAACCACCGGCAAATAAACCAAAATCCCCAGAAACTCCCCCCGAAACAGGCTTTGTCGCCTTTGATGCCGGAACAAAATCGCCGAAAAAATCGATAGGGGGCGATCGAGCGACCGCAGATACAAAAACAGGTTTTTTACCTTTTGAGCCGCCAGCCGCGCCTGGAAACGCCAAATCGCCACCGATTTCCCCGCCGCCTCCACCCCCCAAACAGCCCACAGGTCTGACTTCTGAACCGGAAAACTCCACAGAAACCGCACCCGATACAGAAATTAGCGGCGAAAATAGTTCCGCTTTCCCAACAGATATCCCCGGATTCGCCAGCCCAGATACTTACCAACTCACTTGGCGCCAAGCAGGGCGCGCCAAAAGCCCGCGCCCCCTCAAACCGCTGAAGTTGCTGGAGTTTCGGATACAAGTCCTTGCAAGTACGATCGCCCTATTTTTTCTAGCCCGGTTTGTCCTGCAATTCCTGCTGACAAACACTAATTCTCTGTTGGTTCAGCTTTACATATTCAGCAGACTGCCTATTTTCGCGCCGATTCAGCTTTTTTACCGCGATCCAACTCCGTTTGTTCAGATGGTTTTTGGATTGCTTTTGGCCTCGTCTCCCTGGCTGATAGACGCGCTGCTGAAACTGTTTTGCGGCATCGAAACCCTGCGCGGGTCAGTTTTATCCAAGCACAGCAAGGAAGCTAGCCGGGTACTGCGAAGTTATTGTACCAAGCAAAATATGCCGGTGCCGGTGCTGAAACTCTTGCCGCTGAATGTTCCTGTAGCTTTCAGTTACGGCGGTTTGCCCCGTTTTGCTCGCATTGCTGTGAGTCGCGGGCTGTTGGAACAGTTGACGGATGATGAAATTGCTACTATTTTCGCGCGGGAGTTGGGCCATATCTCTCACTGGGATTTTGCGCCGATGTCGCTGGCGCTGCTGGTGATTCAGATTCCTTACTTGATTTATTGGCAGGTGGCGCAGTGGCAAGAGCGGTTGTGTGATTTAATGACGATCGAGTTTTTTCGATCGGCTGTCAAATTTGTGGCCGCTGCAATTTCTGCTACCAGTTACGGGATTTATAAGTTGTTGCGCTGGCCAATGTTGTGGGTGTCGCGCCGCAGAGTATATTTTAGCGATCACACTGCTGCGGAAATTACGGGCAATCCTAACGGTTTGACCCGGGCACTGGCTAAAATTGCGATCGGCATTGCTGCTAATATCGAGCAGCAAAAACAAACTAGCTTTTTCCTGGAAAGTTTCGATCTATTGTTACCTGTAGGCGTGGGACAAGCTGTAACCCTTGGTTCTGCTGCATTACACGCGCCCCTAGAACAGATTTTGCTGTGGGATGTTAGCAATCGAGAGCGCAATTGGTTGACGATTAACAGCGCGCATCCTTTGCTGGGAGAGCGTTTGAAGCTGTTGGCTCTTTATGCTCAATTCTGGAAGCTGGAGACAGAGTTAGATTTGGCAAACGCGGGAGTGCAAGAACAGCCCAGGAAAGGAAAATTCTCTCTGTTTAAGTCAATACTCGAATTTAAAGACTCAAAACTATTTTTACAGGGTGCGCCGTTTTTTGGGATTCCGATGAGTTTGGGGATAGTGGCGCTGCTTTGGCTGATTGGGGGGATTTTTTCGAGGACGAGTTTCTGGCTGCTGGATTGGCTGTGGGGCGATCGATCGATTATTTGGGGCTGTTTGCCGATCGGGTTTTCTCTCGGTACTTTGATACGGATCAATTATTTATTCCCGGACATTATACCGAAAGAAACCGCTTCGCCGAGTGTGCCGGAAATTTTGTCAAATCCCGAGAGTTTGCCGCTGGATGCTCAACCGGTACGCCTCTCCGGGCAACTTTTGGGTCGATCGGGTATAGGTAATTGGCTGGGAGAAGATTTGATTTTGCAAACGGAGACGGGTTTGGTGAGGTTGCACTATGTTTCGAGGTTTGGCTACATTGGTTCTTTGTTCCCGAAACCTACTCGCCCTAGCGATTTGATCGGAAAATCTGTTGTGGCGACTGGTTGGCTGCGCCGTGGTGCTACTGTGGCGATCGACCTTGAAAGTCTCCGCAGTCAAGGAGGGAGAGTCAGTGACAGCGGACATCCGATTTGGTCTGCGGTTTTGGCCTTTGCTGCTGCTTTGTGGGGCGCATACATCATTATCCAGGGCCCAAGATGAGGAATAGACCTCTTGCAAAAATAATTAGGACGGGCTCTTCGGCCCATCCCACAAGAGTTATTTTTTCTTGTGGGATGGGCCGAAGAGCCCGTCCCATCAATTAAAGGATTTTTGCAAGAGATCTAATAGCGATCGGATTGCCGCACCAGTTGCCAACAACGCGCAGCCTCGATCGCTTTTGAGTTAAACAGCGGATGGGCGATCGTCTACGAGGGCTTCGCTAACGATGTTCTCGTTGCTGGTGGCGCACCCTACACTCTTGTTCCTTCTTCCGACTTCCATCGGACTTCTTCCTTCGTAAAGAAAAGTTGCTTTTTTGCCGAGATTTTGTTACATTTATTTACATGAATTGGATTAAAGCAAATAGCGCGATAACTTCAGTTGGCTAAAATCGATAAGGTATTGCGTAAAAATTGTCAACATCCCAACACAGCAAGTACAGCCAGCCGCCTGTCGGCTGTTTTTTTTCTCCCGGTATTATTGCTGTGCGGGATGAATTCTCAAAAGTGATTCAGATGTAGTTTCCGTTAAATTCACCCTGAAATCTTCCTAAATAACTAGCTCTGTTACCAAGGCTGTGATACCTTTAAAGAATGGTCGGACGCTGCCGGGCCCAATTTAAGGGATACCGGGTAAGTGAGTAGTTCTCAGCATTAGGAGCGAGATTAGGAGCGGGGTAAGATTACTGGCTAAAAAAATGTTAGCGATTTTACCCATCACTGTATTAAACTGAATACTGGCATTCCGATCGCTGGCAATTGACACATCCTTGGACATAAATTTCTACACGGCCTTGGCTATAAACATTCTGAATCAAAACCGGAAGCAAGTAATACAGAATAGCCAATAGCCTCAACATTTGAGTGATGACTAAAAGTTTACACAACAACCTGAGATTTAAAAGCTCTCTGCATAGGCGGTTAAGTTCCTGCCTTATCAGAGTAAATCATCTTTTTGTTCTAAAAGGTGGGGGGATCTGTCAAGGTTGGTGGGAGGAATGTGCAAATTCTCCGGTTATGTGGTGTTTCCCTGAAGTAAATATTCAGTTGACTTCAGGGGATTCTGTTCGAGCAAATTAATTAAAATCCAAGTCTGGAGGAATTTTTCATGTCTATTCGTCTTTATGTTGGCAATCTACCCAAGGAACTCGATCGCCAAGAATTACAAGAAGTTTTTGCGCCGGAGGGTGAATCTGTTACCACAAAGGTAATTACAGACCGCAAAACAGGTAAATGCAGAGGCTTCGGTTTTGTGACGGTGCTAACCGACGAACAAGCCGACCAAGTTATTGAGAAATACAACGGCTTGATGTTCAAAGAAAACCCGCTGAAAATAGAGAAGGCACTGCCCCGGTCTAAGGGTAAATCTGAGAAGGGCGAAGAAGATCAGCAGCAGTCGTCGCCACAGTCACCGCAGTTGGCGTCGGCATCGGCGTCGCCGTCGCTGCCTCTACCTGTGCCGCAGCAACAGCAACGCGAGGCTGCCCCTACCCAAGGTGGAGGAGGTCCTAGTAAAAGCAATCGCCGTCGGGGTGACAACAACAAGTCTCGCCGCAATCAGTCAGCAACAACGGTGTCGAACGCCGATTCCGGCTCGGTGCAGCCAGATCCGCGCTGGGCGAGTGCTCTGGAAGAACTCAAGCAAAGATTGGTGGAAGCTCAGACTACTAATTAGTCGAAAATGGCGGCTAATTGCTGCTGTCTCTCGACTGTGGTTGACTGAATGTATCTGGAAGTGCGCTCGAGAACCGCTCAAAAAAGCCTGTTCTCGATCGCACTATTTTATTGTAAAAAACCTCTAATATCTAGCAGTGCGGTAAAATAACGGCGATCGGGCAAGTAGCGAGGACTTGAGTCCTCAGTTTTATGAGGGTTCAAGTCCTCAATAAAAACCCCGTTTGATTTTGGTCGATCGACCGGACACGATGTAATATCCTGAGGATGCACCGCCAAAAAAACCCAGTTTCCCTGAAAATATGGGGTCCGGCAGCAAGACATCTAAAAAGAAACCGGGTTTTTAGCCGCTAAATAAGTCCTGTTTATTCGAGTGCCGAGAATTCGATAGTCTCAATAAACTCGAAAATCTTGTTCAAAATTCCCTCAACTTCAGACTCAAGGGAACCCAATTCGTCCCCCTCCTGATAAATTCGCTGACAGCTTACCGTGTAGCAAAAATCGTCAGCGATAAAAGCCATAAGTCCCCGGTAAGCATCCAGCCGAGTAACAGGGCCCTGGTTTTTCTGCACACTCATAGTTGCACCCGCAGGCAAATCGACAACCGCGAAATAAGCTTCTTCATCTTCTAAATATTCCGCGTGAAGTAACTTAGAGTTGGGAATATTAGTAAGAATTGCCTGAGAAACAAAATTGTCTAAAAAAGACTTGAGATAAGCTTCCTCACCAACCGACTCGATTGTTTCTTCCACTTCACCAGCAATAGGGAAATAATCAATTTTCAGCAAAACACCAAAGTCGTCAGAAAATGCCACAGAGCCTTCTTCCTCGTCAATTCTACCCCCTCGTTGCTCGTCAACTGGAATGGGGACGCTAAAATTGCCTTCACGAGATACGTACAATTCCCCATCTACATCAAACTCTTCGCCTTCTACTTCCGAGTAAGCAGCAATTACCTCCTCGATAATTTCCGCAGCTTCCTCGTCTTCCACACCTAATGCTTGCTGGAATTCCTGGAGAAAAGCCTGGTGCTTCTGAGATATTTCTCCATTTGCGACAAACATTGCTGCGGTTATTGCAAAAGTATCCAACACTAACTCATCTGGCATGGATTCCCAAGCAGTATTAAATAATGCTCCTAAACCGTCTTGGGCGACAATACCGTCGAATCTTTCAAACATTGCTAACATATCATCTTCGGAGTATTCAGCAAATATTTCTGATTCCAAAAGTATGCTTTCTAAGATATCAGCATTCGTATCAGGGGAATTTGCCTCCGCTGCGACAAGTGCTACCGCTGCTAGCGATTCCTCTGGAGTAAAGCTTGCTTCGGATTTGTCTTCTGAATTGAATATTTTATCAAAAGTGCCCACTGGTTTTGCTCCACTAGAGTTGAGTTGTACTCTTCATAGCAAATTTATGGCATAAAAAGATATAGCCTTTCTCAGTAACATGTTCCGACGTGCATCGGGCATCGGGCATCGGGCATCGGGCATCGGGCATCGGGCATCGGGCATCGGGCATCGGGCATCGGGCATCGGGCATCGGGCATACCTCACCACGCTTGAGAATCGGTATAGTAGTCGTCGTTACTCTAGGGGCTGGAGACTGCGCCGTGCCGTTTCCCTAAAGATATGGCCTATTACCAAGGACTGCCAATTATTGTAAATCCGGCCCAAAACTTCGGGTCAGAGAAATCAGAATTTGCTACTTGTGCCGATTGAGTAAGGTCGATCGCGCTTTCAGTTCCCCGCAATTGACCGTCTTTTACTACAATTTGTTTGTGGATCATTGCCAGTTGAGCTTTTCTGAGCGCTTCAGCTTTAATTGGCTGCGATCGCAAATGGCGGTAAAATTCGGTCATCAGTCCCAAAGTGCCGATATCATTAACTTTCCACAAACTCGCTAGGGCTGATTTTACACCACTGCGGACGGCCAGTCCAGCAAATCCCATTTCTGCTGTGTTATCGCCGATCGCCGTTTCGCAAGCACTCAGCACTAATAACTCTACTTGTCTGCGATCGTACCACTTCGCCAGCCTAAATTCATCCAGCGCCAAAGAACGGTTCCACAAATCAATCTCAGCTTCCTTGCGTCCGTTTGCGCCTAGCGGAAAGCGGGCGTGAGTAGCTAAGTGAACAATGTCAAAAGCCTGTTGCTGTCGCTGTCTGCTGAGATTTTCCAGGGTAAAGTCTTGATTGAGAAAAAAGCGGCCAGGCCACAACGGAAATTCGGCAGCAGGATTGACAAAACTTTCATTTCTGCTGAAGCCAGCTTGATTTTTCCTGTCGCTTCTGGTACCGACGATTGCAGATAATTCGATCGGCACTCCCGGCAATTTAGGTTTATCCGTGTGGGGAAACTCTGACGCACCCATTGCTAAAACTTGAGCATTTTGCAAACTTTGATAATTGGTGTTAGTCAAGCTGACACTGGGAATTGAGCCGAGGCTGTACTTTTCTACTAGAAATTGGTTGCCATCGTGCAATGCTGCTAGGGGTAATTGGCGCAAACCGGCATCGAATGAAAACACTAGCGTATCGATATTTAATCCTTCTAAATCTGGACTAATAGGCGCAATTAACCACTGGTAAAGTTGCTGAGAACTTTCCAAATATTCTCGGTCTTCCGAATCATTTGATTTAGCTAAAGAGCGGTGAAATTCTGCCACTTTTTCCAGCAAAAGTGCGCTAGTGACAGGGATGTTTCTGAGAATCGGAGGACCGTCGGGAACTACTAACACTAGCGACAATTGTTCGAGACGGACGATCGCGTAAACAATGACTGCTTGTTTTCCGGTTTCTGCCTTAATCTTTTTCAGAGTTTCTCTCAAAAATTGAACGTTTATTTTTTTATCCGTTAAATTTTCTCCAGCCTCATTTTCGTAATCTTGTTCAAACACTTGGTCAATTAGGGAAACAGCATCGTTAGCATTGTTTTGGTCGAGAGATTGTTCTACGAGCGATCGAGTTATTGGAGAGGGAATTTGATTGGGGATATTTGGGATATTTGGCGTTTCTGCTGCGGGAGTTGGTGCGGGCGCTGGAATTGGTGCGGGCGCTGGAATTGGTGCGGGTGCGGGAACTGGTGCGGGTGCGGGAACTGGTGCGGCTGCTGGAGTAATAGTCGGTGAATCTTGAACTGGCGCTGTATTTATTGCAGCAATTGTCTCCCACAAGTTAGAAAGATTGAGGTCAAATGTTTCAGAATTAGGAATCGGTAAACTAGGAGTTTGAACAATTATTTCCGGCGGAGTTTCGGCTGCTGGAACAGTTAAATTGTCAGCTGATGGCTGTGGAGAAATCAGGTTATCTGCTTCGGCTCCGGCTATCGTGTTAACTGACGGGGTGTAAGGAACTTCTAGGGAGATAATTGTTTCGTTGTTACGCTCCCAATTTAATTCAGTATTTCCCGTTGCAGCATTTTGGCTAATAGAGGTTTTAGCTCCCAATAAATCGCCAATTAAAAAAGCTAACTCTTGTTGGGGAGTTTGGCTTTGGCTGACAGCAGGCGCGGAAACGATCGCACTTGCAGGCGCGGGGACGATCGCACTTGCAGGCGCGGGGACGATCGCACTTGCAGGCGCGGGGACGATCGCACTTGCAGGCGCGGGGACGATCGCACTTGCAGGCGCTGGCTGAATTTGAGCTACAGGCTGGGTTACAGAGGGAAGAGGGGCTGTGGGCGGGAGATTCGGCGTGTTTGAAGGTTGGGAGGCGATCGCAGGTTGAGTGGCGAGAGATGAGGTGATTTGGGCAACAGAGGGAAGGGTAGGCCTTGAAGCTATGCGGGCAGCAGCGTTTGGCGTTGTGGGTGCTGAGGGCTGGGTGGGGCGCGGGCGGAGTGGCAGTAGGAATAAATCGGGCAATTCAGGTGGTTGGAAGTCCATCGCATCAGGTGTTGGATCGGGTGTTGCCGAAGGTGCGATCGAAGTTTCGGGAGTTGGGGATGGTGCGATCGAGCTTTCGGGTGTTGGGGATGGTGCGATCGAGTTTTCGGGAGTTGGGGAAGGTGCGATCGAGCTTTCGGGATTTGGGGATGGTGCGACGGTTACACGTGGTGGGAATTGCGGTGAGGGCGTAGGTTCCGGCGTTGGAGTAGCTGCGGGTGTGGGTGCGGTCGTTGGAGTAGCTGCGGGTGTGGGTGCGGTCGTTGGAGTAGCTGCGGGTGTGGGTGCAGGCGTTGGAGTAGCTGCGGGTGTCGGTGCAACTATTGGCGGGGGTACGGAAATAATTTGAATGCGATCGGCATCCTGTCTGTAAGTATAAAGATAGGAATTATCCCGCAAAATTGTTTGATTAGGATTAGAATTTCCCCTAGTAATTGCACCCTTCGTTCCATTTGTGGCAGGATCACCGACAATAAACGGCGTTAATCCTGCGCCTCCGTGGCGGATAATTATAGTACCGCCGTTGCTATCTCCAGGATTTCCCGCGGTACAAATGCTAGCATTGATGCAGTTTCCGTCTGTGAACGAAGTTAGCGATCGAAAAAACCCTCCCATCAGAATCTCCACATTTCCGCCAATACCGCTGCGACTTTGAGCATTAATTTGATTCACAGTAATATTGCCAGAATTGCTGCGGTTATAAGCCGTAACACTCCCTGCATTCCCCAGCGCCGAAGAGTCAATTTTACCAACATTAATACTTCCGGTAGCGTCGAGCAAGATACTGCCCCCATTACCAGCAGACGAGGTATTGATATCGTCCGCAGCAATATTAGTTCCAGCGCTCAAAGCAATATTACCGCCATTGTTAGGGGAAGTCGCATCGAGATTACCTGTGGTGATTTCTCCTTTGTCGCTATCCAAAGAAATTCCGGCGGTTGAGGTAATATTTTGGGCGGTAATGTTATTCGTAGTAATAATGTTAATTGCACCGGAACTTTCGGGGATATCATCTTGAATATTGACGCTGTTGAGACGAGAAACACTGCCCACAGCACCGCCCAACTGCACAATTCCCGCATTGGGTTGAACAGTAAGACTGTAAGGCCCGTCAACAGTAGACTTAAAAGTAATATCGCCTGTCTCTAAAATTTTGACCGAGAGGTCGTTACCTAATGTTACCGGAGCGTTAAAAGTAATGTTATTGCGGTTAGTTTCGATCTTGCCCCTGGCAGTAATACTGTCCTTTGCCTGGACATCAATATTGCCACCAGTCACAGTAATACTGGGAGCAAAAGTGCGGGAATTAATATTAGATGTCGAAACAGTTCCGCCAGCATTTATGGTGACATCTCCGCCCTTACCATTTGCCGCAGCGGTAATAATTGGGCCGGCACTTGTGTTAATGTTACCGTCGCTTTGAATGCGAATATTTCCGCTATTGGCATTGAATCCGGTTGATAATATAGCTCCAATTCCGGCGGTATTGATATTGTTGGTGGCTTCTAGGGAAATATTGCCGCCGTTGTTGCCGCCCATTGCGTTGATAATTCCGGCGGTAGTATCTATAGAACCGCCGCTTTTGAAGGTTATTGAGCCGCCGTCTTGAATGCCACTCGCTTCGATGTCACTGGTAGTAATGTTGCCCGTAGCATTTAAATTAACAGTGCCACCTTTTTTAGTTGTGAAATCGGGCGAAGAACTATTAAAACTTGTACTTAACACACTTGTAGTGATATTGCCATTTTTATTCGTAAATTCAAGATTTCCACCCTGTAATTTCCCTCCTACTACCACCTCACCTATATTAATATCACCCTTGGTAGTAGATAAAGTAACGTTGCTGCCATTGCCATTCTCAGAAACACCTGTAATTGTAATTCCTACAGTCGATGTTTTGATGCCGCTGTCAGCTTGAAGCGTGACTTTTCCAGCAGTGCGATCGCCCCTGACATCCATCGCTCCGACATCTATAGTACCGCCGCTCGTAAGTGCGATCGGGCCGCCATCTAAACTCGCCAGTGCATTGAGATTGCCAGTCGTAATATTGCCGCCAGCATTTAAAGTAATTGAGCCACCATTTTCAGGGCGAAAAATATCCGCTCCAGACTGAAGACTGCTGCTTGAATTTAAGCCACCTGTAGTGATGCTGCCGTTAGTGCTAGTAAAGTTAATTATCCCCCCCTGTCCGCCCCGCAATGTGCCGTAGTTAGACACGTTACCTGTTTTAATATCACCATTGGTAGTAGATATTTTGATGTTGCCACCTCTATTACCGCTGTTAGAAGTAGCATCTATTGGGCCAGTATTAATAGTGCCATTTACACTTGTAATATTGATATTTGCACCATCAGATTTTGAAGGGTCTTCACTCTTGGTTAATATCTGACCTACAGTAATGTCGCCCCTTGCCTGTAAATTTACAGCACCAGGACTGCCAACAGAAGCATTATTACTCGTATCTATAGATAGGGAAGTCTCGAAAATAATAGAACCCTGTTCGCTGATGATACTAACATTACCGCTATTTCCATTAGCCTTGATGACACCATTATCCTTACTAACAGTTTCTAAACAAGACCAGTAAGTAGCACAACCGATTGAGATATCGTTTTTTGCTTTAATGGTAATATTACCCCCTCCATTAGGTGCGAAAGTAGTTATATTTTCCGCACCCACTGTATTTGCTGCTATAACAGTAAAGCTGCCACCTGCATTCACAGTAATATCACCGCCAACGCCATTACCAGAAATATTCTCAGCAAGAAGTCCTTCTGTTGAAATATTTCCCCCAGCACTCAAAGATATATAACCAGCATCACCCGCAACAGTAGAGACTGAAATAATTCCCGCTTGAATGTTGCCTGTAGCTTGCATAATTATACGACTTCCGTTATTGGGCACGACAGACATGGAAATTCGTCTTACTTGAATATTGCCGCCAGATCGCAAAATTATAGAGGGCCAAGTAGCTAAAATAAATTCATCTGTACCAGGAGAAGCATTAGCAAAAGCTGCATCTGGACTTGAGATTGAAATATCACCGTTAAAAGTAATATTTCCTTTCCCCGAAGTTGTATCTATCTTCAGAGAGGCACCCCCATATCCCCCAGAGATATAGTCATTAGGCTGCGTAAATATTGGATCGTACAAACTGGTAAAATTAGCAGGTTTGCCCGAACGATCGAGAATTAACATATTATTGCCACTGCGAAAGTGAGCATCTGTAGATATGATGCCATCACTCACTAAAGTCAGATTTCCGCCGCTGACAAAAGGCGTTTGCGAAAGATGATTCAGCGCCAAAATATCGATACTTTGATTTCCCTGAATGTAGAGATTGCCGCCAGCATTAGCCACAAACGGATTTGCCACACTATCGCGCACCCGCACTGTATTGTCAGCCAGCAAATTCAAATCGCCAGTTGTACGCAACAGACTTTCAACTAATGTCAAATTGCGATTAGCTGACAGCGTTGCAGTTGCCGCGCTTACGCCTTTAGCAACTGCATCTCCATTCTCTACTTGCACACCACCAGTTAATTCTACTTGCCCTTGAGAATTAACCGTCACCCCCGTTGCACTTCCCCCGCCACCCGCCAACAACTGCGGCAAAGATGCAACCGGCAACACCCAATTTTGAGGCAAACTCCCGGCGACAGATTGCGGCTGAATCTCCAAACTCAACAGATTTCCCGGTTGACTAATTCTGAGTAAACTCTCACCCGGTACAGCCGCAACATTAATATTACCTCCCGGTGCAGAAAGTTGTCCCGTACTCAAAACCGTGCCGCCCAATAAAGTTAAATTTTGCCCTTGTCCCACTGCCAAATTGCCGAAATTGACAATTCCTTCCGGTTGCGTATTTGTAAAAGCAAAAGTATTAGGATTTCCGACTAATTGAGTATAATTATTTGTACCAGCCGCACTAAACCAGTTATTGCTAAAACCGATGCCCGTCGCAGTAGTAGCAGTGAAAGCAGCAGGCACGTTCAAACTAGAATTTGCACCGAAAACAATCCCCGCCGGATTCATTAAAAATAAATTGGAATTGCCGCCAGTTATTTGAATTAATCCGTTAATCAGCGAAGCATCGCCGCCCACAACTCGCCCTAAAATATTGCGGATATTGGGATTTGATATAAAATTGGCAGTTTGCCCTTGAGTTAAACCGAATTGTTGGAAACTGTGAAAGAGATTTGCACCGTCGCCAGATTGTTGGCCGCCTTGGATGTTGAATTGGTTGCCGCTGGGAGTAATTTGAGTATTAGTGCCGTCGGTTGCGGGGGTAATTTGGGCTGTGGCTATTTGGGATGCGGGAAAAAGTCCTAATTCCCACATTGTTAAGGCGGTAAATGAGAGGAAGGTGAGGGAAAAGCGGTTTTTTTTGTGTGTTGATTTCATGGTTTTTCTTAGTAGATGATATCTAGTTCACTCTGATAATTGCGAAAGCCCACCAGCGCCCTCTGACAGTGCCAAAGTCCGTCAATCCGCCAGGGAATGAATTCCCTGGCTAATAGCGAAAGTCCTCGGAAGAGGACTGTAGAAAAAAGTTTGGTATTACTCCTCTGAAGAGGACGGTAGAAAAAAGTTTGATATTAGTCCACTAAAGTGGACTTTTGCTTTGAGGCAGGGAATTCATTCCCTGCCGGAATTAACGTCACAGCCCGTTAGTATTTCCTTTCTTCCCTCCTTTGTAAATCTCGCAATTGCTTCTCTACCTTTTCCGCCATTGGCAAATCTCCCAACGTTGTATATCCATCTTTTGCCATTCGCAAATATTTCATAGCTTCCAGATTATTTCTCATCGCTGAATGAACTTGTCCCAATCCGTATCGAGCCGCTGTCAACTCCTCAATATCGTCAGGTTTCGCCGTATTAATCGCCTTGGAATAGTAGACTTCAGCCTGGGGAACCAGTTGTAGCTTTTCCAGATACATATCGCCCAAGGCTCGATTAATTGGCGGTGTTTCCACTCCTGCTTTTTGTATATTTTCTAAAATTTCTATTGCTTCGGCAATCAAGTTTGTGTTAAGATAAAGGTTGGCAATTGCTAATTTTTCCGCGTTTTCGTTAGGTACTTGTTTGTCGATCGCCCCAACCGCATCCTTAACGCCCTGAACCTGCTTCGGTTCCAGCAACCGAAACTCTGTATCTCCTTCTACCACGGGACTTTCAGAAGAAGCACCCGTATTCGCCTCGACAATCAATCGGTACCTAACACCCGGTTTCAGCGCTGGTTCCCCCGGATACACAGCCTCAGTACCGCTAACAGTCATTTCCCAGTTTAATTTCGCTCCATTTTCGCGGAGGCTCAACTTATAGCTAGTCGCACCAGCAACCGGATTCCACCGCAAAATAGGCTTGCCCTCGAGCAATTTCGTGCGCCGCGGACTGATTATATAAGGAATTGGCGCGCTATTCCAAGTAATTTTATCATCGCCGCGATCGGGACATTTAACCAAGTCGGCGCTACAATCAGATTTAGACTCTTCTTTGGCTAACAAACAGCTATTCAATTGATTTTCACCCGGTGCGATCGACTTAATTCCCAAATCTGCACATTGGATCGTCAGTTGTGCGTTTTGTGAAGTTCGCAATTTGTCTCCCGGATAAATCGGTGTACCGCCAGTAGGGCGAACAATTCGGCCGTCTTGGCGCTCGATCGCAACTTCCCCGCTACTATGGATAATCAGTCCGTTGGATATTCTGTTACTCGCTGCTAATGCGCTAGTTGCGATCGAGCTTAAAGCTATAAAAACTGCAATCCTGATTTTCACTTGATATTTCCTTTTGCTTGTAAACGTTGCTGGGCAATTCGCATACATTCATCTTGTTTCGGCACGCGGTAATCAGAATATTTAAGCGCCTGATTCCAGGCTTCTAAGGCTGCTTGCGGCTTACCTTTAATTTCTAGAACCTGTGCTAAAAGGCATTGAGCTTCAGGGCTATCCTCTCTGAATCCTATTGCTATTCTTAAATCTGCTTCAGCAGCGTCATATTGCTTTTGTTTAAACCGCGCCCAGCCGCGATTTTTAAAACAAGCAGCTTTTACTCCGTCGTATTCAGTGTGTTCTAAACAGCGATCGATAAATTTTAAAGCTTCTTGAGGTTGATTGTTGAGAATCAGCGATCGAGATACTTGAGAATTCGCCTCAGCAGAACCCCGCCGCGCTGCATCCTTCATTAATTTTTGCGCGTACTCTTTTTCATTCAAATCCTCATACAACACAGCTAAGTTATAATGAGGCGTCGCATAATTTAAATTTAGTAAAGTTGCTAATTGGTAGCATCTTTCAGCGATTAATAGTTGACCCTGATGGTGGCTGGTCTTTCCCATTTCATTCACAACGCGGCTAAGTATCGGGCCCATCAACATATAACTGATAGCCGTAATACCTAAACTTTTGGCCGCCCGCTGCATCCAATCAATTGGAAGAATTAACGATTGGTTATTTGGGCGATCGCCCGCCACATCATCTGCGGGAACAGGGCGACTGCTTCCCAACTCTAGAAATTTTAATCCCTCAAATGTGGGATGCTGACACAGCACCGGTATTCCGCTCGCGCCCGGAAATAGAGGTTCCCAGCGCAGCAAATCATCCTTAGCTTTTCGCACCGCCAAAAACAGAGGTTCTTTGAGAGCCAAATATCTAAACAAAGACTTCACAAATTCCTGAGCAATGAAATCCGGGATTGGCGCCCGCATCACAATTACTGACGGTAAAGAAATGCCCTCACTAACTAAATCTGCTGCTATTCCCAGGCTCGAACAAGAATTGAAAATTAGTAACTGCAACCCTTTAAAAATAGCTTTTTTCAGACCGTCTTTTAAATCCTCTAAAGTAACAGTATTATTTTGAAGTTCTTGATTAATATATAGTAGTCCGTTAGCAGCATTAGTATCGCTGTCGCTGTGTCCGGCATAAAATAAAACTTGCCAGCCTTTTTCATCAAACAACTGGTCGCGGAACTCTTGAGGCGTTGGTTCTTTAAGAAACTTTAATTCGCAGCGATCGCCCAAATATTTTTCAAGCTCTTTTGTATCTTTTCCAACATCAATTCCCTTGCTGTTGCCGACAATACCTAAAATTCTGCCTCGCGAAGGTAGAGGCATTCCCCCTATAGTTGCCTGTTGAAGAACTTTTCCATATTCTGGGGAACTGCCGATGATTTCCGAGTTGCGGTAGTCTTCGCGAAATTGCCACGCATCCCAAGGCAACTGCCAAATCACAGAGTTATTGCACTCTAGAAATATTTCAACGCACTCGGATCGATTGCTGATTTCCGTTCTGAGTTCTACCTCTATTTTTCTGTAAAACTCGTCAGCACTCAGCCACTTGTTCATCTCTTGCTTCAAATCTTGATATATAGCATAAGGCTTGTCTTCAGAAATATTTGTTGTGCCTGCAGACTTGATTTTTATCCGAGAACCGCTTCTGTTATATTGGGAGGCGACACAACTAGCGTTCCACCTTTTATGCAACTCCTTAACTAGAGGTGCTGGTGGCAAGCTGGCGAAACGTTGAGCGACAGTTTCTCCTTGTTTTTTTAACTCAGCAGTCACATGAGAAAAACCATTTTTTAAATCCCCATACCCCAAAGCCAAGATGACAGTCCAGCTCATAAATTGTAGGCGATTGCAGTTAATCAAAGTATCATACCACAAAAGTTTCTGTTATGCTTAAATCATCTAAACTTACTCGAATACTAAAGCTCTCGTCTGGCTCTACGTGAAAATCGTTCAGCAAAATGCACAAGTTCTGAACCGTTGCTTCAACCTCGTGTAGATTGTCTCCGGTGTCGGATATTAAGGACAGTTTAATATTGACTGGCAGGTAAGGTTCTCCGATGACCGGATGCAGTTGGACGTGAACTCTGAGAGTGCGATCGTCCTCTTCGGCAACAGCAACCAACAAAGCAACACTCGTCCTTCCCAAACGCATTCCCAAGTCAATCAACTTAGCCCGCGTCACATCAGCTTCGGGAAACCTATTGATGCTGCTTTGACGCCCCTGCGAGGCAGATTCTGTTCTCAAATTTCCACCTCCTCGCAAGGCAAAATTGGGGTTTTCTTCAGTAAAAATTAGGTTTTCTAAATTTTCTTTACCTTGCTCAATTTTCTGCCAACCTGTTTCCGCAACATTTTTCAACCAATTGCCTAAATTAGATTTAACCGGGTTTTCAATTTCAACAGGGGAAGTCGAAGGCTGCGGATTGAAGATTGATGCAACAGACTCCCAATTTGATGTAAATACATTCTCCAACCACTGACGCAGATTGACTTGAGACTCAGATATATGTTCGAGGTGGAGCAAGAAGTCATCCAGGGAATGCAACTCGCTCAATACTAATTCGCCCGTCCCCGCAGTTGGGGAAAATCCTAGCAATCTTGCTTCCTTTTCATCTTCATCAATATCTACTACCAGATAACCGATGCGTTCCTCCCTTGCTTCCGGGGGAACGTGACAAGTATGCGGTCGGTTTTGCGGCGAATTGATGCGATTATTTTCTACGTTGTTCGGCAAATTTATCAAGGGACGACATTCAATTTTTCCTAAATTTTTGATGTATAAATCAGCCACATTTTCCAACAAGCGAACAACGGGATTCCAGCTATCGCAGTTAGTTAAATCAGTTTCAATATCTAAAAGCGTCAAGTAATCGCGGACGGCTAACACAGCCAAAGTGTTGAAATAAACTTGTTCTTTTTTGTGGGGGTGGCGCTGTTCGGAAGCAAATTGCCGTGCTGAACGAATTGCTTTTTGGGTAATAGGCATTGGCAAGGATTGGTTTCCGATACTGTTACTTTGTGCCATTGTTAACTCCTTTAATGATTAAGATTCGTAATTTTTGCGAAATGTTTGCAAGTGAGGGCGACATTGAACTCGGTGAAAAGCATACAGGGTAGAATACGAGCAGGAAAGTTCTGCTGCTAATACGGTGAAAGTTTTGCCCGCTGATAAGCCTTTTAATATAAATTGACAAGTTAGATCGGGTCGCCCTCTAACGTGTTTGCTCAACACCCGATCTGGATCGGTTTCAATCCAGGCTTGAAGTTCTGTAAAAAGCTGAGCTGTTTCGAGAATGTGAGTTCGATCGCGATCGGGTAAAATATCGATTCGATTGATCGGCGTTCCGTCTTCTGAAATTTGTTGTCGATCGTCTCTGCTGTTATTTTCTCTATCTACCCTCAAAGCCCAATTTTGCAGCCGTCGCTTGAAATAATAATTGAACCAAGTAATGACATTGCCGCGAGTGCGATCGTACTGAGTTCCCGTGCGGGATTCGCACAAATTGCTACAGAAAAACTCCCACTGTTCTTGCAAAGCATCTTCATAGTAAGGTAGATTTTCCTTCCAGATCAGGCCGGAGTTTTTCATCTTAGTCAGAAGCTGGTGCAACAAACGGCTGCGCTTCCAACCGGGAGGATGCTGGCAAATTTCGCTAACAAGGCGATCGAGCTCTTGATATAGAAGTTTTCTGTGGGATAAATGCGATTCTCCCTCACCCTCAACAGCATCGGTTTCGTTATCGGATGGGCGGTCTTCCCCCTCAGAGGGGATGTACTCATCATTCATAGTTCAGTGCGGCCGCAACTTTGTTCCTACATTTACTTATCAGGATGAGTTGGGGGAATTTATGCGAAATTCTGATTTTTTTTTGAGCGAATGGTTGAAAGTCTTGCTGTGCGCTGGATTGGACCGTTCAATTAGATTTGAATTTTTGTTAAGACTTACGCATCAAAACCAAAGAAACCGGGTTTTTGGGGTTTTTGCGGTTTGTAACGAGTATTCTGCGAAAAACCCGGTTTCTGACCCCGTGGGTAAATCCTATTTGTAAAACTCGGAAAGATTTTGGTAAATACGTATAATTATACGTATACACTTGATGTTGATAGAGGTGAAAAAGCTATGCTGAGTGAATCTTCGCGCCTAGTGTACGGCGATGAATTAATTACCGCCACCGAATTGAACCGGCAACCAGGTAGAGTGCTGGATTTGGCGATGGATCATCCTATCACCATCACTCGCAACGACCAGTATTTTGCTTTGCTGCGCCGCGAGGGGATGGCGCGGTTGGTAAAAGCCGCCGCCCTTTCCTTGAAAGTCTTTGAGGTGACGGCCGCTGCTTATCGGTTGCGTCTGGGAGTAGAGATTGGTTCAGAACATCCCTATGGGTGGCTAAAAGTATTTGACGAGGCGGAACTCAGTGAACTGATCGCAGAAATAGAGAAAGATTACCGTCTTGTGGAGTCGGAACCTGCGGCTTGCGATCGGATTGAGGCAACGATTTATGAATGGCATGAAAGCGCGATCGCAATTTCTAGCCCCGAACTCGCCGCAGCTTTCAGCGATGAAATTGACGAAGTGTTACTGACAAAACCGACTGCAGAAAACACTACCGAATCTGCTGCTGAATGACGCACTCTGCACCCATTCCAGACGATTCGGAAAGCCCGGTGTCTCCTGAAGAACAGCCAACACCATCACCCGCAACTCTTGAAGCCGAAGCCGAAATTCCCGCACCAGCGCCTGTGCTTTCAGAGTTGGTAGAACCTCCTGAAGAACCGCTGACACCACCGCGAACAAAGCCATCTGCTAAAGAAAACGAAGTCAAACTTATCGCGCAAGTACCTGCATCGCCCTGGTTAGTAGTAGCGAAAAACCGACGGGTTAACCGGGATTGGGAAGCCTTAATGTTACGTGCTTCTGAGAATACTCGTCGGTGCTATCAGGATTTATGTAATGCGCCAATGGCAAGACAACCAAAAAGAGTTTTTCCCTTAAAAGGTAAACTCTACAAAGGTGCATGGGAGTATGAAGTAACAAGCTCAGACCGAGTATTTTATGTACCGGATGAAGACCAACTCAAAGTGCTTGTTTACTACGCTGGGAGTCATCCTAAATCAGCTCCATTTCCTCCGTAAAGCAAGTATGAAATCCCGGCGTTGGGCAGTAGGGGCGAGCGAAATCCCAACCGACATTGGAAAGGGGCTCATCCGATATCCGGTTAGCCTATTTCCATATAAATTTACCAATTTTGGGCTTGTATCCTGGATGCTTTCGGTCAAGAGTGATATCGGTTCCCAAGCCTGAGCCTGGGAACCAGTGAAGATATCATTCCTAGGGACACAAAAATGTTGTGTCCTTTGGCTGTGCCTTAACTTATTTTCCCGGCGGCGTAGTGTGGCCCGATCGCACTTTACGACGACGAATCAGCACACTCATCACGTGCCCAGCAGTTGCCGCGCGCTGTAGGGGACTCCAATCACCCACTTGTGCAAATCCCAATCGGTACAAAGTAAGAATGGTTTCCCGGACACCCTGGGGCGAACCCACAACCGTTACCAGCAGCACATCCTGTTCGGATATGGCTGCTGAGTCGGAATTTTGACAATCCGATTCGTTTTCGTCGGGCACGAATTCCTGTGACATATTATGTTCTCCTGACTTTGGGTTTTCTAAGGAAACCCAAAAATCCAGCCGCCCCGCATTTCAACAAATAGCAGGGCGGCCACAGAGGATGTTACAATCTTCTGTTAGCCTCCAGACTGCTAGATCCAGTTTGGCGGTTATGCTGTCCATTGCTGTTACCAGCAGCTTTGGGCAGTGCAACTAAATTTTTGGGTGACGCGGGTTGCCTCCTATGCAAGCAAAGCAACCTCTCAATTCACAGCGTAGCCGCATAAGGTACCCGCCGTCAACCAATTTTAGATATTAGATTTTGGATTTGAGATTGGATAGTCGATCGCACTGATCGATCTGTTGCCAGCAACGACAGTGGTAGGGTGCGTCAGTTGCGAGATTCTGAATCACCACAAAAAGTTGAGTTCTGACGCACCGGTTGGGTTCGGTGCGTCAGTGATGAGATTGTTAATTTAAATCGAAAATAATCGTAGCTGACGCACCCTACAGAGCAAAACTAGCATCTATTTATTCTACTTAGAAGCTTGCTTTAACAAAGAACTTGACTGTAGTAACTTCTACAACTAACACTTGTCTAACGGTGAAGTTGTGCGGCGGCAAGTAACTTTAGTTGCCCACTGATAGACTATATTCCGTCCGCACCTACGCATTTTTATGCCATAACTGAAGGCGGATCAAAGGTCGGGATAAGTAATAGCTACTAATGCTACAGGTATTGGCAGAAAATATTTTTGCTGACCAAGCTTAGGCAGTATTCTAGATGTACCCACCCACTCTTTTGATATTTTCTTTCCTGCTTGTCTAGCTTGCTCAAGTAGTAAATTATCCAATTCACCTAAATTAGGTTGAGTAGCTTCTAGTTCAAGTATTTGAATCACTTTATTGACATAATCAGCAGAATAACCATTAGGTTGAATTGGTGTACTTAAATCATCACCAAAAGCATAGAAAGTCAAATAGGAAGCCCCATTTTGACTAAAATGTTCTTCTACTTCAAGCATAGGGTGAGTAGCAAACAGTAAGTATCGGCTACCTTCTAGGCTTGGAAGCTGTTCAAACAAAGCGATGCTAGAAATAATCGTAAAATCTGCGTGACGCTGCCTAGATAAGGAGCCAGCTAAATCCCCTATTGAGTCATAACGTTTAAGAGGACGATGTTTCCAAATATCCTCTCCACCTGAACTTCTTTTTTCATTTTTAACCCAAGGACGTAAACCTGCTAACGAGTAAGTATCACTACCACCACCGAAAAGATTAAATTCTGGATCAAACGTAATTTTACGAACTTTCCAGTTTTCATCTTTTCGTTTAATAGTTGCAACTTTGGCTTGTGCTGACTCGCTAAGGGTAGCTTGATTCACTGAAAATATTGGGCGTTGCCATTCAACTGTATCAAAATTTAGTTTGAACTCCGCTTGATCTCGTGGCGGCAATCCTAACTTCACCCAGTATTCTAATCTTTGAGCAAGCATTGACCTATCAATTACTGCTTTTGCCGTTAAATCTTTTTGAATTTTTCCAATATTTTCATTCATTCTTTGATTCTGCTCGTCTGCTTTTTTCAGCAGTGCATCAATAATTATTGGTTGATTCGCTTCAACCGCTTTTTCTACCTCATCTTCATCTAATGAGCCAAGAATTCTTAATCTTAACTGCTCATCTTCTATACCTAATTGTTTGAACTTTTCATGCAAAATCTCTTCTCTTCTGGCTTCATGAGTTTCTGTCATCATTAGATAATAGGCAACTACATCAGATACTTGCCCAAGTCTTGCCACTCTTCCATTTCTTTGCATAAGAACGGCTGGAGAAGAACTTAAGTCCCAGTGAACAACACGGTTTGCGACCTGAAAATCAAAACCTTCATCAGCCACAGATGTTACAACTAAAACTCGAATTGCGGATTTTTTTTCGCTCCGAAATCTTCGCACTACCTTTTCTCTTTCACCATCACCCATACTTCCCGTTAACTTATCGGAATCTTTTGGAAGAGCTTTAGTTATAATTTCACAAGTTTGTAAAATCTCTGTAAAAACAAGAAATCGTGAATCCGGATAATCTTTAAGCATTTCCTTGAGCCAATTTAGCTTGGCATTTTCTACCCCATTATCTTGTGTTGAGGTTGAGAAGTTAAGCAATCTAGTTGCTAAACCAGTTAATTCAATAATTTCATCAGGTGTAGCCTCAAAGTATTTTCCTTCATCCTCTTTTTTTATCAAAATTTCGCTAAATCTATAGATATCATCTACTTTTCCACCACCTGCAAGACGTGCAAGCCTAAAATGAAAGCTATCACTAGGGAAAGATACATCTGCATATTTATTAGAGTTGTCTGACTCAAATTCAGCAATTCTTTGAGAAATTTTGACAATTAGCTTACGCAAACTTTCTGTACTTTTATGCGTATCTTGTCTATAGATTTCTTTGGTCTTCCAAGTTTTATGTCGGATACACCAACGAAACAGCCAAATAGCTCCTGCTATAGAGCTGCTAGTCAGCCTCATTTCAAGCTGTCTTGTCGCAAAACCGCCAAAACTTTCACCATTATCAAGACAAATTCTTTGAACTGACTCACAAATGTCTCTCATAATTTCCAAATACTCTGGTGTTGTTTTAAGCTTAACTCTATCTACAGTTAGCTTTGGAAATAATGGTTGACCACTCCAACTAAAAACATTATTCTGTTGTCTCCAAATAACTGTAGCGGGAGATTTTTCTTTTTTTAACTCCGCTACGATGTTATTTTCACCAACCTCATTTGAGAAAGCATTTTCAAATACAGTTTGATGGGAAATCAGACGTAGTAGATTGATAAACTGAGTGCTGGAGCGAAAAGGGGTTGCGCTCATTAATACAACAAGCTTAGGAGGTTCTGAATCTTGCCAATATTCCCCACTAATTAGTTGATATGCTGCTTTGTAGGTTTGAGTTGCTAAACTAATTCGTTCCAATCGACTTAATTCCCCGCTGCTTCCACAGTGGTGGCATTCATCAATAATTAGGATTTCAGGGCGAACACTTTGAGGCAAAATACTCTTATCGTCTTTATCAACATAGAGCCGCGCCGCATCAATACTTGCCACCTGAATCCCACTAATATGATTAGCGCCATAGCTTCTAAAGGAGTCAACTACTTGAACAATATTTTGGCTTTGGCCGTCAACTGTGAGCGCACCCTTCATCACAGATCGTAATTTTAAGCAAGCATCTTCAACAAGTCCGGCCTTGGTGAGATACAAACACCTAAATCTTTCAAAACTGCCTTTAGCAACTAAGAGATCTCTAAGAACCAATCCAATCTCAATAGTTTTACCAAGTCCAACTTCATCTGCAATCAATAAACGACGAATCCTCTCACGATTGTCGTTCATATATTGCTGCAAAGCTAGCTGGTGCGGGAATGGATCTTTATCATTAGCTGTGATACGTCCAGAAAAAATGTTGGCTAGAATCTCTAATGCTCCAAGACGCATAGCAGTATTCACATAAAAGTCTTGATCAATTTTCGAGACTCCCAGGACGCTTTCTCCAGCATAATATTCTTGAGAATTATAGATTCGTTGCATAACCTCGGGAAATTCTTCTTCATACCAAGACCAGGGACGGAAGTTATTGCCAGGTATTCCACGGCGATCGGTTATTTCATTAATATTTGCGGTAGCACCTATTGTATAAGAGTAATGTGTAAAAAATTTATCTGAACCATTGTTGGGATCTCTGACAAAGACTACATCTGAATGGTACCCATCTGAAGAGGGAATTTCAAATAGAGGCATAATTTTCTTTTACTTTCTAGATTTATATAGACTAAGTTCTTTATAACAAGTTCTTGCTCATCCAGCAAGGCAGTTCCAAGCAAGGGTCGCCTTCCTGCCGCAATGACAAGGACTTCTCGCTTTTCACCATCCCAAAGGACGATCGCTTAGTGAAGTGGTAGCAAGACTTCACTGTTATCTGCTAAATTTGCGGGAATGTCGTGTCTAAAGGTCAAGCCCATCAATGAAACAGCTTATAGAGGAAGACACAATTCCCCAGTGAAGCCTGTATCTATGACGAACTCAATAGGGATGCTTGAGCCATTCGGTAGCAAGAAAGTCAGCGTTACAGTTGCGTGTCTATTTGTCACAATCCCAGAAATCACTTGCAGACACGCTCCATCACACCACCAAATGAGACAGCAACGTTATATCCAATACGAATACCAAAGAGTCGGGCGTTTGGGTGCTTTTTGCTGAGTTTGCGGGATGCTTGCAATCCAGTTTTATCGACTTCATAATCACCTGTCTCAATGTCGATGATGACCATCTTGCCGATGTTCTCTTCCACCTCGACCTTTTGGCGGATGTTGCTTTCGTACAATTGCTTTGCACGTTGTGCAACTTCTTCACGGCTTAAAAGGATTGCCTGCATATATTGACTCCCGCTCGCTACGCTTTTCTGTGACTCCTTCGATAATAGCGCACGGACAAGCAGGGTGAACATTGCGGTTAATTCAGTAAATTTGTTTTATTTTCCCAAAAGCAACTCTAACCCATAATAAGATGTAACGGAAAAAATATTACTCTTGTGAAAAAAAAGGAAAAACCGATGACCGAATATCGATTAACACCCGCAAAATACCACCACGTACAAGTAGTTGTTTCCCTGAACCGCGTTCACTTAGACAACTATAAAAACCCCGATGAAGCATTGACAAAACTGCTAGAACTCGGTTACACTCCTGAATTGCGATATCAATGGAATCCAGAGCGAAACGAATTTGATTTATACGCCCTAATTCACGACTTACCGCTAGAAGAATCGCTAATGACCGATGAAAAGTGTCAGGAGTTTTTCAAGCATTTCAAACACAGCCAAATATATTCGATCGGGTGCGGTAACGCTGACCCAGATTGGCTATTTGCTTGGGGTTTTGATGACCCCCGCCGTCACGCCAAGCCCGAAGAAATTGAACCTTTACCAGCAGCTAAAGCAGCAGCTTAATATGATAAACGCAGACGGAATTCCCTCTGCGTTCATCTGTGTTTATCTGCTAATATCTGCGGTCAAAAAAACGCCCAATCCAACTACTTCGCCGCAGGTAAAGACAACTGAGGCGAAGTTTTAGGATAGGTTCCATTCCCGGAAATCACAGCCGGTTCCTGCGACACCAAAAACTCGCGAATTAGTCTAGCAACTGCTCTTTGAGCTAAACCGCCGACTACTTTCTGCCCCATATTCTGCACTTCTGGTTTCACCAACAACTGCGGAAGAAGCTGCAATACTTTCGTCCCGTCAAAACCCGGAGTAGATTGCAAAATATCCCAAATCCGTTTGATGTGTTCTAGATTATTTTTTTCCGTTGGTGAAACCACAGGTTGATTTGCCTTGACTCCAAACCATTCGCCCACGACTGCTTTAGCGTTAGCAAAAGCATTGCTCGAAAGTGTGTCCAGACTTTTGACTAATTCCAGGACAATACGATCGCGAATGAAATCTCCTCTTTCGGAAAATAAATATTCTAAAGCTTGGTTCAAGATTTGGCTGACATCGTAATCATCGCTCTCGCGGGCATTGTTGAGCAAGTTTTCTAAGCGGTTCCAGCGGAATTCCCCGTGTTTGAACAGCAAATCTTGCAGGGATGCTCTCAATTCCGGTGCGGGGTCGCTCAACAGCCGTTTTGCTACGTAAGGATAAGCTTTGCTCAACACTTTGAATTCTGGATCGACATTAATGGCAATCCCTTCTAAGGTAACGAGCGATCGAATAATCAAAGCATAGTAAGCTGGAACTCGGAAAGGATATTCGTACATCACCGCCGAAAGCTCGTCAGTAATGCTTTTGAAATTTAGTTCAGCAACGCTAGCACCCAAAGCATTGTTAAACACGCCGGCCAAAGCTGGAATAATTGGCGTCAAATCCGTGTCAGGTGTTAAAAACTCCAACTTCACGTAATCTTTTGCCAAACCTTCAAAGTCGCGGTTCACCAAATGCACCACAGCTTCTAACAGCCCGTACCGCTGATAAGGTTTTACTTCGCTCATCATCCCGAAATCGAGATAAGCCAACTGACCCTCAGGAGTTGCCAAAAGATTGCCGGGATGCGGGTCTGCGTGAAAGAAACCGTGTTCTAGAAGTTGTCTGAGAGAACACTGCACCCCCACTTCAATTAAGTAAGGAGCATCAATTCCTTGAGCCTTGACTGCTTCTAAATTAGTGAGTTTAACCCCGGTGATCCACTCCATTGTTAAGACGCGGCGGCCGGTATATTCCCAGTAGATGCTGGGAACGTAAATGTCTTTGATATGACCGTATAGTTGGGCAAACCGTTCGGCATTTTGACCTTCGTGGTTGTAGTCCATTTCTTCGTAAATTCGCTCGCCCAACTCGTCCATAATGCCTGCGAGGTCGCTGCGAATTATTTTGAAGTTGTTTTGTGCCCAAACTGCAACCCGCCGCAGGATGTAGATATCTAAGCCGATGTTCTCGGCTAAACCTGGTCGCTGCACTTTGATTGCGACTGTTTCCCCGGTTTTGAGTTTGCCTTTGTAGACTTGTCCGAGGGAAGCTGCCGCGATCGGATCTGGTGTGATTTCGGCGTAAATTTCCTTTGGGTGGGCGCCCAATTCTTCTTGGATAAATTGATATGCTACTTCGTTAGGAAACGCTGGCAATTGGTCTTGCAGCGTTGTTAGTTCTTCTAAATATGCCGGCGGTACTAAGTCGGGCCGTGTTGAGAGTGCTTGTCCGATTTTGATGAAAGCGGGGCCGAGTTGGCTGAGAATTTCTCGCAGTCTGGCGGCGCGACGCTTTTGGTTGGTGGCGGTTTTGCCTGTTTTGCCGTCCAACCACACACTGAGGGCAAAGCTAAAAAATGTCCAAACAACGCTCGACAGCCGTCCCCACACTTGCAGGGGGCGCTTTCGGTACAGGGCGGAGATCGCCACAGGATCGTAGCGCACAGCATCTCCTGCCAACTCGTAAGCTATGTCTCTGGCTGATTTGAGCGGTTCGGGAGTTGCTGTCGCACTCTCTAGTTCTACTTGTACTGCTTGCAGGGGAACTGTTTTTACCTCTTGGAGATTGCCGAGTGCAGGGTGAGTCCCTGAATTTGAGTAACTTAGGGGGGTGGCTGGCGATACCGTCTTGACATCCATAAAACTCAGACCTGTGAAGCATTGTAAAGACATTGTAACAATTTGTTGCCTTCTCACCACTGCTTTGAGGCATAAAACCGCAGGCAGAAGTCATTAGTCATTAGTCAGGAGTCAGGAGGATAAAGGATGAAGTCCTATTCTCCCCATCTCCCACTCTCCCACTCTCCCCATCTCCCACTCTCCCACTCTCCCACTCGGACTATCGAACCCTCTCCCCATCTTTATTCGCCGCCGGCTTTGAGGAGTCGATCGCGAATTCCTGACAATTGCGATTGGCTGCTTACGGGCGATCGAGGTTGGGGCATTTCGGTATCTGGCCAGTTCGGTAAGTCGTAACAAGGACAGCACTCCGGGGCCATTCCGGAATCGCGGAACACTACGGGCATAGCGCAGCGCGCGCAGCCACTGATTTCCCATGCTGGTGTCAGCAGTTGGGCAATTGTTTCGTTTGTGCCTTGCATGTAGCAGTCTCCGCTGTCGGGCGAGAGGATTTTTTGCCAGCATTCTTCAAATTCGCTGCTGTAGCGATCGCCCGCAATTACCGATTTGGGCAGCAGCGCTTCGGAACCATTGCGAATTAATACTTTTTTGCCTAACTGAAACCAGTAAGCAATGTATTTTCTGACTTCACTCTCTGATGCCATAATTTTTAGTCAACCCTTCAAATTGGTAATTTTAGACTTTGAATTGGAAATCTGCACTCTTTCTCAAGAGACATTTTATATTTTACATTTTTTCAAAATTTGGCTATTCCTCGTGTCAAATTGTTGTGCGGGTTGCCCGAGGGAGTATGCTTTTTGAGTAATTTATGTGAGTTTTGAGTTTTCAATCTTAGTTAGGATCATACCTGATTTTCAGTTAAAATTGTCCATCAGGAAACCGAGATTTTATCTCCCTTGTCAAGTGCGACTTCGGCTGTTAATTTTTCCCAGCAGGCGGCAGCGGCGTACCCAGAGAGCTCAGATTCAAGGCGTAACCGCCGGTGGCGAGATAAACCGTATCGGCGATCGCCCCGATCGTGCGCACTAGAGTACCGAGGCGATCGCGAAACAGCCGCCCCGCCGGATAAGCAGGTACAACGCCCCATCCGGTTTCTTCCCCTACCAAAATTACATCGGCCGCCGCCGACTTCAAACTAGCGAGCAAATCTTGCTGCTGTGTAGCCCAAACTGCCGCTTCTTGTTCCAAAAGATTCGCCGTCCAAGTTCCCAGCGAATCAATCAAAAAGCAATCCGACGGCAAGCCTGCTCGCACAACGGCCGATAATTCGATCGGCACTTCTAGAGTTGTCCAGTTGATTGGACGGCGCTTTTGGTGCTGTTCGAGGCGACGAAGCCACTCCAAATCAGCTTCATCAACCCGGCCGGTAGCCACATAGATTACTTGTTTTCCCGAACCCGCAGCCAGAGTTTCGGCCCATTCACTTTTGCCAGATCGGGCCGGCCCAGTTACTAAGATTAATTGTCTCGAGGCAGTTGGTTCTGAGTTAGTCATTAGTCCTTAAGTAGGTAAGCGCAAAAAAATCATAATATCTTGTAGGGTAAAGTAGGGACCAGTTTAGCCTAGGATCTATACTAAGAGAGAGTTGATGAGTGCAAAACCAGACCTTCCATGTAATGTTTATTTCTACCCACTTACTTAATGATTAGTCAGCAGTTAGCAGTCAGTCGATTTGAGATTTGAGATTTACTCCACCGATCGATCGGGGAGCTTGAAGTTTGGTCTAAAAAATTGGGCGGATCGCGAATCCTGTCGGAAACTTGTATCCGTTTTTTGGGGGTTACATACTAGCGATTAAACACAATTGGCAATTGGCAATTTCCCAGTTGCCAATTGCCAATTATGATTTAAACTGCCAACTACCAAAGGCTTTTTAAGCGATAATAGCATTGATGAGACAACATCAGAGTAAGTCGATCGCTCTCCCAGCATTTACCAAGCTGTTATGTATGCCAGAACATCCTCAGATATCAGCGATAATTTGCACCCACAATCGTCACACCTATCTAGGTGCTGCGATCGACAGCTTGCTGATACAGGATTTTCCCGACAACTTTGAAGTAGTAGTAGTGGATAACGCTTCTTGCGATTATGCCAGCCCGGAAAGTTCTACTTCGCGCACCCGCGAGGTGGTAGAGGCAAGACTGGGCGATCGCCGCCTCAAGTACGTCTGGGAGCCCGAAATCGGTCTGTCAGTAGCCCGGAACACCGGCGCAAAGGAAGCTCGCAGCGAAATATTAGCTTATCTCGACGACGACGCTGTTGCTGAGCCGAATTGGCTCAGGGTACTGCACAGCGCTTATCAAAGCAATCAAAAACTCGCCGTAGCTGGTGGCAAAGTCAATTTGCTCTGGCCTTCGGGAGTCAGCCCGCCCGCATGGCTGTCACCGGGATTGGCCCAGAACTTGGGAGTTTACGATTTGGGGGAAAGTTGCGTTTACGTCACAGCAGCCGGTTTGACTCCCAGGGGTGTAAACTACTCAATCCGGCGCACTTTTCTCGAACAAATTGGCGGTTTCGATGTCAAACTCGGTAGAGTCGGCACCAAATTGTTGTCAAATGAAGAGCTGCGGGCGACAGAATTAGCTTTAGAGTTAGGTTGGCAAGTAGTTTATCTACCCGAGGCCCTGGTGCTTCACAATGTCGCCACAGAACGGCTCAACAAAGCTTGGTTCCTAGAGCGCGGGTGGTGGCAAGGCATCAGCGAGTGTTATCGCGAACAATTGTCCGATCGAGCCGGTATTGCTCAGCTTGGGCGAGGGGGTGAAAGAATATTGAGGGGTGTCTGGAAATCTTTAAAATATATTAGAGATCCGGGGCTGCGTTTTGAAAATTTCGTTTTTGCCTGGGGTCAAATCGGTTATTTGAGCGCAGCCATCCGCGGGCTGATTTTTGCACCGAAATCAACCAGCAGGCATTAGGCTATAGGCAATATCCCTCGCTGCTCAAGTTGTCGGCGCGGCTGTGCATCGCACTTCATCTACAAAAACTCGACCGCATTCAGGTTCAAGCACTCGATTATGACATCTAGTTCATCCAAGATACCGGTTTCAGTTCTTATTCCGGCAAAAGACGAAGAACTTAATCTACCTGCGTGTCTGGCCAGCATTGCCAGGGCCGATGAAGTTTTCATGGTTGATTCCCAAAGCAGCGATCGCACGGTAGAAATTGCCATCAGCACCGGCGCAAAAGTAGTGCAATTCTACTTCGACAACCGCTGGCCGAAAAAGAAAAATTGGTCTTTGGACAATCTGCCCTTTCGCAACGAATGGGTATTAATTGTCGATTGCGACGAGCGCATTCCGCCGGAACTTTGGGACGAAATCGCGCTGGCGATCGCAGACCCCAATTTTGACGGCTACTACCTCAACCGCAAAGTCTTATTTTTAGGCCAGTGGCTGCGTTACGGCGGCCGATATCCCGACTGGAATTTGCGTTTGTTCAAGCATGAAAAAGGTCGTTACGAAAATCTCGGCACTGAATCTGTCCCCAATACTGGCGACAACGAAGTTCACGAACACGTCATTTTAGCAGGTCAAGTCGGCTACTTAAAAAATGACATGATCCACGAGGATTACCGCGATTTATTTCACTGGATAGAACGGCACAACCGCTATTCTAATTGGGACGCTCGCGTTTATTACAATATTCTTACGGGTCGCGATGACAGCGGCACTATTGGCGCTCACCTATTTGGAGATGCAGTGCAGCGGAAACGATTTCTCAAAAAACTTTGGGTGTGGCTGCCTTGTAAACCTATGCTCAGATTTATTTTATTTTACTTCATTCACTTAGGCTTTTTGGATGGGAAAGCTGGCTATATTTATGCAAGGTTATTGAGTCAATATGAGTATCAAATTAATGCAAAACTTTACGAGTTGCGTTGTTGTGGCGGTCAGTTGAATGTAGCAGAATCTCAGCCGCCTTTGTCGCCATCAGTAGTTATCAGTCAGGAAACAGAAGTGAAATTGCCATAATATTTTGCACAAATAAGATACTTTTTTTAATAATCCCAATAAAAAACATAAAACCCAGCTCCCCGACTTCTTTAACAAGTCGGGGAGCTAACCTGGGTTGTGTATAGTTTTGGATGCTGTAGGGGCGGGCTTCATCAACAATATTTGAAGCTAGTCAAGGAATAAATAAACCCGCCCCACCTTTTCCTTCTTTTCCTAAACCAGCATGAAGTTCGTCGCTGTAATTGCATTCGCATTCACTCCGACTATCACACCTAACTGCTCCCCTGTCACGAGGTTTTTGATAAGAGCTCCCTGAGTATTTTGAGTTATTTCTAACTGACCCATACTCGAAACACCGCTTAATCGAATCAAATCTTGACCCAGGGTAAAATCAGCGATAATATCAAATCCTTGACCAGCTTTTAAGGCAAAGATATCATTGTCGCTACCGCCAATCAAACTATCATTTCCCAAGTCTCCGTAAAGGATATCCGAGCCTTTTCCCCCCTGGAGAGTATCATTATCTTCCCCTCCGTAAAGAGTATCATTTCCTTCGCACCCTCCCAGGATATCTGCTGCTTCGTTACCGCTGATAAAATCATTACCTACACCGCCGCAGATGGTATCCGAACCCTGGTTTCCAAACAGGTAGTCATCACCTTGACTACCAAGCACTATGTCATTCCCTTTGCCTCCAAATAAGGTGTCATCATCCTTGCCGCCATCGATGAAGTCATCATTTCTATTAGCATAAATGATGTCCTTACCTTCGCGGCTATTTATGGAGTCATTGCCTTTGCCTCCAAAGATTAAATCGTTCCCCAAGTCGCCAAGGATGATGTCATTATTTTCATCTCCCAATAGGATGTCATCACCTGTGCCACCGCTGATAAAATCATTGCCTGTGTTGCCGTTGAGGATGTCGCTGCTGTCGCCACCATATAAGTTGTCATTCCCGAATCTTGCATCGAATATATTGCCGTTGTTACTGCCGAGAAGTTCATCGTTTTGGGCGGTGCCTATTGGAATTCCCAATACACCAAGTATGGTGTTTTCAACTGAGTTAGGTTGGTTTAAATTCGGATAGGCAATTTTGTCACAGATGCAGTCGTCATTGGGGATGTTGTTGGTTGTTGGTGTTGGCGTTACCGATGGTGTTGGCGTCGGTGTTTCAGCAGGGGTTGGTGCAGGGGTTGGTGCAGGGGTTGGTGCGGGTGTGGGTGTTGGTGTTTCCCCAGGGATTGGTGCGGGTGTGGGTGTTGGTGTTGGTGTTTCCCCAGGGATTGGCGCAGGTGTGGGTGTGGGTGTTGGTGTTTCCCCAGGGATTGGCGCAGGTGTGGGTGTTGGTGTGGGCGCGGGTGTGGGCGTGGGTATCGGTGTCGGTGTGGGTGCGGGTGTGGGTGCGGGTGTGGGCGCGGGTGTGGGTGTCGATGCGGTCTCATTGTCAGTATTAGTAACTGCGATATCATCCGCATCAACACCGCTGTAATTAGTATCGGTGCTGGTAATAGCAGTAGTGACAATGTTGTAAGCAACATTCCCATCTACTTCTAAGTCATCTACTCCGGTAACGGTGACGGTTTGGGGAGTATTCCAGTTAGCCGAAGTGAAAGTTAAACTCGGTTTATCTACAGTACCTTCTGCCGTATTATCCGAAGTCATCCCAATCGTCACATCTGCTGTGGGCTGGCTATTTAGAACTACCGTAAAAGTAGCTGTTCCCCCTGCTTCAGTTGTTGTTAATCCGGCACTCGGAGTGATAGAAATTCCCCCAGCATCATCGTCTTGAATCGTGGTGGTTACCGGAGAACCAATAATGTTAGCAGTTCCAGGGGCAATGGCGTTGCTCAGAGTGAGTGCTAGGGTTTCGTTAGGTTCGGCAATTCCATCGCCGACAATGGGCACCGCGATTGTTGCTATGGTAGCATTGGCAGCAAAACTAATTTTACTGCCAGTGGCGGTTACTCCGGTTCCGGTAACAATGGCGTTATTGTAATCGACGCCAGGGGTTGCTGTTCCCCCAAAACTAAAATCAATGCTGCTACTTTGGTTCGTTTCTCCGGTGCGGGTAACGGTGAAATTTACCACTTGAGTACCGCTATTTCCCTCAGTCACAGTGGCGGTACTGCCGACGACGCTGTAAGTAATATCGTTATCGGTAATCTGTGCATTCACAGGACTGACCGCCAATGTTGTTGGATAATTGGGATCTGTACTGTTGGTAATTGCGTGGGTTAGTGCACCGATATGGTTGTTTTCTAGTACGGTGTCATCAACAGCACGAACGGTGACAGTTTGGGGAGTTTGGCCATTAACATTTGTGAAGGTTAAAGTTTGCGTGGCAGCAAAATTCGTTCCATCTAGGCTAACCTCTGCTTGAGCATCCGCCGTCACGGTAATTTGAACGTTGCTGGTGGGGAGGGTGTTTAATTGTAGGGTATAAGTATCTGTACTTCCCCCTTCTGTTACTTCGGTACTGCCAGCAGATTGAGTGAGGGTAACACCTGGAGTATCGTTATCTGTGTTGGTGACATTGACATCGGCTGGGTTGAGATTGTTATAGTTTGTATCGGTACTGATAGCAGCAGTCGTGATAATTTGGTAGACAATATCACCGTCAATCACCCCATCGTCTACACCAGTAATGGTAACGGTTTGGAAAGTGTTCCAATTGGTGGGATTAAATGTGAGGTTACCGGGTAAAACCGTGCCTTCTGCGGTGTTGTTGCTGCTTAAACCAATGGTGACATCGGCAGTGGGTTGGCTCCTTAAGCGGATTTCAAACGTAGCTTTGCCTCCGGATTCGCTGGTATTGCCGCTAATCGGGAGGATATCAAATCCAGGGGTGTCGTTGTCGCTGATGGTGAAACTACCTGTGGTAGTAGTTCCTAATTGAATGCCAGCCGATGGATTGCTAATAGTTAGGTTGGCAGTTTCATTAACTTCGGCAATTTTGTCGTCGGCAATAATGAAGGTGACTTGTCCGCTGGTGGCGCCACTAGCGATGGTAATTTGGGTGGGAATTGTGCCTGTGAAATCAGCAGCCGTGGCAACTCCAGTTAAGTCGAGGTCAACGGTTTGGTTGCCGACTACAGGTCCGGTGGTGGTAGCTGTGACGGTGATGCTGGTTGTTTCGGCTTCGGTGCCGGTAGTGGGGCTAACTGATAGGTTGACGGTTGGCGGGGAGATGGTGATGTTAAAGATGGCTTCTGTGGAAGTGTCTACGCCGCCGTTGAGGGTGCCGCCATTATCTTGTAGTTGTACTTTTATGGTGGCGGTGCCGAGGCTACCGTTGGGGGTGTAGGTGAGGGTGCCGTCGTTGGCGACAGCGGGGAGGACGGTGAATAAGCTGTTGCCACCGGTGGTGTTAACGATAAAGTTTTTGACGGCTTGGGTGGCTTCGTTGGGGCCAAAGTTGAAGGTTGTGGCCCAGTTGGGAACGGTTTGGAGGGTATTTGTCGAGCTGGCTAGGGTTTGGTCGCCGGAATTGTTGAAGCTAGGTTGGTCGTTAATGGGATTAACGGTGATGGTGAAGGTTTGGGTAGTCGAGGTATCGACGCCGGGGGTGCCGCCGCTATCTTGGACTTTTACATCAAAGGTGGAGGTGCCGAAGGCGTTAGGGGCGGGTGTGTAAGTGAGGTTGCCGGAAGCGTTTATTGCCGGTGGTGTGGCAAATAAGCCTGTATTGCTGATGCTACTAACAGTATAAGTGGCGGTTTGGGTGGATTCGTTGGTAGCACCGGGGTTGAAGGTAGCCCAAGTCGTTAATGTTTGCACCCCGCTGTCTTCGTTGACGGAGGTGGGGTTGGTGGCCGTGAAGCTGGGTTGGTCGTTGACAGGGGTAACGGTGATGTCTGCGGTGTCGGTGGCGAGGCTGAAGGCACTGGAGCCAGCGGTACTGGTGTCGCCAGTCCCACCATTAACACCCACAAATTGATCCCAGGCGCGGAAGGTGATAGCGTTGGTGACGGGGCCGTTGTAGTTGGCGCTTGGTTGGAAGTAAATACGGGTATTGGCATCGGCGGCGAGTAGGCGAGCGTTGGTATTGGATACTGCGCCCAAGGGCTTCCAAGGAGTAGCACCGCCATCTGTGGTGTAGTACCAAGTGCCGTTCGTTATATTGGCGGCAGTGATGGCTACACCTGGTACTGCGCCAGGGTCGGGGTCGCTGATGTTATTTTGCCCCGTGCCGATGCCAGCAATAGAAGAGATGAGGGTACCGACAGCGCCTGTAGGAGTACCGGAGTCTTCTACAATGTTGTTGAGGGTGACTTGCGTATTGGCGAGGGTGGGGGCGGTAGTAAGGCTGATCGTCTCGTAAACGAGATTGCGGATTTCGTGAATATTTGCCTGACTTCCCGTTGACGCGGCAAAGCCAAATTTAAAAGTACTTGGTACAGGCCCATTGCTAGCAGTAATGTCGAAGGGAGCGATAATCGGAGTAAAAATGCCGTCGTTGTCCAAATCCATCGCTACCGACAGGCGATTTGGCTGGGCGGCATTGCTGGGTGTTAATTCAATTTGAACTCTTCTACTGGCATTATTGCGAATTGTCTCAATGGGTGTATCTATGCCACCCGGGACAACTGCGGAGGTTATATATAGGTAATCACTTGATTCCTTGCCTCGAATTCCCACACGATCCGGATATTGACCCGATCCAACTCCGGTTGAATGTTCATCGCTCGAAGAGAAACCGCCAAAGGCATCAAATCCGATTCCTACATAGCCTCCTACCAAACCGGGTTGGTTTTTGGCTGTGTTGCGGGCATAGCCAAGGCTGCTACCATTAGATCCGGCTTGGGTGGGGTTGGCATCACCGTTAATGAGGAAGAAACCCAATCCATCCGCACCCTCTCCATTGTAGGCATACAAGTCAAAGGTAGCTTTTACCCCAGCTGTTGAAGAAATAGGCTGGTTGTAGAAAACGAATCCAGCTTGATTGCTATCATTTGAAGTTAATCGTAACACTCCACTGCCGGCAGGATCAGTACCTATATTCAGCAGTGGAGTGCCGGGACCGGGACCTGCGGTCAAACCAGGGTTAGCGGATGAGCCTGTAGTCCCGTAGATCCAAAGACTGTTAACGCTTGTTCCAGTAAAGCTTTCGTTCACAACCTGAGCTAGGACAAAACTGTAATCCCGCATCACTTCTGGGGAAAATGTTAAGGCGGCTTGAATTTTACCTATGATAAAGTCAAGGTTCCAGTCACCTCCTAATTTGGCATTGCCTGTGAGAGTAGTGGATGCGGCAACGTTGGCTTTCGTTAATTGACTCAGGCGTTTAACGAAAGCTTTTCCTTGCTCAGTTTGGGCAACGTTACAGCCGTAGAGGAGAATATCTGCATTTAGTTTTAAGGCTTTGCCCCATTTTTGTAGGGTGGCTGCATGGGTTTCTAGGGTTGTTTTGTCCAGGGGTGAGTTACCCAGAAATAGGGTGCCGTCGCTACCGTGAGAAAGGATATGAACTGCTTCAATATCTTTTTGAGTGGCTAAGGCGTTAGTAATTTGTTCGATCGCGCTGGAATTTTCATTTAAAATCACAATTTGAGCGGGATCGATGCCTTGGATCAGGCTTTGATAATCTTGTACAGAGGAGTCAACGAAAATAATTTGATTGTTCATGGTTGGTACGTTCATAATTACTGACATCCTTGATATCTTTGGTTTACATCCAAGTCGGGTCGCGGTTGAAACCGCGACCTCGCTTAAGTCCTCGCTATGAGGACTGAATAATTTATTAGTTCTATTGATCTAATAAATGGGGCTATAAAATTGTTAGCCCGTTCCGGTGGAGCATTAAATAAATAATTTGGCAACATCAAAGGCGTTGCGCCGAATTACTAGCTTGATGCTGTCCATAATCCAAGCGAGGTTTCTGACCTGACGGGGTGACAAGCGAGTTGAAAAAATTATACAAGGGTTTGGTTGAGCGGCATCAAAAAAAATATGTGCGTGCGATCACGGCTTTTTCAGGTGTAGATAAGGTCGAATAAGGAGTGGCGGCGATCGCTACTATGATAATTGTCAAGTCAATAAGCCCAGGAATAATCGCTGATATCTTTTTGGAGGTTCAGGAGCCTTAACGCTTTGCCCATAAAGGTTTCAGCCGCTTTGTCACCCCGTCAGCTTGTGCCCCCAATAGGGGAAGTCATAGCGCTGTAAAACCGGGGATTTTGTAGTAATGCAGGCAGTAAAGTAGAGCCTGAGCGGGGTAGCCGTGATATGAAGTGGGAGTTCACTGGCTTCCCGTGGGAATGAGTGTATATAACGTATATCCAACTTTAATGTATCATACTAAAGACATATCTTTTATAGCATCTCTTTATTTAACATTTCGCAACAAAACATCCAGGTTTACGAGCTCTTTACAATTTAGACATCGCTGGGTTAATTAGTTAGATATTTTCACCGCAGATGGCAGCGGATATACGCAGATATACGCAGATGAAGAGTTGTTATTTGATGAGTTGTTCTAGGGAGGGAAAAAGCAATTTTTCGGCGCTGATTTTTTGGCAATCGCAAGGTTGTTGAGTTGCGGATATTGCTGATACTTTGCCTAGCAGCATTTGGATGCTTTCGATTAGCAGGGGTAGGGTTAATAATATTATTGATGCTGATACTAGCAAGCTAATTAAGCCGTCGGCCCAATTCCAGTGCAGCCATGCTACGGCGATCGCAGCTAGAATTACTCCAACTGAGGAAAATATGTCGGCAACTGCGTGCAGAAAGGCGCTTTTGAGATTTAAGTCGCCGTGACAGCAGGAATGCAAGCAGCAAGCATTGATTGAGTTGATGCTTAAACCGACTATGGCGGTAATTAACATGGGGAGTCCTTCTACTTCGGGGGTTGGGGACTGTAAGCGGGCGATGGACTCGGTGGCTATCCACAGGGCGATCGCTACTAAACTGATACTATTAATTAAGGCAGCAATTATTTCTCCTCGTTCAGGGATTGGGGATTGGGCGATCGTACAATCTACGGATTTGCTTTTGCCTTTGACTGAGGAGTACCAAGTTGCTGTCAAAGTTATTGCTAAAGCTGCTACATCTGAAAAAACGTGACCCGCATCTGCTAATAGGGACAAACTATGAGAATTAAGTGCGGCAATTAACTCTGCTACAAAAAAGCTGCTAAGCAGTACCAATGCTGTTTGTAAAAGTCGCACTTTGGCAATTTTGGGATTTGGATTCTCGCAATGTGCGATATCCTTGGCGTTTTCAGAGTTAAAATTGTCCCTAACTGGAAATGTCATGCAGCAGTCCTTAAAGCTAAACTCGATTTTAAATTAAACATTAGATGACTTATTATACGCCAACTCCCGACCCGGAACCGCAAAAGCCGATCGCAAATTCCCCAAATCCTGAAATAAACGCTCATCCAATTAGCGACAATGGGCCAAATACTTTGACAGGCGAATCTTTGGTTGATTTGCAAAAGTACAACCAATCAAATTTCGATCGGGGAAAGCCTGGTTGGCTAATTTTGCTTTGGTGGTTGGTGCAGGCGATCGCATTTCCCCTCACTCCACACCCTTTTAACGGTATCAGAAGCGGGTTGCTGCGGTTATTTGGAGCGAAAATAGGTCCCGGTGTGATTATCCGCCCTACGGCTCGTTTTACCTATCCTTGGAAAATTGAAATCGGCGATTACAGTTGGATCGGAGATGATGTTGTATTCTACAGTCTCGATCGAATTGCGATCGGCAAACACTGCGTCATTTCTCAAAAAAGTTACCTCTGCACCGGCACTCACGACCCCCAAGACCCCGCCTTTGGCTTAATAACAGCATCTGTGATCGTTAATAACGGCGTTTGGATTGCCGCCGACTGTTTTATTGGTCCTGGTGTCGAAATCGGTGCCAACGCTTTAATTGGAGCTCGCAGCAGCGTCTTTAAAAATATGCCTGCCGGCTTTGTTTGTACGGGTAATCCCTGTCGCCCGCGCGATCGGCGAGAAATTAACAAAAGTTTGTAGTATGGACTTCAATGCGATCGCAAGTTCGTAGTAAGGACTGAAGTCTTTGCTTGGAACTAAAGAAACTTAAACAAATTTTAAGCTCAAATAGAGCATCGAACTCGCTTTATATGCAGCTTGGGCGTCCATCTTTTCTTCTTACCAGCTAACAAATCTATAATATACAGCGTATCCCAGGTTTATGAAGTAGGGGGGGATAGATCGATAGGCGGGTGTCCTTCATAAACATAGAATCTGCTGTATATAGCCACCGCCAAGGTTATTAGGACGTTTACCTTGGGAGTAAGTTGTTATATCATGTCCGGTCGATTACCCTGAGTCCTGTAGGGGCGGGTTTACCAATAATATTTGCCAAAAATGGACAATCTCACAAACGGGCCCCGGCAATTGTATTATGGGCGATCGATCGGACATGATATTATTTCAAATCCGTTAGTATCGGAATAGTAAATTCGAGTTCACTGTTCACTGTTCACTGTCAACAGTCAACCGTCAACAGTCAACCGTCAACATCATTCCGGTGTAACCGGAAATGATATTACTATCCATTGTGCCGTTGCTTTATCGGTGACAGCATTAGTCATCAAATAATCAACTTCTGTTTCAGCCGAAAAAGTCGAAGCCTTAATAACGATAACTATTGATCGCCAAACAGACATTGCACCCGGAAACTAAGCAGCTTGGCTAGCTTGTTGCCGAATTGGAATTTCAATGACGAATTCTATGCCCTTTCCTGATACAGGCTGGCAGTATAACCTGCCCCCATGCTTTTCCACGATAATTTGGTAACTGATAGATAACCCCAAGCCAGTTCCTTTACCGATAGGTTTGGTGGTAAAAAAGGGGTCAAATAGCTTCGGCCCTACGGTTTCGCAAACTCCCCGCCCGTTGTCACTAATATGAATAGCAACCCAATTATCGTCAATTACTTTTGTAGAAATCTGAATGCGGTTCGGGTCTTGTTGGATTTCTGCAAAGGAACGCTGCTGATTAGATTCATCCAAAGCATCAATGGCATTAGAAATAATATTCATGAACACTTGATTGAGTTGTCCGGCATGGCATTCTACTTGTGGAAGCTGACCGTACTCTTTTATTAGTTCAATCTCAGGATGATCTGGTTTTGCTTTTAAACGATGATGCAGGAGGGTGAGTGTACTATCAATTCCTTCATGGATATTTACTGTTTTCACTTCTGCCTCATCCACGCGAGAAAAAATTCGCATAGACTTGACAATCTCCTGGATGCGCTGCGTTCCTAAGTTGATTGACTTAAGAATTTTTATAAAATCTTCCTCCAGAAATTCCAGTTCTATTTCATCTATTGCTGCTTGAATACGAGGGGTAGGATTTACATAATCTTCTTGATAGAGGCGTAGAATTTTTAGTAAGTTATGAGCGTACTCTTGGGCATGACCCAGATTGCCCGCAATAAAATTTATAGGGTTATTAATTTCATGAGCAATGCCAGCCGCCAGTTGCCCTAGGCCGGACATTTTCTCGCTTTGGATTAACTTAATTTGCATTTGTTGCAAATCCTCATAGGCTTTGCTGACTTCTACAACTTTTTGCTCCAATAACATATTTTTTTCCTCTAATTTCTCCGCGAGAACATGAAGCTTTAAATGCAGCTTGACGCGAGCTAATACTTCCTCCTGTTGGAAGGGTTTGGTAATATAATCTACAGCCCCAATCTGAAACCCCTCAACTTTATTTGCTGTATCCGAGAGAGCCGTCATAAATATAACGGGAATCTGTGTAGTTTCTGGATTAGCCTGTAATCGACGACAGGTTTCAAATCCATCCATCTCTGGCATCATGACATCTAGCAAGATTAGATCGGGTAGAGCGTATTTGACTCGCTCTAGTGCCATCTTTCCAGATTTTGCGACCCGAACTTCAAATCCTGCCTGACTTAAGGCATCAGATAAGACACCCAAGTTGGCTGAATTGTCATCAACTATAAGAATCGTACCATTTGGTTGAATTTCTGACTTCATAAACCTTACTTGTAGGATTGAATAAACCTTAAAATCTCTTCGTCTTGAAAGTCCTTTGCCATCTGATGCAATCTTTTAGCAAAGGGAATGTATTTGGGATCTATTTGTTCCAGTAATACCGCCTGCTGAACTATTTCTCGGAAATTTCCTTTCATAGCCAGCTCGTATAGTATTTCCATGGACGTAGCAGGCGGGGAAATTAGCTCGTTGGTGTCTGAGCCGATCGCCAGTGGAGCTTCATTAGCTTCGTAAACCCATTCCAACTCAAGATACTCTTGCAATTTTTGCAGGAGTTCGGTTGCTTGAACAGGTTTGGCAATAAAGGTGTTGGCTCCTGCCTCTAAACTTCTGTATTGATCGGTTTCAAATACGCTGGCAGAAGAGACAATAATGATCAGGTCTTTGAAATTTTCCGATTCTCGCACTCGCTTAATTAGCTCGAAGCCATCTAGTTCGGGCATTAATAGGTCGGTAACGATTAAATCTGGCTGCACCTCTAGAATTTTTTCCCAGCCTTCCTGTCCATCGTTGGCTTCAGACACCTCAAAGCCGATCGGACTGAGCAAATTGCTAATTACCGAACGGTTAGCCCATTTGTCATCAACAACCACAATTTTAGGTTGGCGGTCTTTGATGCCGATAATCTGCCCGCAATCGTCGATTTGAGATGTTTTCACCCATTCATCGGCTTGAGATATATTAGCATCGAACCAAAAAATACTGCCAACATTCATCTCACTTTGAACCTGAATGGTACTGCCCATTAATTCTACAATCCTTTGGCTAATTGCCAGTCCCAATCCCGTGCCTTCCGTGTGCCGTCTGCGATCTCCTACCTGCTCGAAGGGCTGAAAGATAGCTTGGAGTTGATCTTGTGCAATGCCGGTACCTGTATCCCGTACTTCAAAGCGAATTTTTCCTTCTGCTGCAAAACTGACTATAAAAGTGACACTGCCCTCATCCGTAAATTTAATAGCGTTGCTCAAAAGATTAATTAACACTTGTCGCAAGCGTTTTTCATCCGCATGAATACCGATCGGGAGTTCGGGGCTTGATGGAAAATCGAAGTGAATTCCCTTAATTTCAGCTCGGATGCGACACATCTCTGCTACACCTTGCAGGAATGCCGGGAAATGAAAATCAGTAGGCATGAGTTCCACTTTCTGAGCTTCAATCTTCGACAAATCGAGAATATCATTGATTAAGGTCAGTAAATGGGAACCGCACTGATAAATAACATTAATGCGCGATCGCTCTTCTTCATTCAAGAATTTGGAACGCTGAAGAATCTGCGCGTATCCCATGATGCCATTAAGGGGAGTCCGCAACTCGTGGCTCATGTTAGCAAGGAATTCACTTTTTGCCCGACTTGCTGCTTCTGCTGCTTCCTTGGCTTTTGCCTGTAGGATTTCTGCTTGTTTGCGATCGTGGATATCGGTACAAGTGCCAATCCACTCCCGGATGCTGCCATCTTCATTTAGAAGTGGTACCCCTCTAGCTTGAAAATAACGATAGTTTCCATCCGCTCTTCGGATTTGATATTCTATCTCAAACAGGCTGTTCGTTTGCACTGCTTCTATCCAGACCTGATTCGTTCGTTCGCGATCGTCCGGGTGAATTGGATCTAACCAGCCCAAACCAGCCATCTGGGCTTCGGTTTGTCCAGTGTAAGCTCTCCAACTCGGTAGATCCGGGGCTCTTCCTTCAGCATCCGCTGTCCAGACCATTTGGGACGTAGCAGCGATTAGCGAACGATAGCGTTCTTCGCTTTGTTTGATCGCATCTTCGGCTTGTTTGCGATCGTGGATATCGATGGAAGTGCCAACCCACTCCCGGATGCTGCCATCTTCATTCAGAATTGGCACCGCTCTAGCTTGAAAATAACGATAGTTTCCATCCGCAGAGCGGAGTCGATATTCCATCTCATACAGGCTTTTCGTTTGCACTGCTTCCATCCACACCTGAACAGTTCCTTCGCGATCGTCCGGATGGATTGTATCTAACCAGCCATAACCAATCACCTCAGCTTCCGTTTGTCCGGTGTAAGCTCTCATACTCGGTGTATCCTCGCATCTTCCTTCCGGATCCGTTATCCAGACAATTTGGGAGGTGGCAAGGATTAGCGAACGATAGCGTTCTTCGCTTTGTTTGATAGCTTCTTCCGCTTGTTTGCGATCGTGGATATCGGTACAAGTGCCAATCCACTCCCGGATGTTACCATCTTCATCCAGAAGTGGTACTCCCCTAGCTTGAAAATAACGATAGTTTCCATCCGCTCCCCGGATTCGATATTCTATGTCATACAGGCTTCTCGTTTGCACTGCTTCCATCCAGACCTGATTCGTTTGTTCCCGATCGTCCGGGTGAATTGCATCTAACCAGCCCAAACCAACCACCTGGGCTTCGGTTTGTCCGGTGTAAGCTCTCCAACTCGGTAGATCCGGGGATCTTCCTTCAGCATCCGCTGTCCAGGCAATTTGGGATGTGGCAACTATTAGCGAACGATAGCGTTCTTCGCTTTGTTTGATCGCATCTTCGGCTTGTTTGCGATCGTGGATATCGGTACAAGTGCCAATCCACTCCCGGATGCTGCCATCTTCATCCAGAAGTGGTACCCCTCTAGCTTGAAAATAACGATAGTTTCCATCCGCAGAGCGGAGTTGATATTCTATCTCAAACAGGGTTTTTGTTTGCACTGCTTCCATCCAGACCTGATTCGTTCGTTCCCGATCGTCGGGGTGAATTGCATCTAACCAGCCATAACCAACCACCTCAGCTTCCGTTTGTCCGGTGTAAGCTCTAAGACTCGGTAGATCCGCGCCTCTTCCTTGATCATCCGCTGTCCAGACAATCTGGGACGTAGCAGCGATTAGCGAACGATAGCGTTCTTCGCTTTGTTTGATCGCATCTTCGGCTTGTTTGCGATCGCTAATGTCATTATTAATTTCGAGTTGAGCACAAGGCTTTCCTTCCCCGTCGCGCTGTAATGTCCAGCGACTTCCGACAATAATATGCCGACGATCGCGGGTGGTGTGGTGAATTTCTCCTTCCCAACTTCCGTGCTGGAAAAACTCTGCCAATACGGTTTCTAACGGTGTAGGGAAGACGGTTTCCAAGAATGTGTGAATGTACTGCCCTACTACTTCGGCTTTTGTCCAACCATAGAGCTTTTCTGCACCTTGGTTCCAGTAGAGGATGCGGTCATCCATATCCCGAATAATGATAGCATCGCTAGCTAAGTCGAGCATTTCTAGCGTTTGGCGGAGTTTTTGCTCGGCTTGTTTGCGATCGCTAATATCTCGTGTTGTGGCGATGACACCGACGATATTGCCCTGATTATCCCGCCAAGGAACCTTTGTAGTCAAAAAGGTCGTAGGGGTTTCATCAGGAGAGATATCTTCCTCGTAAGTCTCAGCGACTCCTGCTGCCATAATTTGGCGATCTTTTGCCATAATTTTACGGGCAGCGTTAGGCAGTAATTCCAAATCATCTTTGCCGATGATTTCCTCAGTTGGCTTGCCCAAGAAGTTTGCCGCATTGGAGTTAATGGCAACATAACGCCCTTCCCGATCTTTAACCACAACGAAGTCGGGTGTACTTTCCAAAATAGAGTTTAGCAGTGCGTTGCGTTCGCGCAGTTGGGCTTCTACTTGTTTGCGATCGCTAATATCTCGTGTTGTGGCGATGACGCCGACGATGTTGCCCTGATTATCTCGCCAAGGAACCTTGGTAGTGAAAAAGGTCGTGCTGGTTTCACCCAAAGAGACATCTTCCTCGTAAGTCTCAGCGATTCCTGCTGCCATAATTTGGCGATCTTTTGCCATAATTTTACGGGCAATATCAGCCGGCAGTAATTCCAAATCATCTTTGCCGATGATTTCCTCAATTGGCTTGCCAAAGAAGTTTGCGATATTGGAGTTAAGGGCAACATGACGCCCTTCCCGATCTTTAACCACAATGAAGTCGGGTGTACTTTCCAAAATAGAGTTTAGCAGTGCGTTGCGATCGCGCAGAGCTTCTTGAGCTTGGAAGCGATCGGTAATATCTGTATTAGCTCCAACCCATTCCCGAATTGAACCATCCGCGTTCAGAATTGGTACAGCACGACAACTCATGTAGCGATATTCCCCGTCATAGCGGCGCATACGAAATTCACCTTCATAGGGGGCTCGATTGCCAATGGCAGCCGACCACGAGCTAGCAACGATCGCGCGATCGTCTGAGTGGATCGTGTCTAGCCAGCCCCATCCCTTGTAATTATCAAAGGTCTGTCCTGTAAATGCACTCCAAGTAGGTTGCTCGATAGCTATGAAGCCCTCTGCATCGGCGATCCAAATAATTTGAGCGGTGGCTTCCGTCAAAGATCGAAATCGTTCTTCACTTTGTTTGAGGACATCTTCTGCGGTTTTGCGATCGCGAATATCCCGCGTAATACTGGCTATCCCTATAGGTTCATTAGTCTCTGGATGTTTAATCAGAAATAGGGTGTAATCTACCGGGATAGGTTCACCTGTCACGAAATGTCTGAAGCGGTAATCACTCCGCCAACCTCCCTCTTTCATCAGCGCAGGCAGAATAGACTGCTGTACAAAGTCCAGATCTTCTGCCATAAAGAAGTCGGTAATGTGTTTGGTTCTGGCTTCGTCCAAACTACTGAGTCCAACTAAATCCAGAGAAGCCTGATTCATGAGTAGAGGGCGACCATCCATTGAGGCAACGCCAATAAAGTCACGGCTATTTTCGATTGTTGTAACAAGCAATTGCCGTTCTTGCTCTGCTTTTTTGCGATCGCGAATATCCCGCGCAATAGTGGAAATAAACTCGATTTCTCCCGCTGCCGTTTTGTGGACGATCAAAACCTGGGAGACTGGAACTTCTTGCCCATCGCGTGACACAAATAGGATTTCGCCAGCCCAGGTACCCTCTCGTAAGGCGATTGGAAAGACTTCGTCGCGGAATTTTGCCCTTGCCGAGGGAGCTAACACAGAATTTATACTAAACTGAGATCCTGCTTCCTCTGGGGATATCCCCAGCATTTTCTGTCCGGCTTTGTTGAGGTAGATGTTATGCCCACTCGCATCTGCAACTCCTACTAAATCGGAAGTTGCTTCTAGAATTGCCGTCAGTCGTGCCTGCTCTTTCTCTGCCCGCTTGCGATCGCTAATTTCAATTACAATGGCACCAATACCAAAAACCAGCCCATTTTCATCCCGCAAAGGATAGTAAGATACTTGCCAGTAGCGTAGGATGCCTGGTTGTTTCGGCGTTTCACCCGCTACTTCATAGTCGAGAATTGGCTTGCCCGTATCCAGAATTTCTTGCAGCATTGGTTCCAGAGTCACAGCCAATTCTGGCAGCATTTCACGCAAGGACTTACCAATATGGTCTGCCACACAAATGCCATTGAACTCGGCCATAGCTTCGTTAATTTGGACGTACCGGAGTTGGCTGTCTAAAATCATCATTCCGGCATTCGCAGCAGCAAAAAAAGCCTCGAACTGGGCCTGTCGCAATACCTGTGCTGTTGTGTTCTCTTGCTGTAGCGGTTGGGTTTTCTCTGGTGGGAATTTGGTCATGTTGGCTAGTGCATTTCAGCTTTTATTCTACAACTTCTGTCCAATTGGGCGATCGCAAGGAAAATCTTGCCTCCAATTTTGGTAATCAAGAAAACATTCAGTAGCGCGACCCTTAGGCTTTCAAGGCGATATTGATACCTGTGCTACACTATTTGCGTTTATTCTTCGGATGTATCGCCAACCATTTATATTACTCATCAATTATATTGGTAGGAGGCTAACTATCTATTCAGGGAACATTCTCGATTTCAGTTATATTTAGGAAAATTTTACTGAGATATTTTCCTATCTAGAAAGGACTTACGCACTGGCACAGGGGTAGCAATATCTATGCCACCATTTAAAGTCATTGTCATACTTGGATATCTTGACATTTTTATTAAATATTCATCTCTTTAACCCCTACTTAAGTTTATAACCGGAATTCAAAAAAAAAATCAGTGGCAACTATGATAAAATCGAAGAGAGTCAACTTAGACTATAGTTAGTAGAGGGTTTGCTTGAATAATAGATGATTCGGGTATTACGAAAAAGCGGCACACTAACCGCAGGTATGGGAAGACAATATATCCGAGAAATTGGCCAGACGGATAACGGCATAGTCTGAGTAACCACACATCTCTGTAAGGACTTCAGTTTTTTATTACCCTAAAAACAGGTCAAGAGTTCGTGGTAACGACTTCAGTGCTTTATTGTTTAACTTGGCACTAAGGACTAACATTTCGAGTGCCAAAGGCTTAAAAGTTGAGTACAAAAAACTTATTAATTAGTGAAAAAAATTGAATACAATACCAGAAGAATTATTGACAAAAATCTCCCAAATTTTTACAGCGACTTTATTTAAAATAGGTGAGAATCCTGTATCGCTGCAGTCACTTGGGGAACTGATTGTATTGTTCATAGCTATCCTCGTCATATCGCGTTTTTTTACGGTCTTTCTTAAAGAACGCTTGCTGGTCAGACTGGGAATTGACGAGGGAAACCGGGAAGCGATCGCAGTAATTATTGGGTATTTAATAGTAGCTTTGGGAGCGATCGTCGCCATCCAAAGCATCGGCTTCAACCTCGCTTCTTTTGCAGTCGTTGCGGGGGGATTGGGAGTCGGACTCGGCTTCGGAATACAGGATTTAACCACTAATTTTGTCAGCGGCTTAACGCTGCTTTTAGACAGACCTGTGAAAGTCGGAGACTTTGTGGAATTAGAAGGATTAATGGGAATCGTCAAAAAAATCTCGATTCGATCGACCATCATCCAAACCAATGACGACTCCAGCGTCATAGTTCCCAACAGCAAAATGATTAGCGACAAAATTGTTAACTGGAGTTACGAAAACTCGCTACTCTGTCTGCGAGTTCCCGTAGAAGTACCCGAGAATAGTAACCCGCTGCTAGTGACAGAAACTCTGTTAAATATTGCTTACGCGGAAGCGGGAGTTTTGTACGAACCAAATCCGAAAGTATTGTTTGTCGAGTTTGGTGATAATAGTTTTAAATTTGAGCTTTTAGTTTGGACGGACAGGCCGACTCAAAGAGAAGTAATTAAAAGTTCTTTGAATTTTGCGATCGAGTACAATTTTCGGCACCAGAAAATCGAAGTTCCGTTCAATGACGGAGAAATTTATTTGCAAAATTCCGAAGTTTTGTTGTCAAGGTTTAACAAAAAAGAAACGGCAATTGACATCACGAATAGTTCGTCAGAAAACGAGCCCAAAATGCCGATTTTTTCAAACGAACTGAAAAAGCGATCGTCCCTTAGCTGTTTGCTGCGAGAGGTGGAATACTTTGAAAATCTGACGGATCTCGAATTGCGGAAATTGATTGAAGTTGGATACCGCCAACGGCTGCGATCGCAAGAATTTTTATTTCGCGAAAACGATCCGGGAGATGCTTTTTACATGATTCTTTCAGGTTCGGTCGAAGTTTTTGTCGAAGCTATTGACAAACATCTGAATAACCTCGGTCCTGGTGAGTTTTTAGGGGAACTTTCTTTAATGTTGGGAATCCCCAGAACAGCTTCGGTGAGAGCTTTGGAAGAAACAATTTTGTTTGCGATTAATAAAGAAGGTTTCCAAAAAATTTTAACCGAACAGCAGGATTTATCCGAACAAATTATTCAACAGATAGTCAAACACAAAGAAGAGTTAAGCGAGAGACATCAGCAACTGCGAGAAATGGAATTGGTAGATGCAGCGGAAGACGATGAAAATCCTGTAGAATGGGTTAGAAAACGGCTGAAAAATCTATTTACTGTGTGAAATAATTTCTATGACGCGATTTATTCACGATCGCTTTGCCAAAGAATACCTGGAGGAATTGCTTTCGCCAATCGGAACGGTTAATGTCGGCAGAGATGTGGCTTCCGAAGTCCGAGAAATCGATGTTTACTTCACTCCCAGCAACGCAATTCCCGAATACTCAGAAACCCTGGGATTGTTGGGAAAAATGGCAAACACAACTGCAATTTTTGAACCGTTTCGCAATCCGGCCAACGTCAGCGAAATTTGTAGCTGTCTGGGCAAGTTATTGGACGTGCGAGGTGAGTTGGAGCGAAAATTTAGGAGAGAAAATACTCGCTATGATGACGGTCAGTTACCCAAACTGTGGATTTTGATGCCCACAGCATCGAAAGCATTGGTAGATAGCTTTAATGCGATACCAGACACAGAGAATTGGATGCAGGGAATCTATTTTTTGGGGGAATCTTTGCGGACTGCAATTGTGGCGATTCACCAGTTGCCAGAAACTCCAGAAACCCTGTGGTTGAGGATTTTGGGAAAAGGTGGGGTGCAGCAAAGGGCTATTTCCCAATTAAGCGCTTTAGCTGCGGACGATCCGTTGCGGATTATCGCGCTAGAATTGCTGTATCGGTTACAGTCAAATTTAGTAACCGATGCGCCACAAGAATTAGAGCCAGAAGAGCGGGAGTTAATTATGACCATTGCACCACTTTTTCAACAAGAAATACAAGCAGCACAGCAACAAGCTAGAGAAGAAGGACTAGAACAAGGCAGACAAGAACAACAGCGCTTAATTTTAGAAAACTTTCTGCGAGTTAGATTTGGAGAAATAAGCCCCAAAATGACTGTTTTTCTATCTCCAATATCCAAGTTGCAGGCGGCGGAATTTACAGTGCTGTTGCTGGCAATATCGATGCTGACTGTCGATGAAACAGGGCGGGAAGCAGCGGTTAAATTGTTAGCTGAAAGTGCGTTGCAAATGCGATCGCCTGAATTGGGCGATCTTCTGCCTACAGCAGTTACTAATTTATTGGCATTGCCTGTGGCAGAATTGACATTGTTTGTAGAACAACTGCCGCAGCTATCGGCTGAGGAATTGAGAGAAAGGTTAGGAAAAACACCTGGCTAGAACCTGCGATCGCAGCCATAAAGGGATCTCGCTCTTTATGGCATTTAAATAATTATCAAATAAAATTCCTAAATTCTGTCGATCGCACTTAGGAATTGGACTGCGGGGATAAAATCAAGTGCAGCAGACCATCGATCAATCGATCGCGCTCCATTGGGATAATATCTTTGCCGTGCATCATATGCTGCGTTAACTGGAAATATACCAGCGATCCAATAAAAATCCGCGCCGTTGCCTCCGGATCGGGCAATTTTAACTCTGGATGCGATGCCAAATATTGAGTAAGCCGCTCGATACCCGGTTTAGCTAAGTTTCTCACAAAAGTCTGCGCTAGCTGGGGAAAACGCCCTGATTCCGCAATCACTAACCTCACAAAATTGATATATTCTGGTTCCTGGGTCACCTGCTCTAATACAGTTGTGGCAACGAATCGCAGCGCTACGGCAGGTTCTTCATCCAGAACTGTAAAATGGATTTTTTTTCGCGCCAGTCGCTGTACCAAGGCCGCGAATAATCCTTCTTTATCTGCAAAATAGCTGTAAACCGTGGCTTTGGAAACTCCTCCCGTCTTCGCTACCTTGTCCATACTCGTCCCCGCGTAGCCGTGGGTTAAAAATTCTTGCATCGCACCTTGCAGGATTTGCTCGGTTTTGTCACTTGCTGCGGCGCTGTCTGGTTCGCTGGGTTTTGTCCTGGCCATCGCTTGTGTTGGTAATTTTTTGCTTGGGGTCTTGACATCATTATACTGAACGGTTTAGTATTAACTTAGAACTAAACCGTTTAGTTTTATCAACCTAAAAGATGAGGTGTGTCATGGTACACCGGGCAACAGCGGACGGCTTATCCTCAAATCCATCCCTAGTTAAACAACTCCTAGTTGTGGCAGCAGTAGCAACCCTGGCGGCAGGGGGAACCACAGGCTACACGATCTGGCGATCGCGCATACCCGATCCCAACGCAGTAGCAGCAGCAGCAGGCGTCGCAGCATCCCAATTAACGACAGTTACAGCCTTGGGACGACTCGAACCCAGAGGAGAAGTAATTAAAGTCTCCGCTTCCGGCGTGGCGGAAGGAAACCGGATCGATCGACTCCTGGTAAAAGAAGGAGACAGGGTGAAAACAGGTCAGGTGATCGCAATTTTGGACAGTCGCGATCGCCAGCAAGCCGCCCTCGACCAAGCTCAAGAACAAGTGCGCGTCGCCGAGGCAAACCTAGCAAAAGTGAAAGCTGGAGCCAAAAACGGCGAAATCCAAGCCCAGAAAGCCACCATTGCCCGCATAATGGCCGATCGCAGCAACGAAATCACAGCGCAACAGGCGATCGTTGCCCGTCTAGAAATCGATCGCAGCACCGGAATTGCAGCGCAACAAGCCACAATTGCCCGCATCAGGGCCGAACAGCAAGGAGAAATTCAAACCCAACAAGCCACAATTGCCCGTCTACAAGCCGAACTCCGCAACGCCAGAAGCGAGGATCAGCGCTACTCCCAACTGTATGAACAGGGAGCAATTTCCGCCTCAACTAGCGACAGCAAAAGCCTCGCCGCCGAAACAGCGCAACAGCAAATCAACGAAGGAAAGGCAAAACTGAATCAAATTCGCCAATCCCGCCAACAACAAATTAACGAAGCCCAAGCCAAACTCAATCAAATTCAACAATCGGGCCAACAGCAGATTAACGAAGCCCAAGCCAAACTCAGCCAAATTGAGCAATCTCGACAACAGCAAATCGACGAAGCCAAAGCAAATCTCGATCGCATCGCCGAAGTGCGTCCCGTTGACATAGCAGCAGCCACCGCCGAAGTCAGTTCCGCCACTTCAGCAGCCAAACAAGCCAAAGCCAATCTGGATCTAGCATACATCCGTGCTCCCAGAGACGCGCAAGTCCTGAAAATTCACACACATCCGGGGGAAAGAGTCGGAAACGACGGCATTGTCGAACTCGGACAAACTCGCCAGATGCTGGCTGTTGCGGAAATCTACGAAAGCGACGTGGACAAAGTACGCCTCGGACAAACCGCCAAAATTACAAGCGATGCTTTGACCGGCGAATTGCGGGGAACTGTCGAACATATTGGTTTGCAAGTGCAGCGGCAAAACATTGTTAACACCGATCCTTCTGCGAATATTGATAGTCGAATTGTCGAAGTAAAAGTGCGCTTAGATGAAGCTTCCAGCCAGAAAGTAGCGGGATTAACAAACTTGCAAGTCAAAGTGGCGATCGGGGAAATTAAAGATTAAGTAAAAAATCTTACTTTCTTCCCGCGAGAAAACTCTCTACTACTTCCCTTCTCTTCCTTCGCGTCCTTCGCGTCTTCGCGGTTAAATAATCACATATTCTTTCAGTACGAAAAGAGTAAACCCTCAGTCCTATCTCTTCAATCCAAAATCCCAAATCTAAAATTATATGCTTGGACTCATCCAACCCTTACAACAATTAAGACGCAGAACAGCCCTCGGATGGTTGCAACTGAGCCACGACAAAGGGCGAATGCTCGTTGCAGTAGCAGGAATTGCCTTTGCTGACGTTTTGATGTTCATGCAGCTAGGCTTTCAAAATGCCCTTTACACCAGCAATACGCGGCTGCATCAAACCTTGCAAACAGACTTAGTTTTGATTCACCCCCAAGCCAGAAATTTGATTAATTTATCCTCCTTCCCCAGACGCAGATTGTATCAAGCAATGAACGTACCGGGCGTAAAATCAGCCGAGCCGCTTTACGTGAAAATTGCTAACTGGAAAAATCCCGAAACTCGGCGCGAAACGTCCCTGATGGTGGTCGGTTTCAATCCCAACCACCCGGCGTTTGCGCTTCCAGAAGTTAACCAAAATTTGAGCGCGATTAAATTGCCGGATACTATGTTGTTCGATCGAGCTTCTAGGGGAGATTACCAAGGAACGATCGCGCAAATCGAGCAAGGCAAAGCCGTTAAAGCTGAGGTTGAGCGACGCACGATTAACGTCAGCGGTTTATTCACAGTTGGAGCATCTTTTGCCGCCGATGGTATTTTGATGACTAGCGATCAAAATTACCTGCGCCTGTTTGCGAGACAAAACGCCGCGAGTGTCAATGCCGGATTAATTCAACTGCAACCGAGTGCTGACCCCGTGGAAGTTCAACAAGTTTTGAAAGCATATTTACCGCCGGATGTCAAGGTACTAACCAAAGAAGAATTTATCGATTTTGAGAAAAACTATTGGGCTAAGAATACTGCGATCGGCTTTGTGTTTAATTTAGGCGTAGCGATGGGTTTTGTAGTTGGTGTCATTATTGTTTATCAAGTTCTCTCAACCGATGTCAGCGACCACATGGGAGAATACGCTACTTTCAAAGCGATGGGCTACCGCAATGTTTATTTACTCGGCATCGTTTTTGAAGAAGCTCTAATTCTTTCCCTCCTCGGTTTTTTGCCGGGAGTAGGAGTCTCTTTTGGACTCTACTCTTTAACTCGCAAAGCCACCAATTTACCCCTCTATATGACGCTGATTAGAGCGGTTGCCATATTAATTTTGAACGTAATTATGTGCAGTATTTCGGGAGCGGTTGCCACTCGAAAACTGCAAGGAGCCGATCCAGCAGATATGTTTTAAGGGAAAATGAATAAGTAAGTCTGAAGGACAATAAATTTGGGTTAGATACCGCTTTATAAGAGGGGTCAAAGTCAATGCAAAAACGAAGTTTCAGCATAATAAAAAGACTCAAAAATAAAGGTTGTTTTAAAGCTTAATTTAGTATTATAAATGGCTGACTATAACCATATTGTTTGTAAAAGCATTGTTTGCTTTTGGCTCGGCGTTCTCCGCGACGAAAGCGATTTATTGTTAAATCTAAAACCTCAAACCAATAAGTTATGAACTCTACTACTCTCTACCCAACAACCAACGCATTACAGATTGCTGCACCTGTAATTTATGCGCAGCAACTCGACCACTACTTCGGTCAAGGTCAACTGCGAAAACAGGTACTTTTTGGCATTAATCTCGAAATTAATGCAGGTGAAATCGTGCTGATGACGGGACCTTCCGGTTCGGGAAAAACCACGCTTTTAACTTTGATTGGCGGACTGAGATCCGGCCAATCGGGAAGTCTCAAAATTCTCGGTCAAGAAATGTGCAAAGCGAGTGCAGACCAATTGGTAAAGGCGCGGCGCAAAATCGGCTATATTTTTCAGGCGCACAATTTACACCGCAGTTTGACGGCGCTGCAAAACGTGCAAATGGGTTTGGAAGTTCACGGCAATTTGTCACGTTCTCAAATGCGCGATCGCTCTGCAAAAATGCTAGAGTTAGTAGGACTGGAACAGCGGATTAACTATTATCCAGATGACTTGTCAGGGGGACAAAAACAAAGAGTTGCGATCGCCCGCGCTTTGGTCAGTCAACCGCAAATTGTTTTAGCTGACGAACCAACAGCCGCCTTGGACAGCAAATCCGGTCGCGAAGTGGTGAATTTGATGCAGAAACTTGCCAAAGAGCAGGGTTGTACTATTTTGTTAGTAACCCACGATAACCGAATTTTGGATATTGCCGATCGCATCGTTCACATGGAAGATGGAAAATTAGCCTAATTTTTAAATTTCCGAAGAATAGACATCACCCATAACCCCCCATTTTCAATTTTGGATGTCAAAATTTAATCCAAAATTCCCAAACTCGAATCTCCACTCGTCCTTGAACTGTTGACTAATTGCTAACAATCAATCCTTGGCGATAGAGCTCCAAATTTTGCTGATACATTGCTTCTAGTTTCGGCATCGACGATTCCACGGAACCGCCATAACGTCGAAAAGAAGGCCAGATATAAGCGAGTTTTCTCACTGCTGACTCCAATCGACCCGCTTCTATATCTTCTAATGCACCTTTTTCTCGGATTAACTCTATAGCCATCAAATCTTGATTTTCTGGGCTGAAATCGCTGACGCTAAATTTTTTGGCGAATCTGTCCCAAGTGGTGCTGAGAAACTGATATCGCCCCGCTGCGTCGGAACAGAGTTTTTTGCCGTAGCGGCGGCCGCACCTCATTTCTCTGGGATGATCTTGAAAGCTGGCAAATCTGGTGCCGGTGTACTGGGTGCGGTAGCCGTTGGGGCTAGCGGTGCCTTCCGCGGCGGCAATCGTGTCGAGAAAGGCTTTGACTCGACGTTCGGGTCCGATGCTATCGAGTCTGGTATCCTCTCTGGGATCTGGTGCATTCAGGGTTGGAGTTTCGGGTTCCGGTGAGCCCTCGATGTTATCCTCTCTGGGGTCTGGTGAGTCGATCGCTGCAACGGACTGGAGGCGTTTCGAGGCGGGCGAGCTTTCTGCCCAGACTGATTGTACCCACAGTCTCGCCGTCATTCGACCCAAAAAAAAGCACAAACAGATGCACAAAGTCCAAGAGAGTCTAAAACGGAGGCGTTTGGACAGTTGCCTGCGCAGCTGCACCGGCCACCCGTGCAGGGGGATGGTTGCGGGCAAAATTCCCGTTTGCTGGCCGAAGGCGAACAAGGATTTCAGCGCTAGCAAGGTTTGCTTGTAGAAACCGGGGGCAAGTTTGCTCACCCTCATTGCTGCGGCGAAAGTCTCGACATCTGTCAGAGTTACTTGTGCCAGCGGTTTTTCTACAAACAGCCGAAAACGGTGGGCCGCCTGCCAGCTAAAGCGCTTGCTGCGGGGGGATTTGCGATCGACCCACAGGCGAATTAGCTCGATGTCTGAAAGGGGTTGCAGATGGCTTTCCCGATGTTCTGGTGCGTACAATAGTACCTCCTGATATCACTTATAGGTAAACTACCCGACACTCATGCTTTGCATAGAGTGCGGGCTTTCAGTAGCCCTCAAGACAACTTCCTGCAAAGAGCAGGACATTATCTCGGAACCTCCGGGCAGGTTTACGATCTGCCCCAAAGTAGCAATATTTCTTGCTCCATTCACATCGGCATCGCCAATCCATCCGCATCGCTCATTCAGGCACTCAAACCGCTTACCTTGGCGATTGCCAATCACCTTGCAACAGTGACAAGTTTTCGAGGTATAGCGCGGATCAACCAGTCTTACATCAACGCCAAATTTCACGCCTTTATAGGTCAGGAATTGGCGCAACTGGTAGAACGCCCAACTATTGCTGCGTCTTTGTTCTGTTTTAGACCGTGGCAGTTCATTGGTACGCTCTCTGATTCCGGTCAAGTCTTCCAGGGTAATAGCCTGATTTGATGTCTTGGCTTGCTGGATCAGTCGATAGCTGATGGTATGGTTCAGCCATGTCTGGAATCTCCGTTCTCGTCCACTCAACCGTTGCAAAATCTGTCTCGCCCTTCTACGAGCCGACCTTGTGCCTTTGGACGCTTTACGCTGTAACGAAGCCCGTACACGGCTATATCTGTCTCTGGCTTGTGTTACCTGTTTGCCACTGAATTTCTCTCCAGCAGATGTACAAGCAATGTCTGTGCGTCCCAAATCAACACCCAAGACATCATCAGTCTTTTGTTTCTCTGGTGGCTCAGACTCAAGCTGAATGTTCAGATAAAAGCTGCCATCGTTGCGCTTTACCAAAGTTGCCGTTTTGGGGTCTTGTCGTTGCAGCAAGTGTTTTTGGTAATTACCAATGTGCAGCTTAAACTTTTCTCTGCCCTTGAGCATGGTCAAGCTGACCAACCAATCCGATTCGCGGAAGGTGAAAGTTCTCGCGTCGTAAGTGGCAGAAGTGGGGGCAAACTTCTTAACGGGCTTAACCTTTTGCTTTGCCGTTTTGCGATTAGCGCAAACTCTACGAATTGCGTGAATCGTCATTTGAGCAGACAGCCCAGAATGCGATCGCGCTTCCTTGTAAATCAAGGACTGAACAGCAATCTGATTCGTCAGCTTTTCGGGTGTATGGGTGTTCACGTACTCACAGCATTTTGCAAAGGCAGTCAGTACCGCATTCAGCTTTTCAACCTGCTGCTGCGATACTTCCAATTTGCAAGAGACTGTAAGAACTTGGGACATTTTCAATGGGTGAAGTTTTGCTGTTTTTATTGTAGCGTATTGGCAGCTTTCGGGGTATCGAACCCCTCAATCTGCCGCGCATTCCTCCTGACACTCACCTTTCAGGTAGAGTGCGGGACTCCTGCTGTTCTAGTTGAAGGTTCCCACTTAGAACGGATGAGTGAAGCAGGGATCGAGGGAAACAGGCTTCAACCATACTAAGTGATACTACTAAGCGCTCACGGGGTCAAGTTGACTGGCCGATTGTTGGAGCAGTTGAGTGTAAAGTTGACTGAGTTGGGAGGCGATACGGTCCCAACTGAAATAGGTTTCGACGCGCTGGCGGGCTGTGTGTCCGAGTTGCAGGCGCCATAGTGAGTCACCTAACAAGCGATCGATCGCATCGGCAAAGACTGCTTCATTTTTCGGCGGCGCGAGCAAACCTGTTTCTTGTGGCACTACTGTATATTTTAGCCCTCCCACGTCGGAGGCGATTACGGGCGTGCCGCTGGCCATCGCTTCCAGGGCGACTAAACCCAAGGGTTCGTAGTGGCTGGGAACGACGCACACATCGGCGGCGGCGTAGTAGGCGGGGAGAATGTCTCGGCTCAAGCCGCCGCGAAAACTGGTAATGTCGCCGAGCCCGAGTTCTTCAACGATGCTGCCGATACGATCGCGCTCTTTGCCGTCGCTTTCCCCCGCACGCCACCCGCCGCCAATTATGAGTTTTAAATCGGCTTTGGGCACGGCCGACAGACTGACGGCGCGGACTAAGGTTTCGATGCCCGATCGGGGGTCGAAACTGCCGACGTACAACACCACTTTGGTTTCGGGGGCTATTCCCAACTCGCGGCGGGCGGTCCATCGGGCGATCGAGCCGAACCGTTCAATGTCGGTACCGCAGGAAATGATGTCAATATTGCCTTTTGAGGAAACCAGAGACCTCATGTGTTCTTTTTCTTGGGGACTGGTAGCCACCACGCGATCGGCTGTTTCCAGAAGTGTTTTTTCTACTTGCAGCCTGGTTTTGGCGATCGTCGGAATTGTCGAAACCGACTTGTATTTAACTGCTGCCAAAGAATGGTAAGTGTGAACTTGCAGCAGGGGTTGCGATTTTTTCAACTCCATTCCCACCCAAGAAGAGAGCCAGTAATTTGTGTGAACTAAGAAATATTCAAAACCTGACTCTAACTGAAACTTCTGAAATTCTTGAACAAAGATTGGTAAATATCCATAAAGTTCGTCGCGAGGAATAAATTCTTGCGGTCCTGCTACTAGCCGAATTGTCCGGCAATTGGGACTGTGCTGTACAATGCTTGCTTGTTGCCGATCGGATGAGCGGGTGAACATATCAACTTGCCACCCCTGTTTAGCCAGAGCTTCCCCTACTTGACGCACGTAAACATTTTGCCCGCCCGCTTCTTCTTTGCCAATTTCCACAGAGGGATCGCCGTCTACGGAGATCAGAGCGATGCATTTTTTAGTTAAGGAAATCATGATTTTTTACCAAAAATTACAAATATTTCAGAAGAAGATTGAAAGTGTAATTTTGGCTGCGGCGCCGGGACTCGCATCTTCTAGCTCATTTTTATTAAAGTCAAAATACGGGATCAATCAATCATCCTTCAGGGATAAGTTGTAGGTAAAAATAGAAATACAACTTCCTTCTGCTGACAGAGACGTGCAGCAGTTCAAACTCTAGATAATCTAAATATAAATGAACGAGGGTGAAGGGAATAATTTTCCCTATTATGCCCGGTGTCAAACTCGCACCTCCTAGCTATATCTAACTCGAGCCTGCTTTCAGCTTGCTGCTAGAGATGCGAGGTCAGCCGAAGGTAGAATTTTACCCCTCTGGATAAATAAGTAGGGCTTTGGAGAAAGCAGAAGTCGGTCGTCCCGAAGACCGAATATTATAGGGCTAGCGAAAAAAAAGCAAAATTATTGCATTCAAAATTTTTCTTTCCTTCCGCCTTCGGCCTTGAGCCTTTTTCCCTATTCCTTCTGGCTTATTCCTTCTGGCTTCTGGCTTCTTCTCTCAAACCCGGAGTGCGAGTTTAACCTCTAATTTCCCGTTTGTCTAATGTTAAGACTTCTTCCGCTGTTTGCGTGGGGAGGATTCCCCGTTTTCGCTGTTGAGGATATTCTTTTGCGAACCTGGCATCCTGGATCCGTATCGGTTAGTCCAAACTTGGGTAAACTCGGCACCTAAGAAGAGAATTTGAGCGGAATAATTAATCCAAAGCAGGATAATCACGAAGGAACCCGCAGCACCGTAGGTAGAGGCAATACCGCTACCTCCGAGGTAAATTCCAATTATGGATTTGCCGATCGTAAACAGCACTGAGGTGATGGCGGCGCCGATCCAAACATCATTCCAGGCAAGATGGACATCGGGCAAAAGTTTATAAATTAAGGCAAAAAGCAGCGTAACTACGCCAAAGGAGATAGCAAAGTCCACAATCTGCCAAATGTTGATTGGTAATTGCAGCAAGCCGTTCAACCAATAGCTGACTGCGGCTAAAATAGCACTAATTACTAAAGATACTAGCAGTAGAAAGCCTATGCCTAAAATCATTGCAAAAGACAATACGCGGTCTTGCAGAAATCCCCAGATTCCTCGTCCGGGGGGCGGTGAAACATTCCAAATAGTATTGAGGGCTTCTTTAAGATTAGTAAACACGTTGGAAGCGCCCCACAAAAGTGTAGCGATGCCGACTATAGTAGCAATCATTCCCGACTTGGGCTCGGAGGCTTTGATGATGAGTTCTTGGACGGTTTCGGCGCCTTCTTTGCCGATTAAACTTTGGAGTTGGGCGACGATTTGACCTTGGGCTGCGTCTGGACCAAAGACTAAACCGGCGATCGCAATTACGATAATTAGCAGCGGGGCGAGGGAGAAGACTGTGTAATAGGCTAGGGCGGCGGCTAGGGTTGGCGCTTTATCTTCTTGCCATTCAGTAAAAGTTTGTTTGAGCAGCGATATGACTGTTTTTAATTTCACGGCTTTTGGTTTCCTTATACTTAGCGTTTACCAAGGGATTTTAAGAGGTTAGGGTTTTTTTAGCGTCGGCCACAAGATAGATTTATCGATTAGCAAATTCGGAAGATTAATTTTATGTCAGATTCCAACACAATTGTTAACAGCACCGATGTAAACTTGTCCAAAAAAGCAATTTCTTGGGCAAAATTGAGCGCATTAGTAGCGGTTGTCAATTTCTTGCTGGTGCTTTTCCATTTCAGTTACCTTCAGTTGCGCCCTGTTTATCAGAGCTTTTTTCCGGGTTTAGTTAAAATTTATGACCCGATTAAAGGCATTGATTCGAGTTCGCCCAATCCCGAATATTTGAAAAGCGCTGACCAGTTTTGGCAAATTGATACGTTTTTTATCGGTTTTTTTGCGGCGGAATTTTTGATTAAAAGTCTGTTCCATACCCGCCGTAAACCGGGGGTAACTTGGTTTGATTTTGTGCTGAGGCGCTGGTACGAGGTGTTTCTGGTGATCCCGATTTGGCACGGGTGGCGAATTCTGCCGGTATTGGTGCGGCTACACAAGTCGGGTTTGCTGAATCTCGATCGCGTAGTTGCTCAAGTTACCTACGAACCGGTGGCTTATTTAGCCGATACGATGTCGGAATACATGATGGTGCGGTTTATCAATCAAGCTAAAAGTTCGATCGAACAGGGCGACGCGGCGCAGGTCCTGCTGGCGCAGCAGCAGCCGTACCTTCACGTTAATCAGGAAAATACGATCGAACAAATTACCAAGCGGATTTTGGATCTGACAATTTACAAAGTTTTGCCGCAGGTGCAACCGGATTTGGAAGAATTGCTGCACCACAATTTGGAAACAACAATCAAACAGTCGGATTTTTATCAAATCCTGCAAAATTTCTCTCCGATTAACATTTTGCCGACGGAGATGACGGAACAGCTAGCGAATTATTTGGCTCAAACTGCTGTTGATGTGGTATCTACTACTTATGAAGACGATAAAGGTAGAAAAATTCTCGATAATTTCAGCCAAGAATTTAATCAAAGTTTGCGGCGGGAATTGCAAGATGAGAAAACTCTCGGGGAATTGCAGTCGCTGCTGTCGGATTTGTTGGAAGAAGTGAAGTTGAATTACATTCAAGGCGGGTTGAAGTCCGATCCGGTGGAGACTTTTACGGAAATTAACTCGCTCCGGGAAGTAAGGGAGAGTTGATACAGCAATGAGTTCCGGTTTTGTGAATTAGATTCTTTCTTTTTACTCACATCTTGCACCATTGTCAAGAACAGGCATCTTGCCTGTTCCTAAACAAGTAATTGACAAGGGTGCAATATCTCAGTTAAAACGAACCGCGAAGACGCGAAGGGCGCGAAGGAAGAGAAGAGAAAGAGTTCACAAGTTTGACGGGTAAGGTGTGCAATGCACACCTAGGAATTGGGGTAGTGCGGATATCCGAAATGTCGGGCGTTTAACCTCTCTGAATCGCAAGCTAAAATAAAAGAATTAACCTCAAACCTCTATCCTATTAGATATCTATCTTGAACAACCTTACTTGTCTAGAAATAGAAGTCGCTCAAACAATGCTGAGATTAGCAATGTTGCTGGGCTTAACACTTTTAATCGCCTTTTTTGTGGCGTCTGAACTAGCATTAGTATCAGCCGATCGCCATCAAATCCGCCAACTTGCTCAGTTGGACGATCGCCGAACCGCTAAAACCGCTGAACTCGTCCACCAAGCTCAGAACAACATACCGCATTACCTGTCTGTGACTCAAACTGGCACAACAGCAGGGAGTTTGCTGTTGGGTTGGTTGGGTGAGGGAGCGACTGTACACTGGATCGAACCGTGGATCGACAAATTGCCGATCGGTCATTTCTCGGCCGTGCTGACTGCTCATTCGATCGCAGTTCCCGCAGCTTTTATCTTTGTAACTTACGTAGAAATAGTCTTAGGAGAACTAATCCCCAAAGTATTAGCAACCCACGCCCCAGAACGCACCGCTTTGCTGTTGATGCCGGCCCTGGAACTCTGCTCAAAATTACTGTGGCCGCTGCTAGCAATTCTCAACGGTACCGTGCGGCTGCTGACTGGTTGGATTACCAGTAAAGAGTCTCAACCGCTGGTGCCGCCTTTCGAGGCAACTATAGTTCAAAAAGATGCTCATTCGGCACTAATTTCTGGCAATTGGGAAGTGACAGCAGTTAACGAAAAACTCGGGTTAAACCTGCCGACTGACCAAGCTTACCAAACAATCGCCGGATTCGTAATCCACAATTTAGGTAAAATGCCCAATCAAGGCGATCGGCTATTGTGGGGCGAGTTGGAAATAGAAGCAGAAAATGTAGTAGAAGGCAGTTTAGAAACAGTGCTAGTGCGTCAGGTAACTCGCCCCTTATTTGAGACTCAGCAGCCAGAATTCGCAGTGAGTATATAGCAAATCGGGGTTCAAATTTGATTGTAGATCCAACCGTGATAATGGCATTGCAATGCGCCGATAGAAACATTTCCTGCGGATAAAGGACTGCTGCGGTGCAAACAGCGATCGCGTAATGTCGCAGCTTGTCTATCTTCTGGGCGAAAAATTGCTCGCCATTCCCGGTCAGGCGATCGGGCTAAAACAGTGTTAGGTTGTAATTAGTAGCTCAGTGCGACAACCTACCAGAAATCTGCAAATTGCATAAAGCACAGTTTATGAGATGGATATGCTGAAAACACTTTGGGCTACTGTTCGACAAGGGAAAATTGAACTGCTGGAGTTATCAGAGTTACCCGAAGGGGCAAAAGTATTAGTAACACTCTTACCTGATGAAGAAGCTGAGTTTTGGCTTCAAGCGAGTCAAACATCACTAGATAGAGTTTGCGACAATACTGAGGATTCAGATATTCGCTTAATTTAATGGTTCAAATATCCATTCATAGTCCCTCTTCAAGCTTTCGAGAATTTCCTGGGAAATTTCTGTGTTTTCGATACACATTCTGATAGCAGAATCTTTACAATCCATATCGCAAAGCACATAAATTCTCAGATGTTTGGGAATAGCATTGTAAGCTTCTTGCAAGCTACTTTTATTTTCTTTTGTTGGTAACGTTAAGAATCTAGCAAAGGCTTGAACACAAGTCTCTGAAACTGTTTGCTTGCCTTGAAGCAAATTGATCGTATCTTCCACTTCTTTGACAAACTCATCAATCTTTATATAGAATTCTAAAGTCGAGTTTCCGTAGTAGAGATGGTGACAGCTTATCCTCGCACCCTTGGGAACTTCGGTAACAACCCATCCCTCAGCAACTTTGGTTTTGAATTCCTCAAAGTTAACCAATCCCCAACAATCGATCGTACCGTCCTCAAAAACTCCAATGATGGTTTCGTAGTAGTTCTCGTTGTGTATAAATGCCGACAACCCTTTACCTCGAATTATTTCTCCATTTTCACCGTTTCTATATATTTGAAGCATTTCTTTTGCCCTTCCAAATCAAGTTTCAATTGCCTAACTAATCGATCGCGCCAGACAGGCCTAGGCGAGCCGCTGCCCGCCCTGCGCGATCCGTTTACTTCACAGCAAGCTCGATCGCACCCCCAACCAATTGCTGGTAATCCGCCAACAACCACGAAGGCAAACAAGTATCCGCATCCTCAACCCGCAACTGTCCTAGGCGACAATACAGCATCGCTGCCAACAAATTATTTACAGCTTTAGGCGCTCCAAACCCTTTACTCAACTCAACAACCAACGAATTAAAAAACTCGCGATCGCTCTCATGCAGCGGCTCGTTAATAAACCCGCTGCCCAGAATTGCTTTGTAACCCTTACCAAAATCGCTCCGGTACACAACTTCTACTTGTTCGCCGGAAACGCTCAGCCACAAATCGGCAATTTGCTTGCGAATATGCCGCAAATCTGCTATTACCAATTCAGCCGTCGGGTCGATTTCATAGAGATTGACGGCAGCAGTTAATTGATTGAGAAACTGCGGCAGATAATCTTGTGTGACAAGTGTTTGTTCTGTTGTCGCAAATGCGCTTTCAAACACCTTTTCGTAATCTTCAAGCAACCACTGCGGCAAGCGGGTGCGAGCATCGGGAACCCGCATTTTTCCCGGAACAAAATACAGCATCGCCCCCAGCAGAGCATTGATAGCTTGAGGCTGCACCAACCCTTTACTAATTTCGGTCAATCGCTGCAAAAATTTTTGTTCCGCTTCAGTCATTGCTTCTGCTTGCAAGCCACACTTAAGAATTGCTTGATATCCCTTGCCAACGTCTCCTCGGTAAAAATTTTCTAGTTTTTCTGAAGGAACAGTCAGCCAAAAATCAGCTATTTGTTTTCTGATTTGGCGGAGTTCCAAAACTACCGATTCGTCAGACGGATCGATGCGGTAAAGATTGACGCATCCTAACAGTTGATTCGCAAATTGTGGCGATTGAATGTATTGAGCTAGCAAGTCAGAACTTGAATCAGACTTGACGGTGGCTTCAGTCTCAAAAACTTGTTCGTAATCGCCAATTAACCAGTGCGGCAAACGGTTGCGAGCGTCGGGAATTCGCATGGTTCCCGGCGGGAAATACAGCATCGCCGCCAGCAAGGCGTTGACAGCTTTCGGATGCACTAATCCTTTGCTAATCTGGGTTAATTGCTGCAAAAATATTTGTTCGCTTTCTATCATCGGTTGATGTTGAAAGCCGCTGGCAAGCATGATTTTATAGCTGTTGCCGGGGTCGCTTTTGTAGGCGGTTTCGAGGTTTTCGGCGGGAACGTTCAGCCAAAAATCAGCGATTTGTTTGCGGATTTGACGCAGTTCGGATATTGCTGAAATGTTTGATGAGTTTCTTTGGTAAAGCTTGACGGTGTTCGAGAGGATCTCGCCCAAATCTGGCTGCTTGGGAATGCTATCCTGTAAGCTGCGGGATGCTTCCTGGTGGCTGGTTTGCCATTTGCCAAAGAGTTCTTGGAATAATTTGCCGATCGCCCCAGAATATGCAACACTGTCAAAACAGCGCGGATTGCCTTGCATTTTCTGCTGAATTTCCTGCCGATAGCGCTGCCGCAATTGCGGGTTAGTGCCGAGAGTAACTGATAGCTGAATGTAAGATGCTTCGTCATACGCAATTAAATCAGACATTTGTAGTTCCCGCAGCATCGCCGAACCTTGGCGAAACCGCAAAGCATTTCCTTCCACAACCACCGTCGGCAATCCTACTTGCAAAGGATCAATTAACGATGTTGCCCCAGCATAAGGATAGGAATCGAGATAAACATCTGCTAGCTGCAAAAATTCTTTCACATCCGCGCGAGTAGGCAGTTGTTTTACAAACAGCAAGCGGTTGTTATTCACGCCGTATTTACCGCAGACAGCGTTCAGATTTTTGACAAAAGATGTGGTTGGATAAGTGCGAGTCCAAGCCGGTCCAAAGGGATATAAAATCAAAATTGAATCGGGTACGGCCGCTAAAATCTTGATCCAAGTTTCTCTCAACTCAGGCAAAATTTTGTAGAAGTTGGCGCCGGAGATAAAAACTGTTGTTGTGTCGGAAATTCCGAGACTTTGGCGGGTTGGTTTAACTGTAGCCACTTCCGATTCTGTTGCGTAGTTGAAACAAAAACCGCTGCCTTCGAGAACAGCCAACTGTTCCCGATATTGTTCTTGATAACTAGCGTCCGGCGCGGTAAATTCGCCTGCGATGTAGTAATCCATGTGGCGGATTCCGGTGGTTGTCGGGGAACAGAAAGATGTAGTTTGTACCCTCGCCAAACGGTGGATTGCTAGTGAGGCAACTGGTTTGTTAATAGCTGTTAAATTCGTACCGAAAAATAGGATATCTAAGTCGTCGGCGCGGATTGTTTGGACTTGCGATGCAAAGTCTTTCGGGAGTGCAACCAGCTTGTCGGCGCGACTTTGACAATACTGTTCTAATTGATGGCCGCTGGTGTTGAGCGCGTACAGGTAAATCTCGAACTGGTTGCGGTTTAAATGCTCGAAAACCGGGATAGTCGCGAAGGTTTCGGTTTGCGGCGCGAAATGGTCGCTGATGATGCCCAGGCGGATTTTTGTCCGATTTGGCGATCGCGCTGGGAAGATACAATCAATTGAACAGCCGCGATTTTTGAGCGAAAACTCGATAATTTCCGCCCGTTTGGTGTAAATATCGCGCAGGTTTGCCGTGGTAAAGTACAGCGGGATAAAGTTCGCAACTTGCGAGAAAAATAAAGCTATATTTTGCCAAAGTTGGGAATCGGGATTTTTGAAGATATTCCTATGGACGTAATCCACCCAGCCTTCGATGAATTGATAGTAACTGTCTGCTTCTCCTCGGGTTTGGAATAGGTTCGGACAAGTAAACATGAATTTGAGATATTCGTTGGCGAACCAATTAGGCACTGCCGCGCGATCGTACTTGAGCGGCAATTGGTCTGCCCGCCGATACAGCATGGCTGCGAGCAGGTAATTGATGGCTTTTGGCTCGTTAAATCCTTTCGCCACATTTGCGACTAATTCGCTCACAAAACTCTCTTCTGTATCGGTTAGCGGTTCATATCTAATGTCGCCGGCAAGCAGCGCTTGGTGCTGTTGGCCGGCATCGCCTGCAAAGGCACTTGCAACTTGTTCGGCTGGTAAATTAAGCCAGATATCAGCAATTTGTTTGCGGGTAGGTTGACTGTTGACCGAAGCTGATTCGTTACTTGAGTCTTTTTGTCCCTGATTGATTGAGCTTGAAAATCCGGTAGAAGGTTGATGAGATTCACCAAGCAATAGTAGTGAAACTAATGCATCTTTTAGTTGGGCAGATTGACTGCACTTTAGTCCCTCTCGAATTTGAGCGAGCGCAGCCTCTGAGTCTCCGTCTGTCAAGAGTTTCTTGGCTGTATTCAAGGCATACAAAGCATAATGTTCTCTGGCTTGATTCGATAACTTATCTGCGATCGCGCTTGGCAAGTAGGATTGAGAAATCTCGATCGATCTTCGCACGTCAGCTATTAGTCCGCCTGATTTGAGCAAGCGAGTATTGTCTGACGAAGAATGTTGGCGATACCAAGCTAGCGGTTCAGGTTCGTACCAAATCGGATAATGCACTGCAATTCGCTTCCACATCTCCCAATCAGAAGCAGCACCAGCTTGAGGGCAGAAACCGCCCAGATTTTCGTAAACGCTGCGTTTAACTGCAATAGGAGAAGCTTGCAGCCGGCACATAACAATAATCTGTTCTAACCAATCACTAAGTACCCCTGGAGTTTCTCTTTCTAACCAAGATACCCAACGCTGATTTCCAGCTTCGTCTGTATAAATGTGGCGGCAAAAAGCTGCACCAACGCTCGGTTCTTTTTCTATACCTTCTCGCAAGCGGCTGTAAAAACCCGGTAATACAACATCGTCGTCGTGCAAAATGTGAACCCACTCACCGTGCGATCGTTGAATGCAGAGATTAAAGATAGCAGTTTGGCCGATATCTTGTTCTGGATGTCGATAAAAATTAACTCGTCCACCACCGACAGCTTTAACAATTGCCTCCATTTCATCTTGGATAGATTGGTTAGAGCAATCGTTAACAACTTCTATCTGCATTTCCTCAGAACTTGGAGCTTGTTGCAAGACGCTTTTTAACGCTTGCTCTAAATATTTTACCCGGTTGTAGGTGGGAATCATTACAGACCAAAAGGGTCTGCCAATATTAGGGGCAACGGGGGAAATTTTCGTAAATTCTAGAGAAAGAGCCGGAATAACAGGAACAGCAGTAACATTTGCAGCAACATTTACCGACTGTTTTTGAGATCCAGCTAACTGTCCCATCCACTCTTGGACTTGAGTAGCGTCAGTCATCCGATTTTTAACTTCAGAACTAAGTAAATTGAAGTACGAACCGTGTAAAATTTTCTGATGCAATCTTTGAACATCTTGCACAATTTCTCCCTTCAGCAAGTTCTCTCTTGTCAGTTGCTTGAGGTGAACGCGCCAGTGCGATAAACTTTTGTTGACAAAACCGATTTTGTAGTGGCTCATAATTCTGAACCACATTTCAACATCAACTAATTGCTGCAATTCTACATCGAACAATCCGACGCGATCGAAAACTTCCTTTCTAATCAGAACTGTACTCGGTTCTCCAATTTTATTAATCGGATTGTTCAAAAGATTAGGCTCTGCCAGCAGCGCTTTCCCATCTTGTACTGGTTGCAAGTTTGACCAGTTTTGAGAGATTTCTACAGCTCCTCTACCGATTGCTTGGCAAGCCGGGTCGGAGTTTGCGTCTCCTGCTAGCAAAACTCCCCGCCGCGAAAATACCAAACCTATTTGCTCGTCCTGTTCTGCTAAATTGAGCAGTTCGGCAACACACTCCGGCTCTAGCAAGTCATCTTGACATAACAACTTAATATATTTCCCTTTAGCCTGAGAAATACAGTGATTCCAATTTTTTACTAATCCAAATTGCTTGTGAGTCGATATTCTGAATTCCCCGGGGAATCTCTCCATAAGTGACTTAGCTATCGCCACTGTTTGGTCAGTCGAACCGTCATCCGAAATAATAATTTCTAGGTTTGGATAAGTCTGAGCCATAGCGCTACTAAGTGCCTCGCTCAGATATTTATCGCCGTTATAAGTAGGAATGCAAATGCTAACTAAAGGCTGGCTTGTTTCACTCTGGTTTAACTTTTGATTGAACTTCTTAACTAAATGCTGGCTAAAGCAAGGGTCGCGCTCGATAAATTTCTTCCACCTAGCTCCCATCAATTTAGCCGCCGTTTCCTCGATTTTTCGCTGTTCTATATCAGTTAGTTCAAAAGCCCAACCTTTTAATTCTTGATGCCATACTTTGGCGTGACTTATATATATATTACGATAGCCGTTAGCCATCATTTTTAAACACAAGTCAACATCACTGAATACAATTGGTAAGTTTTCATCAAAACCGCCGATGCTGGTAAATACTTCGCGGCGGCACATCAAGCAGGCTCCCGTGGCAGCCGAGACGTTATTATTAAATCCTATATGTGCCATATCCTCATACTCTACTAGCTTGCTAAATCCCTTGTAGGCATGACTGGCTATCCCGTTAACACCTAGGATAAATCCTGTGTTTTGGAGAGAATTATCTGGATATAGCAACATCCCTCCCACAGCGCCAATTGACTGTCTTTGAGCTTGCTCGACCATAGCATTGAGCCAGTCTCCTTGGTGGACTTGGGTATCATTATTTAAAAATAGTAAATAATCTCCTTGTGCTTTTTCTACACCAAAGTTATTGATTCGAGAGTAATTAAATGGAATGTCTAACCTGTAGCATTTAAACTTAGCTGGTTGCAGATTTAGCCATTTATTAATAATTTTAGTTGTTTCAACTTCTACACTGCCGTTATCTATCACTATAACTTCGTAGTTAGGATACAAAGTATGGGTAAAGATGGATTCTAAGCATTTATTTAAAATACTGCCAAAATCCCTGGTTGGAATGATGATACTAACCAGTTTGTAACTATTGATGGCGTAGCGAATAGTATAGTGACCAGGGTAATTTTGATGCGTGAGAATTTGTCCAGATTCGCCTCTTCTGCGAAGTGCATCTGTTAGGGCTCTCACTGCGGCTTCGTAGGCATAAGGTTTGGCATCTCTAGAACCCGAGGCAGATTCGGGGTGAATTCTCCAGTGGTAGAGGATTTTAGGTATGTGGAATATCTTGTTAGTTTTTTCTGTAAGCCTCAAAACCAGATCGTAATCTTGACTGCCTTCATAACCTTCTCTAAATCCACCGATATCATTAACTAGCGATCGCCGGTAAGTACCCAGATGGCAAGTGTACATCCGAGACAAAAATGAATCGGGACACCAATCTGGCTTGTAATAGGGAAGACAAAAATGGTCGCGCTCGTCTACCTTATCTTCATCAGAATAAATCATGTCTGCATCGGGATGCTCGTTCAGCAGCATTACAACTTCATGCAAGGCATCGACCACCAGCAAATCGTCGTGATCAAGCAGCGAGATAAATTCACCAGTTGCTAATTGCAGTGCCGAATTTGACGAGCGAGATATATGACCGTTTTTGGCTCTAAAAACTCCCTTAATTCTCGCGTCTTTTGCCGCATATTCTTCTAAGATTCGCTTGACATGAGGCTGGGTGGAAGCATCGTCAGCAATGCACAATTCCCAGTGAGTGTAGCTTTGATTTAAAACAGATTGAATTGCTTCTCTCAAAAAAATCTCGGGTGTATTGTAAACTGGCATCACAATACTGATAAGTGGCTGATAGCTCAACTTAGTCGTAGAATTCATCTCGGGGAAACCTCTGTGTAAACTAATTTTTTTTGCTTTTGCTTGTCTTTAAAAATGCTGCTACTGTTCGCAGCTAATTGGCTAAGGTACGAGTTACCTGTTAAGCGCTATATCTTCCACATATTACAATGTTTTTTTTGAGCGGTTAGGGTAGTCGGTAAGCCAGCCAAAATCCGTTTCCTACCTTGCTGTCCGGGTCTTCTGTGCCTAGCAGTTGCCAATTGACAGCCGGAATGCCGTCATTAGCTGTTTTGAGATTCTCAAAGAATTTTCTCAGAGTTGTTGAGGTAAATTTCCAGTAGTGTCCGCCTTTACCGCCATATAAATTATCTGCTGGAGCAGTCTCGATATTCCATTTTTCTCGGTGTGCTTTAATTAATCGATCGTAGGTAGATAGCGGGCGATTGTCTCCCGCAAGAGCATCCGGTTGCGGGACAATCATCACTACATATCCCCCTGGTTTGATAACTCTTTGCCATTCTAATAAAGCAGATATGGGATCGGGAATGTGTTCAAACACGTGGCTGGATAAAACAAAATCCTGACTTTTGTCTTGGACTGGAAGGTTGTCTGCTTCGCCGTACATATCTATCTTGGTCGGTTGCTCTCCCATGTTAACTTGGTTGTCTTGAAACAAATCCTCGTCAAATTTTGGAGCAACATTAATTGCATTCACGCCAAAGGGATTGTGCGAGGCTGCTCCCAGTTCGATTCCTGAGAGTCCTGTTAATAACTTTAGGGTTGGTTGGTGCAGTGGGAATTTCATGGTGAGCTTTGACTTGCAGTACAATTTGAAATATTTAGCGCCGAATCAAAAAACCAGCAGTTGCAAAAGTAAAGCCAAATTTCTGTTCGCGCAGGTAATCTCTTTGATAATCATCAGGGTAAATGGCAAAATATTCTTCCATTGCTTCGTATGGCCCTTCCCCCCATCCGGGCAAAACTGGGTGTCCGTTAATATTACTATCTTCAACTACTACGTAATCGCCTGTTTTCAGTAGCGGTCGCAGCAGTTGCATCTCGGCCAAAACGTGCTGCTTTTCATGGTTGCTATCCAGGATAGCAAATACCGAACCGGGAAATTCTCTGCGCAATTCGACTATTCTTTGAGAAACCTTAGGAGCGGTTGAGGATGACAGCATTAACTCGATGCGGGGATGATTTCTCACTTGGGGATTGAGAGATGTATGGTCAATATCTACCGAAAATACTTGAGAATTATTATTTATTTGTTCTAGAATAGAGGCAAAAAATAAAGTACCACCACCATAGAAACTGCCAAATTCTAGGATTAAACTAGGTTTTAAATTCCACAGGATTTCTTGGTAATTCCACATATCGCAGGGAGATTTTAGTGCTTTGACGCCTGCCCATGTAGTCGAATTCCAAATTTGGTTATTGTAGTACCACAAGTGATAGCGCAGACCTGCATCAGTTGTAGAAGCCAACTGATTTTTTGATAAGTGATATTTAATTCTTCCCAGCAAACACAAAGCATCTGAATTGTCAGGATGAGCGTCAAGGATTTGGGAACAAATTAACTCTGCCCGAAAGTAGTCGCCGCAATCATATAACTTAGTTGCAGCTATAATATTATCTGTGAGGTTGTGCATATCAGTTAAAAAGCTCGTTATTTCGGCTGTCCTGCCCGCCTTTTTTCCCTGCCGAAGATTGTGGCCTCACATCAGCTTGGCACACATCAGCTTGGTACAGTACATTAGCCAACCGCATCCGCATTCATCAGAAGTTCAGAACTCTTGTCACAATGAGTCTGGCTGTTGCCCCGGTGCTTGACTACCGCTATACATTTGCCCAGCCTCAAGAACAAGAATAAATTGCACCCATCTTACCTCTAACTAAAGCATCTTATCAGGATTTAGCCCGATTAACCTCACGAGTGCGATCGCCCGCTCGTCCACCAGCTAAACTCGCTCCATACTTGGTCTGGACATTGACAAATATTACATTATAGTGTATTCAAAAATCCACCTTTTGTTAGTAAAGCATCCCAATCTCCTGACTCCGTGAAGGAACGTTTGGTTTCCACCACCTCAGACCGCCGCAGCATGGCCGGGATTCCTCACCACACAAAAACAAGTTACAATTACGTTAAGATTGATGAACATAAATAAAAATTCCCAAATCACAGGGACTAAAAATTAGGAGGATCGACCTCGGTGAATAAACGGTGGAGAAACGCTGGCCTGTACGCACTGCTGGCTATTGTAGTCATTGCCTTAGCAACGGCATTTTTTGACAAACAGCCCCCAAGTAGGGAAGTTTGGAAGTACAGTCAATTCATTCAGGAAGTCGAAGGTAAGAGAGTAGACAAAATAAATATCAGTTCTGACCGCAGCAAAGCTCTGGTTACAGCTCAGGACGGCAACAAGGTAATCGTTAACCTGCCGAACGACCCCGAACTGATAAACATCCTGACCAAAAACAACGTAGACATTTCTGTTCTGCCCCAAAGCGACGAAGGCTTCTGGGTAAAAGCCCTCAGCAGCCTGTTCTTCCCGATCCTGCTCTTGGTGGGACTGTTTTTCCTGGTGCGGCGCGCGCAAAACGGGCCCGGCAATCAAGCCATGAACTTCGGCAAATCCAAAGCTAGAGTCCAAATGGAGCCACAAACTCAGGTGACTTTCGGCGACGTGGCAGGCATCGAACAAGCCAAGCTAGAGCTCGCAGAAGTCGTGGACTTCCTGAAAAATGCAGACCGCTTCACCGCAGTCGGAGCAAAAATCCCCAAAGGCGTGCTGCTGGTCGGCCCTCCCGGAACTGGCAAAACCCTGCTCGCAAAAGCAGTGGCTGGAGAAGCAGGCGTTCCCTTCTTCTCGATTTCCGGTTCAGAATTTGTGGAAATGTTCGTGGGTGTCGGTGCTTCCCGTGTCCGCGACTTGTTTGAACAAGCTAAAACGAACGCTCCTTGTATCGTATTTATCGATGAAATTGACGCGGTAGGCCGCCAACGGGGAGCTGGTTTGGGCGGTGGTAACGACGAACGGGAACAAACCCTCAACCAGTTGCTGACAGAAATGGACGGCTTTGAGGGCAATACTGGCATCATTCTGATTGCTGCGACAAACCGCCCCGATGTGCTCGATGCGGCGCTGCTGCGTCCGGGTCGCTTCGATCGCCAAGTTGTAGTCGATCGCCCCGACTTCGGAGGCCGCCTAGAAATTCTCAACGTTCACGCCCGTGGCAAAACTTTGTCGAAAGACGTGGACTTGGAAAAAATTGCCCGCCGAACACCTGGTTTCACAGGTGCGGATTTGGCCAACCTGCTCAACGAAGCAGCAATTTTGGCCGCCCGTCGCAACTTGACCGAAGTCTCGATGGATGAAGTCAATGATGCGATCGACCGCGTGCTCGCCGGTCCGGAAAAGAAAGACCGCGTGATGAGCGAAAAGCGCAAAACTTTGGTAGCTTACCACGAAGCCGGTCACGCTTTAGTCGGCGCGCTGATGCCCGATTATGACCCCGTGCAGAAAATTAGCATTATCCCCCGCGGCCGCGCTGGCGGTTTGACTTGGTTCACACCAAGCGAAGATCGGATGGATTCTGGCTTGTATTCTCGCTCTTACTTGCAAAATCAAATGGCGGTAGCTTTGGGCGGCCGCATTGCTGAAGAAATTGTCTTCGGCGAAGAAGAAGTAACAACCGGTGCCTCGAACGACTTGCAGCAAGTGGCAAAAGTGGCGCGCCAAATGGTGACTCGCTTCGGAATGAGCGATCGGCTAGGTCCTGTGGCTCTCGGTCGCCAACAAGGCAATATGTTCATGGGTCGCGATATCATGGCCGAACGCGATTTCTCCGAAGAAACCGCAGCAACGATCGATGATGAAGTGCGTTTGTTGGTTGAGCAAGCTTACCGCCGCGCTAAAGATGTACTCGTCGGCAACCGCCACGTCCTTAATGCTTTGGCAGATATGCTAGTTGAAAAGGAAACTGTGGATGCGGATGAATTGCAAAATTTGTTAGCTAATAGCGATGTCAAGATGGCGACGATCGCCTAATCGATTTTAGATTTTAGATTTGGGATTTTAGATTTAATCTAAAGTTTGAAATCGATAATTGGGGTGATTCTGGGATTGTCGGGAATCGCCCCGATTTTTTTGTGGGCACACAGGAAGCAGCGAAAAAAAGCATTGGAGTAGCAAACCATGATCGTCACTGAAGATAGAGCGCGTGAACTTGCACTTGATTGGGTAGAAGCTTGGAATACTCATAACCTCGATCGAATCATGTCCCATTACGCAGAAGATGTAATTCTGATATCGCCTGTCGCAGCGCAACTGCTAAACGAACCATCTGGGACAGTGACAGGCAAAGAAGCGCTACGAAACTACTTCAAAAAGGGGCTGGAAGTTTATCCTGACCTCAAGTTTGAGTTGCTTGATGTGATGTGGGGAGTTTCCAGTGTTGTCCTTTACTACATCAACCAAAAAGGCACGAAGACAGGTGAGTTTATGGAAGTCGGTTCAACCGGAAAAGTGACTAAAGTTGTTGCTCATTACAACGGGTAGAGCGAGGTTAGGCAAATGGCGGTAATATGGATGGCACAACCGAGCGATGCTGAGGCTTTACTTACTCTAACTAGCGAGTGAAACGCAGTCCACTCGCCTGTGGTGTAAAGAAAATAACGCAATTTTAACCGCCCCCTTAAAAACCCACCTCCGTGGGTTTTGTTTGTATAGACGCGGTTTCAACCGCTCGGTATTCCGATATGAACTGTATTGAATTATCTGGGGACAAAATCAGTTAGCATGAATCATCAATCTTGGTTGGCACTACTAAAAAAACACCGGGCTATCGCAGTCATCCGTTCATCAGAAAAGGAACTTGCTTGGCAGATGGCATCATCGGTAGCAGCAGGCGGAATCCAGTTTATTGAAATTACTTGGAACACCCACAAAGCCGCTGAATTAATTGCTCAACTCCGCTCCGAATTTCCTACTTTTAGTATTGGCACCGGCACTTTATTAAACTTAGAACAGTTGCAGCAAGCAATAGACTGCGGCGCTCAATTTCTGTTTACTCCCCACACCGATGTAGCGATGATTAAAACAGCAGTTGACGCCGGAGTGCCGATCGTCCCCGGTGCTTTTTCTCCCACGGAAATTGTGACTGCCTGGCAAGCAGGCGCTACCTGCGTTAAAGTGTTTCCGATCTCGGCTTTGGGAGGCGCCGCCTACCTGAAAAGCCTGCAAGGCCCTCTGGGACACATTCCTTTAATTCCCACTGGCGGGGTGACGCTGGAAAATGCGAAAGTATTTATTGACGCCGGGGCGATCGCCGTTGGTTTAGCCGGAGACTTATTTCCTAAACACTTAGTGGAAAATCGAGATTGGCGGGCGATCGTCCAAATTGCCCGGAATCTCGCCCAAAACTTAACAACTTGTTAAGCCCTGTTTCCAATCTCGAATCTAAAATCTAAAATCTAAAATAGTACCAGGTGTCAGGAATGAAGAGCATTATGAAATCAACTTACTTTCGCCGCGCTGGAACTTTCTGTGTCGGCTGCGCCCTAACTTTTGCTGCATTCTGCGGCGGTTCCATGACCGCATTTGCCAGCCAACAGCACAACATAATTGCCAATAAAATTATGCAGTTGCAGCAATCAAGCCAGCGCTGGATTGAAATTGATTTATCAAGACAAAGGTTAATAGCTTGGGAAGGAAATACAGCAGTTTACGCAGTGGTTATTTCCAGCGGCAAATCATCGACTCCCACCCGCACGGGAACCTTTGCCGTTGAAACCAAACACCGCGTTACTAGAATGACTGGGCCCGACTACGACGTGCCCGACGTTCCCTATACAATGTATTACGACGGAGGCATGGCAATTCACGGCGCTTACTGGCACAATTTGTTTGGCAATCCAGTTACTCATGGCTGCACAAATGTAGCTGTCAACCATGCTAAATGGCTATTTGAATGGGCTTCGGTGGGAACACCCGTGGTGGTGCACAAATCTCAGGTTTAGGGCATGGGGCATAGGGAATTCGGCATGGGGCTTGGGCATAGTCGAACACTATTCAATCTGTTAGAACCCCGACTCCTTAAAGAAGTCGGGGTTCTGGGTATTATGTTTTTTTAGGTGAGCTTACTTAACTGCTGCTTTCAAGCACAAACCCTATTGTACCAAACATCAGTAAAGTCTAAGTTAATAAGTTATGATTGAGAAATAAAAAAGTTACATATGCCGTCGTCTCTCCACAGAATATGTACCGAATCATCAACAGAGGAATCCATTTGAAATAAAAGAATATTTTGCTCTGTGTCACTATCAGGGTTATTAACCAATCTTGCGTCGCCTTATATAAAATCGGGATAACCGCCTATTTTATGACCCAAGGGACGCGATATTTCTAAATACTGTTTCATGATGCGATCATTATTGCTCAATAATTCATACAAATTTTCTCCTAAACCTTGACTAAATCGGTAGTCATCAGTACCAATCGGTGCATATTTTTTCGTAAATTGCAAGCTGTAATATCAAATCCGGTTACATCGGAATCATACAGTAGCGAAAGCGATAGTCTCGCTCGCTTTCGCTACTTATAGCGAGCGAGACGCTGGCACCGCAACTCGAACAATTATGTATGATTCCGATTCCCGCGGAAACGATAGGATCTCTTCCTTTGATTAATGACTCACCGGACATCCTCCTGTCGTTAACCCTGTTAAGAAATTATTGGTGTCAAAGAAATGTTCTACAGACTCAATCTTTAAATCCTCTGTGACTTTAGCAATGCTAAGACCAATAATTTCAATAGTTTCTCCTCTCCCTTGATGATCTTTGTAAGATCCCTTAAAAGTACCCCAGTGTCTCCACTTAAACACAACGTTAGGAGGCCCTGCAACGACTTCGACTAATTCCCAGAGAAAGCCATCGGGAAAAGCTGTGTGAAACAGGTCGTAGGAGGATTGAAAGGTTTCATCAGAGGCGCGGTAGTGCTCTGAGTTTTCTAGAAAGAGATTATAGGTTCCCTGATCTACAACTTCTTGGGCTGTGTATTCTTTTCCTCCATTAGTGCTCATACGGAATTTATCCGTAACTACAGAGAGCCATTGTTGGGGATTGGTTTTGAAGGATGCTTCCATTTCAAATGTTCTCACCAAATTATAGGCGATCGCATTCAAAGACCCTTCGGCATGATTGTGTTTCTTTTCCTTTTCCAAGAAAGCATTAGTGTAAGAATAGTCTGGACGCTCCCCGTACCGCCATTCTACTCCATCATCCTGTTTCAGAACTTCTTCTCTATCTTGCACCCAGAGGGGTAAAGCGGGAGTGGTACTCATACCTGTTAATCTCCTAGGATTAGCTTTAATTAAAATCTTGATACTACAATGAAAGGCTGACGGTTCAGATTCAAGAGTATTTGAAATAAAAGTCTATGCCGAAAGTGGTAGCCGTGTCAAGCTCCTACGCAGCCATAAATCTAACTATAGGCATAGGTTGCCGTCTCCCATAGACATCTCCAAAAACTAACTAATTCCTAGGAAGATCCTGGGAACCGATATCCAGAGCAAGAGCCTGGCTTTCTGAGCCGGAAAATTCGAGGCTCTTTTTTCGGATCAGCGTTCCCCGGCTCTTCCTCGGAACCAGTAAACCAGTAATTTCTTAGTCCCCCTCTGCTCGAACGAAAGTTTGACTCTATGCAGCGATTTCAAGAGCCGAATTATCAACCAAATTATCTAAAGTCTATCCTTAACTTAGCTGCACCACAGGTTTATCCTCTAACAAAGTTTCATTTGTCAGCAAATCTTCAACAGTAATGCGCAAAAAGCGCTGTTCGTCAACGCGGAACAAAGCTTTTATGCGATCGCTCCCCGGATACCCAGGCGGCGTCAATTGAGCAATGCTGCGTGCTCCGTCTTTGTCATTTAGTGGCTGTACCGATCTTTGACCCGCGAGTTGGCGAGTAATTAGCCTGTCGCCGTCAAAATATATCTCCGTGCCGCCAGTTTCCGCTCCCAATTCGCCGACAATTAATTCTATACTCGGCTGATTTTCTAAAGAAGCCCCCAAGACTAATTCTACCGGTTCGCTCATCGGATAAGACTGCCCGGATTTAATTAAACTGTGCCAACTGTGGCAATTTTCGCGGCGGTTCCAGTAGCGAATGCCGTAACTGTGATAGAGAAAATCTTTGATTTCTAGCCCTTGACTCAGTTGCAGAGCACCTTGGGCGATCGCCTCAAAGGGTTTGTCGCAGCGAATTTTTGCCGACTCGAAATATTGCTGCACCCAACGCTGAACAGCGGGAATTTGGACAGTACCGCCAACTAGCAAAACTGCATCGATGTCGCCAATTTCTAAGCCTTGGCGCCGCCCTTGCTGCAATACTTGATTCATGCACTCGTCGAGGTTGTCAAAAAACTGATGTTCGGCGAGAATAGATTCAAAGCGAGAGCGATCTAATTCTAATTCGTAACTCTCAAAATTTTCGTCATCAAAATAAACCTCAACCGCCTGATTCACCAAAGACAACTGAATCTTTAACCGTTCTGCTAATCTCGTTGTTATCGGAGATTTTGCCAGCCCTTTTGTTTTGAAAAAATAGTCAACCAGCCAATTATCAATATCAGAACCGCCCAAATTTTGTCCGGCTTTAGCCAAAACCCGCGCAACTTTTGTCTTTTGTGCTGAAGATTCAGCTAATAACTTTTCGCCCCACTTGAGAATAAAACCGAGGGGCTTTTTGTCGGAGGAAGCGTCTAAACGCACTACAGAAAGATCGAGAGTGCCACCGCCGAAATCTATCACTAACAGAATTTCGCGATCGGCCAAACCGTAACCTAAAGCAGCCGCCGTAGGTTCGTCCAACATCCGCACCTGTTCTACTTGGAGAGATTGAGACACTTTCCCCAACCAATGGCGGTAAGCTTCAAAACTATCTACCGGCACAGTAAAAATCAAAGAATCGATCGGCAAGGGCAGTTCGCGAATTGAGTTCACAATTTGGCTCAAATACCACTCACCTACTCTTTCAAAACTAATAAGTTGCCCGTCAAGTTCCGGCACAAAACCCTGAACAGAAGTGCCAATTCCCCGCTTAAAATTGCGGAAAAACCGAGAATCTCCACTCAAATCCAGGCCTCTATCGCGGACTTGCTGACCGAGTATTACTTTATTGGCAGCAGCGTCCTCAACGTAGAGTAAACTGGGAATTAGGGGCGGATTTTGAGCCGAGATTGCCGACAATCCCGGTAATTTTAAAGTTTCGGGCTGCTGGAGGACTTGATTCCAGCGAGCGACGACGGTGTTGCTAGTTCCAAAATCAATTGCGATCGTCATTCAGCCAAAATACACAGCTACTAGGGATTAGATTATATTATGGTATTTGGAGCCGCAAATACCAACATAATATTATGACTCAATCCACTTTCTTGGAAACCGAGAACGAAGAGCCTGTACAGGGAATTACTGAAATTGCAGTATGCGGCTACAAGTCTATTTACGAAGAGTGCCAGATTGAAGTGCGATCGCTGACAATTCTAGCCGGTGCCAACAGTTCTGGTAAGTCTAGCATCATGCAGCCACTCTTGCTGATGAAGCAAACGCTAGAAGCCCCTTACGACCCAGGTGGTTTGAAACTTGACGGGCCTAATGTTAAATTTACATCAGCCGAACAGGTATTGTCTAAACTGTCTCCAGAAAAATACAGCGATGAGTTTTCTGTCAGGCTGAATATAGAGACAGATAATTTTTTGATCAGCTTATTCAGAAAGCAGCCAAAGCACGGGCTTAAAGTTGTTAAAGCTACTTACTGTATTCCTGATTACAACAGAGGTAAAACTATTACTATCTTTCCCGAAATGCAGCCACAAGAATTGGTGAAAATTCTTCCCGAATCTCTGGCTAAAATTTACGCTTTAGTGTTAGATAATAGCGAGAAAAGAACGACACTATGGAGGGTGAGTAATGTCCGAGGTTTTCTAGGCTTGCAATTGGGCGATCGTCAGTTTTATTCACCCAATTCCGCAATGAATTTTCCCAAACATATTCGCCGCATAGTCCACGTTCCGGGGTTGAGAGGCAATCCAGAACGCACCTACAATACCGCAGGAGTTGGCAGTGAATTTCCGGGTCTTTTTGAAAATTATGTTGCTAGTATAGTTAATTACTGGCAAGAAACAAAAGACGAGCGACTGATAAAATTGGGTCAAGCTTTAGAGTTATTAGGACTTAACTGGAAAGTTGAAGCCAGACAGATTAATGACGTACAAATTGAACTGCTAGTAGGTCGTTTATCCCGCAGCGGGAGTGCAAGCGATACTGTTAGTATTGCTGATGTTGGCTTGGGAGTATCGCAAACCTTGCCTGTTTTAGTTGCCTTGCTTGTAGCAGAACCAGGACAATTAGTTTATCTAGAACAGCCGGAAATTCACTTGCATCCTCGCGCTCAAGTTGCTTTAGCACAAATCTTAGTGGATTCTGCAAATAGAGGTGTGCGAGTAGTTCTAGAAACTCACAGCGAATTGCTGCTTTTAGCAGTTCAATCGTTAGTTGCCGAGGGTAAAATATTACCGGATTTAGTAAAACTTCACTGGTTTAAACGGCGCGACGATGGTGTTACAGAAGTCACCAGTGCCGATTTAGACGAGACGGGAGCTTTTGGAGAGTGGCCTGAAGATTTGGGCGAGGTTTCTTTGCATCTAGAAAACCGCTATTTGGATGCAGCAGAAGCTGTTTTGTGGAAGCGTTAACATGGCAGATAAAGTTTCTAAACGCCTGGTAATAGATGCTTCTGTTGCGCGTGCTGCTGGTGGAGAAGATGCAACCTATCCCATATCGGTGTACTGTCGGGATTTTCTGGAAGCTGTCTTGGATCTTTCTCACCGAGTTGTGATGACTCCAGATATTAGAGATGAGTGGAACAAACATCAATCAAAATCTGCTCGTATATGGCTGCGCCGGATGGTGGCTAAGAAGAAATTATGTCCCTGCGATATCGCGGTAGATAATGATTTGTGGTGTCAAATTGAAGCAATAGCCGAGAGCGATAAAGAGCGGGAAGTAATGGTTAAAGATTTGCGGTTGGTGGAAGCTGCGATCGCTACCGATCGCACAGTAATTTCACTTGATGACACAGTGAGACAATGTTTTGCTAAAGTAGCAGTAGATGTCGATCTGCTTAAAAATATTATATGGGTAAACCCAGGCAAAAGAGCAGAAGAACCCCTTGAGTGGCTGCAAAATGGTGCTGAACCTGAAATAGAACGATCGCTCGGATTTCAGAAAGCACACAACTGAGTAGATTTAGAGTAATTCCGGGTTAGTAGGATCCTCCGTGCGATCGCCATTTTACCAATTTTTCATTGCCACAAAGGTGCGCCACTTTAATAAGCGGCACAAAACTCATACCCTTTTAGATTTTAGATTAAAGAATTGGGAATGACTGACTGCATAAGGGTTTAGATCGCGGGCCTACAGTTGCATTGTTTCTTGAAAGTGGTATATAACCTGTCCGCCGCCGCCAAGCTTTTACCTTTGATCTCAATCCAATTTTCAAATGAAGCGTGAAAAATGCTGGACATGGGCGATCGCAAAACAGCACTATTGGCTCTAACACTGCTTGTCCCAGCAGCTAGTATTGGAATAATAGCAGGCTTGTATATTGCCCCGGGAAGCTGGGGACAAACACTGTCAGTCTTGTGTCAAGTTTGGTTGTTGGTTTTTCCGATCGCGTGGTCTGTTTTTGTCGATCGCAAAAAGCTCAGTTTATCCCTGCCCAAGCGCCAAGAATTACTGGCTGGAGCTATTTGGGGAATATTCATGTTTGCGATGATTCTAGGTATCTATCGGCTTTTCGGCCAGCACTGGATCGATCCTGTAGTTGCTAAACAAAAATCGCACCAATTAGGTATTAGCAGCCCTAATATGTACTTAATTGTTGAAGCATATTTTGTGCTAGTTAACTCATTGATCGAAGAATTTACTTGGCGGTGGTTTGTCTGCAACAAGTGCCAGATCCTCATACCCGGAACAAAAGCAATATTTCTGAGTTCGCTATTTTTCACCCTCCACCACATTTTTGTAATAGCAGCTTACAGCGACTGGCAGGCTGTGCTCTTAGGCTCCTTAGCTGTCTTCGCTGCCGGGATAATTTGGTCGCAGTCTTATGTGACTTACCGTTCCCTTTGGTCTAGTTATATCAGCCACGCGATCGCAGATTTAGCCCTAGCAACTATTGGTTGGCAAATCCTATTTAAATAGCTGCTTTTTCAGCGACTATCGCCAACAATTTTACAGTAAAAATTGACCCTTTTCCAAACTCAATCTCCCGACTAATATCTCCCCCCATCATCACACAAAATTTCTGGGCGATTTCACGCCCCAAACCCGTACCGCCGTACCTGCGAGTAGTATACTCGTCCGCTTGCGTAAATGCTTGAAATACTCTCTCAATTTGCTCTGACTTCATCCCAATTCCAGTATCGCTGACTTTTGAGACTCTTTTATGCGATCGCCTTCTCTTAACAAATTGAAAACTCAGCCAGCTACTTAACTTTATACCGGTGAAACTCTTTGTTCTATAGCACGATTGGGAAACCTATTTTTTCAAACAGTAGGCGCATCAACCGGGTTTTTTCACGAACATATGATAAGTGAGGGCAAGGGATATCGGTTAAAAAACCCGGTTTTTTCCCTCATTGGCGCGTCGATGGCTGTCATTTGCTCGATCGCGCCCCTGCAGGTATTTGAGAAAACCACCATCTCTGAATCCTGACAGAATACGATCTTTTATCAAGCAATACCTACAGGACAGTTACCAAAAAATCAAAGCGGGCGATCGGTGTTGAGATCTGTTGGAGCGATCTGAAAATCAACATTCTCAAAGTAAGAACTTCCTCTTTAAAGCAATATAAAATTTGGCACAAGGCGATGTCAATCTACCGAATATTGTTACCAATACTACATTTTTTCCCACAGTCAAGGTTGGTTGCTTTTCGGTTGCCTGTACATCCCTGTCTCTAGGATAGGCAAGTGCTTTTAGGTAAAAGAGGAAGTGTTGTCTAGCTTGGTGTTGACCTTGAAAAAAGCTGCTTTTTGATGAGGAATCTGTCTTCTGGATGAAGTTTCGCTCACCGCCAAATTATCCCTATAGGAAGTGTTTGGCGATCGCATCAATCGTTATTATCCATTCAATGACAGCGAATTTGTGGCAGATCAATACTCGGGTGTGGCGAACAGTCCCTAGGTTGGATTCTATGTACAGACTAGGAAAGCGGTAATTAATATTCACCCGCCCCTCTTTCCTTTCGGGACCTAACATCAGCGCTGGTAGCAGCGCCGTAAGCGAATCGGAGTCTTCAGCGGGACTTAAATATGAAAATCACCTTTGTTCTTCCTACTCTGTCTCTGACTGGTGGAATACGAGTAGTATCTATTTTCGCAGAACGTTTGAGAAAGCGAGGACACTCGGTGTTCGTCATCTCTCTACCCCACCCCCAACCGAGTATGCGCCAGCAAGTCAAGTTGCTGCTGCAGGGACGGGGTTGGCTTTCCCCACCTGAAAACGAACCCTCATTTTTCGATAACTTAGGTGTAGAACACAAAATTATTGATCGCTACCGCCCGGTAGAGGACAAAGATGTACCTGACGCTGACGTAGTAGTTGCCACCTGGTGGGAAACCCCCGAGTGGGTAGCCAAACTCTCTCCTAGTAAAGGAGCAAAAGCTTATTTTCTCCAGGGCCACGAAGTTTTTGGCTATCTACCTCAAGGTAGAGTAAAAGCAACCTGGATGCTGCCCATGCACAAAATTACGAGCTCTGAGTGGTTAGTTAACCTAGCTCGGGAAAAATACGGCGATAGCCAAGTTTCCTTAGCTGCTCCTAGCGTGGACACCAAGCAATTTTACGCCTCTCCTCGCAACAAACAATCGGTTCCTACAGTTGGAATGATGTACTCTACAATCTACTGGAAAGGAACCGACATCGCCCTCAAAGCTTTTTCCATAGCGGCAAAAAAGATCCCCAACCTGCGTCTGGTTGCCTTCGGTACAGAGGCCCCATCCTCGGAATTGCCCCTACCGGCTAATACCGAGTGTGTAATTCAACCCGACCAAGACACAATCAAAGACTATTACAGCAAATGCGATTCCTGGCTGCTGGCGAGCCGCTCAGAAGGCTTCGGCTTGCCAATTATCGAAGCGATGGCCTGTCGCACTCCCGTCATCAGTACCCCTGTCGGCGGTGCTCCGGAAATTTTGAGCGGCGGTACTGGCATACTTGTAAGAGCAGAAGATCCCGAAGACATGGCAAAAGCCATAGAGTCTATCTGTCAGTTGCCAAATTCCAAGTGGCAAGCCCTGTCGGAAGCCGCCTATGCCAAAGTGAACAATTATACTTGGGAAGATGCGACGGCTTATTTTGAAGCGGCATTGAAAGTTGCTGTAGACAAATCTAAACAGCGCGACGTTAATATAGTTTCCTTTTCTCCCTACTATGACCCAGTAGCGGCAAACCAACAAATTGGGGTTGGATGCTAACTGCCGCCATTTGGAATTCTGCGCCTAGCGCTCGGTCTGGCGCGGGATTCTCAGCAGAAAGTCAATATCGTTTGCTGGGGTGATTCTGCCAAAAGTAAAATCGCCCCTGTCCTGTTTTCTACCCAGCAGTCTCGACACGTATTCTGATCCCACCGACTAGCCAATACTGCTCATCAAGTGATCGTCTGATAAAGTACTCATCGGTCAAAATCTGAAGCCGAGTGCAACAGAGGTTTTAAGGATCGCACCCTTACAGGTTACACTTGTCTAGTCCTCAAACATCTCCCGATTTGTTATTGGGAAAAGTCCCTGACGACAAAGTAAGATCGGCTCGACTATCGAGTTACGATTCTGCAGCGTTCGCCCGTACCCTGCACACAAGCCAAAAAAAGGCTGGTAAGTGCGAACTTGCTGTTATGGAGAAGTGTTATAAACCAGTCTCTATCTTCGGCATCTATTCATGAAAATTACTTTTGTCCTTGCTACCCTTGGTCTTACAGGTGGCATGAGGGTGTTATCTATCTACACAGAACTTCTCCAAAAGCGAGGAGACAAAATATTTATCGTCTCTACGCCCCCGCGGCAACCGACTTTCATCCAACAATTGCGATGGCTGCTCAGAGGTAGGGGTTGGCAGTCCGCTCCAAAGAAAGAACTGTCTCACTTTGACAAGGTGGATGTCGAAAGCCGAGTTCTCGAAACCTACCGTCCAATTACCGACAAAGACATACCTGAGGTCGATATTATCATGGCTACTTGGTGGGAAACTGCCGAGTGGGTGGCAAAACTCTCTCCGAGCCAAGGAACGAAAGTATATTTTCTCGAACACTACGAGGCTTTTGACTACGTACCAAAAGGTCGAGTAGAGGCAACTTCGTGGCTGCCGATGCACAACAAAATCGCTGGATCCTTGTGGCCCGCCGACATAGCTCGGAATCACTACGCCGATTTGTCTGTATCTCTCGTCCCTCCCACCGCGGACACGAAACAGTTTTACGACCCCCTGTCACGAGCTCCACAGCCGCGAGGCAAGCAATTAGTTCCCACAGTCGGGAGCTACCATACTACAACTCCTGGGAAAGGCTGCGATATTGCCCTGAAAGCTTTCTCTCTAGCTGCTGAAAAAATTCCCAAGCTTCGTTTAGTTGCCTTTGGTTCCGGCAATACTCCTCATCCCAATTTGCTGCCGGATGGCCTTGAGTATAATAAGGCACCTACTCAAGACCAAGTAAAAGAATTTTACAGCCAATGCGATGCTTGGCTGTTTTCCAGCAGCTCCGAAGGCTTCGGCTTGCCAATTATCGAAGCGATGGCTTCGGCTTGCCAATTATCGGCACTCCTGCTGGTGCTGCTCCGGAACTACTTGCGGGCGTGGGTGGCATACTTGTCAAGCCAAAAGACCCAGAGGATATGGCAAAAGCGATCGAGCAGATTTGTCAGTTGTCTGATGCCGAATGGGGCAATGTCCAAGACTGCTTGGGAAAAGGTTATAAATTATACCTGGGAGGATGCAACTAATCTCTTCGAGGCGACACTGTACGCTGCTGTGGAACGTCAGGCAGAATTAACGAACAAGGCGTAAAATTGAGGTTGATTTAAAAGATTGGGGTTGGGCGATCGTTTAAGCGAGAATTTTTATCGGGCAAATTGAGTTGTCTTTCTACCATTTTACTGCAAAAAAAAAACTATGGCTGCATTGATCCCAGTTACTATGTTCGGCTTGATTCCAGTCGTTTTTTACCTGTTTGTGAGGTTTCCGCCTCAGCGGGCGGTAATTATTAGTTTTATTGTAGCGTGGCTGTTTTTGCCGCAAGCTTCTTATCCCATCCCCATATTCCCGGCCTATACCAAAATCTCGGCAGTTTGCTACGCCATTTTGGTGGCTACTATAGTCTACGATACTGCGCGCCTCACCTGTTTTAAGCCCGGTTGGCTGGACGTGCCCATGGTAATTTGGTGTTTGTGTCCCATTTTTTCACAAATTAGTAATGCCGGCAGCCCGATTACTCCGACTTTCAACCAAATCATTAGTTGGGGTCTGCCTTATTTTTTAGGACGCTTGTATCTGGGTAGTTTAGACGGGATGCGACAAATGGCGATCGGGATTTTTGCAGGTGGGTTAGCCTACATTCCTTTTACTTTAATTGAAGGGGTTAGGGGCCCAATTTTGCACCAAATGGTTTACAGCGTCAGTGCCTTTGAGGACTGGAGTCAAGCACAGCGTGGGGGGGGGTGGAGACCGGTAGTATTTATGCAGCACGGTTTGATGGTGAGCGTGTGGATGATGACAGCCTCCTTAATCGGAGTTTGGCTGTGGCAAACTGGGACGCTCAAAAAGTTTCAGGGTCGCAACATCAAGACTTTAGCAATTATATTAGTTATCGCTTTTGGCCTGTGCCGTTCTAGTGGCGCCTACAGTTTATTTGTATTCGGGTTGATCGTATTATTCTCTGCCAAGCGGTTTCGCACTTCTTTGCCCCTGCTATTCATAATTGGATATATAGTGTTTTATCTGTACATCGCTGCAGCGGGTCAATTCTCGAGTAAAGATGTGATGGGGGTCATCACTCCAATATTTGGCGAAGAACGAGCCGGATCTCTGAAGTATAGATTTGATATGGAAGAGATACTGGGGGAAAAAGCGCGGCAAAAATTTGTTTTTGGCTGGGGGGATTCCGGCGGAAACCGCGTGTACAACCAGGAAGGTCGAGATATCTCGGTCACCGACAGCTTATGGATTATTGCATTTGGCATAAACGGTGCAGTCGGTTTAGTTAGTTTATTTTCTTCTTTGTTACTTCCTGTTATCGTCTTTTCCCTGTTCAAGTATCCCGCCAGAACCTGGTCTAATCCCAAAGTAGCGCCCGCTGCAACCCTGGGAGTAGCCTTAACTATGTACGTATTTGACTGTGTTTTGAACGCTATGACTAACCCGATTTTTGCGCTGATTGCTGGAGGAATATCGACTCTAGCCTTAAAAGCTCCAGAAAGTCTTAAAAGCAAGAAAACCATTTCGCCCCCAAGAAGACAGTCGCTGGTTCACCAAAAATCATCCTGATTTTCAGTCAGGCGATCGCGGCTTCGCTCAAAGCTTGAAAATATATTGCCTTCCCTGGATACAAAAACTAAAAATCTACCATTTTTGCATTAAATCAAGTTCGGAAGTTGCGATATATTTGTCAATCGACTCAAATTAATGTGAAAAATAATTTTTGACATTAATTGGCAATGCTTCAACTATTACCAGGGAGGGTTTTTTTATTAAAACTGTGTTGGGATTTGTCAATCCAAATAGGCTTACTACACTTTTTGCTAAAACGAGCTGATGCTTTACACAATCTTTAAAAATCCTGACTGGACAGGTATGGTGTACAAGGATATACTTAGAAAAGTATATTCACTTAAGTGCCCAAGCAGAGAAAACACGAGTCTGTATTGTGGGTTATAATAGTTTGAGTTGTAGCTTAATATAAACGGGGAAGGGAATAATACATGAACACAGTTAATTTATTGAATGTTTCGATAGATAACTTATCAATAACAGAGTTGTTTGAAAAACTCGACTGCGAAGGCGGTGTCGTATTTACGCCAAATGTAGACCACTTGATTAAGTTGCAGTATGACCGCGACTTTTATGAAGCTTACAATAAATCTAGTTATAGAGTCTGTGACAGTCAAATATTGATGTATGCCTCACAATTTTTGGGTACTCCTATCAAAGAAAAAATTTCAGGTTCGGACTTGTTTCCTGCATTTTATATGTATCACAAAGATAACGAGAAAATGAAAATATTTTTGCTAGGAGCTGCTGAAGGTATTGCTAGGAAAGCCCAGGAAAAAATTAACCAAAAAATTGGTAGAGAAATAGTGGTTGAAGCACATTCTCCTTCTTTTGGCTTTGAAAACAATGAGGAAGAGTGTGAAAAAATAATTGACGCGATCAATAAATCAGGAGCTACAGTTCTGGCCATAGGGGTGGGAGCCCCCAAGCAAGAGAAGTGGCTGGTTAAATACAAGAGCAAATTAATACACGTCAAAATTTTCTTAGCAGTAGGTGCAACCATTGATTTTGAAGCTGGTTGCAAAGCAAGAGCTCCCAAATGGATGAGCGAAGTCGGCATAGAATGGGTGTACCGACTGTTAAGTGAACCGAGAAGGTTGTGGAAAAGATATCTGATAGAAGGTCTGCCTTTTTTCCGATTAATCATAGAACAAAAATTAGGGTTTTATAAAATGCCTTTCGACAGCAACACCGGGGAGCTAAAATGGAAAGGTGGCTCCTAAAAACTGGAGCGACAAATCTCTAGCGTAAATTAAGCTGAGTATGAGAGAAAGTGCGTTTGACTTCAAGGTAAGACGGATGCAAGCTGTGGATAGTCCGATCGCACTTTATATCAAAATTATTCATTTTTGCTTTCAATTTCCAGGTAAAATCGGAATGAAACCTTTTGTAGAAATTCCTAATTAGGAATGCAACCGATGAATCTGCCTTCTTTCTTGTGGTTGTGGAAAATAGCGGCTTGGTCAATGGGTGTTTCCCTGTTAGCTTACCTGTTGCTAGCCGTTACTGGAACGTGGATGTTTGGCGCCCGCAGTACCAAACAACCGCGCCCAAAATGGCTGCGTCCTTTCCATGTGGCGACTGGTGCGGGGATGGCGACTTTGGTAATTTTACTGCTGGGAATTGGTGTAGTCGGTACGCTGGGATACTACGGTAATTTGGGTCACTCCGCTCATTTACCGGCGGGGTTAGCTGTTGTTGCTTTGGTGTTGGTTTCTGTTGGAAGCGGGCTGCAAATTGGTTCTAAACATCCTTGGGCGCGTCCCCTCCACATCGGCACTAATTTAGCTTTGTTTGGGGGATTTGTGACTGTGCTGCTAACGGGATGGACTATTGTACAAAAGTATTTGCCGAAAGTTTAAAAATTATGTATTAGGTTTAGTTTGACGCGCGAATTATAGGGGTAAGGTGCTCCCTGCGCACCCTACATAATTAGATTTAGTTTGACGCTCGAATTATAGGGGTAAGGTACTCCGTGCGCATCCTACATAATTAGGTTCAGAAGCAGTATTATATATTAGCTGTGAAACCTAAAATATGTTGAGCGGTAATCTGTGGCTTTTCTAAGTGGGGAACGTGCCCGCAATCGGGGATCCAAATTAGTTGGGAATTGGGTATCGCCCTTGCAAACTTTTCCGCATCCGCCGTCCCCAAAATCCGGTCTTGTTTTCCCCACAAAATCAGCGTCTGTTGCTGAATTTGCGACAATTTTTCCCCAAAACCTCCGTAACCTCCGCTTTTTGTAAACGCAATTAAAGCTTCATTCCAGTTGGGCATTTCCAGGTGCAAAGCGGCGCAAATTAGAGCGTCGCTGGAGGCTAGTTTTCCATCAAAATAAGCATTGACGCTAATTCGCTGGCGAATTTTGGGATTGCGTAAAAATGAAGTTGCCAGATATCCTAAAGGAGGAATTAAAAATTTTCCCTTATTAGAACTGATGGCAAAACCTGCGCTATCTATTAATACTAATTGTTTCACCGCTTCGGGATAATTGAGAGTGAAATCAATTGCTGCTGCACCTCCCATTGATGCGCCAACTAAGATTACAGGCTGCGAAATTAGCGTTTTCCAAAAATAGTAAAGGTGACTTTCAATTGCCCTCGCGCTGAATGGCAAACCTGAGGCTCTTTCAGTAAATCCAAAACCCAACAAATCAACCGCCCAAGTTTCATTTTTGGTGGCTAGCAGTGGCAATAGGCGGCGGAATTCAAACACGGAACTGTCGAAGCCGTGAATTAGCAAAATCGGCGTGTTTCCGCTGCCTTGGCGCACGTAGGTTGTGGCAATTGGCTCTGAATTTAGGGGAGTTGTAATTGCCTCTCGTTGAATGCTTTGGGCTAAAGCAATTGAGGTAGATTCTGTGAGTTGTGCCATCGATTTTGGCAGAAAATTTGCTGACATAATTCTTGATAAATTGTTAATCCGTAGGGGCGGTGTCCCTGTGCTCGCCCTAACATTTAAGTATATATGCTTGCTCGATCGCTATTTTAGGAGTTGGGGTGAGCGATCCATTAAAATTCGATCGATACTTAGTAAGCTGTTCTACATTTAAATTGTATGTCAAAAAAAAATCAAAGTATTGTGGGGTGGGCGTCCCGCCCGCCCTGAATATACAATTTAAATGCGCGACAGCTTATCCCTCTGCCTAGGCTAAGGCTGAGTTTGTTAACCAGATGTTACAATATTTTATAATCGTTGCCAATAATTCCTTTTTAATCTACTATTACTTTCCTCTGCCTCAAGAGCGCCTCTGCGGTTAATTCAAAAAAACTAATTGACAAATTCGATAACATTAGCATACCATTTACTCGCACATCTGAATATATGTTAAATATTTTTTACAATTATTCTAAAATCTCAAAAAGATACTGATGATAACTCCAACTCTATCCCTCAAAATCCTACCAACTAAAATTGGCGGAATAAACTGGGGGAACTGCGCCAAAACAGTAGAAGCAGGTCTGCCAAACTTGCCCGGAATTACCGAAATTAATGTAGTCTTTGCCACAGAAACTTTCGGTTGAAACTGAACAAGGAATAGCAATCGGAACCTAAAGTTTAAACTTTAAAATTGCTTTGCCGCTGTGTATAGATAGCCAAAAATTTAGTATTTTTTCGCAGAGTAGTTCGGCGGGATAGAAGTGGTGAAATAAATGCCTACCGTCTTGACATTCTCAAAGCCGAGATCCTTTTTTAAGAAATTTCTATCAGCGGCGCCTCACAATAGGAGATACAACAAAATCAGTTTTTTGGCTATAATTTATCTGCTTGATTTTCGGGCGGGTTGAGTGTGTAATTTTGATTTCCCAATATCATCTAATTACAAAACGCACCCTACCGTTAAGTCTACAAGCTAAATTCTTTCTTGAGTTGAGATACCCAAGATTTGATTCGCGCTTCCGTCAGCTCGGATTTGTTGTCTTCATCAATAGCAAGACCCAGTAATTTCTCATCAACTACAGCTTTAGATTCATTAAAATCCTAACCGTCTACCGGCCAATAGCCAACGGTTTGACCTCCTTCGCGAGCTGTTCAGCCAAAATCCCCATTGCATCCATAAATTTATCCCGGTAGCCTGCTTGGTCGCCAGTTCCCAAATAAGCTAATTTTTCGCCGCTAAAATCAATATCATCAAGTTCGGGAAAAAAACCTTCCCACTCGCTTTCCAGTTCGCCGATATTCCAAGTCGGACAAGCGATAATCAGACATTCGTATTCGGCAAAATCATCATTTTCAACGCTGCCTATCTCGTGCAAGGTGACGATATCGCCGCCAAATTCATCCCGAATCATTTCACCTACAAACTCAGTTTTCCCAGTTGTAGTTCCGTAAAAAAACCAATTGCTTTTGACCTTTTTAGTCAGAAGATGAAACTTGACAGTGTTTGAGATTTATTTTTTTTGAGTCAGGATTTGGCATTTCCTGCCTGCAATTGAGACAAAAACAGTAGACACGGTTGTGGCAAACCTGATAAATTAGGGAGTCAAGGCAGCAAGGACACTGTTTTTTCATGGGGTTAAAGTTGAAAATTCATCAACCAAGCTGATTCGCTCAGATCGGGGTCGGCTTCGCAGTCAATTAGTAACAGATTCAGGGTCGTTTGTACTTTTAGACTCCGCGGGATGCCGGCGGGTACAAACACAAATACTCCCGGTTTTAAAGTGACTGTTCGCGAGCACACCGTGAGAGTTCCCACTCCTTCTAAGACGGCGAGGGTTACATCTTTCGAGTTATCGAGGTCAGGTATTTCAGAATTTTTATCCAAACTCATCAGTTTTTTGCTGTCGGTGGGTTGTCCGTTGCTGATTTGATCGGCTGACGCGGAAACTATTGCTGCTATCACGGTGATTGACCTCCAGGTACTATTAACTTGCGGCAATTATTGCGATTAATCTTCAATAAGCTATCATGCAAATTAGATAGATTGTCAAGAATTAAACATTAAGACTTGTTACAAAAAGCTGTCAAGCTAGGTCTAAGCTTAGCAAAAATAGCCCATAATTCATACAGGGCGGTATTTTCGGGCTGTCGAACTAAGAAACCCGATGGCTTAACTTTAAAAATACTTGCTAATTATTTGCAGTTAGGTCTGGGAATTAGGTTTGGAGTGCGATCGCCAATATAGCAATTCTCAATTGCCCGCAATACAGTAAGGATACGGCGCCGTACCGTCTCCTTACTGTATTGCGGGCACTCAACAGGGTAAGGTGCACCGCTGCGTGTGCACCCTACAAAATGCAATAGAGGCGGGTTTTAGCCGGATTTGTCGATCGCAAGAATCCGTCTCAAACTCGCCCCTCATGACAACAGTTAACAATCAACAATCAACAATTAACCGACTAATTCTTCACCCCTACGCCAGCATACATAATCGACGTATCCTCATTAATTTTGATTTTAAACAAGCCAGACTTTTTGTAACCAACATAGTTAGCTATATTAGAAATTAGCACTTGAGAAACTTGTTGTAAACTTTCCCCCGAAGGAAATAGCTGCTTCCACTTTTCAAATTCCCCCAAAAACCGTGCATCTGGGCTATAATAGCGCCCATTTCTCCAAACAGATCAAAACATTTAATTTCAATCTGGCCGAAACCCGTATCGCGCATTACCACAGACAGTTCATCCGGGGTAACAAACTTTTCCCAATCGTGAACGCCCCGCTTAATTTCCTGCAATGTATTTTCCATCAGTCCAATCATCACAATTTGCGAGGAAAAAGTTCGGTTGATTGTATCAAAAAAGAACAGTCCCCCAGGCTTGAGAATCCTGTGAACCTCAGACACAACTTTTTTGTAATCGGCAACGTGTTCCAAAACATCCACGCAGATTACAACATCAAAGCTATTGTCGTCGTAGGGCATATTTTCGGCAAAACCTGGCCTGTAGTCAATCTCAAAACCGCTGGTAACTGCGTCAGTTTGAGCGGCTACAATACATTTGTCCGATCGATCTATTCCAGAAACAATAGCGCCTCTCTCGGCCATAAACTCGCAATAAAAGCCGCCGCCGCACCCGACATCTCAGGTTTTCAGCCCTTGCCAATTAGTCGCGTGTCTGTCGAAAAACTCAAATCTGGGTTTGTTTAGATGGTATAAGGCATAAATTTTAGCATTTTCGTCCCACCAATTATCGGCATTTTCCTCATAAAATTCTAAATCATTTTTTACTTCAGTTTTCTGGACGATTTTCTCAGTCCTGATTAGTGGAAAATATAGAGGGCGATTGCACTTTTGCCTGGATTTTAGAGGAATGAAGCCAACAAACCCGGTTTATGTGAAAAATCCGAGGTTTCGTGACGAGTTCGCAGGCAGACACCGGGTTTGTGAATCCGCGCGCGTAAGTTCTATTTTCTGGTTAGTTGTGAATCGCTACAGTTTTTTATTATAATATCTATGGCATAAATTTCAACGAGATGGATCGCGTTTCTATTATCATCCCAGCCCTCAACGAAGCGACTTGTCTGGAACGCACCCTCCGCCAACTCAGCATCCTTAATCCTCCCGCTTGGGAAGTGTTGGTGGTAGACGGCGGCAGTCAAGACTTCACAGCGGCGATCGCACTTTCGGCCGGCATCCGCATTATTTCTAGCAGTACAGCCGGACGTTCCTTGCAAATGAACTTAGGTGCCCTTGTCGCCACCGGCGAAATTCTGTGCTTTCTCCACGCCGATACTTTAGTGCCCGACGACATTGTAGCAGTTATCCAAAAAACATTGTCCGATGCCGAAATTTCCGGCGGCGGGTTTATCTCCCTGATGGCTGGTTCGCAGCAAACAAGATGGGGTTTTTCCCTCCACAATTACCTGAAAACTTATTACGCGCCGCTGTTATTTCGACCTCATTTATTTTTCAAAGGATTGCGCCTGCTGTTTGGCGACCAAGTTATTTTTTGCCGCCGTACCGATTTTTGGGAATGCGCCGGTTTCGATGCGGCGCTGCCAATTATGGAGGAAGCGGATTTGTGTTTGAAGTTAGTGCGACGGGGGAGACTTAAGTTAGTCAATCGGGTAGTGGAAAGTAGCGATCGGCGAGTGGCAAATTGGGGCGAATTTAAAGCAATTGTGATCTATCTTTCGATTGGTTTTTTGTGGGGTTTTGGCGTTTCTCCCCGCTATCTCAAGCAGTTTTATGAAGACATCCGCTAAAACACAAAATTCGATTAAATTCCCAGAACATACTGGCTGTAATTTTTGGGTAGAACTTTCTGCAATAGGTAAATAATCGCCCAACAACCGCACAAGTTGCCTGTCACTAAAAAGCCGATGTTCAGCAGCGGGTGTACGAGGTTAATAAACTTATAAAACGCTAACAACATCTATTTCACTACCGTCGAATCCAGGAGATATAAAGGGAATGAATAAGCAGACAATATTGTGATTAACCCAGATACTCTACTGGGAAATGCGATACTCTTAGAAAATGCGAGGATGGACAATACGAACAAAATTGCGTATCCTTGAGAAGATATTAAAAAAAACGAGCGGAGAAACCATCCCTCGGAATTAACTCCACTTATTAGGTAACATTCCCAAATGCTTGCTAAATAAAAGAGGATAGTTGCTCATAAACTTGACATTTTTCTGCGTTCGAGAGTTGAATTATGTTATACGAACCGCCCAAAAATAGACCACTTAAAAATGGCAAAATCCAACTGAAAATCAAGCGCTGCATCAAAGGTAGAGGTATTGATTTTATGTATTTCAAAGCGCTTAAGTAGAAGAATATGGTAAAAAGTGTTTGAATTGTTAAGCCCAAAGTCAAAAGTTTTCTGGGTTCTAAAAATTTTAATTTCACGAGAAGCCACCACCAGCCGTAGCATTGAACAATCACAACGATGAAGTAATAGGGAAACCTCACCCTTGCCTGTCAGGATATCTCTGAGTAATGACAGTAAATCAAATTTTTGGAGTTCCCCTAAATTATTTAAGATGTACAAAGCTACTGACGAAAACAGATAGGGGGTATAATTTTTGACAGTCTTTTTTTGACTACCAGTGCGGGATTATTTTGATTTTCTAGTTTTTTGGTGAGAAAAAAAACCGCTCAAAATTAAAAATGCAGGTACGCAAAATAGTTGCAATGTATCGATCGCGACAAATAGAATTCTGCGATCGCCAAATGCGAAGAAGTCACCATGAGTAATCACCACACTGACGATCGCTAAAGCTCGGATCTAATCAAATTCAGCGAACCGATTAGAAACTTTTTGCATGGTAAAAATTAGATTGCTAAAATTTGAATCAAATTAGGAATTTTTTTTCTGATGACTACAATAGCAGAAAATGTTATATTTGCTCCTCTCTTCACAAAACTTATCTCGGCCCAAATAAGTCACCGAGTGCTGGGATTGAGGAAGAAAGACTATCAAGACTATTCCGAAAAAAAATCTACCTCAATTAGGTAGACTTTTAGAAAGGTTCAAGCAATGAGTTAACGGTTGGCTAACCGTTGGTGTTATGGATGTGCGAGGCAGAAACACTATCCAACCGATCGCGCCCGTTGCGGATGACGCGCAGCATATCGCTGAGCTTCTGCTCGATATTATCGAGCACTTGGTCGGCATAATCGTCGGCTCCGTTTTGAATTTCCTCGCATTCAGCCATCGCCCTCACTCTCATCTCTTCCAATTCCTCTTGAGCCTGGTAGCGAATTTGTTCGACCTCCGCCAGCGTTGCCTGCTGAATTGCCTCGCAGTCGAGCAAAACTTGCTGTCGCAACTGATCTGCTTCTATCTTCGCCTGCTGGAGTAGGCCCATATCGTTTAAAAGTTCTGCCGCTCGCTGTTCTGCTGCTTCTATCACTTCCTGAGCGTAAAGTTCCGCCTCTTGAAGCAAGTCGTCCTTGTGCCGGATGATCGTCTCGGCTTCCTGAAAGGCGATCGGCAAATTTAGCCTCACCAAGTCTAACTGATCTAGCAACTGTTCTTCATCCACCAGAGTGCGTCTGGTCATAGGAATTCGCGGGCTGTCGAGAACAATTTCCTCAAGCCGGTTCAATTCCCGCTGGATGTCTACTCCTGCGGTTCGGGTGGGGTCTCCGAAGGCGGCTGTGTTCTGAGGTGATTCGTTCTCAGTGCGGAGGCCGGTACTGTCGGGTTCGATGCGAGTTGGTTCCTGCTGGCGTAACATTTGTAAATATCTAGGGCGACGTGTTTCGGAACAAGATGATCTACGGAGCCACCAAACTTGGCTATTTCTTTAACTACACTACTACTTAAAAAGCTGTACTCGTTAGAAGTTGCCAAAAAAACTGTTTCAATTTCACCCAGAAGGGTTTTATTGGTGTGGGCCATCTGGAGTTCCATTTCAAAATCTGTTAATACCCGGAGCCCCCGCAGCAGCACTTTGGCTTGTCGAATCTTAGCATAGTTTACTGTCAAACCCTCAAAACTGTCTACTTCTACGTTTGGCAAGTGTTGGGTAGAGCGCTGGATCTGCTCGATCCGTTCCTCTACGGTGAAGAGAGGGGTTTTGCTGGGGTTTCTGACTACGGTAACAATTACCCGATCAAACAGTTTAGAGCCCCGCTCGATAATGTCTGCGTGACCGAAGGTGATGGGGTCAAAGCTGCCTGGATAGATTGCAATCACGAGTTTGGCTCAACGGAGTGGGGGGGAGTGGGGGAGTAGGGGAGTGGGGGAGTGTCCGAGTGTCCGAGTGGGAGGAAAATCTTTACGCTTGACTTAATTCTCTCAACATCCATCCGTTAAATCCGTTAAATCCCGTACATTGCTGGTTGCCGAACTTCCTTCTACTTTTTCATGGAATGAGCTTTGTAGAAAGTTTCGAGGCTTTGCTTGTCGCCCACAAACCGCCAGTGCCAAGGCTCGTAACTGACGCCTTGGCGATTGTTTTTGGGGAAGGACATTTCAAAGCTGAAGGCGACGGCGTTGGCTTCTAACCACTTGAAGGCTTGGGTATTTTCAAAACTGGGACTGAGGTTGTTTTCCGGGGCGCTGCCGTCGCCGATGTCGATCGCGTAACCGGTGTGGTGTTCGCTGTAACCTGGAGGGGCGCTGACTTCGGCTCGCTTGCTGGCGTTTTGCCTGCGTTCGGCTTTCACGTCAAAAAATACGTGCTGTTGGTCTTGCAGGGAGCGAAAGCCGGATATGGGAGCGAAATAGATGCCTGATGCCGCTGCGGCGTTGGCCATTTCCTGATATTTGGCTGCTGCTGAGGTGCGGAGTTTGACGCTACCGTCGGGGGTGACGCTTACCAAGTCTTTGGCTGGTGCTTCTGGGTACGGCAAGTGTCCCAGCAGGTTGTCTGGGGTGGCGGCGGCGGTGCTGGCTTTTGAGTTGGTAGCTGGACTCCGGGCCGATCCTGACGGCGATCTCACCGATGCTGGGTTTTGTTGAGTTTGCTCTGCCTGACTGGTGGCTGGGAACAAGTTAAAGTTGAGGTGCAGCCAGATGCTGACCCCAAAGGCTAATGCGGCCAACCCTAGCAGTTTCCAAATCAGCCCTTTTTTCTTGGACTGACTCGGCCGTGCTTCTAGGTATGGGTGGTCTCGCACTGCTTCTGGAATTTCGTCGGCGACAAGCTCCGAGGCTTGCGGGGGTTTTCTTGACAGACTAGCGTTATCCAAGCCAGCTCCACTCCTGCACTTCAATAAGGCTCAACGTTAAAAATTGTAAACCGATATGGGCGATCGAACAGCTACAATTGCCGCTGAGAATATATCATCTCTTTCTGAAGAAGCCCCGTCCCATCCGCCAACTCTGGCATCTTTTGCGATCGCGATCGTCGCACAGTAGATCGTCCATGCGAGGTCGCACTGGTTGGCGCTGGTGGCGCTGGTTTATTTTAAGTGTAATTTGTTACTGTTGGACAAAATCCCACAATTCTGCGATCGACACATCAAACGTCGGCGCCAATTTTAGCAGAGCACCGATGTCAGCCATTGCCATACCGGGCGATCGGGCACAACTTCTAACAGTATTGTAGGGTACCCCGGAGCGATCGGCTACTTCCTTCAGCAATCGGTCTTCGAGCGCCGTCAATGTCTAATTAGTAGCGTGAAATACCCAAACTAAACGGACTACCGTTATAATTCGGGCGGGGTGTCTCGTTTGCCGTCGCTCTATTGGGGATATTCATTGCTGAATATTCGTCATCAAAGACGATCGGAGTCTTACACAACATCTCTGGGCTTTTACGCCCTTTATCCCCTCCTAGGGAACCCACGCAGAAGTCCTATTTCCTAAGACCAAAAACTCTTTTCGTACAACAAACATGGGTTATTTTTTACAGCAGGGCATACCATACTAACCAGCGGTCTGCCTTTTCCTCCTTTCTCTCGCAGTTTCCCGGTAAGCATATTACTGCTACTATGACCGTTTTGTTATTACAGCCGAGTGAGTGGGTCGCAACCATTTATATATTAACTCAAATCAACTCTATATGCCAACTCTTTCTATATTTTTGTTTGGCTTATATCCCAACACCGAACCGGGTACAGTTACGGTGTGGGACTTACTCCAATTGAGTTAAAGCTCGATCGACCAAAATCAAACATTACCAACTTCCGCCAACTCTACATCACTAACAGAACCTTCGTCTTCCCCTTTATCCCCTTCATCAACCGCAACAGTTAACTTCAATCCTAGAGCATTCAGCCAACTTGCCAAAGCATAAATTGTCGCACTTCCTTCTCCCGACAACAAAAAATCTAATTTTTCCAAATGCAATTTAGCATCTTCAGCAGACATATTTGGTTTGCCCAGAGCCTCAAATACATCTCGAAGTGCTTTTCGCATGATTCCTAATTCCAAATCTCCTTCTTCCTCCTCCAGTATCTCTGTGAGATAGCCAGCAGAATATGCCGGAGCTTTGAGATTTGAAATTTTATAGGGGTGATAAGGTAAGCTCTTAGGCATTGTCATTGTCTTAACTCCTGTAATCTGTCCAGTATGTTTTAGCCTTGCGGATATCTTGCTCTTGAGTGCTTTTATCCCCGCCTATCAACAAAAGTACAATTGTTTTTTCTACTTATCCAAAATAGACCCGATAGCCGGGGCCGTAATTTATCCTCAACTCATAGACACCTTCTCCGACCGATCGATAATATCCGAAATTTCCAGTCCCAACTCGATCGAGTCGCCGCTCAATCTTAAATTTTGCCTTGAGATCCCGCAGGGAGTCTAACCACTCCGAGAAAGGAACTTTGCCGTCTGACGTGCTGTAACGGTCAATATCTCTGGGTTGTACTTCCATAAAGTCGATCGTACTTGCACCCTCATCTTAATACCGGCGATCGCCCGCCCCCTATCCAACCTTCTTCACCTGGGCCAAGTCAAGATAACCGATCAAAAGAAACTCTGCCGTCATGGGTAGTGTAACGTTACATTTCTCTCGGTTGCGCTCCATAATCTTGATTTTAGCGACGATCGCACTCCAATCTGGCAGCCGCCCGATCGCCCCTTGACTCGATGCGCTACAATTATTAAGAAATCTTTAGTTAGATCCGTTTAACGTTCCAGACGCATTATGAGTCTTCCCATTCGCAACGTCGCCATCATTGCTCACGTCGATCACGGCAAAACCACCCTTGTGGACGCTCTCCTCAGACAGTCCGGGATCTTCCGCGAAGGGGAAGAAATCCCAGATTGCGTCATGGACTCCAACGACATAGAGCGCGAGCGTGGCATTACCATCCTTTCCAAAAACACCGCCGTCAGGTACGGAGAAACCCTGATCAACATCGTCGATACCCCCGGACACGCGGACTTTGGCGGCGAAGTCGAACGAGTTCTCGGGATGGTTGACGGCTGTCTGCTGATCGTAGACGCCAACGAAGGCCCGATGCCACAAACCCGGTTCGTGCTCAAAAAAGCCCTAGAAAAAGGATTGCGCCCGATCGTCTTTGTGAATAAGATCGATCGCGAGCGAGCCGACCCCCACAAAGCCGTCGATAAAGTTTTGGATCTGTTCCTCGAACTAGGTGCTGACGACGATCAGTGCGAATTTCCCTATCTCTTCGGTTCCGGCTTAAGCGGTTACGCCAAAAAACACCTCGAAGACGAAGGGGTAGATATGAAGCCCCTCTTTGAAGAAATCCTCGACCACGTACCACCCCCCGTAGGCGACCCCAACAAGCCACTACAACTGCAAGTAACCACCTTAGATTACTCAGAATACGTCGGTCGCATCGTCATCGGCCGCATCCACAACGGCACGATTAGAATCGGTCAACAAGCAGTCTTAATCACAGAAAGCGGCGCGATTGTCAAATCAAAAATTACCAAATTGATGGGCTTTGAAGGCCTGAAGCGGATTGATATCCCAGAATCTTCTGCTGGTAATCTTGTCGCCGTTGCTGGTTTTGCTGATGCGTATATTGGCGAGACAATTACCTGCCCCAACGACCCGCAAGCGCTGCCTTTAATCAAAGTAGACGAACCAACTTTGCAGATGACTTTCTCTGTGAACGATTCGCCGTTCTGCGGTCAAGAAGGTAGTTTGGTAACATCGCGACAAATTCGCGATCGACTAATGCGAGAACTCCAAACCAACGTCGCCTTGCGCGTCGAAGAAACCGAATCTCCCGACAAATTCCTCGTATCCGGCCGTGGCGAACTCCACCTCGGAATCCTGATAGAAAATATGCGTCGCGAAGGATACGAATTTCAAGTATCTCAGCCGCAAGTTATCTACCGCGAAATCGGCGGTCGTCCCTGCGAACCTTTTGAATGTTTGGTATTAGACGTACCCGAAGAAGCAGTCGGCGGCTGCATCGAACGCCTCGGTCAGCGGAAAGCAGAAATGCAAGATATGCACGTCAGCAGCACCGGCCGCACACAAGTAGAGTTTTCAGTTCCCGCCCGCGGCTTGATCGGGTTCCGAGGCGAGTTTATGCGCTTGACTCGCGGCGCTGGAATTATGAACCACAGCTTCCTCGATTATCGCCCCCTGGGCGGAGAAATTGTCGCCCGTCGCAACGGAGTATTGATTTCCTTTGAAGAAGGAATTGCGACCCAGTATTCACTGAAAAATGCTGAAGACCGCGGCGTATTTTTCATTACCCCCGGAACCAAGGTTTACAGAGGGATGATTATCGGAGAAAACAACCGAGATGAAGACATGGAGCTGAATATTTGCAAGTCGAAGCAGTTGACAAACCACCGCGCATCTGGCGGTGAAGAATTGGCGCAATTGCAAGCGCCGATAGACATGAGTTTGGAGCGCGCTTTGGAGTACATCGGGCAGGATGAATTGGTGGAAGTAACACCGAAATCAATTCGCTTGCGGAAGGTTTCTAAGAAGTTGGTCAAACGCTAAAACAACTTGAGGGCTGGCAAAATTGCCAGCCCTTAGTGTCAACTTCAAACTGTATTTAAAGGCAATATTAATAATTGTAAATAACCGAGTATGAGAACCCTCTAAATTTGATAAGCAATTAAGCAGATGGCACCATGAAAACCACCGTTGAACTTAACTAAGAATTGGTTAAAGAAGCCTTTGGCTTAACCAATTTCAAGACATAAAAATAACTAATTGGCTTTGCTTTGCAAGTACAAAGTCTTGTGGGAGAACGGATGTATTTCTAATCGACCCTTAAATTGCTCATTATCCTAACGTTTATCAATAAAATTTATGCTGAAGAGAATTTATGTAAATAATTTTAGATGCCTGGTCAATTTTGAATTGACAGTAGCTGGCTTAAATCTCTTTATGGGCTCAAATGGATCGGGCAAAACTACCGTTTTCGAGGTTTTAAGAAAACTACAGAAATTTATTTTAGGCGATCAAGCTTTCCAGCAAGATTATAAAGTATCAGATTTGTTTGCAAGCAAGGATTTAACAAGATGGCAAAAATCAAACATTCAAAAATTTGAATTAGATATTGAAGGAAATGGTGGCATTTATAAATATACCCTAGAGATCGAACATCAAGGAGACTATGCACCTCCTAGAATGCGACTAGAAAGCTTAACTTTTGACGGACAACCTCTGTTTAATTTCTGGGTTGATGCAGGGGATAGAGGTATGCCTGTAGGTCAAGCTAGGCTGTATAATGACGATCCCGATCGCGAAGGTGCTTTCTTGCCGTTCTTTGATTGGTCGCGTTCTGGCATTGGTTTGATTTACGAGAGGCCTGACAATCTAAAGCTTACATGGTTCAAAAAACGGATTTCTAACTTTTTTATTGTACAGATCAATCCTTATATAATGGAATCAAAAAGCCTTAAGGAGGAAAGTTCACCTAACTGGGATATGTCAAATTATGCAGCTTGGTACAGCTATTTATCTCAAGAATCTCAAGGTAAAATATTTAAGTTAACGCTGGAATTACAAAAGATTATCCAAGGATTTGATTCATTTCAAAATCATAAATCCGGTGATGTTAGGATTTTGTCAGCATCTTTTACCCGTCCCAGCAAGGCTGCTTATAGGCTTAATGAATTATCGCACGGTCAAAAAGCTTTAATTGCTCTATACACCTTAATATATTGTTCTCCTGATGATAATTTTACTTTGTGTATTGATGAACCAGAAAATTTCCTGGCTTTACCGGAAATAAAACCTTGGTGGGGTAGGGTGATAGACTATTGTCTGGAAAATCAAGCACAAGTAATGTTAATTTCTCACCACCCCTCATTAATTAATTACTTAGCTAGCAATTCAGGTTATTGGTTTGAACGAAAAGATAATGAAGCTGTCCGCGTGCGGCGAATTACTGATACTGAAGAAGAAGGTTTATCAGTTGCTAAGCTTATAGAACTTGGATGGATTTATGACGAGTAGAGATGATTTACCAGAAGTAACTATTCTCTGTGAAGATATTGACCAAGAGCGATTTATCAGAGAATATCTAATCTGCCGGGGCTTGGAAGAGCGCAAAATTAAAGACTTTGGCAATCCTAAAGGGAGAGTAATTGAGAATAACAATGCTTCGATAGTCAAGTATTATCCAGCTCTTATGAAAAGTTATAGAAGAACACGTAAGTACAGAAATATTGCTGTAGTGGTAATGATTGATGCTGATGAAGATAGCTTGGATGATCGAATGCGTTCTTTAAATATAGCATTAGACGAAACAGCAGGTAATTTAAACAGAGATCCGCGACTGCCTAATGAGAAAGTTGCTATTTTTGTGCCAGCCCGAAATATTGAAACGTGGTTTTATTACATTAATAACAGTATGGAAGGGCAAGAATGTAATGAAAATACTGATTATAAAGATAAAAAAATGAGTGCAGAAGAGAGGATTAAACTAGCTAAAAGATCGGCAAAAAAGTTGGCTAGAGAAATATGTCCTCAGGGAGTCGATCGCATTGCTTTGCCTTCTCTCCGTTATGCGTGTACGGAGTTGCAACGGCTACAGCTTTAAAAAATGAGTTAGTTGATGTGAGATGATGTTCTGTTAGATCCTCGATTTCTTAAAGCCATCGACTATCTGGGTTTTCTGTTTTCTTAAGTTGTTCTACTTAGTTAATGATATATCATTTTTATATATCAATTGGCACATCGTGACCCTAGTGTGCGATCGCGCGATCGACTAACCGCCACAATATGTTTTAATTTATATTTGAGCAAAATCCAAACAAAACTAGCCATGAGTCCTAAATCAATAGCCGTAATCAACTTTAAAGGCGGTGTCGGAAAGACCACCGTCACTTGGAGTCTAGGAAATATTATATCCCAAGGAACCGACTTAGAAGTCTTGATGTTAGACTTAGATCCGCAAATGTCGCTCACAGAGGCGATCGGACTTAACGAAAATACGGGTCATTTAGATGACAAGTTTGGTAAGTGGTACGAACAATCTCTCAAGCACAGACTCACAATTTACGACGCTCTAGAAGTCTTTAAAAAAGCCGGACATAATTTTAAATTTCCCGTTGGTTTCGACACCATTTATCAGATTGACGAACAGTTGCATTTTGTCCCTTCAGTTGAAGAATTGTATTGGTTGGATATCGATGGATTTGAGGGAAAAAGTGTTAAAGACTTCATCCGCAGATTCATCGGCAAAATCGCCAACTCTGCCAATCTCCCCCAATACGACTTGATGCTTTTCGACTGTTCACCTTCCTTCAGTCTCCTCACCTACAGCGTACTCTCTTGCTGCGACTTAATATTGATTCCCGTCAATCCCGATTATTTTGGTTCTAGGGGATTGAGTTTAGTTTTAAACTCGCTCCAGAAACGGATTGAGCCTTATCCGTTTCCCAAGATTGCAGTGTTTATGAATAAAGCTAAAATCTATGGAGGATTGCTGACAAATGAAGTTCAGTTTTACATGAGAGAAGTAAAGAGACTTTGCGCTGAGATATCAAAAGACAATAACATAGAAGTTAGATTTTTAGAATCGACGATTCGGGAAAGCGTCGGGCTAAAACGGGCGATTAATGAGGGAGAACTACCGCGAGAATTAGTTAGAGAATTTGAAAAACTATGGCGCGAGTGTGAGGAGTATCTGAAATGAGTAAAAAAGAAATTTTGGCTGCTTCTGAACAAGAAAGCGGGGGGTTAGTTGAGCAAATTGGCGAACTTAAGGAAATTTTGCGGGACGTTTCTAGAAAATTAACCAGGCTTGAGACTCAAGTCAAGCGGGGAGTGCTTTCTGCAGGGTCAAAAACTTCGGATATTCCCACGGGTGCTGATGTTAATAAACCTACTAATTTATCGGCTGCCAATGTTCTAGAAGTTTATGAAGAACTGCGTTTACAAGCTAAGAATGGTAATGAAGAAGAGGTGAGGCAAAAATTGTTGGCAATGAGTGCAACTGACTTGAACTTGATGTGTTGCGAGTTAGGGATGCCGCCCAGCAGCAAGAATCCCTCCCGAAAAAAAATGTTCGAGCTAATTATTGGCAGAATTAAACAGAGTTTGAGGCTGTCGAGGCATATCGACAGACAAACACTTTAAAAATTAGCAGATGAATCGATAAAATGCGTTTAACTTGCATTTCCCGCTAGGATATGGAACAGGTAAGATGCCCGTTCTACAAAAGCTTGTTCCACAGGAGTTTAAGTGGAGTGTGGGGTGGGCCCAAGAGCCCGCCCCAGGAAAGCTAGTTGCAAATTCTGCAACTTTTCCGATTCAATACATTATGGCGGATCGGGGCGATCGCCCTATTTTCACTAACACTCTTAATCAGCTTGTTTTTGAGCCTTCAGGACCCCGGAACACCCGCAGCCCAAAAACCAAGGATACTAGCGTTTACCGCCCTCCAGATACGTGGCAGCAAGGCGAGAAACAATTTATTTGCGGTCAATGCTACCAGTGCCGCCCGCCGCGAACTTGCACCAAACATAGATGTTAGCCCTACCCTAGTTGGGTCGCCCAACGGCCAGTGGCTGGCTTTCGTTAGCGGAGACACCGACATCTATACAGTCAATACAAGTGGTTTAATGTGCGACTTATAGCGGTAAGGTACGCACTGCAAACCTACATATAGAGGTTATGCGTAAGTCATGATATAGAGGTTCTGCGTCCAAGGCTGTCAATCGGTAAGATGCGCAGTGCTAACCTGCAATATAGAGGTTGTGCATCCAAGACTGTCAAATTGGGGCAGATGCAATAATTTTTTTCTCCTTTAATTGCTCGTCAACTTGCAAATCATTTGACTCAAGTTTCTGGTGTTTTTCATCCTGCACCTGTTTGTCAATTGTGGGCAACTTTAAAATCGCCCCAGCTAAAACCCAATAATACACGGACACTGGATCTACATCCAGCGGATAGTATTGAGTATTGAGCGTAATAAATCCAACGAACACCCAAAAACTAGCTCCGTAACTCCGCAAACTTTTGTCTTTCACAGAGCGGTAAGCTCTAAAAGTTAGAAAAGCCAAGTGTAAAAGCATGATTTGAAAAGCAATCATTCCCGGATAACCGAGTTCGTAGATCAACTTAGGTTGGAAAGTTTCAATTAGCTGCGTGGTACCAAATATCCGCGTTGAATTAGTCGCTCGTCCCACACCTCTACCGAGAGGTCGGTCAATGATAAAATTGTTGCTCTGCTCCAACTGATTAAAGAGAAACTTCTGGGGTGGTGCAGCATTCCAGCGGCTAACAACACTCTCCCACCGCTGCTCGATAATTCCCGGGTTAATTGCTGCACCGACAAACAGCAGAATCCCCAGTCCTGCCGCGATGGGAATAAATCGTTTTAAATTAACTAATTGACCTGTGAGAACTAGCAGGATGGCCGTAGCAACGGGAACCATAACTAAAGCAGCTCTTTGGCCGGAAATAACTGCATTGGCAAATACTAATGCCATGCCAAATAAACCGATAACTCGCCACCAGAATGAAGGGTCGCAAAAGGCAGAGGCAAAGGTTACAAAAGCATTAGAAATTAAAAACCACGCCCACTGCCAAGGCGCTACAAAAGTTCCCGGCAAGCGGATAAACTTGACTTCTGGACTGAACACCAAAGAACCGCCGACCAAACATCTAGCTTGCAGCGTTGCTTTATATAATTCTTCTCCGATCATTCCTCGGGTGCCCGCACACTTTCCACTTTGCAGCAACAGGTACTGAGTCAAACCGAGAAGGCAGCAAACGATCGCCAAAACGACGTGCATTCGACTAAAAAATACTAAATCCTTCTTAGTGCGGAGCAGATAATAGGTACAAGCGATCAGCGGTATGTAACCTATCAATACTTTTAAGCCGAGAATTCCTTGCAGAATTGGTTTGTCGCCATTCATAGGGTTGAGCTGCATCTCCCCGTTGACAAAAATTAAAGTCAGCATTGCCATCATCAACAGGATGCTGAAGGTAGAAAGCATTTCTTTGGGAATGAACAGGGGCAACTGTTTCTTTTTGCAGCTTTGAATTAAGGCGATGAGAGCTGGTATGTAGAACGCATCTTTGGCTACTTGAAATGCAGCATTCCCGCCACCAATTGCGTAAGTAATTGTACCGCTAAAAGGCAGGTAAATTAAAAAAGCCCACAAAGCTTGACGGGGGTATTTGTAGGAAAGTAGCAAGATGGCTGCGGCTGCGCCTCCTACAATAGCAAGCTTAGGGCTGGCTACGAACAACAGGAGGATGCTGACAGCAAGGCTGACTAAGCAGCTTATGCCGATCGCCCGCAGCAATTCATTGCGCTTTTGTGAAGTTTTGCGTTTTTGTGCTGCTACTTCTTTTTTGCTTAGCGCTGTTATTTTTTGGCTATGCTTGTGTTTTGATTTCTTGGCTTTGCGCTTGGTTTTCAACATATAGCACAAGGAAGTTCGGCAACGGATTCGCTTTCTGAGGATGTAACGGATGTAATGGATGTAACGGATGTAACGGATGTAACGGAGGTCAGTCAGAAGGTTTTAGTGATATAGGAGAGAAGGAATAAGCAATCGATCGCTTATGTTTCAGCAATTAAGAACGTCCTGACCGTCATGGCGGTTGCGATAACTTTTAGAAGGTACTTATGTATCAGGCTGAAGGCACTTTGATGTCGAAGGTACTTATGTAGAAGGTATGGGCAGAATGAATAGAAGAAAAAATATTTCTGTAGATGTGATTACTTATTCTTAAAGTCGAGAGCGACCAAAAATGTCGGTCGAGATTGTGGGTGTGATGCGGGCACAACTGATACCATTTTAGATTTTAGATTAAAGAATTGAAGAATGGGGAATGACCAATGAAGCTCGTCGTTTAGATGACGGGCCTACAGTTGCATTGTGTTTGGGAACTGGGACTACGTTCGTGACCTGGTAGAATATAACTGCTGCATCTATAATGTACAAACCTCAAAACAATAATTTTAATCGAGCGGTGAACGTGAAAATGAAATTAACAAAATTTGTATCGATCGGCATTGCCCTACTTTTAGGAGCAAGCGCGAGCATATTATCTAGCAGCAGTACAGCATTAGGGGCCCAAAAAATAGTCCTCACATTTGGCCCGATCAGACAAGCCATCAATATCAGCGACTTAGAAGACTTTGCTAAAGACGGCACGACGACGCCAACCCTCCAACAAATTATCCGGTTCTCCAAAATGGACGCGCAAATACTGCGGGGGTTGATGGGTTTAGAAATCGGTTTAAAGCCGGCTAATCTGGCCAGGGTAGTTTACAGCACCCCGGGAGAAAAAATCACTGACGAAATCGGTCAAGCAATTCGGACTCAGCGCCGCACAGAAAGCGGCAAAGCGCTGCGGGCGGCGGTGATCCTGGCAGCCGGGGACGACGGTAAGGTATCGCTGCTGGAAATCCTGAAAAAGTATCCTCTGGCCGAGGTTTACGTAGATGTTGCTAGTATTAGTGGCACTGTTGGGAAACTTCAGAGTTTAGCGGGAACTCTGCAAAGCCTGCTTCAAGATGTGATGGGATCGACAACTCGCACAACTGAAACAACTCGCACCGAAAGCCCGATCGAACCTCGGCCCAGCGTTGGGCCAACAACTACGCCTCCAGCGCGCCCCCGGGCTGAACCCGCACCCTTGCCAGCGCCAGCACCGCAGCCTAACAGGCCGGTCAGAGGGCTGTGGTAAGGAGATCATAAATGTGTCGGGCGGGCGGGTTTAGCCTGCTGTTGTGGCATTCTGCAGACAATTTTGAGACAAAACCCGCCACTGCCCTACCCCTATCTCAACCCCGAAGAGGGTTAGGACTATTGTGAAAACTGCCAAAGCAATCAATTTTTCTTTAGCAATTTTTTGAGCAACTTAGGAACCTCCGAAGGTCGAGTCGCCACAGGTATGCCCGCCTCTTCAAAGGCAGCCATTTTGTTTGGAGTCGTAACTCCAAAGGCTTTCTGGGCAGCAGCCCGAGAACTGATCAGGATGCCGGCGTGGCCCAAAGACGGCCCCTTGGGAGCGTAGCGGCCGGCCAGATAAGCAACTACGGGTTTGTCTATCGCCTCGGCGATGTAAGAAGCAGCAGCTTGTTCACTCCACCCGTCAACTTCACCCACCAAAACCATCGCTTCGGTACTGTCGTCTTCGTCCAAAATTTGCAGCCACTGCATAAAAGAAGAACCGACAATCGCGTCGCAGCCAATACAAACCGCCATCGACTGTCCCAACCCCGCCTCAGTCAGTTCTAGGGCAACTTCGTAAGTCAAAGTGCTGCTGCGGCTGATCACCCCCACCGGACCGGGAGTGTAGAATTCCTTGGGGTGAGTTCCCAGCAGCAGTTTGTCGGGCACAATAATCCCCGGACTGTTGGGCCCGATTACCAGAGTTTCGCTGGCCTCTGCTTTTCTGACTAAGCGCACCATATCCAGAGGAGGCACTCCCCCAGTGACGATCGCGATTTGCCGAATTCCTCCGGCGATCGCTTCTAGAGCCGCATCCAGCACCGAGTAAGCGTCTACAAAAATTACCGCAGTGTCAACGTGACCCACTGCCGCCACTGCTTGTTCTACCAAATCAAAAACCGGAATTCCCTCCACTTCCAGCCCCCCCCGACCTGGACTGACACCGGCGACTACATTCGTGCCGTATGCTTTCATCATCAGGGCTGCGCGGGTTGACGCGGGAGATTCTGTAATGCCCTGTACTAGGACTTTGCTTTCAGGAGTTAAATTCATTTTTTCCCACTTGACACTCGATCTTTAAAAAGCAGAAGGCCTTCGTCTGTGCATAACTCTTGTCTTTTGCCTCACGACTGCAGCGGACGCTACTTGGCGGAGGATACAGAGGTAGCCGCAGCCTCATCCAAAGTGCTTGCTAGCTGCACCGGCAACTGTCCCAAACGCTTTTTAACAGCATCAGCATCGATCTCTACCAGGCGCAGCACAACTTGGATGTGGCGGTTAGCGCGAGCTTTCCGTTCCAAATACCCCGCTACTGCGGCGATGATTTCCTCGCTCTTGGAGGCGCTGCCCAAAATATTTACAAGTATCACCTTAACGTTTTTATCCTGAGCGACTAACTCCAGACCCAAATCCGCGCGATCGCGCAGGGCATTTGCTGCATCGTAGCGCTCTAGGGAACCCATATTCACAAAATTAGCTGGTTTTCCTCCTTGGTGGGTTACAGCATCCAGAGTTGCCATTGTCAGGCCCACTCCGTTGCATAAAATCCCGATATTCCCGTCTAGTTCGATTAATTGCAGGGATTCGGAATTCGAGATTGGGGATTGAGATTTGGGGTCAAACTCCGGCCGTGGCGAGTGCTGCACCTTCGAGTTGGAATTAAGGCGATCGCTTGGGGCATGGGGACTTCTCCTTTCCCGTGCCAACCCGCCCAAGAGCCTCTTCTCCGAGAGTGCTGCCAAATCTGGATGCCGCCCCAAGGCATCGTCGTTGGCGGTGACTTTACCGTCTAAAGCCATTACCTCTCCCCTTGGACTGATGCCGAGAGGATTGATTTCTACTAGGTCTAAATCTTTTTCGACAAACAGCCGGTACATTTTCTCGACAATGGTGCTCACGGATTGAATCAAGTCTCCCTGCAATCCCATTTTCAGCGTGAGACGCCTCGCGTAGAATGGGGAAAATTCCTGGTCTACGGCAACTTGCTGCATTTGCTCGATCGACCCTTCGACATCCATACCTCCTTGTCTCGATCCCAGAAGAACCGGGCGTCGCGCTACGGGGTCTAGGAGTACCGCTAAGTACAATTCTTGGTCGGCGTTGTACTTTGCTTCTGCCAGCAGGACTTGAGGATATTCATCCTCGATCGGCAAATTAAAAATTGTTTGGGCGGCAGCTACTGCATCGATCGTATTTTCCACAAACTTGATACCGCCCGCTCGGCCCCGTCCCCCAGCCCGCACTTGCGATTTGAGTACAACGGGGTAGGGAATTTTCAGTCCTTTGAGGTCGGCGAGATTGTCAATCCGCTGCGACGGCAAAATCGGAATTGCCATCTGGCGAAATAAAGATTTAGCTTGGTACTCTAACAAATCCATTATCAATTACGGGTGACGGGTAGTTGGCAACAAGCAATTCGTCCTAATTGGCAATTCATAATTAATAGATAGTAATTGGTTTTTTGTCAAGTTAAAAGTTAAAATTTATTGCTTTTATCTTTTAATTTTCGACTTTTGTATTGCCGATTACTTATTCGCTATTACCGCTCGCCGATTACCTATTACCTAAGCTGTTTCAAAGTGTTTTTTTCTCGGAATTGTCAAATTTTACTGACCGCTCTGGCGGGGACATATTTTGCGAGCGTTGGTGTTTTTTTTCTCCTCAAATCTTCGCACTTTGGGCAATACTGTACCGAGATATTTCTGCTAATTGTTTACTTGATGCTACTATCGGCGCCTTGATGGACGGTTTTGACCCATTTGAGCCGCTTGGGCCGTACTGCAATCCGAGCCGTCACAGTCCCTACCAGCAGCCAGTGGAACATATAAACAGTACCCCGCAGCGTTTGCAGCAAGGTGGCAAAAACTCTTTTAACGTCAAATTTGGTCTCTTTGCGAGTGCGGCGCAAACCGAGAAACATTCCCACCACCGACAAAGTAAGGGTCATAAAAGTTAGGGGACTGGCGATCGGCATCCGGCGCAGCACAATTGACATCAAAAAGTCGGGTAGCGCTACTGTGGGCAAAAAATATTGAGATACCCAAAATCCAAATAAATCCCAAGTTTTCCCAGTTCCCATGCGGCCCGGCAAAATTAGCCGCCAGTAGTCAAGATAACGCTGATAGCCACCTTCTGCCCAGCGATTGCGCTGATGCCACAGGGCGCGAGCGTTAGTGACTCCTTCTTCTGACACGGCTGGGAAAGCTAGAAATTCAATGTCCCATCGGTCTAGGTGCAGCCTCACCGTCAAATCCAGGTCGTCGGTAATCGTTTCCTCGTTCCAGCCACCGCAGCGTTCCAAGGCGTTGCGACGCATGAATTGGCCGTTACCGCGCAATTCTCCAATGCCGCCGATCGCAATCCGCTGCTGCTGGAAAAAACTGTCGAGGGCCATTTCTGCTTCTTGGCCGCGAGTCCAAAAATTTACCGAAGCATTGGCGATGGCTTTTCTGACTTGCACAGCGCCTACCTTTTCTCCATCGAACACTGGCAGCACCCGGCGCAGCAAATCCGGCGTTACCGTCGCGTCGGCGTCAAATATTCCCACAAATTCCCCGCGAGTCAGTGGCAACACTTGATTCAGGGCTCCCGACTTGCCGCCGCTGGCATTTGCTCCTCTGCGAAATACTTTGAGCTGGGGGTACTGTTTGGTTAGCTGTTCCAATACTAACGGCGTGCTGTCGCTGCTGTGATCGTCGATCGCCCAAACTTCGTAGCGGTCCCTCGGATAGTCTACATTGCAGATTGATTCTACGAATCGGGCAATCACCGCTTCCTCATTTTTCGCCGCCACCAGCAGCGACACGTAGGGCCAATCCTCTCGACTTTCATCGCCAAGAGGCGGCAGTGCGGGCTTGGGCTGGGCAAACAAAACTCGAAATGCTTGCATCCACAGCAGTCCCGTCAACCCCCACACTACCCACGCACCCCAAGAAATCAAGTGCAGGGCGATCGTGCCGCCCCAAATTGCAGTCAGCACAGCGGCTGCTTTTCCCCGCCGTCCCCGGTACAGATTTGGAGCAAAAGAGGGAGATCCCGGCACAGACACCGCAACCGGGAGATGAGCTTTTGTTTCCGCGTCAAACACCCTGTCGCCCATGTCTGGTATGGCAAATACTTTGCCGACCTTCGAGTTCGAGGTCAAACTCTTGAGCTCTTCTTGAGCTAAATCAGAGATGTCCAAGTTAAGCTCGCTGCGAGCGTCGTTTTCTGGCCAAGAACTCTCCTGCATAGGTTACTTGATTCAACCACCAATAGTTTTTGATTTTAGAGATAAGTATTTACTGTACCAGTTTCTGGCCTTTTGTCGAAAGCAGACGGGAGCACAATCCGTGGGTTCGCTGCTTCACAGACCCGGGTAAACGGGCATGGCATAGATTCTTTGGGATGACTTTTGCTTGCGCTCGACCTGGAATATCTGCTAGTTTTTTCAGGGGATCTCAACTATCTGTTAGTAATAATTGTCTGAAGTAGAAATATGTCTCTTCCTCAACTCAAGCCAGCCGACGACAAAGAAGTCAAAGTCTACGCCCCTTTCTGTCAAGAGCCCAGGCGCAAGTTTTTGCCACACGCTATTAGCCTCTACAAGCTCAAAAGCTTGGAGGGGGCAAGAAAAATTGACGGGGGCGACGACGTGCCGTTTGTCGCTAGTTGGAATATCTCGTCGCTGCCTATCGACTTAACCCGCTGTCGGGTGTTGTTTGACGGCAATGCTGAACTCAGCTACGAAGTGACTATGCAAAGCTCTGAGTTTGTCACTTGCTTAATTGAGGTACTCGTGACTTTTCAGCGGACTCGTACCGTCGATTTTTCTAAAACGTTTTACCGCAAGCTGATGCGCATGGATGAATAACTTTCACCGCAGCCGCACTCCGGAAAGTCCGCAATTGACAATCAAGCAGTTTAATCAGCGGCCCCCGGATTGATTCGTGGATCCAGAAAAAAGCTCCGAATCCCGATCGCCAGCCCCCGGATTTATCAGTGGGGTCGCTTTCTTCAATTCTTTAATCTCAAATCTCAAATCTCAAATCGATTGACGGGCGCTATAACGGGCGCACCAATAGTGTAACGCCACGGGGACGGTGACATTACATGATTGGTGCGCCAGTCAATTGTTATCAGCGCAATCGTAACTGAGTTGTTGCATTATTCTCAAGAATCTCTTTGGGCGATCGCCTGGGGGGGTGACAACCCGCCCCACATCCAGACGGGGTAAAGATTGATCCCTGTTGTGGTAAAAAAAGATAGGCAGCTGAATTGTTACACGCTTGCCTATCCCAAAAAATATGTTACCAACTTTTTACCAGACTCACTTACAAAAACAACTGACGCAAGCCCAGTTTATTTTACTCACAATCTTGTTGAACCTGATACAATCCGAGAAACAAGTGAGGTTAGAGAGACTGGTGCGAGTATTTCCTTACCCAATTACTACCGAAAGTCTTGCCAAGCAAATTACAAAGATTTCTCGATTTACCTCAATTAACGATCGCACTAATTTGGTTTCCATTAATCACTTATTGGTTAACAACTTATTGCTCTGTGGGACAAACCCTATCAATTGCGATCGATCGGACTCAATGGGGCTGTATTAATCTGTTTACGTGAATTTTGTTCCGTAGACTTAGGAAACTGCCTCAAGACAATGGGTGTATCTTTTTGTTTAAGGCTGAAAAAGAATCATTGCCTGGAAACAGAAAATTTAATCTGGTAACGTTTAGACCAATTAGGATTAGTACCAGGAACTTCCTTATATTTTTAAGGGATTAGGGTCAGAAAAACGCAGCCACTAGCAGGATTTGATATTGCTTGTAAATGGCAACGTAATTATCGGGGAAGGAAAGTAAAAGACGCCTGGTTTATTTTAACAAATTTAGGCTCGTTGTCCTTCGCGATCTCCGCTTATAAACAGCGAATGGGAATTGAAGAAATGTTCCGAGATTGCAAGGCAGGAGGTTATAATCTAGAAGAGAGTGGTTTAAGGAAAGACCGACTGATTAAGATGATTCTGTTAATGGCTATCGCCTACACTTCAGCGATATTTGAAGGCATTGAAATCCAGAAAAAGCAGGTACAAAAATATGTATCTCGCCGCTTGGAACCGAGAAAAAAATACCGTAGACGGAGTACATTTGGCGTTAGTAAGGATGGAGAACAGTGGGTTGATTATCTCGATCGGCATTCATTAGAAAGAAATTCAAGATTTAATGAAGTTAACTCGAAATAAACCTCGCTTTTATCAACAGGGTATACGGGCTGCAACCCTTATTCCGTCTATCTCCTAAACCTCTTTGTCAACCCCCCAGCTTCGATGTCGCTCCATTTAACAGCATTCGTTCTCAATTTAAATCGTTGATAGGGAATGGGTAATGGGTAATGGGCATTGGGCATAAGAGATTCTTTCCACGCCCCATGACGGCAGATGCGTGACTGTCGGCATCCCCGACGGCAGGTGCTTCAACCGAGGGAACCTCCCTTCTCCTTCGGAGACGCTTCGCGAACGGGTTCGCCACTTCGACGGGACGGAAACCGACACCGCCTAGTGGACTCACCGTAACGCACTGCCTCCCCCATGCCCCATTCCCAATTACTAAGGTTGCTGCTTGTGATCTATCGAGATAGGTTGGAACGGCTTGAATGTGTTGATGTCCACGCAAGCGGTACCATCCAGCTTAGTTCTGAGTTCAGCGCTGAAAGTGACTAGCTGCTCGACAAGAACCTCACGATCGCTTAAGCAACCTTTGATTACCATGAGTTCTCCCAGAGTCCACTCATAGAGATGTCTGTCTGCGTTGTTGATGATTGCAGTCAGTTCGTTCTTGGTTCTCAAGATTTGGTTGAGAAGCTCGTCCACCTTGATGTTGATCAAATTCGCGACCCGGATGTTGAACGTGTCTCTGTCGCCTATTAGGTTGATCAGTTCATCGACGTGCTGTGTAACCAGACTTATGAATGTCTGATTCCACTCGTTGCGGACATTCTCAATCTTGATGTCAATATCTCTGTAGACGTTATTAATCTTGTTGTTAATTTCCGTACTATTGGCAACCAAGTTGACAATCTCGTGGTTAACTTCACTGTTGTTGATTACATTTTGCTGTAAGCGTCGGTCGATGTACTGATTTAATCCCTCATTGTTATTGACAATGTTCTGGGTAATCACAGAGATGTAATTTCGTACCTTTTGCTCATAAGTGTTGTCAATTTGCTGGCTGACATAATGTTCAAGCTCAGTATTATTGTTGACAAGCTTCTGAGTAATGACTCTGTTGAATGTGTCTGTGCCGCCGATGATGTTGCTCAGTTCATCGACATGATGTGTAGCCAGATTGAGGAATGTCCGATTCCATTCGTTGCGGAGATTCTCTATCTTGTTGTTAATTTCCGTACTGTTGGCAACGACGTTGACAAACTCGTTGTTAACTTCACTGTTTGTTACAGTCTGCTGTAAGCGTCGGTCGATGTACTGATTTAATTCCTCATTATTATTGACAATGTTCTGAGTAATCAGATGCAAATTATTTTGTACCTTTTGCTCATAAGTGTTGTCAATTTGCTGGCTGACGTACTGTTCAAGCTCAGTATTATTGTTGACAAGCTTCTGAGTAATGACTGTGTTGAATGTGTCTGTGCCGCCAATAATGGTGCTCAGTTCATCGACATGCTGTGTAGCCAGATTGATGAATGTCCGATTCCATTCGCTGCGGAGATCCTCTATCTTGTTGTTAATTTCCGTACTGTTGGCAACGACGTTGACAAACTCGTTGTTAACTTCACTGTTGTTGGTTACAGTCTGCCGTAAGCGTCGGTCGATGTACTGATTTAATTCCTCATTATTCTGAACAAGGTTCCGAGCAATCACTTGCCTGTGATTGTGTATTTTTTGCTCTAAAAAGTTGTCGATTTGCTGACTGATGTAGTGGTTAAGTTCAGCATTATTATTGACAAGATTCTGAGTAATTACTCTGTTGAATGACTCTCGGCTACCTATTGTGTTGATTACTTCATCTCCGTGCTGTGTAACCAGACTCATAAAAGTCCGATTCCAATCGTTGCGGAGGTTCTCAATCTTGTTGTTAGTTTCAGTACTGTTGGCAACTAAGTTCAGAAGCTGGTTGTTAATTTCAGTTCTTCTGTCTCGACGTTCCTTAAGTAACCACCAAAGTAATCCTAGTAAAGGAATTCCTGCTAGCAAGAGAAGCCACCACCAGGGAAATCCTTGCTCGGTTGCCTCACCAGTAGATGTAGGTACAAGCGCAATTTGACCATTAGGTGCAGGACTGGGAGAAGAACCAGTGGCTACTCCTGACGTTCCTGAAGTTGAAGCACTCGTTATAGCTTGACGCACTGCTTCAGCTTCCTGCTGTTTGGCATCTGCTAAAATTTCCTGTCCCGGTGCTGAAGTTGTAAAGCCCACAAAGGCAAGCATTCCTGGAGTGGCAGTTTCCTTTCGATAGACATAGCCCCGAGGTTGGGAGTAGGGATAACGGGGGTCCCAGGGCATGGTGTTGTAAATGGGAAGGACCCGGACATTCGGCAAGTTCATTACTTGATCTGCGATCGCATAACTGATTCCATCCTTGCCGAGTTCCTGCACAATGCTTGCAGTGTCGTCTTGGGACAGCCTGGTTGTGTTAGCTCCATTCTTAAACGGCGCTTTTTTGAAGATATCGTAGGTGCCGAGCGCTCGCCGCGTGTCCCCCCACTCTGGATGGTCAATAAATCGAATCTTACCAGGAGCGCCTCCTAACTGTGACCAGTTTGTGATCTCCCCTCGAAATATCTTCGCGAACTCAACGAAGGTGAGGTTTTTCTTAAATGGATTGTCAGAACCTACGATAATCGCGATCTTCTCCCGACTAACAGGAGTGGCAACGAGTCCCTGAGCCTTCTCCTTATCGGTGAGAGGGCGTCCAACCGCTGCCATATTGATGTCACCTCGCTGCAGTGCTGCTAATGCTCCATCCGTTCCACCTGATGCCACTTCAACTTTGGTGCCTGGAAACTTCTCTTCAAACCCTTTTCTCAATGCTTCGTTAATGACCATCATGCTGGTGGAGCCATCCACTTTCACTGTTGTCCCACTTAGTAGTGATTTAGGAGATTGACCCACTGCTTCAGCTTCCTGCTGTTTGGCGGCTGCTAAAATTTCCTGTCCCGATGCTGAAGTTGCAAAGCCCAGAAAGGCAAGCATTCCTGGAGTGACAGTTTCCTGTCGATAGACATAGCTCTGAGGTTGGGAGTAGGAATAACGGGGGTTTGAGGGCAGGGTTTTGTGCAGGGGAATGACCCGGACATTCGGCAAGTTCAGTACTTGATCTGCGATCGCATAACTGATTCCATCCTTGCCGAGTTCCTGCACAATGCTTGCAGCGTCGTCTTGGGACAGCCTGGTTGTGTTAGCTCCATTCTTAAACGGCGCTTTTTTGAAGATATCGTAGGTGCCGAGCGCTCGCCGCGTGTCCCCCCACTCTGGATGGTCAATAAATCGAATCTTACCAGGAGCGCCTCCTAACTGTGACCAGTTTGTGATCTCCCCTCGAAATATCTTCGCGAACTCAACGAAGGTGAGGTTTTTCTTAATCTTAAATGGATTGTCAGAACCTACGATAATCGCGATCTTCTCCCGACTAACAGGAATGGCAACGAGTCCCTGAGCCTTCTCCTTATCTGTGAGTGGGCGTCCAACCGCTGCCATATTGATATCACCTCGCAGAAGTGCTGCTAATGCTCCATCCGTTCCACCTGATGCCAGTTCAACTTTAGTGCCCGGAAACTTTTCTTCAAACCCTTTTCCCAATGCTTCGTTAAGGACCCTCATGCTGTTGGAGCCATCCACTTTCACTGTTGTCCCACTTGGTAGTGATTTAGGAAGTGGGAAAGAGGGACTTGGACTGTTAGATTGGGCTTTGGTGCCCGGAAACTTCTCTTGAGACCGTTTTCTCAATGGTTCCTTAATCACCCTCATGCTGCCGGAGCCATCCGCTTTCAATATTGTCCCACTTGGTAGTGATTTAGGAAGTGGGAAAGAGGGACTTGGACTGTTAGATTGGGCAACGACAGGAGAAAGCATCGATGGGAAAGATTCCACTAGCGAGTGAGTAGCTGTCAGACCTAGCACTACCACCGCAATCTGCACGAACGTTTTCTTAGAGCCTTTTTTAGAGCGAAACATCTTAATTGACCTCATTCTTGAGATTAGTATGACGTTGCATTAGTTTCATTTTTAAGTTCTCCTTTTTTAGTAAAGGACGGGCAAAATGCCCGTCCCACAATTAAATCATGTAATTCTCGTTATTAACCTCCTGGCTATTATTGCGGTTGCACGGGTGACAGTTGGATGTAGTTCTTCAAAGTGGCAGTTACATTGCCTGGCTCAGACAAAGCGCAGTTATAAACCGATTACTGCTTCGGCTCAATCATAGGTTTGAACGGCTTGAATGTGTTGATGTCCACGCAGGCTGTTCCATCCAGCTTGGTTCTGAGTTGAGCGTTGAAAGTGACTAGCGTCTCCACAAGAACCTCACGGTCGGTTAAGCAGCCTTTGATTGCTATGAGTTCTCCCAGAGTCCACTCATAGAGATGTCTGTCTGCGTTGTTGATGATTCCAATCAGTTCGCTCTTGGTTCTCAAGAGTTGGTTGAGAAGCTCGTCCACCTTGATGTTGATCAAATTCGCGACCCGGATGTTGAACGTGTCTCTGTCGCCTATTATGTTGATCAGTTCATCGACGTGCTGTGTAACCAGACTTATGAATGTCTGATTCCACTCGTTGCGGACATTCTCAATCTTGATGTCCATATCTCTGTAGACATTATTAATCTTGTTGTTAATTTCCGTACTATTGGCAACCAAGTTGACAATCTCGTGGTTAACTTCACTGTTGTTGATTACATTTTGCTGTAAGCGTTGGTCGATGTACTGATTTAATCCCTCATTGTTATTGACAATGTTCTGGGTAATCACAGAGATGTAATTTCGTACCTTTTGCTCATAGGTGCTGTCGATTTGCTGGCTGACGTAGTTATTAAGCTCAGTATTGTTATTGACAATCTTCTGAGTAATGACTCTGTTGAATGTGTCTGTCCTGCCGATGATGTTGCTCAGTTCATCGACATGCTGTGTAGCCAGATTGATGAATGTCCGATTCCATTCGTTGCGGAGATTCTCTATCTTGTTGTTAATTTCATTACTGTTGGCAACGACGTTGACAAACTCGTTGTTAACTTCACTGTTTGTTACTGTCTGCTGTAAGCGCTGGTCGATGTACCGATTTAATTCCTCATTGTTATTGACAATCTTCTGAGTAATCAGATGCAAGTTATTTTGTACCTTTTGCTCGTAAGTGTTGTCAATTTGCTGGCTGACGTACTGTTCAAGCTCAGTATTATTGTTGACAAGCTTCTGAGTAATGACTGTGTTGAATGTGTCTGTGCCGCCGATGATGTTGCTCAGTTCATCGACATGCTGTGTAGCCAGATTGAGGAATGTCCGATTCCATTCGTTGCGGAGATTCTCAATCTTGTTGTTAATTTCCGTACTGTTGGCAACCAAGTTGACAAACTCGTTATTAACTTCACTGTTTGTTACAGTCTGCTGTAAGCGTCGGTCGATGTACTGATTTAATTCCTCATTGTTGTTGACAATGTTCTGAGTAATCAGATGCAAGTTATTTTGCACCTTTTGCTCGTAAGTGTTGTCAATTTGCTGGCTGACGTACTGTTCAAGCTCAGTATTATTGTTGACAAGCTTCTGAGTAATGACTGTGTTGAATGTGTCTGTGCCACCGATGATATTGCTCAGTTCATCGACATGCTGTGTAGCCAGATTGAGGAATGTCCGATTCCATTCGTTGCGGAGATTCTCAATTTTGTTGTTAATTTCATTACTGTTGGCAACGACGTTGACAAGCTCGTTGTTAACTTCACTGTTGTTGGTTACAGCCTGCTGCAAGCGCTGGTCGATGTACCGATTTAATTCCTCATTGTTATTGACAATCTTCTGAGTAATCAGATGCAAGTTATTTTGTACCTTTTGCTCGTAAGTGTTGTCAATTTGCTGGCTGACGTACTGTTCAAGCTCAGTATTATTGTTGACAAGCTTCTGAGTAATGACTGTGTTGAATGTGTCTGTGCCGCCGATGATGTTGCTCAGTTCATCGACATGCTGTGTAGCCAGATTGATGAATGTGCGATTCCATTCGTTGCGGAGATTCTCAATCTTGTTGTTAATTTCAGTACTGTTGGCAACGACGTTGACAAGCTCGTTCTTAACTTCACTGTTGTTGGTTACAGTCTGCTGTAAGCGCTGGTCGATGTACCGATTTAATTCCTCATTGTTATTGACAATGTTCTGAGTAATCAGATGCAAGTTATTTTGTACCTTTTGCTCATAACTGTTGTCAATTTGCTGGCTGACGTACTGATTAAGGTCAGTATTATCATTGACAAGATTCTGAGTAATTAGGTTGATGTTATTGCGTATCTTTTGCTCAAAGGAGGAGTCGATTTGCCCATCGACATGCCGATCGATGTACTGGTTGAGTTCCTGCTTATTGACAAGGTTGTTGATAATTAATCCGACGTTGCTACGTATCTTTTGCTCGAAGGCTGAGTCGATTTGCTGATTGACTTGCTGGTCGATGTACTGGTTGAGTTCCGGCTTACGTAGAATGTTGTTGATAATTAATCCGATGTTGTTACGTATCTTTTGCTCAAAGGTTTGGTCAACGTACTGGTTGATCTGTTGGTTAATTTTGTTCGATATCTCAACGTTGATCCTATTTTCCACTAGCTTGTCTAAGTAGCTAGACCAGCCTTGCAATTGCTGGTTCAGACTAAACTCCATCTGCTGTGTATAGGCATCCATCGTGAACCTGACCTTCGCTACTTCTATAGCCAGGTTCTTGAATTGCTTCTCGTAGTTCTTGAGGAGCCACTGTTCGAGCTGCTCCCAATACTGACCTTCCAGTTTCACATCGTTTTCATCTATCACTTTGATAGATGCATTAATCTGCTGTAACTGCTCCTCCCACTTCTTCTTTAACTCGTCTTCGTTAAAGCGGAAGGTGAACTGTGTCGAGCTGCTCGCACCGACTGCTTCACGACTGGTAGATCCACCTGTGCCTTGAACATTTGTAACAGTCTCTGAGCTGCTCGCACCGACTGCTTCACGACTGGTAGATCCACCTGTGCCTTGAACATTTGTAACAGTCTCTGAGCTGCTCGCACCGACTGCTTCACGACTGGTAGATCCACCTGTGCCTTGAACATTTGTAACAGTC